>Ga0310333_100027_pt1 | contig 42002 bp, 38 predicted proteins | sample LakMicSRFTotalB7_FD_195547 | JGI IMG/M metagenome (GOLD analysis project Ga0310333, IMG submission 195547) | Enriched freshwater cyanobacterial communities from Lake Michigan, Michigan, United States - MI23.SRFL.Total.B7 (v2) (version 2) | ecosystem: Environmental > Aquatic > Freshwater > Lake... | reverse complement strand
CCTCCGCCCCGAGCCCGCGGCCCCTGGGGGTCGCCCTGGTGGGGCTGGGGTTCGGTGAAAAGGTGCATCTACCGGCACTGCTGGATTGCCCGCTCACCGAACCGGTGGCCCTGTGGCATCACCGGCCTGAGCGGCTGGAGCAGGCCCGGGCAGCCACCGGCCTGCCGGGATTCGAGCGCTTCGACGCCCTGCTGGAGGACCCGCGCGTTCAGGCCCTGGTGATCGCCACACCGCCGGAGCCCCGCTTTGCCCTGGCCCAGGCCGCCATCGCCGCCGGCAAACACCTGCTGCTGGAAAAGCCCGTAGCCCTCGACGCCCCCCAGATCGAGGAGCTGCAACGCCAGGCCCTATCCGCCGGCGTAACCGTGGCGGTGGATTTTGAATACCGCGCTGTGCCCGCCTTCCAACAACTGGCGGGGCTACTGCAGCAGGGGGCCGTGGGGGAGCCCTGGCTGATCAAGCTCGATTGGCTCATGGGCAGCCGCGCCGATGGCTCGCGCCCCTGGAACTGGTATTCCCAGCGGGCCGCCGGCGGCGGGGTGCTGGGCTCTCTGGGCACCCACGCCTTCGACACGCTCCATTGGTTGGTGGGCCCCAGCCGCGCGGTCAGCGCCCTGCGCAGCACCGCCATCCCCGAGCGGCCGCTCCCCGATGGCAGCGGCCGCTCGGGGGCTGTGGATGCGGAGGACATCGCCTTGCTGCAGCTCGACTTGGAGACCGGTGCCGGTCGGCGGCTGCCGGCCCAGGTGAGCCTGGCGGCGGTGACCCGCCCCGGGCGGGGCTACTGGATTGAGGTGTACGGCAGCGAGGGCAGCCTGGTGCTGGGCTCCCCCAACCAGACGGACTACGTGCATGGGTTCCAGCTGTGGCGTTCACGCCACGGCGGGGAGCGGCTGGAGCTGGCCCCCGATCCCGAGCTGGCCTTCCCCCGCACCTGGCCGGATGGGCGCGTCGCGCCGGTGCGGCGCCTGATCCAGTGGTGGGCTGAAGCCGCCCTCGAGCGCAGGCCGATGCTGCCGGGACTGGGGGAAGCGGTGCTCAGTCAGCGGGTCTGCGACCGCGCCCTGCAGGCCGCGGACAGTGGACTGCGGCAGCTGATCTAGGCGCAGAGGGGCCCGAAAAGGCGCCAGTTAGGATCCCCCGCATTCCCAACACGGTTTCCCCCATGGCGCTCGTTCCGCTTCGGCTGCTGCTCGACCACGCCGCTGAAAACGGCTACGGCATCCCTGCCTTCAACGTGAACAACCTGGAGCAGGTGCAGTCGATCATGGAGGCGGCCTACGAGACCGACTCTCCGGTGATCCTGCAGGCCTCCCGCGGCGCCCGTCAGTACGCCGGTGAGAGCTTCCTGCGCCACCTGATCCTGGCCGCCGTGGAGACCTATCCGGACATTCCGGTGGTGATGCACCAGGACCACGGCAACAGCCCCGCCACCTGCTACGGCGCCGCCGCCAACGGCTTCACCTCCGTGATGATGGACGGCTCGCTGATGGCCGATGCCAAGACCCCGGCCAGCTACGAGTACAACGTGGCCGTCACCAAGGAAGTGGTGGATGTGGCCCACGCCATCGGTGTGAGCGTCGAGGGCGAACTGGGTTGCCTGGGCTCCCTGGAAACCGGCATGGGTGAAGCCGAGGACGGCCACGGCTTTGAGGGCAAGCTCGACCACAGCCAGCTGCTGACCGACCCCGCCGAGGCGGCCGACTTCGTCGCCAAGACCAAAGTGGATGCCCTGGCGATCGCCATCGGCACCAGCCACGGCGCCTACAAGTTCACCCGCAAGCCCACCGGTGAAGTGCTGGCCATCAGCCGCATCGCCGAGATCCACAAGGCCATCCCCAACACCCACCTGGTGATGCACGGCTCCTCCTCCGTGCCCCAGGAGTGGCTGGACATGATCAACAAGTTCGGCGGCGCCATCCCCGAGACCTACGGCGTGCCCGTGGAGGAAATCCAGGAAGGCATCCGCAACGGCGTGCGCAAGGTGAACATCGACACCGATAACCGCCTGGCCTTCACCGCCGCCATCCGTGAAGCCGCCGCCAAGGATCCCGGCAACTTCGATCCCCGCCACTTCAACAAGCCCGCACGGGCTTACATGAAGCAGGTGTGCCTCGACCGTTACCAGCAGTTCTGGTGTGCAGGCAACGCCAGCAAGATCAAGCAGCGCGACATCAACTACTACGCCAACCTCTACGCCAAGGGCAGCCTCGACCCCAAGACCGCCGTCGCCGCCTGATTTCAGGCTCGATCTCCATCCACTCGGGGGCCTTCGGGCCCCCTTTTTTGTGGCCAGCCTCAGCCGGCAACCAGCTTGCGCAGCGCGTCCTGGAGGTTGCGCTCCATCACGAAGCGACGGCCGTCGGTCACCACCACCCGCACCAGGGTGGGCAGGGCGTTGCTGGTGCTCTGCAGGTAGATCGGCTCGACGTACAGCAACCCCTGGCCCACCGGCAGCACCAGCAGGTTGCCGCGGACCAGGCGGGAGCCCTCACGGTTCCACAGACCGAACTGATAGCTGATGGCCGGGTCCTGCTCGATCAGCGACGAGATCTGCTGGGGCCCCAGCAACAGGCGCTGTTGGGGGAAGCGCACCAGGAACAGCTCGCCGTAGTGAGGGGGGTCGTTGCGGGCCGCGAGCCAGCCCACCATGTTCGGCCGGCGTAGCGGCGTGAACGGCAGCAGCAGCACAAACTCCGGCCGGCTCTGGCCCGGCAGCTGCACGGTGACGTGATAAGGGCGCACGGCGGTAGTGGCGCTGCCGTAGATCTCCTGGGGCACGGCCCAGACGTCGTCACCGTTGTAGAAGGTGCGCACGTTGGTGACGTGGTACCTCAGCATCCGCTCCGCCTGCACCTGGAATTGGCTCTGGGGCACCTGGATGTGGGCCAGCAATTCCGGGGGCATGGCCGCCAGGGGGCGGAACAGTTCCGGGAAGGCGCGACGCCAGGTCCGCAGCAGCGGATCGCCGGCGTCGCTCACATAGAGCCAGACCTGGCCGTTGTAGGCATCCACCACCGCCTTCACCGGGTTACGGAAATAGCGGATGCCGGCCGGATTGGGATCGGAGTAGGGGTAGCTGCGGCTCACCGTGAAGCCATCCAACAACCAGTACTGGTGGTGCTCAGGCCGGAAGCCCGGTGTGTTGCGCACCCGGGCGGTCACCAGATAAGGCTTGCTCTCAAAGCGCAAGAACGGGGCCAGGGCCGCCAGCCGCTGGTTCACCTGACGTCGGATCAGCAGTCGGGAGGTCGGGGTGAGCGACCCGGTGAACAGCAACCGGGGTTCCGGTAGGTAAATGGCCGCCATCAAACGGTCCAGGGGACCGTGGATGGGCACCCCCGTACCGCCGTCGTAGTGGGTGTAGACGTTCAACTCCCCCTCGGGGTAGTCGAATTCCCGCACCTGGGTGGGAGCGATGGCGTAGGGGGAGGGGGCCGAGGCGTAATAGAGGCGGGGCCGGCCCACCGGCAGGGCACGCTGTGCCATGGCGGTGCTGATGCCCAGCTGCGGAATGCCCTGCACCTGCTGGCCCTGGCCCAGGTCCTTCACGAAGTACAGCGGCAGACCGTCGGCCCCGGCGGTGTTCACCGTCGACACCGTGAAGCCATAGCCATGGGTGAACACCAGGTGGCGGTTCAGCCAGGTGCGGGCGTCCTGGGCCAGGGCGGAGCTGTCGAGTTCACGGGCTGAAATCAACACCTGCTGGGACCCCTGGCGCTGGGGGTCGCCGTTGAGGGGGTAGCGATCGACGGCTGCCGAGGTGAAGCGGTAGTACAGCCGCAGCTGCTGCAGCTGGCGGTTGGCCTCCAACAGCGGAATGCTGTCCCACAGGCGCACGTTGGCCAGGGTGCCCGGGGCCTTCTGGAGGTCGGCCGCGGTGAGTTGTTGGCGCGGCTGCAGCACCAGATCCCGCACCGCCTCCAGGCCGAAGCCGCGGCGGGTGGCGGCGATGCTGCGACGCAGGTAGGGGGTTTCCAGCTCCAGCTCGCGTGGCTGCACCCAGATCCGCTGCACCACCGGTGCCACCACCCATTCCATGAAGGGCACCAGCACGGCCGTGGACACCAATGGGATCAAGGCCGCTCGCCGCAGCCAGCTGCGGGGGGTCGGCACCAACAGCCCCAGGCCGGTGAGGCCCAACAGCAGCGCCAGGGCCAGGCGCAGCGGCAGGCGCACATGCAAATCCACAAAGCCAGCCCCGGCGGCCACACCGCTGCCCTGCACCATCAGGTCGAACGGGGCCAGGGCATTGCTCAGGGCCGCCATCAGGGCCAGCACCGCCAACTGCGGCTGCAGCACCCGCTGCTGCTCGCGGCTCAGGCCGGCGAAACGCAAGTCCGACAGGCTCGTGCCCTCGCCCAGGGTGAGCCACAGACAGCCGGCGAGCCCCACCATGCCCTGGGCCAGCACCACACTCACCAGCAGGTGCAACGCCGGTAGGCGCAACACCGTGAAACTGAGATCAAACCCGGTGACGGGGTCGCTCTCCCCGAAGGGGGCCGCCAGCAGCGCCGGCAGCCACAGGCTCCAGCCGCGGGCCACGGCGGTGGCGCTCGCCACCAGGGCCGCCGCCAGGATGATTCGCAGGCTGGTGTAGGGAGCCCAAAGCAGCAACGGCAGAAGGGCCAGGACCAACCCCAGAAGCAACCAGGGGGGCAGGTCGGCGAACACCGGAATGCCCGTGATCACATCCCCACTGAAGGGGGCCGCAATCAGATCGCGGGCTTGGACCAGCAGGTAGCTCAGACCGCCGGCCAGCAACAACAACAACGCCGCCAGCAGCACCAGCAGCTGGGCAGGCGGGAGCCGCAGCAGCGGCAGCGACGGCAACTGCTTGCGGGCCCAGCCCTGGCGCAGACGCCAGCAACGGCGCAGCTGCTGCAGCTGGAGCGGCACCCCGAGTCCAAGCACCAGGGCAAAGCCCAGCAGCTGCAGCAGCCAGCGCCGCAGAATCACCGGCTCAGCATCGAACTGGTCGAACCACTGGCTTTCGATCACCAGCCGCGGCAGCACCAGCACCACCGCCAGGAGCAGCGCCAGGGCCGCCAGCCAGCGCAGCGGGCGGGTCAGGCGTTCAGCGGGGGGCTGCAAGGGGCTATCCGATCACCTGCGGAGGCTAGGAACCCAGGCCGGCAGGTCAAGCCAAGGGGAATCCAGGCGCCCGAATCAGAGCCACCTCAATACCCGACTCCCAAGCTCGGGATTCACGACTCGGCTCGGGTGGCGCTGCTAGCGTCCTGCGACTGTCCTGGGTGCGATCGTGACGGCGACCCTCTCCCGCTCCACCGCCGGGCCCACCTTCACGGGCCTGCGCTGCAAGGAGTGCGGCCAGCCCTACGAAGCCGGTGCACGCCACGTCTGCGAAGACGTCTGCTTTGGTCCTCTGGAGGTGGTCTACGACTACGAGGCCATCAAAAGCCGCGTCAGCCGCGCCACGATCGAAGCCGGCCCCGCCTCGATCTGGCGGTATCGCGAATTCCTGCCCATCGCCGGCGACCCGATCGATGTGGGCACCGGCTTCACCCCGCTGCTGAAGGCCAACAACCTGGCCCGTCGACTGGGGCTCAAGAGTCTCTACATCAAGAACGACGGCGTCAACATGCCGACCCTCTCGTTCAAGGATCGCGTGGTGTCGGTGGCCCTGACCCGGGCCCGGGAGCTCGGCTTCAAAACCGTGAGCTGCGCCTCCACCGGCAACCTGGCCAACTCCACCGCCGCCATCGCCGCCCACGCCGGCCTCGAGTGCTGCGTGTTCATCCCCAGCGACCTGGAACTGGGCAAGGTGCTCGGCACCCTGGTCTATAACCCCACCCTGATGGCGGTGAAGGGGAACTACGACCAGGTGAACCGCCTGTGTTCCGAGGTGGCCAACACCTATGGCTGGGGCTTCGTGAACATCAACCTGCGCCCCTACTACTCCGAAGGCTCCAAAACCCTCGGCTACGAAGTGATCGAGCAGCTGGGCTGGGAACTGCCCGACCACATCGTGGCGCCGCTGGCCTCCGGCTCCCTGTTCACCAAGATCCGCAAGGGCTTCGACGAATTCATCAAGTGCGGCTTGGTGGATGAGAAGGCCGTGCGCTTCAGCGGTGCCCAGGCGGAGGGCTGCAGCCCGATCGCCCAGGCCTTCGCCGAGGGCCGTGACTTCATCACCCCGGTGAAGCCCAACACGATTGCCAAGTCGATCGCCATCGGCAACCCCGCCGACGGCCCCTATGCCATCGACATCGCCAACCGCACCGGCGGCACCATCGCCGCGGTGAACGACACCGAGATCGTGGAGGGCATCAAACTGCTGGCAGAAACCGAGGGGGTGTTCACCGAAACCGCCGGTGGCACCACCATCGCCGTGCTCAAGAAGCTGGTGGAGCAGGGCAAGATCAACCCTGAGGAACGCACCGTGGCGTACATCACCGGTAACGGCCTCAAGACGACGGAAGCCGTGGTGGATGCCATCGGCCAGCCCTACACGATCGAAGCCCAGCTCGACAGCTTCAACGTCGCCTGGCAACAGGCCCAGGCCCACATCCAGGCCTGAGCCCCTCCCGCGCGCCATCCACACCGTCCTGCCCATCCCCCGACCATGGCCGTTCAGGTTCTGATCCCCACCCCCCTGCAGAAGTTCACCCACGACGAAGCCAGCGTCAGCCTCGAGGCCGCCAGCGTGGATGCGCTGATCGATGCCCTCGATGCCCGCTACCCCGGTCTGAAGGGTCGTCTCTGCGATGAGGGCGGCAAGCTGCGCCGCTTCCTCAACGTCTACGTGAATAGCGAGGACATCCGCTTCCTGGAGAACCAGGCCACCGCCCTGAGCGACGGCGATGAGGTGAGCATCGTGCCCGCCGTGGCTGGCGGCTAATCCCAGGGCCACCCAGCCCGTTCATTCGGTTGCAATGCCTGCAGTCGCCGAAGCCAACGTCCGGCTCAATAGCGTCAGATTCCGTTGATCCCCGTGGTGCGATGACCCAGACCCCTGAGCACGTCACCAGCATCCCTGCCACCAGCCCGGGCACAACGGGACCCGCCAGCAAGGCCCAACTGTTCGACTACCGGACCGCCGCCAATCCCGTGCGGCCAGGCCTCACCGATCCGATTCCCTACTGCTCCTGGGGACCCGACCTGCATGCCAGCGGCCCCAGCGCCATCTTGCCGCTGGACCTAAGCCAGCAACTGGGCACCCCCGGCCCCGCCACCAGCCCTGCCCTGGCGGCTCACTTCATCCGCATTCAGGCCCATGAGGGGGTGAAGGCGGCGGCGCAGGCCACCAGCGCCCTGTTCGTCGTGCTGAGCGGCAGTGGTGAGTGCCGCCGCGGTGCCGAGGGCAACAGCCCAGCCTGCAGCATCCGCTGGAGCCAGGGGGATCTGTTCGTGCTGCCGGCGGGGGCCGCACCGTTGCTGCAAGCCGACACCGACAGTGTTCTCTACTGGGTGCATGACGCCCCCCTGCTCACCTACCTGGGGGTGACCCCCAGCCAAGCCCGCTTTGAGGCCACCCACTACGGCAGCGACTGGCTCCGACGGGAGCTGCAGGCGCTGGCGGATGCTCCGGGCAGTCACCGCAGCAACCGCCTCAGCCTGCTGCTGGCCAACCAAGATCTGCCCAGCACCCGCACGGTGACCCATGTGCTGTGGGCCATGTTCGGAATGGTGCCCGCCGGCGCCACCCAGGCCCCCCATCGGCACCAATCCGTGGCCCTCGATCTGATCATCGAGTGCCAGCCCGGGGTCTACACGCTGGTCGGGACGGAGCTCAACGAGGACGGCAGCATCCGCAACCCCAAACGGATCGATTGGCAGTCGGGTGGTGCCTTCATCACGCCCCCCGGCCACTGGCACGCCCACGTCAACGAGAGCGCTGCCACCGCCTGGTTGCTACCGATTCAGGATTCCGGCTTGCACACCTACTTGCGCAGTCTCGACATCCGCTTCGCCTGAGGGCTGACCCGTGGCCGAAGCGGATGGGGCAACGGATTCGAACCGCTCCACGATGGCGGTGAAGGCTGGCCCTTCGATGGTTTCCTGCTCGATCAGCTCCTGCACCAGGGCATCGATCAAGGGACGACGTGGCGCCAGCAAGGCCACCGCCTGATCCAGGGCCGTGCGGGCCAGTTGCTGCACCTGGGCATCGATGCGGTTGCCGGTTTCCTGGGAGTAGGCGGGGTCCGCGCGCAGCCAATCACGCCCCAAGAACACCTCAGCCCCCTCCGCTTCGAAGGCCTGGGGCCCAAGGGAGGAGAAGCCGTAGCGGGTGACCATCTCGCGCCCGATGCGACTCACCAACTCCAGATCGCTGGAGGCGCCCTGGGTGATCTCGCTGGGGCCGAACACCACCAATTCAGCAGCACGCCCGCCCATGGCCACCACCATGCGGGCCCGGAGGTAGGCCTTGCTGATCAGGCCGGAATCGAGCACCTCCTCATCGGGCATGGTGCGGGCAAAGCCCCCCACGCCACCGGCCCGGGGCAACAGGGTCACCTTGTCGAGTCGATCGGCCGCCGGCAACAGGGTGGTGATCAGGGCATGGCCGATCTCGTGGTAGGCGATCAGGCGCTTCTTGGCACTGTCCTGGAGAGGGGCCGCCGTGAGCCCCATGGTGATGCGCTCCAGCGCGTCGTTGACGGCCGACTCGTCAATGGTCTGGCGATCACGGCGGGCGGTGAGGATGGCGGCCTCGTTGAGCAGGTTGGAGAGGTCGGCACCCGAGAACCCGGGGGTGCGGCTGGCCCAGTCCGCCAGGCAGACCTCCGGATCCAGCGGGCGGCTGCGGGCATGCACCGCCAGGATCGCTTCGCGGCCACGGCGGTCGGGCAGGTCCACCACGATGCGGCGATCGAATCGCCCCGGACGCATCAGGGCCGCATCGAGCACGTCGGGGCGGTTGGTGGCCGCCAGCAGGATCACGCCGGAGTTGTCGGCGAATCCATCCATTTCCGTGAGCAATTGATTGAGGGTCTGCTCGCGCTCATCGTTGCCGCCACCGATGCCGGCTCCCCGTTGACGCCCCACCGCGTCGATCTCATCGATGAACACGATGCAGGGGGCCTTTTCCTTGGCCTGGCGGAACAGATCGCGCACGCGGCTGGCCCCAACCCCCACAAACAACTCCACGAATTCGGAGGCCGCCATCGAGAAAAACGGCACCCCCGCTTCCCCGGCGATGGCCTTAGCCAGCAGGGTCTTGCCGGTGCCGGGTGGTCCCACGAGCAGCACCCCCTTCGGGATCTTCGCGCCCACGGCGGTAAAGCGTTCCGGCTCCTTCAGGAAGGTCACCACCTCCTGCAGCTCCTCCTTGGCCTCGGCAATACCGGCGACGTCTTCAAAACGCACAGCCACCGCCGCCTCGGGTTGCACCATGCGCGCTTTGCTGCGACCGAAACCGATGGTGCGATTGGCCACCTGGCTGGAGCGGCGGATCAATAACGCCAGCCCCCCCAACAGCAGCAGCAGCAACAGACCGTTGGACAGCAGGCTGGCGCTGGCCTGGTCCTGGCGGTCATCGCGCACGGTGAGTGGAACCCGCGCCGCCTGAGCCGTGCGCAGCAACACCTGATCGTTGCTGAACACCGGCACCTGCACCCGGGAACCGTCGGCGTAGGTGACCCCCACCTCGCGCTGGGAGGGGGAGAGCACCAGTTCCTTCACCTTCCCCTGCCGAAGCTGCTGCAGCAGCTGGCTGTAGCTGGGTTGGGGCGTGCGACTGAGGCCCAGGTCGCGAAACAGATCCATCCGAGCCGGAGCGTTGGGCTGAGCTCCCTGCTGCGCGGAGGCGAGCTGCATGGGTGCCTGCCCTGTGGGAACGCCGCTGCTCACTGGGCTCTGCCGTTGGCTGGAGCTTAGCGATTTGACGAAAGGCCAGTTGGACAAGGAAGATCTTGGTTTGGCTGTTAGCGAGCGGGATGGCTGTTCCCAAGAAGAAAACCTCGAAAGGCAAGCGGAACCAGCGCCATGCCACCTGGAAGGGCAAAGCTGCCGTGGCCGCCCGGAAGGCGCTCTCGATCGGCAAGGCCGTGCTGAGTGGCCGTGCCCAGGGCTTCGTTTACCCGGTGGCGGAAGAAGACGGCGACGAGGCCTGAGGCGCCTGAGTCTGAAGTGCCTCTGGGAGGTTGGCCCCACCGCCACCCTCCCAGATCACCCGACGTCGCCCATCCAGGAGGCGCACCCAGGCGGCCTGTTGCATCAGGGGTCGCTGGTACAGCTCCGGGGGTAGGGACATCAAGCTCGATTGCACCACGGCATCCAACGCCTGGGGTGACAACCAGGCCCCGCCGCGGCGCCGTTGTCGGGCTTCGGCCTGAAACCGCCAGCGGCGCGGCCAGTGCCAGCTGACGGGCCAGAGCACGATCCGCAGATCCAGCTGGCTCCACAGGGGTGTGTAGGCCGCCAGGGCCGCATTGCACCGCTCCAGCCAGCGGCGCTGCTCGGCGTTGAAGCCGTGCAACAGGCCGCCGGGGTTCTGCAGCAACGGCTCCAATGCGGGGGTCGCCAGGGGGCTGCAGCCCAGCATCCAGCCCTCCAACAGCAGGGCATCGGCTTCGCCGCACCACGGGGTGGTGCGGTCCCCCTGACCAGCCTGCAGGGTTTTGTCAAAACGCGGCAGCTGCAGCCAGGGGCTCTCGGCCTGGCGCCAGCTCTGAATCGGCTCCAGCAGCGCCTGGGGATCGTGGCTGCCGGGGGGAACCCGCAGCACACCGAACGGATTGCCTGCCATCGCGCGGATCCGGGGTTCCAGCGGCAGGTAGGCATCGTCGATGGAGGCCACCGCCAACCGCAGCCCTGCACTGGCGAAGCACTGCTGGAGCTGATGACCAAGGGTGGTCTTGCCGGCCCCCACCGGCCCGTTGAGGCCGAACACCGCGCGCTGCCCTCGGGCCCGGCTGGCCTGGCAATGGGCCAGCAGCAGGCTTTCAAGGCTCATGAGCCGAGCTTGAACGCCTCAAGCACCACCGCATACACCGCGCCCATGCGCACGTTGTCCACCACCAACCAGGGCAGTGGCACCACGCCGCTGACCCAGCGGGAGCGCAGGCGCACCAGCAGCTCGATCACCAGCACGATGGCCAGCACCGCCACGGGGCGTTGGCCAATCTGGGAGAGCCACAGGGAGGTGAGGTTCTGGCCCAGGTAGAAGCCCATCAGCAGAGCCAGCACCGCCAGGCTGCGGCGCCGCCAGCTGCCGCGGATGCCACCGAACAGCCACTCCAGCAGCTGCCGCAGCAGGCGATCAAATCGGGTGGCCTGGAGTGGCGGCGGGGTCATGGCTCACGCAGGAGCTGCTGCAGATAGGAGAGCGTGACGCAGCCGCCGGGGCAAGCGGGGCCGCGCTGCACAGACAACGGAGCCTGCGGTTCTCCGAGCTGGTCCAGTTCGGCGGCGGCGCTGGCGAAGGCCGCAGCGGGCTCCAAGGCGCTGGAGGCACTGCGGGTCACCAACACCCCAAGCCCCGCTGCGACGGCGGCCTGAACGCCGTTGGCGGAATCCTCAATCGCCAGCACCCGGCCCGGCGGCAGAGCCAGCCGCTCCAAGGCCACCGCATACCCGTCTGGTGCTGGTTTCTTGCGCTGCACATCCTCACCGCAGACCCAGAAGCCCAACCACTGGCGATGCTCCGGCAACTGGCGCTCGAGCAACGCCTGCACCGCCCGGCGAGCGCTGGTGGTGACGATGGCCTGCGGGATACCCGCGGCGGCCACCTCGCCGATCAAGCGCCGCACCCCCGGGCGCAGCCCCAACGCACCGGCTTGCACCAGGGCCGTGTAGTGCCGGGTCTTGCTGGCCTGAAGCGCCTCGACTTGGGCATCCGCGGGGGACTGACCATTGGCCCGCTCCAGGAAATAGCGCAGACGCTCGCGACCGCCGCCGATGGCCAACAGCTGCAGATAGAGCGACCGATCCCAGTGCCAAGGCAGGCCAGCGTCAGCAAAGGCACGGTTGAAGGCGCGGCGGTGCCCTTGCAGTTCCGTTTCCGCCAGGGTGCCATCCACATCCCAGAGCAGTGCCGCCGGCAGCGCTGCCATCCCAGGCCTCCACAGGGCGACAGGTTACGGGCTGGACGGCCGTCGCAGGCCCCGCACAATGGTGTGGCATGGCTGATCAACGTTGCTCCCCCTGACCCCTGAGCAACGGCCCACAACCCCCAGCTGGCAACTGCCAGCATCACTGCAGCCCGATCCAGCGCTCGACGATCTGGGGTTACCGGAGGCGCTGCTGGCGGTGCTGAAGCGGCGGGGCTACACCAGCCGAACTTCGGTCCAGGCTCTGCTAGAGCCGCCCACTGCCCCCGATCCCGCCGCCCACTTCCCCGACCTGGCCATTGCGGTGGAGCGCCTGCGCCGGGCCTGCCGCCAGGGGGAACGGCTGGCGATCTGCGGCGACTACGACGCCGATGGCATGACCAGCACCGCCCTGCTGGTGGGCGTGCTGGGACACCTGGGGGCCCAGCCCACCGCTGCCATCCCCAGCCGGCTCGACGACGGCTATGGCCTCAACCCCGGCATGGTGGAGCGCTTGGCGGGCGAGGGCATCGCACTCCTGGTGACCGTCGACAACGGCATCGCCGCCCAGGAAGCCCTGGAGCGGGCCCAAGAGCTGGGGGTGGAGGTGATCGTCACCGACCACCACACGCTGCCGGGCCAACTGCCGCCGCTGCTGGCGCTGCTGCATCCCGCCACCACACCCGAGGGGTCGCCCTACCGCGGCCTGGCGGGCGTGGGGCTGGCCTACGTGCTCGCCAGGGCCCTGGCCCAGAAACAACGCTCCAACCGCGCCCTGGCCATGGCGCTGGATTTGTTCTGCATCGGCACCATCGCCGACATGGCCCCCCTGCAGGGGGTGAACCGGCGCTGGCTGCTGGATGGCCTGCCGCAGCTCAAAACCAGCCCGTTGCTCGGACTGCAAGCGCTGCAACAACTGGCGGGGCTGGATGACGCACCCCTGGATGCCGGCACCGTGGGGTTCCAGATCGCACCGCGCATCAATGCGGTGGGTCGCCTCGGGGATCCTCATCTCGTGGTGGAACTGCTCACCACGGAAGATCCGCAGCGGGCGTTGGAGCTCGCCCATGCCTGCGAACAGCTCAACCGCCAGCGGCGGGAGCTCTGTGATGCGATTGAGGCGGAAGCGCGGGCCCTGGTGGACGCCGACGGCCAACAGCGCAGCCCGTTTCTCCTGCTGGCGCAGGGGCACTGGCACCACGGCGTGATCGGCATCGTGGCCGCGCGCCTGGTGGAGCATTTCGGCCTGCCGGTGGCGCTGCTGGCGGCGGAGGGGGACGGCCGGCTGCGGGCCTCCGTGCGTGCCCCCCAGGGGTTTGCGGTGGATGCGGCGCTGCAGGCCTGCGGTGATCTGCTGGAGCGCCACGGCGGCCATCCCGCCGCCGGCGGCTTCACCGTGCGCGCCGAGCAGGTGGCAGCCCTGCATGAACGGCTCAACCAGCGGGCCCAAGCCTGGCTGCAGAGCGACGCCAGCCTGCGGGCGGTGCGGCCGGAGGCCTTGGTGCCGTTGAGCGCTCTGGATCGAGGCTTCTGGCAACAGCTGCAACGGCTCGAGCCCTTCGGGATCGGCCATCCCACGCCCCTGTTCTGGAGCAGCCGCTGCACCGTGGTGGAACAGCGCCAGCTGCGGGGGGGGCACCTGCAACTCAAGCTTCAGCAGGGGGACAGCACCTTGCGGGCCATCGCCTGGCGCTGGAACGGCAGTTGGACGCTGCCCAAGCAGCTGGATGTGGCCTTCCACCTGCGCTTGAACCGTTGGCAGGGGGAAGAGCGGCTGCAGCTGGAGATCGTGGACCTGCGGGCGAGCGGCAGCGACAGCCTGGTGTTACGCCGCCGGGACCGCAACTACTGGGTGAGCCGCCAGGACGATCAGCTGGTGATCCGCAATGGGGAGGGGGAGGAGCTGCGGGCCCGCTGCGGGCAGGGCCAACTGGAGGTGGAACACCCCCAGGGGGATCACCCCTATGTGCAGGCGCTATTTGCCGATGCGGCCACGGCCCTGGGACTGGCGGCCTAAACAAAGCCCCCGGACCGTGGCCCGACATGGGGCCGTACGAACCGGGGGCTGATGGGCGCGTGCTGGAGGGAGAGCCGCACGATTGGGCCGAACGGCAGGCTGATCAGAGGGCGCCGCGGCGGTAGAAGAGGATGAAGATCACTGCCGGACCGGCCACGGTGATCAGGAACAGGGCAGCGAAATTAGCGATCAGATGGAAGTCGATTCCCATGGGAGAACGGCGCAGCAGCTGCACAAGTCGCTTCCCACATTACGGTCCGCAACCGCTGCCGCCCCAGGCCATCTGCCCCGCCTGTGACGGGTTGTCACAGCCCCGCAGCACCGGCAACAGCACCCCTGGGAGCCCTAACGATGGCTGAGGCCCTGCACTGGCGCTGCATCAGCGGCTGCGGCGCCTGCTGCCGCCTCGACCCGGGGGAGCGCCACGAAGCGATCGAGGCCCTCAGCCCCGAGCAGCAGGAGCTCTACCTCTCGATGGTGGGGCCAGATGGCTGGTGCATCCATTTCGACACCGGCTCCAGCAGCTGCCGCATCTACCCCGACCGCCCCAGCTTCTGCCGGGTGGACAACCTGGCGGAGCTGTTTGCGGTGCCCCCGGAGGAGGCCAACAGCTTTGCCATCGACTGCTGCCGCCAGCAGATCCGCTGCGAACACGGCGGTCGTGGCATGGTGATGAAGCGTTTTGAGCAGGCCATCCGCCAGCCCCCATCAGAAGCCTGATGTCCGAGCCTCAGCCTGCCGCCGGGGAGCAGCCCGCACCCGAGCCGTCCAAGGCCGGCTCCTTCGGGGCCGTGTTTCTGACCACCTTCACCACCGTGTTCCTGGCGGAACTGGGGGACAAGACGCAATTGGCGGCGCTGTTGCTGTCGGCGGAGTCAGGACGGCCGGTGCTGGTGTTCTTCGGGGCCTCTCTGGCCCTGATCAGCTCCAGCCTGGTGGGGGTGGTGCTGGGCCGCTGGCTCTCGCGGGTGCTGCCGCCTCAACAGCTCGAGCGGTTAGCCGGCATCTTGATGGTGGGCCTGGGCCTCTGGCTCGGCCGCCAGGCCGCCGTAAGCGTGTTTCCCCTGGCCTGACCGATGGACCTTCCCCTGCTGGCCTCCACCTTCGCCACGGTGTTTCTGGCGGAACTGGGTGACAAGACCCAACTGGCCATCGTGACCATCAGCGGCACCTCCAGCCGCAGTGGAGCGGTATTTGCCGGCAGCTCCCTGGCCCTGGTGTTGGCCAGCCTGCTGGGGGCCGCCGCCGGGGGATCCCTCTCCTCCGTGATCGGGCCGGATGTGCTGCAGCTGGCCGCCTCCGTGGGTTTTCTGGTGATCGGCTCCCGGCTGTTGATCAAGGCCTCCCGCCCCGAGGCCGAGGGCGGCGGCGAAACCCCGGGCTCCGACGACAGCCCGACCTGATCGTGGGTCCAGGTCGGTGGCCCTCCCATGGACCCTCACCATTGGCAGGGACGAGCCGCTGGGTACAGTTGGACTGTGGTGAAAGATCCCGAAGGCGTTGGCCGTCTTCAGGACCTGTTTGCCACCCGTTGAAGCCACCTGGTTGAACTCCCCAGCAGAAGCCCCCCGGCTGACGCCAGCCATCCCCGCCAAACGGCCCGATCAGCCCTGTCCCAGGGCACGTTCCCGGAAGACATGAAATTCACGGTCGCCTCCCTGATCGACCAGCTGCCCGCCGCCGAGCAGCTCAGCATCAGCAAGCTGGAGAAAGCCCTCGGCATCAGCGCCAAGGCCGATAAGGAGCTGCTGCGCATTGGCCTCAGCGCCCTGGTCAAGGCGGGGGTGCTCGCCGAAGACGACAACGGCATTAGCCGGGTGGAGGACGAGGGGCTGATCGAAGCTCGGCTGCGCTGCAGCAGCAAAGGGTTCTGCTTCGCCCTGCGGGATGACGGCGGCGAAGACATCTACATCCGCGACAACCAGCTGAACCACGCCTGGAACGGGGATCGGGTGTTGGTGCGCATCACCCGGGAGGGGGGCCGTCGCCGTTCCCCCGAGGGCGGCGTGCAGTGCATCCTCGAGCGCAACACCACCAGCCTGCTGGCCCATGTGGAGCAGCAGAACGAACGGCTGGTGGCGGTGCCCCTGGATGACCGGCTGCTCACCAGCATCGAGCTCCCCAGCGGCGACAGCCAGTACCTGCAGCCCGCCGAGGAGTCGGTGGTGGAGGTGCGGGTGGATCGCTACCCCGTGGGTCAGCTGGCCCCCCAGGGACACGTGGCCCGCAGCCTGGCGGTGAACGCCGGCCCGGCCGCTGATCTGGATCTGCTGCTCACCAAACACGGCTTGCGGGAACAACCCGCCGCCCCCAAAGCCACCCTCAAAACCCCCGAGGCCAAGGACCGGGACGACCTCACCGCCCTGCCCACCCTGGCGCTGGAGCTATGGAACGGCAGCGAGGCGCCGATCCTGCCGGCCGTCTCCCTGGAGAGCAGCGATGCGGGCCATCGCCTGTGGGTGCATGCCCCCGCCGTCGCCGAACGCATCGGCTTCGGCAGCCCCTTGGACATGTTCCTACGGGAGCAGGGCGAAAGCCTCTGCCTGGGCAGCAGCTGGGTGCCCCTGCTGCCCCCAGCCCTCACCAAGGCCGCTGCCTTCAAGGCCGGGAGCAGCAGCGCTGCCCTCTCCGTACTGCTGGAGATCAGCCCGGAGGGCGAGCTGCAGCACTACCGCTTCTGCCGCAGCACCATCCAAGTGGATGCCGCCGTGGATGCCCAGGGCCTGCAGGCCCTGGCGGAGCGCAAGCCCAAGGCCCGCACCACCCCCGCGGCCCTCAAGGCCCTGAAAGACCAGCTGCCCCTGCTGGAGCAGCTGATCGCCCTGGCCCAAACGCTCCGCCAACGGCGCCTCAGCGCCGGTTCGATCGACCTGGCGCTGGCCATGCCCGCCATTGACGGGCTGGGGGACCTGGCGATCCCCGAACCGGACGAAAGCCGCCAGGGCTGGCTGGTGCAGCTGGATCCAGCCCAGAGTCCGGCTGGTCTGCTGCGGGAGCTGCTGCTGCCGGCCCACCGGGCCCTCGGCCGCCATTGCGCGGCCCTGGAACTGCCGGCGATCTATGCCCAGAACCCCGCCCCCGAGGCGGAGGCCCTCAACGACGTGGCCAAGGCGGCCCTGGCCCTGGAGATTCCCCTGGAGCTGGCGGCCGATGGCAATGCCACCGCCCAGGAACTGGCCACCGCCTTCGCCGCCAGCGACCGCAGCCGCGTGCTGCAGCAGCAACTGCGCGACCCGCTCAAGCCCGTGAGCCTCTGCGCCGAACCGGGACCCAACACCCTGGCGGCGGAGCCCGTGGCCGTCGCCCCCTGGAGCTGCCCGGCGCTGCACTACGCCGACCTCTGGAACCAGCACCTGCTGGTGCTGCTGCTGAGCGAGGGCAAAGACCGCCCCTCCGTGCGCCACAAGACCCGGGTGGACATCGCCGGTGACAGCAGCCATGGGGTGATCGACTGGCCACTGCTCACCGCCAGCCAGTTGACGCCCCTGGAGGAGGGCCGCAGCAGCACGCTGCTGCATCGCCTCAACGGCCGCTCCCGCTTTGTCACCGAACTGCAGAGCGATGCCCTGGCCATGGCCCAGGCGCGGCAGGCGGAGCCCCTGGTGGGCCAAACCCTCACCGGTGTGATCAGCGGCGTGCAGAGCTACGGCTTCTTCGTGGAGGTCCCCCCCTCCCAGGTGGAGGGCCTGGTGCACGTCAGCTCCCTCAAGGACGACTGGTACGAGTACCGCTCCCGTCAGAACCGTCTGGTAGGTCGCAAAAACCGCCGCAGCTACATGCTGGGCGACGCCGTGGAGGTGATCATCCAGAAGGTGGATGTGCTGCGGCACCAGATCGATCTGGCGGTGCTGCTGCCCGAGGGCTACGAGGAATACGTTCCCGACCACCGCGACCGTCGCGGCGGCAGCGATCCGGAGGGTGATGACCGCGATGACGGCGACAACACCGACGGCGACGAAGGCTGATCCATGGCCAGCCAGCAGCGTCTGCCGATCGTGCTGGGGATCTCCGGCGCCAGTGCCCAGCCCTTAGCGCTGCGGGCCCTGCAACTGCTGCTGGAGGCCGGAGAAACCGTGGATCTGGTGGTCAGCCGCGGGGCGATTAATGTCTGGCTCGCGGAACTGGGCATCAAGGTGCCCGTGGATCCCCAGGCACAACAGAACTTCTGGCGCGAGCAAACCGGCACCGATGCCGGCACACTCCGCTGCCACCGCTGGAACGACCAGGCGGCGGCCATTGCCAGCGGCAGCCATCGCACGGCCGGCATGGTGATCCTGCCCTGTTCGATGGGGGCGGTGGGCCGCATGGCCAGTGGGGTGGCCACCGACCTGCTGGAGCGTGCCGCGGATGTGCAGCTCAAGGAGGGGCGTCCGCTGGTGATCTGCCCGCGGGAGTTGCCCTGGAACCTGGTGCACCTGCGCAATCTCACCGCCCTGGCGGAAGCCGGGGCCCGCATCGCCCCACCCGTACCCGCTTGGTACCACCGGCCCACCAACCTCGATGAGATGGTGGACTTTCTGGTGATCCGGGTGTTCGATTGCCTCGGTTTGGAGCTGGGCCAGCTGCGCCGCTGGAGCGGCCCCATCCAGCCCTGAGGGTCAACCCGCCGTGCACGCCCTGCTGACCCGCCTGTTGTTATTGCCGCTGCTGTCGCCGCTGCTGGCGGTGCTGCTGATCGCCGCTGTGAATCCACGGCCCTGGGTAGCCCTACGCCTGCTCACCTGGACGAGCCCCGCCTGGCCCCTGGGGGGATGGCTAGCCAGCGGTGTGGCGGTCGGGGCCGGCATCAGCGCCGCCGGAGCGGCCCTGGCCCTGCAGACCCAGCCCACCGCCCTGCGTCCCCGACGCCAGGTGCGCCGCGGCGCGGATGGGGGTCGAGAACCAGCCTGGGGGGGCCAGCGTTCAGACCCTGAACCGCCCCCATCACGCTCCGCACCCGAGGGGCCACAGCGGCGCTCCGCCCCCTGGGCAGGCCCCAGCCGCAGTGCCTCCGACCCACCGCCCACCGTGTCGGTGCCCTTCAAGGTGATCCGCCGGGGCTCCGCCAAGGCACCACAAGCCGCGACAAGCGGAGGTAGCGGCGCAACCAGCCCCGGCGCTGAGGATTGGAACGCACCGGCCGACGACGACTGGTGACCCCCGATGGCGCCAGGCTCCCTAAAGTCCAACCCACATGACGCCAGGGGCCCGCGAGGGTGACTGATTCCGCTAAGCCAGCATCCGAACAGCCAGCATCCGCGAAGCCCGCGGCCGACAAACCGGCAGCCAAGCCACCGGCCCCGGAGGATCAGCCGTTCGGCAGCTTTGTGCCCACGCTGCTGATTCCGGCACTGCAGAAGGAGATCGCCGCCTATGGCGGGCCCGCCTGCGCGCTCAGCTTTGAGCAGGGGCCGATGCCGGTGGTGGGAAGCCCCTGCTGGATGGTGGTGGGTCAGCTCAGCGGCGACCGGCGTTTCTGGCTCTGTTTTACGGCCGAGGCCATCGGTTCGGCCAAAACCATCGCCCTGGCTGAATCGGGCGCTGAGCCCAGCCTGTTGGAGTCGTTCCTGATCGATGAGAAAAAAATGACCCTGGCGCTGCTGGTGTCGCGCCTGGTGCAGCGGCTCAACGGCCAGAAGTGGCTGGGGGCCAACTAAGCAGCACCGGCGGCCCATTGGGCCAGCCTTCAGCAGTTACAGAGGCGCCGGCGGCAACCTGAAGCCGCCTACGATGCAGGTTCTGTCCATCTGATGCCACCGATGGTGCCTCCCACCGCCGTTGCCACGCCTGACGCTGCCACCAGCCCCAGCAACGCCGCCATCGGGAGCCCCGACGCACCGGCGATCAAGGATCCGGTGAAGGACACGATCCTCACCCCGCGGTTCTACACCACGGATTTCGAGGCCATGGCCGCCATGGACCTCAGCCCCAACGTGGTGGAACTCGAGGCCATCTGCGAAGAGTTCCGCAAGGATTACAACCGTCACCACTTCGTCCGCAACGAGGAGTTCGAAGGCGCCGCCGACAAACTCGATCCCGAAACCCGCAAGGTGTTCGTTGAGTTTCTGGAGCAAAGCTGCACCTCCGAGTTCTCCGGGTTCCTGCTCTACAAGGAACTGAGCCGCCGCATCAAAACCAAGAACCCCCTGCTGGCCGAGTGCTTCGCCCACATGGCCCGCGATGAGGCCCGCCATGCCGGTTTCCTCAACAAAGCGATGAGCGACTTCGGGCTGCAGCTCGACCTCGGCTTCCTCACCGCCAACAAGGCCTACACGTACTTCAAGCCTGAGTACATCTTCTACGCCACCTATCTGTCCGAGAAGATCGGCTACTGGCGCTACATCGCCATCTACCGCCATCTCGAGAAGAACCCCGACAGCAAGATCTTCCCGATCTTCAACTTCTTCGAGAACTGGTGCCAGGACGAGAACCGCCACGGCGACTTCTTCGATGCCCTGATGAAGGCCCAGCCCAAGAGCGTCACCGGCCTGCGCGCCCGCCTGTGGTGCCGTTTCTTCCTGCTGGCCGTGTTCGCCACCATGTACGTGCGCGATGTGGCCCGCAAGGAGTTTTATGAGGCCCTGGGGCTGGATGCCCGCGACTACGACAAGTACGTGATCGCCAAAACCAACGAGACCACCGCCCGCGTGTTCCCCGTGGTGCTGAATGTGGACCATCCAAAGTTCTACATGCGTCTGGAGCGTCTGGTGCGCAACAACAACCAGCTCAGCGCCGCCGACCAGGGCACCGCTCCCGCCCCGGTGAAACTGCTGCGCAAACTGCCGTACTGGGCCGCCAACGCTGCCGAGATGGCCAAGCTGTTCCTGATGAGCCCCATCCGCAGCGAACAGTTCCAACCGGCCGTGCGCTGAATCGCGCGTGACCCTCATCACCCGCGCCGACACCGCAGACGGCACCCCCGCCTTGCACAACCTGCTGAACGGCCCGCTCGATCAGCGCTGGGCCCCACGGCTTGAAGCGCTGCTGGGGGCTGGCACCGCCGCCGGCGCCGACCTGGTGGAGGTGTTCCTGGAGCGCACCGACCACCTGGGGGTGTTGGCGGAACAGGACACGATCACCAGCGTCACCCCGGCCTTCGGCATGGGGGCGGGCATCCGCGTCTTCCGCAACCAGCGGGACGGCTTCGTGTGCACCAACGACCTCAGCGAAGCTGGCCTGCAGCGGGCCCTCGAGCAGGCCCTCGGCATGCTCGGCCTGGAGCTGGGCGGCCTGAACCGCAACCCGTTCGCGGGCCTGCCGGCCCTGCGCGACTTTGCCGCCAGCAAGGGCGACTGGCTGCAGCGCAGCCCCGAGCTCCTGGAAGCCACCCAGGCCCTCCTGGGGGGGACCAACCAGTTGCTGAACCACGGCCAGCACCTGCAGGTGCGGCGCGGCAGCTATGCCCGCGACTGGCAGGAGGTGCTGGTGGCCGCCAGTGATGGCACCTTCGGACGCGACATCCGCCTACACCAGTCGGTGGGGCTCAACGTGTTGGCGGCCGATGGTGACCACCGTGCCGGTGTCGGGCGGCGCTACGGCAGCGCCGATCGCCCCGATGACCTGCGCGAATGGCGGGTGGAGGACTCGGCGCAGGAGGTGTGCGACAGCGCCGCCGCCATGCTCTATGCCGATTACGTGGAGGCGGGCCAGATGCCGGCGGTGCTGGCCAACCGCTTCGGCGGTGTGATCTTCCACGAGGCCTGCGGGCATCTGCTGGAAACCACCCAGGTGGAGCGCGGCACCACCCCCTTCGCCGAGCGCGTCGGCGAACCGATCGCCCACAGCGCCGTCACCGCCATCGATGAGGGCCTCACCAGCGGGGCCTTCGGCTCCCTCAGCATGGACGACGAGGGCATGGAAGCCCAGCGCACCGTGCTGATTGAAAACGGGGTGTTGAAACGCTTCATCAGCGACCGGGCCGGCGAACTGCGCACCGGCCATGCCCGTACCGGCAGCGGCCGCCGCCAGAGCCACTCCTTCGCGGCCGCCAGCCGCATGCGCAACACCTACATCGCCGCCGGCCCCCATACCCCTGAGGCGCTGATCGCCTCGGTGGATCGCGGCCTCTACTGCAAGTCGATGGGCGGCGGCAGCGTCGGCCCCACCGGCCAGTTCAACTTCGCGGTGGAGGAGGGCTACCTGATCGAGAACGGCACCCTCACCAAACCGGTGAAGGGGGCCACCTTGATCGGCGAGGCCAAGGAGGTGATGCCGCGCATCTCCATGTGCGCCAACGATCTCGAACTGGCGGCCGGGTTCTGTGGCTCCGTCAGCGGCAGCATTTTTGTCACGGTCGGCCAACCGCACATCAAGGTGGATTCGATCACCGTGGGGGGCCGCTGACCATGGCCAGCCTCAACGCCGACCAGCTGGGGCAGACCCTCTCCCGCCTGGCCGCCAGCAACGGCATCCGCCAGTGGGACCTGGGGGCCGCCTGCAGCAGCGACACCTCCGTGCAAGTGGACCGCGGCGAACCCAAGCAGCTCAAGGGGGCGCAGCGCAGCTCCATCACGGTGCGGGTCTGGAACGGCGATGGCCTGGTGGGCACCACCAGCACCTCCGACCTGTCGGACTCAGGGCTCGAGCGGGCCCTCACCGGGGCCCAGGCTGCCAGCGCCTTCGGCAACCCGGACGACACCCCCGCCTTCTCTCCCCTGGCCACCGCTCCGGTCGCCCAACTCGATCAACCGCTGCATGCCCCCCAGGGCATCCTGCACCTGCTTCACACCCTCAAGGACGCGGAACAGGAACTGCTGGGTCGCCACAGCGCCATCGGCACGGTGCCCTACAACGGGCTGGCGGAGCGCAGCAGTGAACGGCTCTACCTGAACAGCGATGGGGCCCGCCGCCAGCAACGGCTCACCACCGCCAGCGTCTACCTCTATGCCCGCGCGGAGGAAACGGGCCGCAAACCCCGCAGTGCCGGCGCCATGCGGCTGGCCTATGGCGCCAGCGACCTCGACATCGCCGGCTGCATTGACGAAGCGGCGGAGCGCACCATTAGCCACCTCGACTACGCACCGATCCAAACCGGGCACTACACCTGCGTGTTCAGCCCCGAGGCCTTCCTGGATCTGATCGGGGCCTTCAGCAGCCTGTTCAATGCTCGGGCCGTGCTGGATGGGGTGAGTCTCAGCAACCGCGACTCCCTGGGGCAGGCCCTGGCGGTGCCCTTCCTCGACCTGCACGACAACGGCCTCCACCCCGGCAACATCGGCGCCTCCGCCTTTGATGGCGAGGGCACCCCCACCCGGCGGCTGGCCCTGCTGGAAGGCGGCGTGCTGCGCCATTTCCTGCACTCCGAGGCCACAGCCCGTGCCTTCGGGGTGGACCCCACCGGCCACGCCGGCTTGGGAGCCAAGGTGTCGGTGGGTCCGGACTGGTTCGAAATCGGCCCGACCCCCGGCAGCGGCGGCGGCCAGGCGGGCCTGAACCGCTTCCAGGCCGACCAGCCGCTGGTGTGGATCGACTCCCTCTCGGCCCTGCATGCCGGTGTGAAGGCCAGCCAGGGATCCTTCTCCCTGCCGTTCGATGGCTGGTTGGTGGAGGGCGGCCACTGCCGCTCGATCGAAGCCGCCACCGTGGCCGGCGACATCCGTCAAGTGCTGCAGTCGATCGTGGGCTTCGAAGGGGAGGCCAAGATCACCCCCGACGGGCTCTGCCCGATGGTCTGGGTGGACGGCCTCTCCATCACCGGCGAAGCCTGAGCCGGCGATGAAGATCCTGTTCTGGGGCACACCGGCCTATGCGGTGCCCAGCCTCGATGCCCTGGTGGGTGCGGGACAGCAGCTGGTGGGGGTTGTCACCCAGCCGGATCGGCGCCGGGGCCGAGGCAAGGCACTGGTGCCCTCGGCGGTGAAGGCCCGGGCCCTGGAGTTGGGGCTGCCGGTGTTCTGCCCAGAGCGCATCCGCCGCGACAGCGCTTGTCAACAGCAACTCGCCGATCTGGGGGCGGATGTCTCCGTGGTGGTGGCGTTCGGCCAGATCCTGCCGCCGGAGGTGCTGGCCCAGCCCCCCCTGGGCTGCTGGAACGGTCATGGCTCGCTGCTGCCCCGGTGGCGCGGCGCCGGCCCGATCCAGTGGAGCCTGTTGGAGGGGGATGCCGAAACCGGGGTGGGGGTGATGGCCATGGAAGCGGGCCTCGACACCGGCCCGGTGCTGCTGGAGCGGGCGATCCCCATTGGGCTGCTGGAGAACGCCCAACAGCTGGGGGCACGGCTGGCGCACCTGACCGCCGAGCTGCTGGTGGAGGCCATGCCGTTGATCGAAGCGGCGGGACCCGGCCCGGAAGCCGAGCGGTGGGCGCGGCTGAAGCTGAGGCCCCAGGGGGAGCAGGGCCTGACCACCGCACGGCTGCTGGAGAAATCGGATTTTCAAATCGACTGGAGTCAGTCCGCCCTGGCCATCCATCGACGGGTGATGGGGCTCTATCCCGGAGCCCACAGCACCTGGCGGGGCCAACGACTCAAACTGCTGGCCACCGAACCGTTGGTGCAGCGCCTGGCCGACCAACTCAGCGCGGAGGCCGCAGCCCTGGTGAAGCCCCCAACAGCATCGGCACAACAGGTCGAACCGGGCACCGTGTTGCAGGTGATTCCAGGGCTCGGTCTGGTGGTGGCCAGCGGTGGCTGTCCACTGCTGCTGCGGGACGCGCAATTGGAGGGCAAGGCGGCCGCCAACGGCAACCAGCTGCTGCAACAGCTCCAAGCCAACCCTGGCGATCGGATCGGTTAACGACCGCTGCGCGGCCGGGCGGACGACGATCGCGCCGACGGGCGCCCAGAGGCGGCTCGGCTCGCCGGGGCGGCACCGCGCCGGGCCCCACCACCGCTGCGATCCCCCCCGCGGCCTGCGGGGCGGCCACCGCGACCGCGACCACCGCTGAGATCCAGGGGCGGAGCCGAGAGCACCGTGGGCTCAAAGCCGCCGATCTCCTGGCGCGGCAGCGGATTGCCGATCAGCCGTTCGATCGCCCGCAGCAGCTCATGCTCCTCGGCGGCCACCAGCGACACCGCATGGCCGTTGTGGCCGGCGCGGCCGGTGCGACCGATGCGATGGACGTAATCCTCCGCCTGGTTGGGCAGATCCAGATTGACCACATGGGGCAGCTGGTGGATATCAATGCCGCGGGCGGCGATGTCGGTGGCCACCAACACCCGCACCTCCCCCGCCTTGAAGCCCGACAGGGCGCGGGTGCGGGCCCCCTGGCTCTTGTTGCCATGGATCGCGGCGGCAGCGATTCCCTCCTGGCTGAGGCGCTCAGCGATGCGGTTGGCGCCGTGCTTGGTGCGGGAGAACACCAGCACCTGCTGCCAGTCGTTGCTGCGGATCAGGTGGCAGAGCAGATCAGGCTTGCGGCCCATGTCGCAGGGGTGGAGCACATGCTCCACCGTGGTGGCAGTGCGGTTCTCCGGTGTGGCCTGCAACTGCACCGGGTTGTGCAGCAGGCCTGTGGCCAGCTTCTTGATCGAGGCCTCAAAGGTGGCCGAGAACAGCAGGTTCTGACGGCGGGCCGGCAACAGGGCCAGGATCTTCTGGATGTCACGGATGAAGCCCATGTCGAGCATGCGATCCGCTTCATCGAGCACCAGGATCTCCACCCGGTCGAGCTTCACGGCGTTTTGCTGAGCCAGGTCCATCAGCCGGCCTGGCGTGGCCACCAGCACGTCGGCACCGCGCCGCAGCCGCATCATCTGGGGGTTGATCTTCACGCCCCCGAACACCACGTCGGAGCGCAAATCCAGGTGGCGCGAATAGGCCGCGACGTTCTCGGCCACCTGGGCCGCCAGTTCACGGGTGGGGGTGAGCACCAGGGCCCGCACGATGTTGTTGCGGGCGTGGGGGCCATGGCGCAGCCGCTCCAGCATCGGCAGGGTGAAACCGGCGGTCTTGCCGGTGCCGGTCTGGGCGGCGGCCATCACGTCGCGGCCCGCCAGCACCGCCGGAATGCACTGCTGCTGAATCGGCGAGGGGGCGGTGTAGCCCTTGTCCAGCACCGCCTGCACGATGGGCCGCCCCAGGCCGAGGGCCGTAAAGGGGGAACTGCTCAGCGCCGCATCCGCGGACAGGGTTGACGGCGAAATGGCAGGGGCCCCGCAGATCTCCTCACCCTACGGTTCGCGCGGCGGCCCAGCCCTTCAGGGGCCCTCGGTGTAAAGCTGCCGGGCCTGCTCCAGGGTGGCCAGCAACTCATCGTCGGTGAGCTCACAGGCCTCGGGCCAGTGCTGCCCCAGCCAGCCCCGCAGGGCCGGTGGGTCACTGTCATGAAAGAACCCGTCCTGGGCCGCCAGCACCCGGAATTTCAGAAACTCCAGCAGACGGGCCCGCAGCCGTGCCGGCTGGATCAGACGGCAGCGCCGCGGGTCGACCCCCAGGGCCAAGCGGCACCCCGGCGGCAGGGGCCCCAGGGGCGGCGCCAGCAGCTCCAGCAGCCCATCCGGTTGGTGATGGGCGCGCTTGGTCTCGGGGTGGGGGTAGTAGATCAGCGCCGCCACGGCGTCGACTTCGCCCGGTGGGCGCAGCTGACAGCGCCAGAAGGAGAAGGTTTCGGGCGGATGGCGATCGGTCCAACGCAGCTGGGGCACCCGGTGGTCGGGGTCACCCAGCCGCCAGCGACCGCCGGGGAAGGCAAGGTTGAGGGTGGCCGGCTGGTAGGGGCTCAGATCCACCCCCTCGGCGGCGAAATAGGGGGTCTGCAGGGCAATGGTGCCGGCGGGGTAGGGACTGGCGGTGGCACGGCCGGAGGCCACCCCATGGCCCGCTACCAACACCCCCTCCCACCAGCACAGCAGCGGCTCAGCCATGGCCGCCGGGGGTTGCACCATCCACCAGGGCGCTGTGGTGCTCGCAGCGGTCGCAGGGCCCCTCCGGCAGCACCGCGCAGCGCAAGAGCGGTGAGCGGGCGTTGAAGCGGCAGTGGGGATCGCCGATCACCCAGCGCCCCTGCCACCAGCGGGCATCGGCGGGCTGCCGCTGCGGTTTCACCTGAAGGGCCACGCTGCTGAGCTCGTAGCGGCCGGCCCGCAGCTGGTAGCGGTGATGGCGTTGCAACACCAGGAAGCTGCGCTCCCCCACCACCAACCAACGTCCAGGGTGAGGAACCTCCTCCAACTCCAGCCGCTCCAGCAGACGGTTGCTACCGGCCTGTCGCAGTTCAACGCGCATGGGTCAGGGGCTGATCTCCTCGGGCTCTGCAAGGGGGTTGCGGCTTGAGAACCCCCAGGCAAAGAGCAGCCCCACCATCAGCAACAGCACCCATTCCGGTGGCACCAGCTGCGGTGCCCCCAGACGCACCAGCAGTCGGATGCCCACCAGGCCCACCGCTAGGTAACCCGCCGACTCCAGATGGCGGAATTGATCCAGCCAGCGGATGAACAGGGCCGCGGTGAAGCGCAGGGCCACCACACCGATCACCCCACCGGCCATCACCAGCAACAGGTTGTCGCTCACGGCCACGGCGGCGGCAACGCTGTCCAGGGAAAAGGCCAGATCGGTGAGGGCGAGGGTGGCTACCACGGCCGCCAGGCCGCGGTGGTGCAGGCCCGAGGCCGCCGTAGCCGCTGCACCACCGGCAGCCAGGGCATCGGGTGCTGAGGCATCGCCATCACCGCCGGCGAACCATCGCCCTTGCAGGTTGCTCAGACAGAGCCAGAGCAGATAGGCGGCCGCCAACAGCTGCAGGGGCCAAAAGTCGAGCACCCAGCGGGCAGCGGCGATCAGCAGCAACCGAAACAGCAACGCCAGACCCAAGCCCAGGTTGAGGGCCTGGCCCTGCTGGCGCGGGTCCTTGAGCTGGCGCGAGAGAGCCGCCAGGGCAATGGCGTTGTCGGCGGAGAGCACCGCCTCGAGGGCCACCAGCAACGGCAACAACAGCAGCAGCTCCCCCCACTGATCCGCCGATTCGATCAGGGGTGAGAGAGAAGGAATCGACTCCGCTTCCATGCCGCCGTGCAGAGGTTCCTTAGACGCGGCAGTGTAGAAACCCCCACGCGTTCCCCCGTCCATGCAGAGCCCCCCGCTGCTGAAGGCCCGGCTGGTGCATGCCGAGCCCGGCAGCCGCGTGGTGGAGGCCAGCGCCTGGCGGGGGGAGCAGTGCTTGGGCAGCTGCCTTGGTGAAGCGGCGGATGCCGAGCAGGCGGAGCAGCGGGCCCGTCAGCGGTTGCAGGCGCTACTGGAGGGCACACCACCGCCGGCCAGCCTGGAGCTGCCGGTGGCGCCAGTGGACGAGTCACGGGAGGAGCCGGCTCCGGAGCCGCCGGCTCCCGCCATAGCACCCGCAACGGCACCGGCAACGGCTCCGGCGGCGGCGCGCTCCACCCTGATCCGCCACGGGGGCGCCACGCCGAGTTTGCCGAAGGTGCCCCCCAGCAGCAGCCACGCCGCGATCGGCTCCGAACCCGCCACAGGCCCCAGCAACGCCCCCCAGGAGCCCCAGGCCGATCCGGAGGACTGGAGCGAGGAGTTGGCGGAACTGGATGTCCAGCTGCAGCGGCTCGGGTGGGACCGCAGCCAGGAAGGCGTCTACCTGGAGCGCTGCTTCGGCCATCCCAGCCGCAGCCGCATCACCAGCTATGGGGACTTGATCAGTGTTCTGCGGGGGCTACGGTCCCTGCAGACCGGCACACCCCCCTCCCAGGCCGCCGTCCCCCTACGGCGCAGTGATCTGTTGCAGCAGAGCGATCAGCTGCTGCAAACGCTGCGCTGGGATGCGGCCCAGGGTCGCGAGCTGCTGGAGCAGCACTTCCAGCTCAGCAGCCGCCAGCAGCTCAGTGACGAGCAGCTGCTGCAGTTCAACATGCTGCTGGAGGGGGAACTCATCCAGGCCGGCAGTGGGCAGCCAGCAGCTGCGCCCCCAGGCTGAGCTGCTCCTGGCCGGCATAGGCCTCCTCCTCCAGCCGCCGCTCCCGGGCTGACACCCTGGCGTACAAGGGTTCCGCCAGATGCCGACGGGCCCTGGCATCGAGCTCACGCGGCAGACCGAGGGGTTTGGGCTGGGCATAGAGCGAGCCACCACGGCAGCTCTGGGCCACATGGATGCTCTCGTGGTTGAGCACCCGGGCGAACTCAGCGCTGCCCTTGGCCGGCACATCCGAACGAATGCGCAGCTCAGCGCGACGGGGGTTCCATTCACCGGCGGCCCCGGGTTTGCGCGGCTGATCCAACAGCACCACCACGCCATTGCGCTCCAGGGCACCAAGCAACAGGCGGATCGCCCGCTGTTCCTGCTCAAAGCGGGGCGGGTTGCGCAGCAGCGCCTTCACCTGCTCCAGGCTGAGCGGAGCTTCACCGGCCCGGCGTTTGTACACGTAGCGGTTTCGGCCATCGGCCAGCCGTTCCACCCGCGGCAACCACTCCCGATCCGCCGCCGTCAACTGGGCGAGCAGCGCCGCCTGGGTGCTGCTATCCAACAGGGTCTGGGGCGGCAGGCTGCGGGGGCTGGGGACCACGCTGCCCCCGCTCACCGCCGGCACCGGGTCAGCCTGGGGTGGCTGCTGGCCTTGCCAGTGGCTCAACAGGCCACCGCCCAGCAACAGACACCCGGCCACCAGAAGCGGGGTCAACGGGCGGGGCGGCGGAGCGGGATGGCGCATGCCCCGATTCTGAAGACGCCCTCCCGTGGCGGCAGTTGTCAGGATGGGCGGCTGTTCCCGCCGCCCCCATGCCCCTCACCGCCCTGGTGCGTCAACTGCAGCAGGCGTCGCTCACCGCTGAGCTGCTGCTGCGCAGCCAGCGAGCGGAGCGCTTGCGGCTCAGCGGGGCCAGCCGCGCCGCCCGGGCCCTGGTGAGCACGGCCCTGGCGGGCAGCGCCGAGGCCCCGCTGCTGGTGGTGGTGCCCACCCTGGAGGAGGCGGGGCGCTGGGCGGCGCTGCTGGAGCTGATGGGCTGGGGCAGCGCCCAGCTGTACCCCACCAGTGAGGGCAGCCCCTACGAACCGTTTGACCCCACCAGTGAGATCACCTGGGGGCAGCTGCAGGTGCTCAGCGAGCTGCTGGATGGCGGCGTACCCACGGCGATCGTGGCCACCGAGCGGGCCCTGCAGCCCCATCTGCCGCCGCCGGCGGCCCTGCGGGAGCAATGCCTGAGCCTGCGCAAGGGCGACACGGTGGATCTCGAGGAGCTGGCCGCCACCCTCTCCCGTCTCGGCTACGAGCGGGTCACCAGCATTGAGCAGGAGGGCAGCTGGAGCCGCCGCGGCGACATCGTGGATGTGTTCCCGGTGAGCGCCGAGCTGCCGGTGCGCCTCGAATTTTTCGGGGAGGAGCTGGAGAAGCTGCGGGAGTTTGACCCGGCCAGCCAGCGCTCCCTCGATCCGGTCGAACTGGTGCGGCTCACCCCGAGCGGCTACGGCCCGCTGATTGCCGCCGCCCTGCGGGACTCCATGCCAGAGGGGCTCGACCGGCTGCTCAGCCCGGAGGCCTGCGATCAACTGCTGGAGGGGGGAACACCCGAGGGCTTGCGCCGGTTGATGGGCCTGGCCTGGAGCCAGCCCGCCAGCCTGCTCGACTACCTGCCCACCCACACCCTGGTGGCGGTGGATGAGCGGCGCCATTGCCTCTCCCATGGCCAGCAATGGCTCGACCATGCCGAGGACCATCACGCGGAGGTGTGTGCCGAGCTGGGCCAGGCCCTGCCCCCCTTCCATCGCAGCCCCGAGGCGGCCCTGGAGGAGCTGCAGCGCTACCCCGGCATCGACCTGGCGGAGCTGCACGAAAGCGACAGCCACCCCAACAGCTTTGACCTGGCCAGCCGGCCGGTACCCGCCTACCCCAACCAGTTCGGCAAGTTGGCGGAGCTGGTGAAGGGTTTCCAGGGGGAGCGCACGCGGGTGTGGCTGCTCTCCGCCCAGCCCAGCCGCGCCGTGGCCCTGCTGGAGGAGCACGACTGCATCACCCGCTTCGTACCCAACCCCGCCGACTGGGCCTCGATCGAGCGGCTGGTGGAGCAGAACACCCCCGTGGCCCTCAAAACCCGGGGCACCGCAGAGTTGGAGGGCCTGCAGCTCCCGGCCTGGAGGCTGGCGCTGATCACCGACCGGGAATTTTTCGGTCAGCACTCCCTGGCGGCCACCGGCTATGTGCGGCGCCGGCGCAAGGCCGCCAGCCGCACGGTGGATCCCAACAAGATGCGGCCCGGCGATTTCGTGGTGCACCGCAACCACGGCATCGGCAAATTCCTCAAGCTCGAGAAGCTCGCCATCGGTGGCGAATCTCGCGATTACCTGGTGGTGCAGTACGCCGATGGGCTGCTGCGGGTCGCCGCCGACCAGCTGGGCAGCCTGGGCCGCTACCGCGCCACCAGCGAACAGGCGCCGGAGCTCAACCGAATGGGGGGCACCGCCTGGAGCAAGGCCAAGGAGCGGGCCCGCAAGGCCGTGCGCAAGGTGGCGCTCGATCTGGTGAAGCTCTACGCCGAGCGCCACCAGGCCGCCGGCTTCCCCTTCCCCCCCGATGGCCCCTGGCAGAACGAACTGGAGGACTCCTTCCCCTACGAACCCACCCCCGATCAGGTCAAGGCGATCGGTGAGGTGAAGCGCGACATGGAACAGCCCCAGCCGATGGATCGCCTGGTGTGCGGCGATGTGGGTTTTGGCAAGACCGAGGTGGCCATCCGCGCCATCTTCAAGGCGGTGACCGCCGGCAAGCAGGTGGCGATGCTGGCCCCCACCACCGTGCTGGCGCAGCAGCACTGGCGCTCGCTGTCGGAGCGCTTTGCCCCCTATCCGATCAAGGTGAGCCTGCTCAACCGCTTCCGCACCGCCAGCGAGCGCAAGGCCATCCAGGACGGACTCGGTGAAGGCACCGTCGACGTGGTGGTCGGCACCCACCAACTGCTGGGCAAGGGCACCAGCTTCAAGCAGCTCGGCCTGCTGGTGGTGGATGAGGAACAGCGCTTCGGCGTCAACCAAAAGGAAAAGATCAAGGCCCTGCGCAAGGACGTCGACGTGCTGACCCTCTCGGCGACCCCGATCCCGCGGACGCTGTACATGAGCCTCTCCGGCGTGCGGGAGATGAGCCTGATCACCACGCCACCGCCGCTGCGCCGTCCGATCAAGACCCATCTCACGGCGCTCGACGAGGAAGCCGTGCGCAGCGCCATCCGCCAGGAGCTGGACCGCGGCGGACAGATCTTCTACGTGGTTCCGCGGGTGGAGGGGATCGAGGAGGTGGCGGAGGGGCTGCGCCAGATGATCCCGGGACTGCGGCTGCTGGTGGCCCACGGCCAGATGGCTGAGGGCGAACTGGAGAGCGCCATGGTGGCCTTCAACGCCGGTGAATCCGATCTGATGCTCTGCACCACGATCGTGGAGAGCGGCCTCGACATTCCACGGGTGAACACGATCCTGATCGAGGATGCCCATCGCTTCGGCCTGGCGCAGCTGTATCAGCTGCGGGGACGGGTGGGCCGCAGTGGCATCCAGGCCCACGCGTGGCTGTTCTATCCCGGGGATGCCTCCTTGAGCGAGGCGGCACGGCAGCGGCTGCGGGCGATCCAGGAGTTTGCCCAGCTGGGCAGCGGCTACCAGCTGGCCATGCGCGACATGGAGATCCGCGGCGTGGGCAACCTGCTGGGGGTGGAGCAGAGCGGCCAGATGGAGGCGATCGGCTTCGACCTCTACATGGAGATGCTGCAGGAATCCCTGGCGGAGATTCAGGGCCAGGACATCCCGGCGGTGGAGGACACCCAGATCGATCTGCCGATCACCGCCTTCATCCCCGGCGACTGGATCGCCGACAACGACGAGAAGATCGCCGCCTACCGAGCCGCAGCCGATTGCTCCACTCCGGAGGGGCTGGTGCAGCTAGCCGCCGACTGGGTGGATCGCTATGGCTCCATTCCCGCGCCGGTGACCTCCCTGCTGCAGCTGATGGAGCTGAAGCTGCTGGCCAAGCGCTGCGGCTTCTCACGCATCAAACCGGAGAAGCCCAACATCGCCCTGGAAACCCCCATGGAGGAGCCCGCCTTCCGGCTGCTGCGCCAGGGGCTGCCGCAGCACCTGCACGGGCGGCTGGTGTACCAGGCCGGCGCCGGCAGCACCGCCAAGGTGCTGGCTCGGGGCCTGGGGGTGCTGCCCATGGAGAAGCAGGTGGAGGAGCTGATGGCTTGGCTGAAACCCATGGCCGCACAGATCCCCGGTGCCGATGGGCTCACCGAGACGCAGCGCAGCGCCCATCAGACGGCCCAGAACGAAGCGGTGCTGGCGGTGTAAAGCCCGCAAACTTCCGTTACAATTCTGAGAAGTTCTGTAAAGGCCCCATGGCTGGACTGGGTGAGGTGATCGACCTGGGCAGCGGCATTGCAGTCGCCGGCATGGGCGGCGGCATCAGCCTGGTGTCCCTGCTGGCACTCGTGGGCCTTGGGATTTATGCCCTCCTGCAGGGCGATACAGGCAACGACGATGACGACTCCACCCCCGGTGGGGGGCTGATGCAGCCCGTGGGCTCCGCCGCCTGATCCTCAGTTTTTGGTGTTCAGCGCCGCCGGCACATTGGCGCTCGAGGGGTCGTAAAGCTTGGCCTTGGTGACCGAACCCGCCGAGCTCACTTTCTTGACCAGGGTGGACTCCGCAACGCGGTACTGACCATCTCGCTTGGTGCCGAGGTCTTCGAGTCGGAGACTCTGAGCTTCGGCTTGCGTGAGCCGAGCCCGCACATCCGGGTCGATGCCGTGCTTGTGAATGTCGCGGCCATTGGGGGTGAGGTATTTGGCGATGGTGACGGTCATCCCGGAGCCATCGGAGAGGCTGCGCACCGACTGCACGAGCCCTTTGCCGAAGGTCTTCTCCCCCACCACCACGGCACGGTGGTTGTCCTGCAGAGCCCCGGAGAGAATTTCACTGGCGCTGGCGGAGCCCTCGTTCACCAGCACCACCAGGGGGCGCTGGGTGAGGGCACGACCGTTGGCGCGCTTGATGTCCTGGATGCCGTCGCGGGTTTTGGTGGACACGATCACCCCTTCATCCAGCCACTGGCGGGCGATGGCGATGCTGGCCATCAACAGGCCACCGGGGTTGCTGCGCAGGTCGAGCACGTAACCCTGAACGTCCTTGCTCTCCAACTCCTTCAGGGCCGCGGCCATGTCCTTGGCGGCGTTGGCGTTGAACTGCTTGAGCCGGATGTAGCCGATACGGGTGCCGTTGGGGCCGGCGTTCACGCGGCTATCCACCGCATGCAGCTCGATGCGCTCCCGCACCAGGGCCGACTCGACCACCTTGCCGGAACGGCGCAACTGCAGCTTCACACTGGTGCCCGCCTGGCCTCGAATCAGCTTCACCGCGTCCTCGGTGGACATGCCCTTGGTGGTCTTCCCGTCGATCGAGACGATCACGTCCTTGGGTTGCACCCCGGCCCGGGAGGCGGGTGAGCCCTCGATCGGACTCACCACCACCAGCTCCTTGGTGTCCTTGTCGAGGCTCAGTTGGATGCCCACCCCGGAGAGCTCCCCGGAGGTGTCGATCTGCATCTCCTTGAACTCCCGCGGGTCCAGGAAACGCGTGTAAGGGTCATCGAGGCTGGCGAGCATGCCACGGATGGCCTCATAGCTCTCCTTGGTGCTGCCGTAGCTCTTGGAGAGAATCTGCCGGCGCAGGGCGCGCCACTTGTCGGGGGTGTACTTGCCGTTGATGTCGAGGTAATCCCGGAAGACGATCTGCCAGGTCTGGTCGATCACCTCCTTAGGGCTGTCGCTGATCAGCGAAGCCGCACTCGGGGACAGCAGCGGCGGCAGCGCGAAGGCCCCCAGGGCTCCAGCACCCACCAGGATCACCAACCCGCTGCGGCGAACCCCGGCACCAGCCTTAGCCATTCCGTGAGCCCCCGAAGCTCTGGTTGTGCTCTCAAACTAGCTCCCGATTCAGGCCCCACCGGCCGGGAAAACCGCAAACAAACGGCGGCTCTCCCCCATCCCTCAGGGATCGAACCAGCGGCCGTCCTCTTTGATCAGCGCGATCAGGGCTTCTACCCCCTCCGCCTCCGGCACCCGCCGGATCTCATCACGGCCTCGATAGAGAGAGATCACCCCGGGGGTCTTGCCCACGTAGCCGTAATCCGCATCGGCCATTTCGCCGGGTCCGTTGACGATGCAACCCATCACGGCGATGTCCAGGCCAGTGAGGTGGGCGGTGGCACTGCGCACCTTGTGCAGAACCTCCTCGAGGTTGAACAGGGTGCGGCCGCAGCTGGGGCAGCTGACGTACTCCACCATCGTCTTGCGCAGCCCGAGGGCCTGCAGGATCGAATAACAGACGGGGATCTCCTTCTCCGGAGCTTCGGTCAGGGAGACGCGGATCGTGTCCCCCAGGCCCTCTGACAGCAGGGTGGCAATGCCCGCGGTGCTTTTGATGCGGCCGTAATCGCCATCGCCCGCTTCCGTCACCCCCAGGTGCAGCGGGTAATGGAAGCCCTCGGCATCCATCCGGTCGGCCATCATCCGGTAGGCGGCCAGCATCACCGGCGCCCGTGACGCCTTCATCGAAATCACGATGTTGTGGAAGTCAAGCCGATCGCAGATGCGGATGAATTCCAGGGCGCTCTCCACCATCCCCAGGGGGGTGTCGCCATAGCGGAACAGCATCCGCTCCGCCAGCGAACCGTGGTTGACTCCGATGCGCAGGGCCTTGTCCTGCTGCTTGAGCAGTTGCACCAGCGGCTCAAAGGTCTCGGTGATGCGGTCCCCGATGGCGGCAATGTCGGCGTCGCTGAATTCGGTGCGGTTGGGATCGGGCTTGTCGAACACAAACAGCCCAGGGTTGATGCGCACCTTGTCGACGTGCTGCGCCACCTCCAGGGCGATCTTCATGCCGTTGTGGTGCACATCCGCCACCAACGGCACCGGTTGGTACGTGCTCACCAAGCGCTGGCGGATCTCCCCCATGGCCTTGGCATGGGCCAGCGACGGCACGGTGACCCGCACGATCTCGCAGCCGGCCTCGTGCAGGCGGCGGATGCCGGCGGTGGCCCCCTCGATGTCGAGGGTGTCCTCATTGATCATCGACTGCACCACCACTGGGTGCTCGCTGCCGATGGCGATGTCGCCCACTCGCACGCTGCGGGTGCGACGCCGGCGGATCACGGTGTCGTAGCGCGGGTTGAGCGCCGCCTCAGGGGCCGCAGGGGAAGCCAGAGAGGCAGTCATGGCAGCAGCGAAGCGGGGAGCTGGGCGTTGTGGCGCAAGCCTGTCACAGCGGAGCGGCCAATTGGGCCAGTCGGGCCTGCACCTGCTGCAGATCGGCCTGGGTGAGGGCCTTCGGGGAGCCCGGACGCTCGGAGGGATTCCGCAGCAAATAGGAGGGGTGGAGGATCGGCATCAGCCAGCGCCCTTGCCAAGGCCGCCACTGGCCGCGCAGGCCCGTGATGCCCCCCTTGATCCCCAGCAGCCCCTGTAAAGCCGTGGCACCGGCCAGCAGGATCAACGGCGGATCCACCAGGGCGATCTGCTGCTCCAGCCAGGGGCGACAGACCGCCTGTTCCTCAGCCGTGGGCTTGCGGTTCCCCGGCGGGCGGCATTTGACGATGTTGCAGATGTAGGCATCACGGTTGCTGTCGATGCCAGCACTGAGCAACAGGCGATCCAGCAGCTGACCCGAGCGACCCACGAAGGGCAGGCCCTGCTCATCCTCCTGGGCACCGGGTCCCTCCCCGATCACCATCAGCTGCGCCCGGGGATTGCCGCGGCTCACCACCACCTGGGCGCGGGTCGACCCCAGGTCGCAGCGACGGCACTCCGCGCACGCGAGCGCAAGCTGCTGCAGCGGCTCCAGGGCCTGGGCCATGTGCGCCAATCCGTTGGCCGATCCTATGGGGCGAGCACCAGCAGCAGCAGGCCATTGCCCTCGGGGTCGAGCAGCCAGACCTCCTGCCCGAAGGCCTCCTGGCGGAGGGGCTCCAGCAGCTGAGCCCCCAGCGCCCGGGCCGATGCCAGCCGCCGCTCCAGCTCCGGCACTCCACCAGCCAGGCGCAGGCAGAGGCCCAGGCGGCCGCGGCCCCGTGGCAGGGGCCTGGTCCGACTGGGGGCGTAGAGCTCCAGGCTGCCGCCGCCGGGCAGGGCCAGGCACCAGTGCTGTGGCGACAGGCCAGGCCGGGGGTCCACCCCAAACAGCGCGCCATAAAACCGCGCCAAGGCAGCCGGATCATCCGCCGCCAGCACCAGGGTGGCGATGGGCTCAGGCGCTGGGCTGATCGGGGGCATCCGCGGCTGCGACGGCCTGATCCTGGCGGATCGAGCCTGAACCGAAGGGCCCGCTGAACTGCCGCAGAAGGTTCCGCAAGGAACCTCCTGAGGGCCGCACATACGGCAGGATGCTGGGCAGCACGCCTGCGCCCATGCTGCGCCCGCCCTCCCAGCAGCCACGCATGGAAGGCGCCATCAATGGCGCCGCCGTCGCGCTGTCGGCCCGGGCTCAGGCACTGCAACCCTCCTTGACCCTGGCCATCGCCGCCAAGGCCAAGGCCCTCAAGGGCGCGGGCCAAGACATCTGCAGCCTCAGTGCGGGCGAACCGGATTTCGACACGCCAGCCTTCATCCGCCAAGCGGCCGCAGCCGCCCTGGAGGCGGGCCACACCCGCTATGGCCCCGCCGCCGGTGAGCCGGCCCTGCGGGAGGCGATCGCCGCCAAGCTCAGCCAGGAGAACGGGGTCGCCACCCAAACCGAGCAGGTGCTGGTCACCAACGGTGGCAAGCAGGCGCTCTACAACCTGTTTCAGGTGTTGCTGGGGCCTGGCGATGAGCTGTTGCTGCCGGCGCCCTACTGGCTGAGTTACCCGGAAATCGCCCAACTGGCTGGGGCGAGCGTGCGCCTGATCGCCAGCAGCGCCTGCGAAGGCTTCCGCCTCAACCCCCAGCGCCTGGAGGCAGCCATCACTCCCGCCAGCAAGCTGCTGGTGCTCAATAGCCCCTCCAACCCCACCGGCATGGTGAGCAGCCGGGCGGAACTGGAGGCCATTGCCGCGGTGCTGCGGCGCCATCCGCAGCTGGCGGTGGTGTGCGACGACATCTACGAATTCCTGCTGGCCCCGGGCCAGCAGCACCACAGCCTGGCGGCCCTGGCGCCGGACCTGGCCGATCGGGTGTTCTCCGTAAACGGCTTTGCCAAGGGCTGGGCCATGACCGGCTGGCGCATCGGCTGGCTGGCTGGCAATGCGGCGGTGGTGAAGGCGGCCATCGCCCTGCAGAGCCAGAGCACGAGCAACGTCTGCAGCTTCGCCCAGTTCGGCGCCCTGGCCGCGATCACGGGGTCCCGCGACTGCGTGCATGCCATGGCGGAGCAGTTCAACCGCCGCCGCACCCTGCTCAGCGACGGGCTGCGGGCCATCCCTGGCCTCACCCTGCTGCCGCCGGAGGGCGCCTTCTATGCCTTCCCCGACATCAGCGGCACCGGGCTCGATTCCATGACCATCTGCAACCGTCTGCTGGAGGAGCAGGGGTTAGCGGTGGTGCCGGGGGTCGCCTTCGGCGACGACGGCTGCATCCGTCTCTCCTGCGCCGCCTCCGAGGCCACCATTCACGACGGATTGGAGAGACTGGAGCGGTTCATCCGCGGCCTCTGAGCCGCCCCCTCGATGCGCCTCTCCCTCCCCCGGACCCTGGCCCGGACCGCCGGCCCTGGCCGAGAACGTTCGGCCGCCGTGGCCACGGGCCTCAGCCTGGCGCTGCTCACGGCGGTCCTGCTCACCACGCCCCTCGCCCCCGGATTGGGGGTGATGCCGGCGGCCCAAGCGCAGCCTGCCAAACAGCGACCGCTGCTGCGCATCAGCGCCATCCCGGACCAGAACCCCGAAAAACTGAACCGCCTCTACGGGCTCGTGGCCAGTGAACTGAGCCAGCAACTGGGGGTGCCAGTGAAGTACGTGCCGATGACCGACTACGCCGCGGCGGTGACGGCCTTCCGCACCGGCGATCTGGACCTGGTCTGGTTCGGCGGCCTCACCGGTGTGCAGGCCCGCCTGCAGAAACCGAACTCACGCGTGCTCGCCCAACGCGACATCGATGTGTCGTTCAAGAGCATCTTCATCGCCAACACCCGCAGCGGCCTGAAACCGGTGCGCAACATCGACGGCCTGCGCGAACTGAAGGGCCGCCGCTTCACTTTCGGCTCGGAAAGCTCCACCTCCGGCCGGCTGATGCCCCAGTACTTCCTCGCCCAGGCGGGGGTGAAGCTCAAGGACTTCGCCGGTGGCGCCCCCGGCTTCAGCGGCAGCCACGACGCCACCATTGCCCTGGTGCAGAGCGGCGCCTACGACGCCGGCGCCGTGAACGAGCAGGTGTGGCGCTCCAGCCTGCACAACGGCAAGGCCAACCGCGCCAAGGTGATGGCCATCTGGAAGTCGCCGGGCTACCCCGACTACCACTGGATCGCCCAGGGAAACCTGGACACCCGCTTCGGCAAAGGCTTCACCGTGAAGCTGCAGCAGGCGATCCTCAGCTGGCGCCCCAGCGATCCGCAGCAGAAGGCGATCCTGAGCCTGTTCGGCGCTCAGCAGTTCATCCAGGCCAGCCCGGGCGAGTACAAGCGCATCGAGCAGGTGGGGCGCGAAATCGGCAAAATCCGCTGATCGCGTCGCTGGGCTGGGCCCCATGGCCTAGCAGCCGCAGAATGGAGGGGTCAGCCCACCCCTCCCGGGCCCTGCCCTCCGCATGAGCCCACTCTCCCCATGACGCTGCTGATCGACCTGGTGCTCGTGGCGGCCGGCCTGCTGCTGTGGCAACGCAGCTGCAGTGAAGGGGATGACGTGTGGGTGTTGTTTCTGCGCACCCTGGCGGTGATCGACCTGGCGGTGATCGTGCTGGGCAACGGCGTGCTGTGGGTGGAACTGGGGCTGCTGGCCCTGGTGCTCAGCCTGCCGTCGGTGGCCCGGCTCGAGCGGCGGGAGCGCCGCCCATGAACCCCCGCGGCCCCGATCTGGTGGAACTGGCCCTGGTGGGCCTGATCCTGGCCCTGATGGCCTTCCGATTCGGCTGAGCGCAGAGGCCCGACCGGTCAACCGGCAGCATGGGCCCATGGCCTCCGCCAGCCCCGCCACCCAGCAGCCCCCGGTGCTCGAGCTCCGGCAGATCCAGGTGCCCGGGCGCCAGCAGCCTCGGCTGGATGGGGTGTCGTTGCGGCTACAGGCCGGCGAACGGGTGGCCTTGCTCGGACCCAGTGGCGCCGGCAAAAGCACCCTGCTGGCGGTGGCCAACGGGCTGCTCATTCCCCAGCGCGGCGAGGTGCTCTGGCAGGGGCAACCGCGGGCGCGCAACGCCAGGGCCCGGCGCCGGCAACAGGCACGCATCGGCACCCTCTGGCAGGACCTGCGCCTGATCGATGAACTGACGGTGCAGCAGACCCTCAACTGTGGCCGGCTGGCGCAATGGGGTTGGCCGCGGGCCCTGCTCAACCTGTTGCTGCCCCTGGACACCAACGCCTGCCGGGAGGCCCTGCGCCAGCTCGACCTGGATCCCGAGCTGCTGGAGCAGCCCGTCTCGCTCCTCTCCGGCGGGCAACGGCAGCGGGTGGCGATCGCCCGGCTGCTGCGCCAAGACCCCACCCTGCTGCTGGCGGATGAACCCCTGGCCAGCCTCGACCCGCGCCTCGCCCAGGAACTGCTGGCGCTGTTGCTGCGCCACAGCCAAGCCCCCCGGGCGCTGCTGCTGAGCCTGCACCGGCCCGACCTGCTGCAGGGGTTTGACCGTGTCGTCGGGTTGCGGCAGGGACGCCTGGTGTTGGATCAACCGGTGGCGCTGCTGCAGCCGCAGCAGCTGCAGCAGCTCTATGCGGGCAGCGGTGGGCCGGCGATGCCCCAGACCGTGGGATGAAACCGGCTGCTCCGCTGCTGCCCCTGCTGCCCGCCCTGGTGGTGCTGCCCCTGGCCGTGGTGCTGCCGGGTCTGATCCACGGCGGTGGCTGGGATCTGGTGGGTCAGTTCCTGCTGGCATCACTGCAGCCCAGCCGCGACCCCCTGGTGCTGCACGCGCTGTTCGGCGGGCTGGGCATCACCGTTGGCATGGCCCTGCTGGGCTGGGCCCTGAGCCTGCTGCTGGGGATTCCCCTTGGGTTGCTGAGCTCACGGCTGCTCTGGCGCAGCCTGGTGGGTACGGCCCTGCCGGCGGAACTGCTGCGCCGGCTGCTGGCCGTGCCGCGCTCGATCCATGAACTGATCTGGGGCTTGCTGCTGTTGCAGCTGGTGGGGCAGCAGCCGGCGGTGGCGGTGCTGGCGATCGCGATTCCCTTCGGGGCCCTGGTGGCGCGCGTGGTGAGCGATCTGCTCGATGCCCTTCCGGAACACACCCTGGAGGCCCTGCTGGCCGCTGGCATCCCCGCACCGGCCGCTCTGCTGACAGCCCTGGGGCCGCCGCTGCTGCCGGGGCTGATCAGCTACGGCGGCTACCGGCTGGAATGCGCCCTGCGCAGCGCCACCCTGCTGGGGGTGTTCGGGCTGGGGGGCCTGGGCAACGACCTACTGCTGACGCTGCAATCGCTGCAGTTCCAGGAACTATGGAGCGGGCTATGGCTGTTGCTGGCGGTGATGCTCAGCCTGGAGGCGTTGGTGTCGGCCCTGCGGCGCCGCTGGAGCATGCCGGCGCGGCTGGCCCTGGAGCAGCGCCGACCCGTGGGCCGTTGCGGGCGCGAAATCCTCCTGGCCGCCATGGCCCTGGTGCCGCTGCTGCTCGGGGTCGGCCGGGCCCTCGCGGTGGAACCGGCGGCACTGCTGCACTGGCAACCCCTGCCGCCGCTTCCGCCCGGGGGCTGGCAGGCCGCCGTGCAGTTGCCGTGGCTGAGCTTGATGGGGCAGACCCTGATGCTGACCTTGCTGGCGGCGGCCCTGGCCGTGGGCCTGGCACCTGTGCTGTTGCTGCTGGTGGCCCCCTGGCGCTGGGGCGGCTGGTTGCTGCGCCTGCTCTGGGCGCTGGGGCGTCTGTGGCCACCGCCGCTCACCGCCCTGCTGCTGCTGTTCGTGCTCAAGCCCAGCCTGATCACCGCCGCCCTAGCCCTCGGCTTCCACAACCTCAGCATCCTGGGGCGGCTGCTGCTGGAGGGGGTG
>Ga0310333_100025_pt1 | contig 42805 bp, 39 predicted proteins | sample LakMicSRFTotalB7_FD_195547 | JGI IMG/M metagenome (GOLD analysis project Ga0310333, IMG submission 195547) | Enriched freshwater cyanobacterial communities from Lake Michigan, Michigan, United States - MI23.SRFL.Total.B7 (v2) (version 2) | ecosystem: Environmental > Aquatic > Freshwater > Lake... | reverse complement strand
CACCCCGATCGCCCCAGCCGGGGCCCCGATCGCCAGTCGCCTCGCCGCAGCGGTGGAGCCCTGCGGCGACATGCTGCAGCGGATCCTGCGGGCGCGGGTCTACGACGTGGCGATCGAATCGCCCCTCGATCCGGCGCCCAACCTGTCGCGGCGCCTGGGCAACCGGGTGTTGCTCAAGCGCGAAGACCTCCAGCCCGTGTTCAGCTTCAAGCTGCGCGGCGCCTACAACAAGATGGCGGGCCTCAGCGCCACCGAACTCGAGCGGGGCGTGATCGCCGCCAGCGCCGGCAACCACGCCCAAGGGGTGGCCCTGGCCGCCCAGCGGCTGGGCTGCAAGGCGGTGATCGTGATGCCAGTCACCACGCCGGAGATGAAGGTGCGGGCCGTGGCGGGCCGGGGCGCCGAGGTGGTGCTCCATGGCGACACCTACGACGCCGCCTATGGCGAAGCCCGCCGCCTGGAGCAGGAGCGGGGCCTCAGCTTCATCCATCCCTTTGATGATCCCGACGTGATCGCCGGCCAGGGCACGATCGGCCTGGAGATCCTGCGCCAGTGCTCGGCTCCACCCGATGTCATCTATGTGGCGGTGGGCGGCGGCGGCCTGATCGCCGGCATCGCCACCTATGTCAAAAGTCTCTGGCCCCAGGTGCGGATCGTGGGGGTGGAGCCCAGCGATGCGGATGCCATGACCCGCTCCCTGGCCGCCGGCCAGCGGGTGCGGCTCGAGGCCGTGGGCCTGTTCGCCGACGGCGTGGCCGTGAAAGAGGTGGGCGAGCAAACCTTTGCCCTGGCCCAACGCCATGTCGATGCCATGGTCACGGTGGACACGGACGCCATCTGCGCGGCGATCAAGGACGTGTTCGAAGACACCCGCTCGATCCTCGAGCCCGCCGGCGCCCTGGCCGTGGCCGGCATGAAGGCCGATATCGAAGCGCGGGGCCTGCGGGGCCAAACCCTGGTGGCGGTGGCCTGCGGAGCCAACATGAATTTCGATCGGCTGCGCTTTGTGGCCGAGCGGGCCGAGCTGGGCGAACAGCGCGAAGCGATGTTGGCGGTGGAGATTCCCGAGCAGCCGGGCAGCCTGCGGCGCTTCTGCGGCCTGCTGGGCCAGCGCAGCCTCACCGAGTTCAGCTACCGGATGGCCGATCCGCGCCTCGCCCATATCTTCGTGGGGGTGCAAACCCAGGGCCCCGCCGACACGGCGGCCCTGGTCGCCAGCCTGGAGCAGGCCGGCTTTGGCTGCCTCGACCTCAGCGGCAACGAACTGGCCAAGCTGCACCTGCGCCACATGGTGGGCGGCCGCCTACCGGCCAGCGCCGGCTCGGCCCTGGTACTCGGCCAGGAGCTGCTCTATCGCTTCGAATTTCCGGAGCGGCCCGGCGCCCTGATGGCTTTCGTGAACAGCCTGCAAGCCAGCTGGAACATCAGCATTTTTCATTACCGCAACCACGGCGCCGACGTCGGCCGCATCGTGGTCGGGGTGCAGGTACCCCCGGCCGAACAGGAGCAATGGCAGGGGTTCTTGGCCAGCCTGGCTTACCGCTATTGGGATGAAACCGCCAACCCCGCCTATGCCCTGTTCCTGGGCGATCGCCAGACCCCCCTGCAGGCGCTGGTGCCCGCAGGGCCGGTGGGATAACTTGCGGCCATCCCTGCGCTGGAGCCGCTGATGCCCAGCCCTGAGCCCTCCCTGCCGGGGCCTGCGCCGCTTGAGACCGACGAATCCAGGCCCTTGCCTGAGGTCGTTTCGGCAGCCCCATCGCCGCTGCCTGGCCGGCAACTGTCCTTGCCGGCCAGGATCGAGGCGATCCTTTATTTGAAGGGGAAGCCCCTCACCCTCGGGGACCTGGCCGAGATCGCGGCGGTGCCCAGGGAGGAGGCCGAACTGGCCCTGATCACCCTGATGGCCGACTACGCCCACCGGGACACGGCCCTGGAGATCCGTAAGGAGGGCCAGCGCTACGGCCTGCAGCTGCGCGACAGCCTCGGCGATTTGGTGCAAAGCCTGCTGCCGGTGGACCTCTCCACCGCCGCCCTGCGCACCCTGGCCACGATTGCCCTCAAAAAACGGATCCTGCAGTCGGACCTGGTGGAGCTGCGCGGCTCCGGCGCCTACGACCACATCAAGGAGCTGCTGGCCCAGAACTTCATCGAACGCAAACGCCAGAGCGAGGGCCGCTCCTTCTGGCTGAGCCTGAGCGAAAAGTTCCATCGCACCTTTGCCGTCACCACCGTGGCCGGACCGGCCCGCCCCCGCGGCCCGAGCGCCAGCAAGGCCAAGGCCAAAGCCACCAATGCCGATCGCGAAGGGGCGGGCCCAGGGGGGAGCGGAACGAACGCCGATCACGCCGGCCCAGCTAACGAGCCCAGCTTCGGCGCCCCCGATCGCCAACCCCCAGACCAAGAGCCTGGCGACAACAGCTGGGAGACCCCCGCCTAGGCCCCCGAGCGCGAGCTTGGCCCAGGGCCTGGCCGCTGGGGGGCTGGAGGCGCCAGGCCTGACTGCATAGAGTTGGTCAATCGTTCTGCTGCCTTTGATTGCCATGGATGCCGTGAGCCTGTTGCTGAGCGTTCTGGTCCGCACCCTGTCGATCTATTCCCTCATCCTGCTGGTGCGGGTTTTGCTCAGTTGGTTCCCCAACCTGGATTGGAGCAACCCCGTGCTCTCCACCGTGAGCTCGATCACTGACCCCTATCTCAATGCCTTCCGGGGCCTGATCCCGCCCCTGGGGGGCCTGGATCTCTCGGCGATTGTGGCCTTTCTGGCCCTGAACCTGGCCCAGCAACTGCTTGGCAGCTTGAGCATGAGCCTGATGGGCAGCGGCTACGGCGTTTAGTTCCTGGGGCCGGCCTGGGGCGTGCTTCTTAGCGAGGCGCCCATCAGTTCGCCACCAGGGCCTGCTCTAGGGGCAACAGTTCATCGTCCTCTCCGGCCCGGGTGCGCACCGGGGCACTGAAGCCCTTTGCCTTGGCGTGGCTCACCTGCAGGGGTCCGGGGGTGCCTGCCGGCACGGACAGGCGCAGGGCAAAGGGGGAAACACCCGGCGGCACATCCCCAATCGAACCCACCCGCGAGCGGTTCTGGAGCACGGGCTCGCCGCTGGAATCCAGGATCTGGGCGAACACATCGGTGTCAACCACCGGCCGCTTGCCGGGGTTGACCACCTCGCCCCTCAAGGCATAGCAACTGGCTCCGCTGGGCCGCTTCTGCTCCGGCTGGGCGCCCACATCGGCTTCGGGGCAGGGCTCAAGCCGGATCTCCCGCACCACCAGGTCACTGGCCCAGGCCGCAGCTGGCACGAGCAAGAGGGCCGCCAGGACGGCAACAACCAACACCAGGGTCGCCCGCTGGGAGTGCTTCAAAAGCACGCGGCCCAGGGCAGCACCCGTCGCCGCCCAAGCCCTGGAAACCGCCTGTGCCGCCTGTGTCACCGCTGATCGCCACTGCCTGCGATCACGTTACGGGCGGCGCGGCTGGCCAGCTTCTCCAAATTGGCGCGGGCAATCGTGTCGAGGTCAAAGCCCAGTTCACTGGCCAGCTGGGCCACGTACCAGAGCACATCCCCCAGTTCCAGCTTGAGGCTCTCGCGCACCGACTCGCTGAAAACGCCGTCGTCGTCGCGGATCACCTTTTTGACCTTGTCGGCCACTTCGCCCGCCTCACCGCAGAGTCCCAGGGTCGGATAAATGGGGTTGGAGCCCACCTGGGGGTAGCGGGCCGTGGCCCGGGCCCCCTGCTGGTACAGGTTGAAGTCCATGGTGGGGCCGGGGGCGGAGGTGCTGGATGGTAGTTTCCGACTTGACTTTGGCCCCGCCAATGGCCCTCCCCGATCTGACGCGTCGCACCAAGATCGTGGCCACCATCGGCCCCGCTACCGAATCGCCCGAACGGCTGCGCGAGTTGGTGCTGGCTGGTGCCACCACCTTCCGCCTCAATTTTTCCCACGGCGACCACTCCGAACACGCCGCCCGCATCGAAACGATCCGGGCCGTGGCCAAGGAGCTGGGCACCCACATCGGCATCCTCCAAGACCTCCAAGGCCCAAAAATCCGCCTGGGTCGCTTTGCCGAGGGGCCGATCACCCTGGCCAATGGCGATCCCTTTGCCCTCACCGCCCGGGAGGTGAGCTGCAACAAAACCATCGCCACGGTCACTTACAACAACCTGGCCCAGGAGGTGACCCCCGGCAGCCGCATCCTGCTCGATGACGGCCGGGTCGAAATGGTGGTCGAGTCCGTCGATACGGCGGAGCAGACCCTGCACTGCCGCGTCACCGTGGGCGGGGTGCTCTCCAATAACAAGGGGGTGAATTTCCCCGATGTGCAGCTCTCGATCCGGGCGCTCACCGACAAGGACCGGGAAGACCTGATTTTCGGCCTGGCCCATGACGTCGATTGGGTGGCCCTCAGTTTTGTGCGCAATCCCTCCGACATGGAGGAGATCAAGGCCCTGATCAAGAGCCATGGCCACACCACTCCGGTGGTGGCCAAGATCGAAAAATTCGAGGCGATCGAGCAAATCGACGCGATCTTGCCCCTTTGCGATGGGGTGATGGTGGCCCGCGGCGACCTGGGCGTCGAAATGCCAGCCGAAGAAGTGCCGTTGCTGCAAAAGGAACTGATCCGCAAGGCCAACAGCCTCGGCATTCCGATCATCACGGCCACCCAGATGCTCGATTCGATGGCCTCCTGCCCCCGGCCCACTCGGGCTGAGGTCAGCGATGTGGCCAATGCCATCCTCGATGGCACCGATGCGGTGATGCTCTCCAACGAAACCGCCGTGGGCGATTACCCGGTGGAGGCCGTGGCCACGATGGGCACGATCGCCCGCCGTATCGAACGCGATTACCCCATGCGCTCGGTGGACAGCCGCATGCCCTCCACGATCCCCAACGCCATCAGCCAGGCGGTGAGCACGATTGCCCGCCAACTGGAAGCCGCCGCGATTTTCACCCTCACCAAGAGCGGGGCCACGGCCCGCAACGTCAGCAAGTTCCGACCCTCCACCCCGATTCTGGCCGTCACCAGCGATGGCGCCGTCGCCCGCCAATTGCAACTGGTGTGGGGCGTCAGTCCCCTGGTTGTGGCCGAGCAGGCCGACGACGGCAGCACCTTCGAGCTGGCCATGGATGTGGCCCGCTCGATGGGCGTGCTGCGCAGCGGTGACCTGGTGGTCGAGACGGCTGGCACCCTCAGCGGGGTTAGTGGCTCCACCGATCTGATCAAGGTGGGGATCGTCTCCTAACTGGGGTCCACGGGCACCAAACCTTGGTAGCCCCGGCTGATCAGGGGCCATTCGATTGGGATTAGGCCAGCGATCGTGCCTGCCGCCAGCCAAGGTGGGTACGGAGAACCATCCACCTCTCAACCCAGCCTTCCCGATTGATGGCCTTGAAGCTGCCCCTGGGCGAAACGGTGGCGATGGCGCTCACCACCCTCAAGGCCAACCGGCTGCGCAGCCTGCTGACGATGCTGGGCATTGTCATTGGCAACGCCTCGGTGATCACCCTGGTGGGGATTGGCAAGGGGGCCCAGAACCTGGCCGAAGGCCAGCTCAACACCCTGGGCGCCAACGTGCTGTTCGTGGTGCCCGGCAACAACGACACCCGGCGCCAGGGGATTGATTTCCCGAAAACCCTGGTGCTCGAAGACGCCAAGGCCATCGCCGAGCAGGTGCCCAGCGTGCGCCGGGTTGTCCCCCAGATCACTCTCAATGAGGTGGTGCAGGCGGGGGCGCGAAGTTCCAGCAGTTCCGTCTCAGGCATCACCCCCGAGTTCCTGCCGGTGCGCCGCTTTGAGGTGGCCCAGGGCCGCTTCCTGGGCCAGGAGGATCTCGAATCGGCCCGCAATGTGGTGGTGGTCGGCCCGGATCTGCGCAACAAATTGATGCCGGTCGGCTCGGCCCTCGGCCGCAGCCTGCGCATCCGCGACCAATCCTTCACGGTGATCGGGGTGCTCAAGCCCAAGGGGGCCGTGTTTGGCTCCAACCAGGACGAAAACGCCTACATCCCGATCACCACCATGATCAGCAAGCTGAGTGGCCGCGACCCCACCTACGGGGTGAGCCTCAGCTTCATCAGCGTCGAAGCCCGCGATGACAACAGCACCGGCGCCGCCAAGTTCCAGATCAGCAACCTGCTCCGCCAGCGCCACAGCATCCTGCGGGACGACGACTTTGCCGTGCGCTCCCAGAAAGATGCCCTCTCGATCGTGGGCACGATTACGGGCGGTCTCACCTTGATGCTGGCGGCGATCGGCTCGATCTCCCTGCTGGTGGGCGGGATTGGCATCATGAACATCATGCTCGTGTCGGTGAGTGAGCGCACCGCCGAGATCGGCCTGCGCAAGGCCGTGGGGGCCCGCAGCAGCGATGTGATGGCCCAGTTCCTAGTGGAGTCCCTGGTGCTCTCCAGCTTGGGCGGGATCGTGGGCAGTGCCATCGGCCTGGGGGCCATCACGGCCGTGGCCAGCTTCACGGCCCTGCCCGCGGCCATTGGCCTTTCCAGCGTCGTCGTCACCGTGGCGGTGTCCGGCTCGATTGGCCTGTTCTTCGGGGTGGTGCCGGCCCGACGCGCAGCCCGCCTCGATCCGATTACGGCCCTGCGCAGCCTCTAAATCCTGCGCCAAGCCCGGCGCCCCCTGGACCTTTAAACGAAGAAATCATTAAGAAGCCCAAAGCGTGTCGAATGGCACACATGCCCGGGCCGGCCAGTGGGTTGATAGGCAAATCGATATGAGGGTCATTCCTTGGGCCAGCTCTCCTGTGGCTACCGCAACGCCAGTGATCGCATGGTGATCCTGCGTTGCATCGGTCCCCAGGAGTTTTTTCTGGAACGGGTGGTGTTTCCTTTCGAACTGCTGAGTTTTTGTGCGCCCACCAGCGCCTCGGTGCAGATCTGGACCCATGGCCTGGGCGGACCGGAACTGATCGAATCGATCGACGTGGGCGAACTGAGCATCGAGCTGGAATCCCCGGTCGAAATCACCCCTGGTGAGGCCAGCGCCATGGCGGTGGCTGGCGCGGTTGAAGACTGGTGCAAGGCCTAGGCCCCCTGGCTGCATCGCGGCCGAGGACCGGGTCAAACGGCCCCCTTTAAGCCGGCAGGAGCTTTACAGTTGTTCAAATTCAAGTCGCGGGTCCGCTCGGCCATGAACCAACGCTGGCGCCTTATCGCTCTTTGGCTTCTACCCGTTGGGGTGGCCCTGTTCTTCGGCTGGCAGATCCTGGGCAACGGCGGCGGAAGCCGTCTCGCCCAGGGAGGCCCCACCGTGGCGCCCAGCAACGCTGCGGTCGCCAAAATGACCTACGGCCGTTTCCTGGACTACGTCGATGCGGGCCGGGTCACGGCCGTCGACATCTTTGATGGCGGCCGTACGGCGGTGGTGGAAGCCTCCGATCCCGACCTCGACAACCGCGTCCAGCGCCTGCGCGTTGACCTGCCCGGCCTGGCCCCGGAACTGATCAACAGCCTCAAGGCCAAGGGCATCAGCTTTGATATCCATCCCCCCAAGGCCGCGCCTCCACTGCTTGGCATCCTCGGCAACCTGCTCTTCCCGTTGCTGCTGATCGGCTCCCTGATCCTGCTCGCCCGCCGCTCCTCCAACATGCCTGGCGGTCCTGGCCAGGCCATGCAGTTCGGCAAAACCAAGGCCCGCTTCGCGATGGAAGCCGAAACGGGCGTCAAATTTGACGATGTGGCCGGCGTTGAGGAAGCCAAGCAAGACCTCCAAGAAGTGGTCACCTTCCTGAAAACCCCCGAACGTTTCACCTCCGTTGGCGCCAAAATCCCCCGGGGCGTGTTGCTGGTGGGCCCTCCTGGCACGGGCAAGACCCTGCTGGCAAAAGCGATTGCCGGCGAAGCGGGCGTGCCCTTCTTCTCCCTCTCAGGGTCCGAATTTGTCGAGATGTTCGTGGGCGTCGGCGCCAGCCGCGTGCGCGACCTGTTCAAGCGCGCCAAGGAAAATAGCCCCTGCCTGATCTTCATCGATGAGATTGATGCGGTGGGGCGCCAACGGGGCGCCGGCATCGGCGGTGGCAACGATGAACGGGAGCAAACCCTCAACCAGTTGCTCACCGAAATGGATGGCTTCGAGGGCAACAGCGGCATCATTATTATTGCGGCCACCAACCGGGCCGATGTACTCGATTCAGCCCTGATGCGTCCGGGCCGCTTTGACCGCCAGGTGATGGTGGACGCCCCCGACATCAAGGGCCGGATCTCGATCCTTAAAGTCCATAGCCGTAACAAAAAACTGGGCGACGACGTGTCGCTTGAGGCCGTAGCCCGCCGCACCCCCGGCTTCACCGGCGCCGATCTAGCCAACTTGCTCAATGAAGCTGCGATTCTCACGGCCCGGCGCCGCAAGGAAGCTACCGGGAATGCCGAAATCGACGATGCCGTCGATCGCATCATCGCCGGCATGGAGGGCAAACCGCTCACCGACGGCCGCAGCAAGCGCCTGATTGCGTACCACGAAGTGGGCCATGCCCTGGTGGGAACCCTGGTTAAACAGCACGATCCCGTCCAGAAAGTGACGTTGATCCCCCGGGGCCAGGCCCAGGGCCTGACCTGGTTCTCCCCCGACGAAGACCAGATGCTGGTGAGCCGCTCCCAGCTGCGGGCCCGGATCATGGGTGCCCTAGGCGGCCGGGCCGCCGAAGCCGTGGTCTTCGGCCACGCCGAGGTCACCACGGGCGCCGGCGGCGACATCCAGCAGGTGGCGTCGATGGCCCGCCAGATGGTGACCCGCTTTGGCATGAGTGATTTGGGCCCCATGTCCCTGGAAGCCGGCAACCAGGAGGTGTTCCTGGGCCGGGACCTGATGACCCGCAGCGACATGTCCGATTCGATCGCCAGCCGCATCGATGATGCGGTGCGCCAGATCGTTCAAAGCTGCTACACCGACACCCTCGCCCTGGTGGATGCCAACCGCGATTGCATGGACCGGGTGGTGGAGCTCCTGATCGAGAAGGAAAGCCTCGATGGCGATGAATTCCGGGCCCTGGTGGCCGAATTCACAGAGGTTCCGCTGAAGGAGCGCTTTACGCCCGTCCTCGGGGCGAGCTGAACCTCGGGGCGAACTGGAGAACCCCAAGCTGCGGGCAAGGCTCCCCTTGCCCGCAGCCCAAACATAAAAGCCCTGTCCTGATGATCCAGGACAGGGTTTTTCAATGGGATTAAAATCCCATTTAGATAAGAAGTAGCAGCGTCAAACGGGTTGGCAGACCATAGCTGGACCGTTCGACAACGTGCCCTTTAGAGCGGGCGAATCGGGCGCTTATCAATCACCTTATCGATCAGCCCATAGCCAATCGCTTCCTGGGGGGACATGAAGAAGTCCCGGTCCGTGTCCTGCTGGATCCGCTCCAGGGGCTGGCCGGTGCGATCGGCCAGCTCGGTGTTGAGCTTGTCCTTGAGATAAAGGATCTCATCTGCCTGGATGCGGATGTCGCTGGCCTGGCCGCGGGCACCACCGAGGGGTTGGTGGATCATGATGCGCGAATGGGTGAGGCTGCTGCGCTTGCCCTTGGTGCCGGCACAAAGTAGGAAGGCGCCCATGCTGGCGGCCAAACCAAGACAGACGGTCTGCACATCCGGCTTGATGTGCTGCATGGTGTCAAAAATACCGAGGCCGTCATAGACAGAGCCCCCGGGGGAATTGATATAGAGGAAAATATCCTTCTCGGGATCCTCGGCTTCAAGGAACAGCAACTGGGCCACGATGCGGTTGGCCGACTCGGCTGTCACCGTTTCTCCCAAAAAAACGATCCGCTCGCGGAGCAGGCGCGAATAAATGTCAAAGGCGCGCTCACCCCGCCCGGACTCTTCGATCACGATCGGGATCATCGGCTCATCAGGGACTTCCAGACCCGATCCTACCGAGGGCGGCCCACCCATCGGCCGGGGTGGCACGGCGCTATCGTCGTCGAACCATGGCCTGAACTGAGTGGGCGCCTGCCTCACCGTCGCTGACAGCAAGCGCGCCTTCCATCGCGCCTTCCCCTTCGTGATCGCGCCGCTCTATCGCCGCATGGTCGATGAGCTGTTGGTGGAACTTCATCTGTTGAGCCATCAGAAGGGGTTTCGCGCCGAAGGCCTCTTCGCCGTTGGGCTGATCCAGGTGTTTGAAAGCTTTTCGAAGGGCTACCGGCCCGAGGAACAGCGCCAGCCCCTGTTTGAAGCCCTCTGCGGCTCCTCCGGCTTTTCGGCCGCCGATTTTGAGAACGAGCGCCAATCGATGGTGGCGGCCGTCGGGCACCACAGCCTCGAAGATCTCTCTGGCTGGTTGACCAGCGGCGGGGCGGGGGCTCCAGCTCCAATCGCCGACGCGCTCAACGCCGTCAAACAGGCCGATTTTCACTATTCCCGTCTTGCCGCGGTGGGGCTCTTGACCCTGTTGCAGCAGGCGGCTGGCGCCGATGCGCTTGAGCCGGCAGCCCTGCGCCAATCCGCCCACGAGATCGGTGAGGCCATGGGCTTGCTCAAGTCACGCCTCGATAAGGACCTCAGCCTCTACGCCAGCAATGTGGAGAAGATGGCCCAGGCGGTGGAGCTGATGGAAGAAACCGTGGCGGCCGATCGGCGCCGCCGCGAGCGCCAGCTGGAGGCCGCTGCCCAACCGGCAACGCCCCCGCCGGCCCCAACCGAGCCCGGACCCAGCACCCCCTAGGAGCGTCCTACCCCTTCCAAAGGCCAGCTAAAACTGGCCTTTGTCAACAAGTCCATGGCGACCTGCAGCCGACTGCCTCGCTGCCTGGACTAGGGCAATTCCAGTCGCCCGCTCAACTGGCTGGCTCCAGAGCCCGAGGACCAACCGCCCGCAGCGAGGGCCCGGGCCCCGATCCGCAGAGACCTGGAGCGTTTGAGCACGGCGGGGACTCCCGGCGGCCAGAGCCCCAGGCGGTCCAGGGCCTGGGGTTGGGCCCACAGGCTCAGCGTGCCGGCGCGACCGAGGCCAGGATCCCAAGCAGCCCCTTGAGGGGCCCTGGCCCCATCGGGCTTGGGCTCGGGCCCCAGGAACAACAACAGCTCCCGTGGTTGGGCCGGGCCGCCGGCGCCCTGGGACGGTCCGGGGGGGCGGTTCAACCAACGCCAGCCGCCCACCACAGTGCTTCTGGGAACGGTGCTCGTAGGAGAAGGGCTTGGTGTAGCAGTGTTTGGTGTAGCCGTGCTTGGAGCAGCAGTGCCGGCGGCCAAGCTATCGCCGGCACTGCTGCCCTCGTCACGCTGCCAGGTGCTGTTGCTGAAAGGTTGTCCCATGCCCTGGCGTTGCCATTGGGCACTACCTTCCTTCTCCTCCAGCCCCTGGGCGAGCAAGCCCTTGCGCAGCCCAGACAGCAGGGCCCGCCAGTCGGACGCGTTGGCTCCTAGGGCCAGGTGCAACACCAGGCTCGCCTGATAGGGCCCCTTGGCTTGGGAGCGGAGCCTGAGCTCGAACGGTGCCTGGCGCAGCAAGCCCAGCTGGGCAGGACCCAGGCCGTAGCTTTTTTGAAGCGGTTCCCGCACTAGGCGACTCTCCAAGAGGCCATCAACGAGGGGGGCAAGCTGGCCTCCTTTCAGCAGCAACAGGGCATCGGCGTCCTGGCGGGCGGTCGGCTCAAGCAACGGAGCCGCCGCCTGGGGGCCGGCCGGGCTGGGACCCAGGGGACTGGCATGGCCCTGCCAGCTCAGGGCCTTGCCCTCGCCCGCGAACGCAAAGCAACCCTGTTGAAAGGGGAGAAACAACGGGGTGAGCGGTCCCAGTACTTCGCCCAGGGTCGGGCCACTCCAGTAGACCGATTCCGAGCTCTTCAGCTGGTTGATGCATTGGCGCTGCTGGCCCTGGGGCGGCGCGAATTTGAGCCGCAACTGGTCCTGCAACCACTGGCGGTTCAGGGGATCGGCGGCCAAAACCACCAGGTCATCGACCTGCAGGGCCCTTGGGGGCAGGGGCAGTGGGGTGACACCAGCAAAGGCCTCGGCAGGCAGCACCAGGAACTCGGCCCCATCGCCGTGGCCGCCCCAGAACTGCCACCACAGGCCGGCATGGCGGACCCAGAGTTGCTGGGCCAGGCCTGGGCCCAGCCGCTCGCGCCAAAGGGCCGGCGGCGTTGGCAGGCCCCCACTACGAAAACTTTGCAGCAGGGCGGCGCTAGCCGCCAGCCGCTCCAAGCCGGCAGCGTGGAGGCGGGGCGTGCGCCCCAGCAACCAGCTGGGCCCAGCCAGCAACAGGGCCACAGTCAGCCCCGTGACCATCAACGGGGGCCGCGGGCGGGCGAGCTGGATCACGTGCTCCCCACCGCAACCCTTAGGGGGCGATCAGTCGGGAAGCAAGCAGACGAGAAGCAATCAGTTGAGATGCAAGTAGCCGACAGGTGATCACTCGACACAAACGGGGCCCAAAGCAGGGAAGCCCAAAGCCTGCCCACCGAGGCAGAGCTTGCACCAAGCCCATCCCCCAACCAGCTGGAACAGCACACCAAAAGCGACTCGCCGTGGTGCGGCCCAGGTGCCGATCCCAAGCGGTTCAACGACGGGACAGGGGTGCGGCCTGACGACGCCGGCGATCCCGCCATTCGATGATGGAGAGATAGATCACGCCACCACTGACAAACACCAGCAACACACTTGCCGTTGCCGCCAACAGGGTGGGGATGCCCAGGGAAAACTCAGGCAAGGCTCAGAAGTTGAGGGTGCCGTCGCCGTTGCGGCCCCAGACCACCATGGCAATCGAAAAGCTGAAGATGGCAGCGAGCGAGGCCCAACCCAGGGTGATCAGCATGGGGTTTGTAGAAGGTGACCCGATTGTACCTAGGCTTGGCCCTGCCGAGACCAGCCAACCCGGGCCATGACCAGCGCTCCTGCCCCCACAAGAACGCCCCTGCGTCCCCAGGCACCGGCGCCCCAGACCAGGCAGGCCGAAGCGAGCCCCAGCGAGAGGGAGCCCTACCCCCAGGCCCGGGTGATCGTGCTCGACGACGACTTCAACACCTATCAACATGTGGTGGAGAGCCTGCTGCGCCACATCCCGGGGATGGAGCCCGATCGGGCCTGGCAGCTGGCCCACCGCATCGACAGCCAGGGATCGGCGGTGGCCTGGAGCGGCCCGTTTGAACAGGCGGAGCACTACCACCAGCTGCTGGCCGCTGAAGGCCTGACCATGGCGCCCCTGGAGCGGATCTAGGCCGAAGGCCATTCTGCCTAGATTTTCGTCTCTGACGCAATCGCTGCCATGGGGCGGGTGGTTATCACCCACAGCACCTACGTCGAGGGCCTGATCCCCTTGCTCCGCAAGCTGGCGCTCCATCCCCAGGTGGACACGATCACCCCAGCCGTCATCAGCCGGGTGCGGGGGAGAAGCCAGGGGCTGCGGCTGCGCATTTCGGCCCCCCTCATCGGTGGCTGGAAGCTGGTGGCACGGCGCGGCAGCTCGGCCCAGGAGGTGTTCCTTACCACCAACCTGGATCGGGAGGCGCTGCAGAGCGCCGTGGACGACCTGCTCAATGCCCCATGAGGGGACCCAGCCCCGGGCCAAGCCTGGTAACGGCCAAACTCAGCCTTGGCCCAAGCCCCCACAAGAATGGAATGGGGCAAGATTCGTGCCAACAAAAACGGCCAAAGCGGCAATTCCCCCAAGGAGGATGAGCCTATTGCGTTTTTCGCAATAAACCAAGAATAATCGCTGGGGGGGTGCCGCACTTCCGTGGATGCCATGGGCGAACTTGATTTTGCTTAGTTCTCGAAAGCGCAGGAACCCAAAGAAAGGGGAGCCCTAACCAAACACCATTCCAAGGCCCAGCTCTGGCGCCCCAAAGCATTTGCCGGAGTCTTGAACATCCCCTCTGGGGGGCAGCATTTCAACATTGCTTGACAACTGGGGGGGAAACTAAGTTACGATCAACCGATTAATTGCATGTCCGGCCTACCCCCTTCGTTCCGTTACAACCGTGTCCGTCCATGAGGTCATCACTTCAGTCCATGGTGACTTCAAGCTTGGAGCTCCTCAACCTGGACCAGCCGTGAGTGAGCTGGCCCAATCCCTGCAGCATCTAACCAAGCTGATCTCCCTGTTCGATCCCGACCAGGGCCACCCGGTGGTCAACGCCCTGGACCAAGTCGCTGGGGCCCTGGGGGCCCAGGTGGTGGTCTTGGCAGCCCATGGCCAGATCCGCGAATCCTTGGGTCTCATCCCCAGCGATCGTGCCTTGGTGCTGGCGGCCCGGGAGCACCAGCCCGCAACCCTTGGCCTGGGTGTGGGTGTGGTTGAGGTCACCTGGCTTGACCTAGCCGACCAGGAGCAGCTGCTGGTTGGGCGTCTCGACCAAGCCTTCAGCCCAGCCGAACGGGAGCTGATGGCCGCCTTCGGCCGCACCATCCAGATCGGCTCCAAGGGCTGGAAGGCCCTAACGGCGGAACGGGAGGCCCATGGAGCCGCCGTGATCCGGGCCACCCATGACAGCCTCACCGGCCTGCCCAATCGGGAGATGGCCCTCGAACAACTCAGCCTTTGGCTCAGGCACAGCCAGCAACAACCCCAGGTTGAAACCGTGATTGCGGTTCTGTTTATCGATCTGGACCGCTTCAAAAATGTCAATGATGCCTACGGCCATGTGGCCGGCGACCAGTTCCTGATCACGGTGGCGCGGATCCTGCAGCAATTGGTTGGCCCCCAGGACATCCTGGCTCGCCTAGCCGGCGACGAATTCATCGTGATCTGTCGCTACGACCTCGCCTATCAAGCCTTGAAACTGGCTGAGAAGATCATTAGCGAGATCAGCATCCCCATCAATTTAGGCGGCAGGATTCTTTCCCATTCCGCCTCCATTGGCCTGGCCTATGCCAACCCAAGGGACACGGCGGATTCCCTGCTGGAAAACGCCGATTTGGCCATGTATGAGGCGAAACAAAAGGGTCGCCATTGTGTGATCAACTTTGACCAAGGCATGCGCGAGTCAGCCCAGCAACGCACCTCGATGGAGTCTGAGCTGCGGCGAGCCCTAGCCAATGGCGAGCTGGAATGCTATTTCCAACCGATCATCGAACTCTGGACCAATCGCATCAGTGGTTTTGAGGCCCTTGTGCGCTGGATCCATCCCCAACAGGGCCTCCTCAACCCGGCTGACTTCATCCCAATTGCCGAAGAAACCGGTCTCATCGTTGATCTCGACGCCCAAATTCTCGAACAAGCATGTAAGAAGATCACCGAATGGAATCTCGTCACTCCAGAAAAGCTCCTCACCCTCTCTGTCAATATATCTGCCCGCAGCCTTCTTGATCTGGCCCTCTCAGATCGGGTCTCCAATGCCATTAAAACCCACCAGGTCCAGCCCAACAATCTTTACCTAGAAATTACCGAAACGGCCCTCATTGACGATATCGAGCTAGCGACAACCTGTATCAACAAGTTGGAGAGCCTAGGAGTTCGCATGGCCATTGATGATTTTGGCACGGGCTATTCGTCGCTTCGTTATCTTAAAAATCTGCAGGTGGGTGTGCTCAAAATTGATCGCTCCTTTACCGATGGCCTCTCGGTTGACCATGGCGATGGCGTGATTGTCAAAGCGGTGATTGATATGGCCAGCGCCCTCAACATGGCGGTCGTGGCCGAGGGAATTGAAACCCAACACCAACTCGATGTGCTCAAGGATTTGGGCTGCGAATACGGCCAGGGCTACCTGTTTGGCCGCCCCCTCAATGCCACCGACACCGAACGCCTGCTCAAAACCGTCTGGGCTGGCTCCTCAAACGGCCATTGAAATCTCAATAAGACCAACAAGCTTTGCTGCAGCCTCAGGCAATCCAGCTAGTCGAGATGCCATCGCCCTAGGGCCTTGACCTGGCAGGGAAGCTGCGGGCTGATCCAACTCCGCGGCTGGGCCCCGCGCAAGGCAACAGCGCAGGGAGGGTGCGGCGCCCCCTACTCCCTTGAAAAGAAGCATCAAAGCGGGATCAACGAACCCGGCGGTTGCTTAAATGAACAAGGCAACCCTGGGCCAGCCAAGCGGTTGCTGCCTTGCCTTCAATCCAAGGCTTACGACTGATTCCCTGATTCCGCCATGGCCAGAGGCAAAAACAATCCAGCGGACGACTTCCTCCAGTTCATGGTCGGTGGCTGCCTGTTTGGTGCTGGGGGATTCCTGCTGTCCAACCAAGTGATGGTTAGCTCAGCAATCGGCTACGGAGTCCAGCGCGGTCGATACGGTGGCTGGGGTGGATGGGGCCATGCTGGCGGTTTTGCCCTGCCATTCGGCACACCCGGCATGGGGTTACTGATGCTGCCCCTAGCCCTTGGGGTTTGTTTCATGTTTGCCGGCAGCTTTAAACGCTGGGCCAACTTGCTCGTCTGGGCTTCTTTGGCGGCCTTGTTTGTTGGCGTGTTAAACAGCCTCCGCATGACCTTCATGGCCACAACCCTTTGGCAGCTCGCCGCCTATGTCGTCATGATTGGCGCTGGCGGCGGACTGATGTTTAGAAGCTTGAACAACTATCAACCCGAGCAAGAGAGCAAGACAGATCATTTCGACGCAAAGAAAGAACTCGAAGAGTTGCGTCGTCGCATTGACGAGAACAACGACCGCACGAACTAGCCCGACTCTGCGCCTAGCAGTCGCAAAGCGCCAAAAGGCCCAAGATCCACCCGGGCACTACTGACTATGGAGCGAGCAGAGCCCCACAGTCGAGATGGCGTCAGTAAAATGACGTCTGACGAAAAATTTGTCCGCTCAAGTCCCGACCTTAGCGAGAACCATCACAAACAAAATAGGGTGAACCACCATGCCGTTCCGCCCCAGATTCCGACCTGGATGAACCAGAAGGGGCATCAGAGCGGGGCTTCGTTTCCGGCTACGGGGCCGGTCTACGTCACCGTCGCGACAGACACCCCATGTCGAAAAGGGAGTCAGATCAGAAAACTGTAGAAGGCAGTCACCAACACAGCAGTTCAACCGAATCCTAGGCCCATTCTTGGCTCGGCAGGGGCCAGATTCCGCGAATCTGCTGCAACCGTTGCCGTGCTTCCAGGGCCCGCTCCCCGGGGTCTGAGGCCTGCAAAACCACGGTGAGATGGCCGAGTTTGCGGCCCAGGGCTGGGCCCTGCTTGCCGTACCAATGCAGCGTTGCCTGGGGAAGGGTCGCCAGGGTCGCCAAGGCGGCTGAACAGTCAGACTCCCCCATCCCATTGCCAAGCAGGTTGACCATCAACGCCCCGGCGGCGCTGAGTTGGGGGGCTTGCAAGGGCTGGCCGGCAACGATGCGCACCTGCTGGGCGAACTGGCTGATGCTGCAGGCCTCGATGCTGTAGTGGCCGGAGTTGTGGGTGCGGGGAGCGAGTTCGTTGATCAGCAGCCCAGCGGGCCCATAGAACAATTCAATCGACAGCACGCCGACGTAGTCCAGGGCCGTCAGCAAGGAGGCCGCCATGTTGTGGGCCATGGCTTCAAGGGCATGGCTGGCCTGGGCCGGAGCTAGCACCCAGTCACAGACCTGGTGGTGTTGGTGGGTTTCAACTAGGGGATAGCAGGCCACCGCGCCAGCCCGGTCGCGGCAGGCCACCAGGGCCAGTTCCCGCTCAAAGGCCACAAACTCTTCCAGGATCCACAGCGCCGGATCCACCTGCTCCAGCAACTGGCCCAGCTCCGCCGTCGAGCGCAGGATCAAGGTGCCCTTGCCGTCGTAGCCGCCCCGGATCGCCTTGGCCACCACCGGGAACGCCCAGCCCTGGGGTAAGCCCCCTGGGGCCAGACCCGGTTCTCCCCAGGCGTCCCGATCGGCCTCAGCGGCGTGGAAGGCCTGGTCGCCGGATGCAGGGGGTGCCGCATCAGCCGGGCCAGGGACCGGGCTAGCCACTTGCCAGGGCACGGCCGAGTCGAAAAAGTTTGCCGCCGCAGCTTCGTCACTGACCGGCTCTAGGCCAGCAACGGGCTTGCCACGGACGGCAGAGCTCAGGACGTTGAGCGGCAGCCAGCGGGGCGTTGGAATCGAGAGGCGCCCGAGCAATTCCCGTTGCTGGCGCTTGTCGACCAGGGGAGCCAGCGACTCCAGGCTTGGTCGGAAGACCACGCCCGCCTCGGCAAGGGGGGCGAGGGCGTCGAGATCGACCCATTCATTCTCAAAGCTGATCGCGTCGCAACGACGGCTCAACTCCAAGGTGGCGCTGGCATCGCCAAGCTTGGCCTGCAGCACGGTGGTGGCCAGACCCACAGCGGGATCGGCCGCCCCAGGGGTTTGCAGATGGAGGGGAACCCCCTGCTGCCGCGCCGCTTCGGCCAGCATCAAGGCCAGTTGGCCGCCGCCCACAATGCCGATCCCCATGGCGGGGGGCGACCCGGGCGACTGGGCGAGCAGCAAGGCGGGATCAGTGCTCACAACCACCTCGAGCCTGCGGCAGGCCAATCATCCACTTTGCCACTGGAGCGGTCCGAGGTACTGGAGCGCTCCGACCCTGGCCCCAGGCTCGGCCGAGGCCCCGTTCAGCCAAGGCCCCGTTCACCCGCGGCCACAAGCCGCACCAGGCTGAGCAACAACACCATCAGGAAGAGGGCCAGGCCCACGGTGCAGGCATAGCTGATTTCGAGTTCCGAGAAGGCCTGGTCATACACGTAGTACACCAGGGTGCGGGTGGCATCGGCGGGGCCTCCCTGGGTCATCAGGAACACTTCCTCAAACACCTTGGTGGCCGCGATCGCCGAAATCACCGCCACCAAAGTGATGTAGGGCCTGAGCAGGGGCAAGGTGATGTCGACGTGTTTGCGCCAGCCCTCACTGCCATCGAGGGAGGCGGCTTCGTAGAGATCCTTGGAGATGCCCTGGAGACCGGCCAGAAAGATCACCATGTAGTAGCCCAGGCCCTTCCAGAGGGTCACCAGCATCACCGCTGGTAGGGCAAGCAGGGGGTTGGTGAGAAAGCCAATGGGGGAAAAAGCGGGTCCCAGCAGGCTGGCCAGCCAGCCATTGATCAGGCCGGTTTCGGCGTAGAGCCAGCGAAAGGCAATGGCCGCCACCACGATCGACACCAACACGGGCGCATAGAAGGCGGCCCGGAACCAATGGATGCCTGGCAGCTGCCGGTTGACCAGGACGGCCAGCACCAGGGAGCCCAGCACAATCGGCGGCACCACGCCAACGAGATACACCAAGGTTGTGGCCAAAACCCTGAAGAACATCGGGTCATGGAGCAGCCGCTTGAGGTTGGCCAACCCCACAAATTTCAGCGGTTCGGACACATCGAGACCCGTCTGGCTGACGCTCATCACCAGGGCCATGGCCGCCGGCACCAGCACCGACAGGCCAAGCAGCAACAAGGCCGGTGCCAGGAAGGCCCAGGCGGTGCGATTGCGTCTGGGGCTGGAAGCCTCGGCCATGGCCCAAACCTTAGGGGCTTGCTGGCCTGGGCAAGCTCAGGCGGCAGACTCGCTAACAGCCCAGACGCCCTTGCCCGTGCCCGCCGTGAGCAGCAGCCCCGCCACTCCAGTCAGCTCGATCCAGGCAGGCCCCGCCCCTTTCCAGGCGCAACCGGTGGTGTTTGAGACGATTGAGGTCGCCCTGCAAAGCAAGCCCTATCCGGTCGTGATTGGGGCTGGTGGCCTGTCCCAACTTGGAGCCCTGGTGGCCCAGCAGGGTTTTGGCGCCGGCACCAAGCTGTTGGTGGTGAGTAATCCGGAGGTGCAGGCCCTCTATGGGGCCACGGCCCTGGCCAGCCTGCAGGCGGCCGGCTTCGACACCACGCTGCTGATGGTGGAGGCCGGTGAACAGCAGAAAACCCCCGCCACCATTGCTCTCATTCACGAGGCCGCCTTCGAGCGCAAATTGGAGCGTCGCTCCTTGCTGGTGGCCCTTGGCGGCGGGGTGGTCGGCGACATGACTGGCTTTGCGGCCGCCACCTGGCTCAGGGGAATCGCCGTGGTGCAGGTGCCCACCACCCTGCTGGCCATGGTCGATGCGGCGATCGGCGGCAAGACCGGTGTGAACCATCCGGGCGGCAAGAACCTGATCGGTGCCTTCCACCAACCCGCTCTGGTGCTGATTGATCCCGAGACCCTGGCGAGCCTGCCGGAACGGGAATTCCGGGCCGGCATGGCCGAAGTGATCAAGTACGGGGTGATTGGCGATCCCGAATTATTTGCGGCCCTTGAAGGTGCCGGTACCCTTTCGAGCCCGGAGCGGCTGAGCCCCGACCTCCTCCAGGCCATCCTGTTGCGCTCGGCGGCGGCCAAGGCCCAGGTGGTGGCGGCCGATGAGCACGAGGGCGGCCTGCGGGCGATCCTCAACTACGGCCACACCCTCGGCCATGTGGTGGAAGCCCTCTGCGGCTACGGCACCTATTTGCACGGCGAAGCCGTGGCCATTGGCATGGGCGCCGCCGGCGAAATCGCCCTGGCCCTGGGCCTCTGGACAGCCAGCGACCAGGAGAGGCAACGGCGCCTGGTGGCGTCCGCCGGCCTGCCCCAGCGCTGGCCCGATCTGGACCTTGAGGCGGTGTTGGCCTGCCTGCAGGGGGATAAGAAGGTGCGCGACGGCCGGGTGCGCTTTGTGCTGCCCACGGCCATCGGCAGCGTGGTGATCCGCGATGACATCGATGCTGCGGTGATCGGCGCGGCCCTGGAGCGGCTGGCCTGAACCAGTTCAGGGATCGCGCAGAAACAGCGGCGACTCCCCGGGGGACTGGCTCCCTGGGGGGTTGTCCGGACCAGGTCGCAGGCTTACGGGGAGCTTGTGCTCAGCAACTGGAGCGGCAGAAGAGCCATCCCGGCTGAAGGCAAACCAACGAAACGCCCCCAGGCCGGCGGGATCCACCAGGCGCAGCAGGCTTTCGCGCCGGCCCAGGGCCGTGGCAAGGTCGAGCCGTTCGCCGGCCACCGGCGTTTGCAGGCCATGGAGCCGCTGGGCCAAGCCCAGGGCCAGCAGGGCCTCCCCCTGGCTGCGCTGGCCCAGCAGGCGCCAGCCCCCCTGGCGGGCCGCCAGCACCAGGCTGTCGCTGCAGAGGTGGGCCGTCAGGTCCCAGGAGCCCGGTTGGCGCAGGGGGTCGCCACTGGCCTCCTGCTGGCGGTAGGCGATCAGGGTGCCATCCAGCCGCTGGGGGGCGTAGTAGCGCTCGGCGGAAAGGGCGTAATCGATCACCAGCAGCCGGCCGTAGGCGATCCCGGCGGCACAGCTGGCCAGCCAGGGCGCCAGCTCTGGATGCAGTTCCGTGGCCCAGCCCGGGCCCCGCTGCGGGTCGGGGGGCCAGAGGCCTAGGCACTCCAGGGCTGGTTCCGCCTCCGGCCCTAGGGGATCACCATCGATGAGCTCCAGGCTCTCCGGCTGGCCAGCCTCCTGGCTGAGGGCGACCCGTTGCTGGCGCCACTGGCGGCCATCCCAACGGATCCGTTCCACCGCCAAGGCATCGAGCACCTCATGGGCGAGCACCACGCCGGTGCAGGGGGATTGGGCCAGCACTTCGGCGCTGAGCCAGCGGCAGGGCAGGGGACTGGATTGGAGCAGCTGGCGCTGGCGGGCTGCCATGCCGCCATTGGGTTCCACCAACACCAGCTCGCAGCAGGCCGCCAGCTCAGGCCAGCCCAGGGCCAGGGCCTGGGCCAGCTGCAGGGCCAACTCCCCTTCGCCCGGGCCCGTTTCCACCAGGGCCAGGGGCCTAGGGGTAGCGCAGCCAGCGGCGGGCAGGCTGGCGGCCCGTTCCAGGTCGAGCCCCTGCTCGAACGCCAGCTCCGCCAGCCACTCAGCCAGCTGGGGGGCGAGCAGGGCCGCAAAGTCTGAGCCCAGGGATGGGGATGTGACGAAATCGCCGCGGCGGCCAATCCGCAACCGGCCGCTGCCGTAGGCCCCGTGGTCGGGATCATGCAGGGCCCAGGCCATGTAGGTGCGAAACGGCACCGAGCCCCCCGCCGCCTGCAAGCGCTGCCGCAACCACTCCGGTAGGTCTGTCTCGTCGAGGCGGAAGGTCAAGGGCGCAAAGTCCAGGTCGGCAGGTCCAGGGCGGAAAGTCCAGGTCGGGAGGTCTTGGGCGGAAGGTCCAGGGGTCGAGGTCCTGGGCCCACGGCAACGCCCAGGTTTCGGTGAGAATGCTGACCCACTGAAGCAGTAGCCATGGGCCTTTGCGACACGTTCAGGCGCCTGGGTCGCTTCGCCGCCGGCCTGCTGCTCCTGCTCGGCCTGCTGGGGTTTGGCCCCGGGCCAGCCCAGGCCTATGACAACCCCGACCTCCTGCCCGACCATCCCACCCCGGTGATTGACCTGGCCAAGGCCCTCAGCGATGGCCAAAGAGCCAGCTTGGAGGCCAACCTCACCAGCTTTGAGGCCAGCAGTGGGTGGAAGCTTCGGGTGCTGAGCCAGTACGACCGCACCCCCGGCTTGGCGGTGAAGGAGTTCTGGGGCCTGGATGAACGCAGCCTGGTGCTGGTGGCTGACCCCCGCGGCGGCAACCTGCTCAACTTCAACGTCGGCGATGCCCTCTTCGCCCTGATGCCTCGCACCTTCTGGGTCGAACTGCAAACCCGCTACGGCAACCAGTACTACGTACGCGAGCACGGCGAAGATGGCGCCATCGTTGATGCCCTCTCGGCGGTGCAGGGCTGCCTGGAGAGGGGGGGCTGCCAGGTGGTGCCAGGCCTGCCCCAGGAACAGTGGCTGCTCACCCTGTGCACGTCCCTGCTGGGCGGGCTGATCGTCGGCTTTGCCGCCTACCCGCGCAAGGAAGGGCACAAGGTGGAATGGGCCTGGGTGCTGCTGCTCTCGCCCCTCTGGGGACTGCTGTTCATCGTGTTTGGCCTCGGGCCGGTGCTGACCCGCACCAGCGACTGGCTGCCGATCAGCCGCAACTGCCTTGGCTTTGTAGCCGCAGCCCTGGCCGCCTACCTAATCGCCCAGCAAACCGTTGGCCGCTCGCGTCTTAAAGACCAGGGCAGCGGTGAGAGCTGATCTGGCCTTAGGGGCGTTAGCCCCAGCTGGCTGAGTCTCTAAAAAAACCCAACCTCAAAGCGAAGGGCCGCTGCCCTCAACCGAACGGCAGACCAATGGGCCCTGGTCGCAGGTGGTCGCCCCGGCCAGGGAGCCATTGGGATTGTCCCTAGACGGTTCCCCGAGGAGCTGGGCCAGGTTGTCCTCGTAAAAGCGCTTCAAATCAGCAAAGCGGCGCACGGGTTGGCCGTAGTAGCTGGCGCCCCGCAGGGTCGGGAAGGAGGCCCATTCCGGGGATAGCCGGGCGGCCAATCCGGGGGTGAAACGGCCCTCATCGGCCAGGGCAAGGGCGCCGCGGCGCTGGATGAGCAGCAAGGCCGCCTGGTCCTGCTCCTCGGGGCTGAACTTTTGCAAGCCCAGTAGGCGGCTGGCCAACGACCAGGTGAAGGGCATGAACTGGTAGGCACCGGCAGCGGCACTGGCGTAGCGGGCCGTGCGGATTACCAGGTTGGGATGGCGCTCCATCGAGCGCATCAGGCTGCCGCCAAACAGGATGCGATAGCCGATGTCCTGGCCGCCGGCCCAGGTGCCTTCTGCGTAGCGAATCGTGTTGAGCAGGGCCCGGCGGGCCGGGGTGATCGGGTAGCTGGCCCGCACGGGCGGCGGACTGGCGATCGGGAAGGGTGCCGTTGACGGAGCGTCAAACGGAGCGTCCAGATCGAGCATGGCCAGGCGCTGGGCAGGCTGCTCCAGCTGGCGACCCAGGCCGGAGACGGTGGTGAGCGGGCCGGCGGCGCCTAGGCCCGTGGCAACGGCTGGTGAGAGGCTTGACGTCGCCTGGGACGGGGACCCTAGGCCCGAGCCCAGGCTGTCCCGGGGCGAAGCCGTGGCCGCCACCGGGGCGATCAGGGCCAGCAAGCCCGCGGCCAGGACGTGCACCGAGCGACCAGCCACGCCGGAGGTGACGGCTACGGGAGCGCGATTGGGCTGGGGTGAACGGTGGAGCTTCAAAGCGGTTCAGGCAGGATCGACAAGGTGCTTGGCTTTGCCGCCAGGGCAAGGCAGTGGGCAACGCTGGAGTGCGCAGAAGCCGGGTTGATGAATCGAGCGAATCGTTTGAGGGGCGCTGACTAGGGCGACGCGAAAAAACGATGTAAAGAAAAGAAGGGGTGGGAACTTGATGGATTGGGGACCACAAAAACGCGGGATCGCTCAATCAAAAGCAGAAAATTGCTGATGGCGCATATCTTGTCGAACAAGATGACCCAGGAAGGCTATCGAGTGCCAGTCACGCAGCTGTCCATTTGTAATCAGAACTACGCGGCGGGGTTCAGATCACCCTGGGCCACTGATTTGGGCTCTCCAATAACGGGAGCTGACGATCGCCAGCATCGATCGCTATCGCCGCCAATGATTCGCGTTACTGATCATTGACTTGACAAGGGGTCAAACCCCTGGGGCGCAGCAGTTTTGCTGAATGAAGTGCTCCAGCAGGCCCGCGGCCTGGTCGGCGCCATCGCCCGGGACCGGGCCCCTGCGGGCGGGCTGCAGGGGTTGGTCCAGTTGCCAATCCCCCGCCAGCAGCTGGTCGCGGCTGAGCAGGCGGTGCTGGCCATGGGCCTGGAGGGCGGCCTCCAGCACGGGCGCCTCGGCAAAGCCCTCGCGCCGGACCAGGTGCACCCCCAATCCCTGGGAGAGGGCCTCGCAAAAGGTGCTGTACCCCGGCTTGGTCAACACCCTGGCGCAAACGGGCATGGCATCAAGGGGACGCAGGCCCTCTGGCAGCAGGGCGGCATTGGGGGCCACCGCCGCTAACTCGGGATCCGTGACCAAGAACTGGTGGTCTGGCCAGTGGTTGAACAGCTCCGCCGGCAGGGGAAAGCCCATGCCGCCAAAGCCCACGAGCACGGTGCGCTCCCTAGGCGAATCAATCGCCAGGAGGCGGCGAAGGTTGGCGCGATCGAAGCGGGGCCGGCCCGCCGTCAAGCCCACGGGCCAGTGGGGGATCCCCCAATCCATCGCCATAGCGAAGGGACATTCGATCACCGCAGCCCCCTGGCGGTAAGCCTGCAGGGCCAGCTCCGCCCAGCCCACGAAGGCCCCCCCCATGGGCCGGTAGATGGCATCCCAGCCAAAGTTGCCGATCCAGATCAAGGGGGCCGCCAGGGCCTGGGCCAGGGCCGCCGCCGCCGGGGGCACATCACCCAGCACCAGAAGGGGCTCTCCCTGGCCCGCCAGCCAGGCCGCCTCCTGGCTGATCTGAGCGGGCAGCTGGCGCTCCAAGGCCTCTAGGGCCTCCAGGGTAGCGGCGGCATCGGCGCCGAGGGCATCGGCTTGCAAGACCCCCAGATCCCAGCGGCAGGCCCGGTGCTCAAACGGCACCGCCCCAAAGGCGCCTCGCAGGATGGCTAAGGATAAGGGGGTGGAGAGCAGCAGGCGCCAGTCGGGCTGGCGCTGGTGCAGGGCGGTAAGGATCGAGGCCGTGCGGGAAAGATGGCCATAGCCATGGCCACTGATGCAGGCGACGATCAGCATGGCGCTGGCGCAACGGCCTGAAGCTGCGGGGCCGTCTGTTGGTAGAGGCGCTGCTCGTAGAGCAGCTGGCCGCCCATGCCATACCAGCGGTGGCTGGCTTGGTGCAACTGGCCATCGCGCAGCACGACCCAGCTGAAGTGGCGCAGGGCCCGGCCCTGGTCATCGTTGCCGTGGCGGGGCACGCAGGCCGTATTGAGGTAGGCGGTGCCGGCCCGATCGCGTAGGAAGCTGAGCCGCTCCCCCTGGCCCCGTCTGAGCCGGTGGTGCATGTGACCAAACACCACCAGGGGCAGCGGCCGGTGGCGACGAATGCGTTCGATCGCGACGGTCAGGTCCTGGTCACCCCAATCGACAGCAGGTTTTTTCCAATCCCGGCCGCAGGGATCGGCGCAGGTGCTGCCCAGGCCACTGGGGCCGCAATGGGCCAAGAGCACCATCGGCAGGACCGGATCGGCCGCCAGGGCCGCCGCCGTGATCCGATCCACCGATTCCTGCATGGTCACCGGACCAAACACGGCCAAGGCACCCGGGTTAAGCCTGAAACCACCACCGGCACTGGCCGGCCGGCCTCCCACCACCGCCAGGCCGGGCGGATCCAGGCAGCGCAAACCCCAGCCGCAATGGCGATCGCCCAACAGGGAGAGCTGGCGTTGCAGGGTGCGGCCACTGGCGTCGCGGCCAGCGTCATGGTTTCCCAGCACACAGGCCATCGGCAGTTTGAGCCGTCCCAACCGGGCCGCGATCAGTTGGTCGCCATCGCTGAGGTCGCCGACCACCATCAGGGCATCGGGCCGAAGCAGGTCCAGGAGCTCCTCATCCAGCCCATCCCATTGGCCGTGCAGGTCTCCAGCAATGGCGATCTGCAGGTCCTTAGGCGGGTTCTTGCCGCTGCTTGGATCGGCTGATGCCCCAATCACAGCCATCCAAAAAGCCTAGGGTGGCTCCACTGTGCATCAGTTGAGGCTTCACTTGGTCTTTGCGGCATCCCAGGCCACAGCGAACGGTGTCCGGGAAGGCCGCCCGGCGGCTGGGGAGCTGCCAGCGGCGATCAGCGCCCTCAAGCGCCAGCGCAAGGCCGTGATCCTGGCCCACTACTACCAGGAGCCCGCCATCCAGGACATCGCCGACTTCATTGGCGATTCCCTCGAGCTCTCACGCAAAGCCGCGGCCACCGAGGCGGATGTCATCGTCTTTTGCGGCGTGCATTTCATGGCCGAAACGGCCAAAATCCTCAACCCGGGCAAAACCGTGTTGCTGCCAGACCTGAATGCGGGCTGCAGCCTGGCCGATGCCTGCCCAGCCGATGCCTTTGCCGCCTTTCGCGCCGCCCATCCCGACCATGTCGTGGTGAGCTACATCAACTGTTCGGCGGCCGTGAAGGCCCAAAGCGACCTGATCTGCACCAGCAGCAACGCGGTGGACCTGATCAACCAGCTGCCCGCTGACCAGCCGATCCTGTTTGCCCCAGACCAGAACCTGGGCCGCTGGGTCCAGCGCCAAAGTGGCCGGGACCTGACCCTCTGGCCCGGCAGCTGCCAGGTCCACGAAACCTTCAGCGAGCAGGCCCTGCTCCAACTCCAACTCGACCACCCCGAGGCCGAGGTGATCGCCCATCCGGAATGCCAACAACAGCTGCTTGATCTGGCCGATTTCATCGGCTCGACCAGCAGCCTGCTGCGCCACGCCGCCGAAAGCCCGGCAACGGCCTTCATCGTGCTGACCGAGCCGGGGATCCTGCACCAGATGGCCCGGGCCCTCCCTGGGAAAAGCTTCCACGCCGTGCCCGGCCAGGACGGCTGCAGTTGCAACACCTGTCCCTACATGCGGCTCAATACCCTGGAAAAGCTTTGGGACTGCCTCCAGACCCTGGCCCCCGCCATCCACCTCGATGAGGAGCTGCGGCTCCAGGCCTTGGCACCGATCGAGCGCATGCTGGCGATGAGCCGCTGAGGGAGTCGGGGTTTTAGCCCCGGATCCCCAGATCTCAAGCCCCCTTTTGGCGATGACGGCTCAGCCCGGGCCTGGCTGCATCGATCAGGTGCGCTCGAGGCGTCGCACGATCACGGTCATCAGCACGAGGGAACCGGCTAGGGCAATCAGCAGGGCAAGAGTCATGGGAATGGGGCAACACACAACAAAGTCTCGGTGCTCCCTGGCCAAGCCTCAGCCGGCTTCAGCCAGCAACCAATCCGCCATCTCCATGCGCAGGGCGTAGGCCTCCTCAAACGCTCCTACCCCTTCAAGACCGGCCAGCCGCTGTTCGAGCCAGCTTTGCAGGGCTGCGATCTGGGTCTTGGACTGATAGGTCGACTGGTGCAACGACTGCTGCATCGACCGGTGCATCGACTTGTGCAACGACTGGTCGCCGGGCTGGTCGATGGGCTGGTCGCCGGGGGACAGCCCCCCATCCAGACAAGGAACCATGGGGACATCCCCGAGTGCCGCCAGCCTGCTTCAACCCTGGTCACTTGGAGGGCAAGCGCCTCAACACTGCCGCAGGATTGCCGACCTAGACCAACCGGACTCAGGCCAGGGCTACCAGCCAACGGCCGCCGGCGGCCAGGGCCAGGGCCAGCAGCGAGGCCGCCGGGAGGGCGGAACTGCCGACGCGCAACAGGCGGCGGAGCAGCACGAGGGCCCCCACGAGCCCGACGACCACAACAACGCTCTGGCAAAAGCCGATCACGTGGCCATCGGCGCTCCAGCTGGGCAATTGGGCGGCGAGGGGGCCATTGAGGGGAGCGACCGTGACCTGCAGCACCGTGCCGGCTTCGGCCATGCCCAGGGGCAGGTGTCGGGCGAGCAGCAACCCCCAGAGCAGGGGAAGCAGGGCATAGAGAATCCGGCGCAGGCGCTGGGGCGAGAACCAGGGCCGCATCAGCAAGAAGCCCAAGGACGGCAGGGCCAGGGCCAGGGCGGCGAAGGCCAGCCTCGGCAGCAACGGTCCCTCGCTGAGGCTGGCCGGAGCGAGGGGCAGCGCCCCCAGCAGCCGCTGCCAGTGGTGCAGGGTCAGGTCACCGGCTAACACCAGGAACAGACCGGCTTCCGCCGCCGGCGCCTCCAGGTCCCGCTGCAGGTCGGCGGCCGGCGGCCGCAGGCTCAGTTGCACCGAGCGGTGCGGGCAGGCCTGGGCGCAACTCATGCACAAAACACAGTTGCGGTTGGTGCTGAGGTGGGCCGGGTGGGTCCCGAGCGGGCAGCCGGCCGTGGCCAGGCCCTCACCGTGGGCGGGACCGCCCTTGAAGCAGCCGTAGGTGCTGCAGCTGCCACTGCAGGTGCCCACCTGGGCGCGCAACTCCAGGATCGAGAGCTTGGCGAACAGGCCGTTCATGCCCCCCACCGGACACAGATACCGGCACCAAAAGCGTTTCTCAAAGCGCAACGAGCCAATCACGGCACCGGCGGTGATCAACAGCAGCAGGCAACTGCTCAGCTTGGCGCTGTTCTCCAGGTCCCAGACCGATTCCCAGAGCAGGATTGCGGCAAAGCCTGCGGCCAGCAGGGGCGCGGCCCAATCGTCGCTCGATCCCCGGGGCCACTCCGCCGGTGTCCAACCCAGGAGCCGGGCCAGCCGTTGGCTGATCTCCCCCCAGACCATGAAGGGACAGACCGCGCACCAGAGCCGGCCCACCAGGGGGTAACTGAGCAGGATCAGGGGCCACCACCAGGCCCAGAAGAGGGTGAGCCCGCCGTTGTGGGCCCGGTCCTGGGGGCCCAACCAAAGCCAGACGTTCACCAGCACAAACAGCCAACTGACCAGGCCAAACAACAGGACCTTCCAGACCAGGGGATTGCGTAACCACTCGCGGAGCCCTGGCTTCCAGCGCCAAAGGTCGAAGCGGAACCGTTGTTGGCGCGCCGGGGTCCAGAAGACCTCCTCCGGCAGTTGGGCCACCTCCGGAGCGGTTGGCTTAGCGCCGTCGCTGGCGTGGGCGGGCCGGGCCTGCTGCAGGGCCCGGTTCAGCAGTTCTTCCAGTTCCTGCAGGTTGCCGGGGAAGTCGTAGCTCTGCAGCCGCTGGATCACCGCCTCGGGCACCTGGGGCGGCCGGGACCAGCCCAGGGCGCGGCTGCGCATCCGCACGCTGTAGCGCACCCATTCGCCCAGGTCCTGGCGCCGCACCCGCAAAGGCGGCACCCGGATCGAGAGGCAAAGGCGATCCACCTCCGGCACGGCCACTTCCGAGGTGAAGAACACGCGGCCGGGGAACGGGTGCAAGCTGCCGCCGGGGCCGCCGGCACGCCATTGGCCTGTGGAGGCCAGGGTTAACAGGGCCTGCTGCAGGGGGGACGGCACCTGGTTGATTTTGTCAATGAGTAGGGCACCGCTGCCGAGGCTTTCGAGCAGGGAACCGGCCCCATCACTGCTGGCGGAGCCGAACAGTTCGGCCCCGTCCTGCCGCAGCAGGGCGCCATCGAGGCGCACCATCAACTGCCGGCGGGCAGGGGAGCCGAAATGGATCAGGGCGGCCAGGTTGTCCTTCTCCAGGCCGGGCTCACCGCTGATCAGCACGGGCCTGGCCTGGCCGTCTTCTGAGGCCTGGCGCACGGCCTCCCGCAGCCGGGTGGCGTAGCGACTGGTGCCGACGATGCCCCGGCGGGTCCGCACCACCAGGTGCGGCGCCAGGCGGCGGTAGCGATCGGCGCTGGGTAAGGGGGCCAGGGCCGCAGCCTCGGCCGGGGTGGGGCCTGCCGCTGCCGCCGGCCGATCGGCCAGGGGGGCATCCGCTGCTGAACCGGGTTGCTCGGCCAAGGGGCCCCGCGCGTCTTGGGCCCATTCTCGGCCGGCCGGGCCGCAGCGACCGCTCGAGCGAACGGCCCCCCAACCTGCCCATCGCCCTCCCCAGGGGCCCGGGTTCGGTCCGCCCCTTTGGGCAGGGGGCTAGGCCGGTCGCGGGCTGGATGATGGAGGGGCTAAGCACCTCCCTTTGGCCATGGGTCTCACCCTGTTTGGCGGCCTGCGCAGCCGCGCCTCGATGCCGCGCTGGTACATGGCCGAAAAGGGCATTGCCTACGACTGGAAGCTGGTGGACATGGGCGCCAAGGAACACCAGCAAGATCCCTTCCTAGCCATCAATCCCTTCGGCAAGGTGCCCGCCCTGATCGACACGGATCCGGCCCTCCCCGGCGGCGAGCTGCGCCTGTTTGAAAGTGGCGCGATCTTGCTCTATCTGGCTGAGCGCCATGGCCAGGAGTGCGCTAGCGCCGCAGAGAGGGCCGTGGCCCAGCAGTGGGTGCTGTTTGCCAATGCCACCCTGGCCACGGCCCTGTTCAACCCGAACCAACGGGAGACGGAATTCCCCCGCCTCATGGGCAAGCTGGACCCGTTGCTGGTGCCGGGCGGATCGATCAGTGGCGGCGAGTGGGGCGTGGCCGATTGCGCCATTAATGCCCACCTGGCCTACCTGCCCATTTTCTTTCCCCAGATCGACCTCTCCCCCTGGCCGGCCGTGGAAGCCACGATCCGCCTGACCCAGGAACGCCCCGCCTACCAGCAGGCCATGGCCGTGGGTTAGGTCTTTAGCGCCCTTGGACCTTGCTTTGGGACTGGACCCAACCGGGTCCCTTGACGGGAGGCCCCCCCGACGACCAGCGTTATGCAGCATCCATGGCCCCGGGTCGTCAGTTCTTGGAGAGTTCCCAGGCCAGGCCCCACCGCCTGAAGCGACCCCCCTACCAACGCAAGCGCTGGCTGGCGATTGCCATTCCCGTGGGCAGCCTGGTGGCCCTGGTGGCGATCGCGCCGCCCCTGCCGCCGCGGCCCTCGCCCAACAGCCTGCAGCAGCAGGCCAACCCCCAGGGAAAAGCCTTCCGCTATCTGCCCGATCGCGACGTTTTTGCCCTGGATTTTGATCCGCGCAAGGTGCGGATCGGCCTGCTCGAGGGCTGGGACCGGGAGCAGGAGGCCTACCGCGATCCCACCGCCCTGGCCTATGTGTCCGGGCCGATGTACGAGCGCCATGTCAATAGCAACGGCCAGGAAACCACCGTGCCGTTGGGGGACATCAAACTGGGCGATCAGGTGTGGCGCGGCATCAACCGCACCGCCGCCCGCCAACGGGCCTATGTGGGCATCCGCCACGACGGCCATGTGGACTTTGGCTACGGCGAATTAACCCCCAAACGGGCCAGCCTCTATGACACGTTCATCGGCGGACTCCATAGCATTTACAACGATCTAGAGGCGCCACCAGCGGCCTACAAGGGCGCCTACAGCATCAGCATGGGCCAGCAGATTCGTTATTTTCTGCCGCGGATTCGCATGCTGATCGGCCTGCGTTCCGATGGGCGCCTGGAAGTGTTGATGAGCCGCGACGGCCTCACCCTGGAGCAGACCCGCGCCCTGGCCCGGGAACGGGGCCTACTGGCGGCCTACCTACCCGACCATGCCTCCAAAAGCCGCTTCATCATTCCGGGCGTGAAGGGCTTTAACGACGACGATGCCAACTGGATCAGTGGCGGCGCCACCAGTTTTGTGCATGTGCCCTACATGCTGCGGCTGAGTGAACGCTCCGTGCCCCTGCAGGGCAACCTGCTGGCCAACCTCTCCCCCCACCTGCAGGAGTCGGGCTGCCCCAACCCCTGGCAGTGCGGCAAAACCCTGGGCAGCCAGATCCTCGATCGGGCCCTGGCGGGCTTCAACCGCTTGATGGAGCAGGGGGTTGAGCCGATTGCCCGCATGATCTGGGCCCCCCAAGGCGGTCGCAAAGGTCCCAAGGGCCCGGCCCAAAGCTCCCCCCTGCGCGAACCGCCGATCACGGCCGATCCCTTCGCCCTGCGCCAGTTACAGCAAACCAACCAGCCCTCCTCGCCCAGTTCCCTGCCCCTGGCCCCGGACCTGCCGGCCCCGGTCTTGCTGGAGGACGGCCAGACCCTGCCCAAGGAGCTGCCGAGCCCGCAACCCGTCTGCGGGGGGGCGGATTGCGCCACCCCACCGGCCGATGGCCTGGGGAACCCGGAGCGGCCCGGCGACCCGCGCCTACCCGGCTCCAGCGCGGCCCAGGAGCCCGGAAGTGTGCAGGCCGGCGCACCAATCACCCCGCTGCCTTCAGCCGCACCGCTGGTGCCACCGCCGCCCCTGTTGCCGCCACCACCCCTGCGCTGAGGGGCGGTGGTGGCCTCTGCAAGCTGATCTGCCGCCCTAGGGACTTCAGCGGCTGGCCCAAGCCCCAGCTGGATCAGCCGACCGCCGCCAGGGCCCGCACCACGTCGCCGCGGGTCAACACGCCCACGAGTTGGGATCCATCCAGCACAAAGAGCCGCTGCACGCTCTTGTCATGCAATTGCTTGGCGGCGGCGGGCAGGCCCAGCTCACTGCTGCAGGTATGGGGCTGATGGCCCATCACTTCACCGACGCTATTGCCAAGCACCTGGTGGACCTCCTTGTCCCACTGCAGGGGATTGCGCAGGTAGATCACCGCATCGAGCAGCATCACGTAGGGACCGGGATCAAAGCCGCTCTCGCGCACCATCAGGTCCTGCTCGCTCAGTTCGCCCACCAGGGCGCCACTGGCATCGAGCACGGGCAGGCCACTGAAGTGGTGCCCACTCATCAACTGCACCGCCTCCTGCAGGGGCGTGTCCGTGCGCACGCTGATCACCGGCGTTGACATCACATCGGCGACGCGCTGGGCCACAACCATGGATCTGGATCGGTTCCCGCCATTGTGCCCGCAGGGGAGAGGCTCGCCGGCGGCGAGGATTAGGCCGATGGGCGGAGCATTTGCATGGCTGAGCTGATTCGCGCCCGCCAGCTCGCCAATGGCCTCACCCTGGGGCGAGCCCTGCTCGGTCTGCCCCTGCTGCTCGCCCTGGTGAACGGCGCCGAAGCCCTGGCCTGGCTGCTGTTGCTGCTCGGGGGCCTCAGCGATGCGGCCGATGGCTGGCTGGCCCGGCGCAGCGGCGGCGGTTCGGTCTGGGGGGCCCGGCTCGATCCGCTCACCGACAAGATCCTGATCAGCGCGCCCCTGCTCTGGCTGGGGGCGACGGGCCTGCTGCCCCTCTGGGCCGTGTGGCTGCTGCTGGCCAGGGAACTGTTGATCTCGGGCTGGCGCGCCGGCCAGGGCAGCGGTGGGCCGGCCTCAACGGCCGGTAAGGCCAAGACGATCCTGCAATTCGCCTCCTTGCTGCTGCTGCTTTGGCCCAGCGGCTGGAGCCTGGGCACCCGCGCCGCCGTTGGTCTGGTCGACTGGTTGCACTGGAGCGGGTTCCTGCTGTTCTGGCCCTCGTTGCTCCTGGCCCTCAGCTCGGCCCTGGGGTATCTACGAACCGATCGGCGCCGGCAAGATCCCTAGGCCAGCAGGTCCTCGTCGCCACTGAAATCGGGGCTGCTGGGCGGCCGCAGGGCGTAGTCGTTGGTGAAGGAATCGGCCAGGCTGCGGGCGAGATCAAAGCGGGGTTCCCAGGCCAGTTCCCGCTGGAGCCGATGGATATCGGTGAGGAAATGGGCCAGGCGCAGGGGAAAGGCCTTGCGGGCCTTGGGATCGAGGCGGGAGGGATCGAAGCTGCGAATCTCCACGGCAGCGGGATCCTTGCCGCAGGCCACGGCCGCAGCCGCCACCAGGCCCCGGAAGGTGACGCCCTGGGCACCGCTGCAGTTGTAGATGCGGTTGGCTGCAGCGTCTACACCGATGCAGGCGACCATGGCGCTGGCCAGGTCATCGACATGGCCCAACTGGGTGATCGTGGTGCCATCGCCGGGCAGGGGCACCGGCCGGCCGTGGACGATGCGATCAAAGAACCAGCGCTCCACCGGGTTGTAGTTGCCGGCGCCGATGATGTAGGTGGGCCGAAAACTGGTGAAGGGGATCGCTTCGGCCCGCAGCCAGGCCTCGGTGTCCGCCTTGCCGGCGTGGCGGCTGGCCGGATCGATCGGCGCGTCCTCGTCCAGGGGCCAGAGCTCGCTATCGGTATACACCCCAGCAGAACTCACATAGACGAAGCGATGGCTCGGGGCACCGGTCTGCTCGATCACGGCCCGGCTGTCGTCGAGGCTGCGGCCGGAGCTGTCGATAATCACGTCGAAGCGCCGGCCCGCGAGCAGGCCCAGGCCCTCGGCCGTGGTGCGATCGCCCTGGATGTGGTCCACCCCCTCCGGCAGGGGCTGGCGGCCGCGGGTGAACAGGCTGAGGCTGTGGCCGGCGGCCAGCAGCTGGGCCACCAGGGGCCTGCCGATGAAGCGGGTGCCGCCCATCACCAAAATCTGCACCGCGCCAGCCCAAAACTGGTGCCATTCAAACCCGGCTTTGCCCCCAGGCCTGCGGCCAAGATGGCGCCAGCGACCCGACTCCCCCCACCATGGAGATCATTCCCGCCATTGATTTGCTGGGGGGCCAGTGCGTGCGCCTACACCAGGGCGATTACGACCAGGTGACCCGTTTCAGCGATGACCCGGTGGCCCAGGCCCTGGAGTGGCAACGCCAGGGGGCCAGCCGGCTGCACCTGGTGGATCTCGATGGCGCCCGTAGTGGTGAACCAACCAACGATCGGGTGGTCAAGGCGATCACCAGGGCCCTCTCGATTCCAGTGCAGCTGGGCGGTGGCGTGCGCAGCCTGGAGCGGGCTGAGGAGCTGCTGGCCTTTGGCCTCGACCGGGTCATCCTCGGCACCGTGGCGGTGGAGCAGCCCGAGCTGGTTCGCCAGCTAGCCAACCGCCATCCGGGCCGGATCATCGTGGGCATCGATGCCAAACAGGGGCGGGTGGCAACCCGGGGCTGGATCGACGAAAGCCCCCTGGAAGCGACGGCCCTGGCGGCCAGCTTCGAGGGCAGCGGCGTGGCGGCGATCATCAGCACCGACATCGCCACGGACGGCACCCTGGCCGGCCCCAACCTGGACTCCCTGCGGGTCATGGCCCAGGCCAGCTCGATTCCGGTGATCGCCTCCGGGGGGATCGGCAGTCTGGCCGACCTCCTATCGCTGCTGTCGCTGGTGCCCCTGGGGGTGGCGGGCGTGATTGTGGGCCGGGCGCTCTATGACCACCAGGTCGACCTGGCCGAGGCCCTGCAGGCGATTGGGCCGGCCCGGTGGCAGGATCCCCCTAGCCTGGGGAATGGGTCTATAACATAGAGAGATCTTCTCTAGAGCCCGGTGCCCGCCAGCAAGCCAACGTCACTCCAGACAGGCGTGGCCGTTGACAACGGGGCAGGGGCGAATCGGGCCATCGCGGTGGCTGCCCCAGCCTTGGCGACCAGCACGCCCGCGGCGGGCCCCCGTTGCCTTGATGACGCCTTTCTGCGTTGCCGCGACCTGGGCATGCGCCTGAGCCGCCAACGCAAGATGGTGCTCTCCCTGCTCTGGGATAGCCAGGACCACCTCAGCGCCCGCGACATCTTCGAGCAACTCAATGCCGAAGGCCGGGCCATTGGCCATACCTCGGTCTATCAAAACCTCGAAGCCCTGCAATCGGCCGGAGTGATCGAATGCCTCGACCGGGCCACTGGTCGCCTCTACGGCTACCGCAGCGATCCCCACAGCCATCTCACCTGCAGTGACTCCGGGGCCATCGTGGACCTAGACATCCACCTCCCCGCCGACCTGATTGGCCGTATCGAAGCGCTGACGGGCTTTGAGATCGAGTCCTACACCCTGCAGCTCACCGGCCACCGCCGCTGACATCCGCCACTTAAACCCGCCGCTGACATCCACTGCTGAACATTCGCCGCTGACATCCCCCGCTCCGCACCAGCGGCCCCCAGCAGCGTTCCAGTCCCTGGCAGAAGCCAGGAGCACTCAAGGTGCGCTGGCCCCATCCTTGGTAAGTCCAACGTCCGCCAAAGGCCCCCAGCGATGGCTTAACGGGGAAGCCCTCACTGCAGCTGGAATGGCGCAGGAAGCCTCGGTAGGTTTGACGCCAGTTGTGCAGCCCCTGTGACCGCGAGCCAGGCCAAGCCGCATCCCCAACTCCTGCTTTTAGCAGAACCGCTGCTGCGGGAGGGCTTGTTGCGGCTCCTGGGCGAAGGGCAGCCGCCAACGGACGCTGACCGCTCCCCGGGGGGACCGGCTTCCTACCGGCTGGCCTGCGGCGATAGCGAACTAGAGGGTCGCCCCGATTTAGTGATCTGGGCCCCGGGCCAATCCTTGCCCGGACCAACCCTGGCCCGGGAACTGAGCCTGCTGATGGAGCGCTGGCATCCCCACCCGGTGATGCTGTTATTGGGCTCCGAGGGACCCTACGGCGCTGATTTTCTGCTGGGCCTGCCCGCCGCCGGCCTGCTGCAACAGCCCAACGCCGACAGCGTGCGCCAGGCCGTGGCCACCCTGCTGGCAGGCGGGCGGGTGATCGATCTGCAACCCGAAGCGAGCACGGCAAGGGATGCCTCGCCCCTGGGTTTGGGTCAAGGGCTCCTGCAAACGGGGCTGCAACAGATCCAGGTGGAAGAGGCCCGCTGCCAGCAATGGCTGGCCTTGGCCGATGCCAACAGTCTGAGCGAGCTCCTGCTGCAGGGCCGCCTGCGCGAGCTGGCCGCAGCCCGGGCGTTGTTGCTCTGGCTCTGGGGACCACTGAGCCTGGCCTGGGGCAGCGCCGCTCCAGAGGCAGCTCAAGCGGCTGGGCTGGCATTGGCTGGGCCAGGGAACTGGGAGAGCAGCGGCGGGGGCAATAGCAGCGAAGGCGCCAGTGCCACCGCCATCACCCTGCGGGACCGCACCGCCCTAGGCGTGTGGCTGGCGATCCGCCAGCGGCTCGACCAGGCGGCCGAAGTGGGGCTGCGCAACAACAGCGGTCACCTGCTCGCCTTCGAAGGGCTCGCCCCCCGGCATCGCCGCGACCTGCTGTTGGCCCTGCTCAGCCACCTGGATCTGCTGCTCACCCGCCTGCGCCACGAGCGCCTGCGGGGCGAGGAGCTGGCCGAGCGCTGGCAGCAACTCCAGCCGGAGCTGCGGCGCCTGGCCCTCAGTGAGATGGCCGGCCAATACGTGCAGTTACCCCAGGAGGGCAGCCTGCTGCCCGTGGCGATCACCCTGGCCCAGGAGGGGGATTTCGAACTCGACGATCCCGAACTGCCCTCGCCCCTACCCATGCTGCTGGCCCTGGTCCAGGCCCAGCCCCTGCTGGTCAATGGCCAACTACTGGCCCCCGATGAACCACCGGCCCTGTTGCAGTTGGAGGCCCTGATCAGCAACTGGCTGATCCGCACGGCCGAATTGATCAGTGCCGAACTACTCGCCAGCTGCAGCACCTGGCCCGAGCTGCGCCGCTACCTGCTCAGTGACGACTTGCTCGCCACCCGCAATCTCGAGCGGCTGCGCAACCAGCTCAACGCCCAGCAACGCTGGAGCGGCTGGTTCGAACGGCCGATCCAGCTCTATGAAAGCCGTCGCCTGCTCTATCGCCTCCAGGGGGGAGCGATCACGCCCCTGCTGCTCACCGAACCCCGGGACCAGGAACTGCGGCGGCTCGGCTGGCTACAGCAGTTGGTGACCCTGGCCCTGGAAAGCCGCGATGCCATCGCCCCCCAGCTCCATGCCCTGATCCGGCGCACGGGCGACCTGGTGGGTCTGGTCCTCACCCAAGTCATCGGCCGGGCCATCGGCCTGGTGGGCCGTGGCATCCTCCAGGGCATGGGCCGTAGCCTGGGCCGCAGCTAGGCAGGCTTCAGCTAGGTCAGCAGGCTGCAGGCTGTATCTCTGCGGGGCGCAAGGGGACCCCTCTGGGCTGGGAAGGGGCCCGTCAGGGCTGAGGGTCACAATGGCGCCATCGTCCCGGCTCCCTTGATCCGGCTCCCTGCATGCTCCGCTCCCCGGCCCGCCTGTTGCTTTTGGGTCTGCTGCTCTGCCTGAGCTGGATCCTGCCGGGGCCGGGTGGCTCAGCCGCCTGGGCAGCCCGCGACACCAATAGCTACGACGGCAACATCTACGCCCTTTATGCGGGCAACGGCTCCCTGGTGCCGCCCCGCAACAGCCTCGCCGACTCCCTGGCCGAGCACCGGGTCACCGTGCTGGGTTTCTATCTCGATGACAGCGCCGACAGCAAGCGCTTCGCGCCGGTGTTCAACGAACTGCAGCGCCTCTGGCTGCGCAGCGCCGAGCTGATCCTGGTGGAAAGCGATCTGGTCCAGAACCGGGGCGATGGGGGCCCCACCGACCCGGCCCATTACTGGAAGGGCTCCATCCCCCAGGTGGTGGTGTTCGATGCCCAAGGACAGGTGGTTTTTGATGCCAGCGGCGCCATCAACATCGACGCCATCAATGCCGCCCTCAGCCTCGCCACCGGCCTCAAGCCCCAGGGGGAAGGCACCAGCAGCAACAACGCGTTCAACGAGCTCAACAGCGAGATCACCTATTCCCGATGAGCGAGTCGCGCTGAAGGCGATTCGCCGATGGATTGGCGCCGCTGCCTAGTCGCCCAGAGTCCTCTCCGCTGAACCATTTCCTCTGGGCCCAAGAGCCCGATCCTGATGACGCCACCCGCCACTCCCAAGGGCAACCCCGGGCCTGCAGCCACCCGGCTGGAAAGCGACAGCCTGGGCACGATCGCTGTACCAGCGGAGCACTACTGGGGCGCCCAGACCCAGCGCTCCCTGCACTTTTTTCCCTTCGGCCAGCCCATGCCCCTGGCGGTGGTCCATGGTTTTGGCCAGCTCAAGGCCGCCTGCGCCGAGGTGAACCTGGCCATGGGCAAGCTGGCGCCAGCGCTAGCCGAAGCGATTGTGGTGGCCGCCGATGGGGTGGCCCAGGGCGAGCTCGATGGCGAATTCCCCTTGCGGATCTGGCAGACCGGCTCCGGCACCCAGACCAACATGAACGTCAACGAGGTGATCGCCAACCGGGCGATCGAAGCCCTGGGCGGCGAGCTGGGCAGCAAGCAGCCCGTCCATCCCAACGACCACGTCAACCTCAGCCAATCGAGCAACGACACCTTCCCCGCCGCCCTGCACCTGGCCGTGGCCCTAGCCCTCAGTGATGAGTTGCTGCCAGCCGTGGAGGCCCTCAGGGACGCCCTCGATCGCAAGGCCCAGGGGTTTGCCGATGTGATCAAGATCGGCCGCACCCACCTCCAAGATGCGGTGCCCCTTAGCCTGGGCCAGGAGATGGGCGGCTGGGTCGCCCAACTGGAGATCGGCCTGGAAGCGATCGCCGCCAGCCTGCCGCGGGTGCGGGAACTGGCGATCGGTGGCACGGCCGTCGGTACCGGCCTCAATGCCCCCGCCGGCTTCGGCGAGGCGGTGGCCGCCCGGCTGAGCGAGCGCCTGGGCCAGCCGTTTGTGAGCGCCAAAAATAAGTTTCAGGCCCTGGCCGGCCAGGAGGCCCTGGCCGCAAGCCACGGCGCCCTCACGGTGCTGGCCGGCAGCCTGATGAAGATCGCCAATGACATCCGCTGGCTGGCCAGTGGGCCCCGCTGTGGCCTGGGTGAATTGGTCTTACCGGAAAATGAACCGGGCTCCAGCATCATGCCGGGCAAGGTGAATCCCACCCAGTGCGAAAGCCTGACGATGGTGTGTGTGCAGGTGATGGGCAACAACACCGCCGTGCAGATGGCGTCTAGCCAGGGCAATTTCGAACTGAATGTGTTCAAGCCCCTGATCGCCGCCAACCTGCTGGAAAGCATTGGCCTGCTAGCTGGCGGCTGCCACAGCTTTCGCCAGCACTGCATCGAAGGCCTGGAGGCGGACCGCAGCCGCATCGACCAGCTGCTCGATCAAAGCCTGATGCTCGTGACCGCCCTCACCCCGGCGATCGGCTACGACCGGGCCTCGGCGATCGCCAAACATGCCCACCACCACCAACTCAGTCTCAAAGAAGCCGCCCTGATCCTGGGCGAGATCAGCGCTGAAGACTTTGATCAACTGGTGCAGCCAAACCAGATGATCGGACCCCGGCCGGACTGAGCCCAAGCGGCCACCTGGGCCGGGGACGCCTACGCTCCCGCAGTCATCGTGCCCTGGATGTGCCCGCTCTCCATCCCCTGATCAGCCTGGTCCTGGCCGGCGCCCTGCTCTTCGGCCTGATCCTGGCGGTGTTGGAGTTGCGCCATCGGCTGCGGCCGGCCTCGCCCCTGACGCTGCGCAGTGGCACCTGGCAAGTGCGCAGCGAGGCCAACAGCCTGGTGGTGGAGGGCGAAATCCAGATCTCCAACCCCCACCCCCGCACCGAGGTGATGGTGCCAGAGCTGCAGGTGCTGCCCACCCTGCTGGGCCAGGGGCGGGTCGATGCTGTGGCTATCCAGATTCAGATCGACCCCGACCACCCCGATGAGCCGGCCCGGCCCGATGGCTACTGGTTCGCCTACATCGTCAAGGGCCGCAAAACCACCCGCGCCCGGATCAGCCTGCGCCTCAGTGCGCCGGCCGAAACCCCAATTGGGCCCCTGCTGGACACCCTCTGGCTTGACATCGACTGGGTCAACTACGGCCCCTTTGGCCGCCTAAAGCGCCGCGATGGCCTGCTAATTCCCCTGCGCCGGCCCCAGCCCGTCGCCCCGGCGAGCGCCCTCTGGCGCCAGGGCGATGCCAGCCAGGTCTTACCGATTCGCACCCACCTGTTGGGTGTGCTCGACGATCCAGCTGAGGTGCTGCGCCACTACGCCGGCCCCCTGCTGCTGCCGGGCGATGTGCTCACCATTGGCGAAACGCCCTTGGCGGTGATGCAGGGTCGCTACCACCACCCGAGCACGGTGGAGCCCTCGGCCCTAGCCCGGCTGCTCTGCCGGGTGTTCCATCCCACCAGCAGCCTGGCCACGGCCTGCGGCCTGCAGAGCCTGATTGACCTGGTGGGCCCGGCGCGGGTGCTCTGCGCCTGGCTGGTGGGCATGGCCCTGAAGCTGGTCGGCAGTAAGGGCTGGTTTTATCGCCTTGCCGGCGACCAGGCCCGCCTGATCGATGACATCACCGGCACCACGCCCCCCTACGACCAAACGATCGTGCTGGGGCCCGAGCGCCCCGCCGAGCTCTGCCGCGACCTGGCGGCCCAACTGGGGGTGGCCGTGGCCGTGGTCGATGTCAACGACCTGGGCCGGGTGAAGGTGCTGGCTTCCAGCCCTGGCTGCGATGAAGCCCTGCTGCAGCGGGCCCTGCGGCCCAACCCGGCCGGCAATGCCAACGAACGCACCCCCTTGGTGCTGGTCCGTCGATAGGGCTAGTCCCTCATTAGGGCTGGGCGATTGACAGGGCTGGGCGATTGACAGGCCTGGGCCATTGACACGCCTGGGCTACTGACAGGCCTGGTCCATGAATGGGCCTGGGCCTTGGATAGGCCTGGGCCATCGATTGGCCTGGGCCGTGGATCCTGACTGGGCCTGCGATTGGGCCATGGCGTCGATAGCATTGGTTTGGGCCTGTTGATCTGGGCGATGCCCCTGCCGAACGAGCCGACCCACCATCCCTTCCCTGGTGCCGTTCGCCGCGACCCCGGTGGCGCCCCTGGGCCGTTGCTGTCAACGCCTGGCCATCCCCTGCTGGTTGAACCGCTACGGGGCTGGCACATGCCCCTCCTGCAGGACCCCGCCTTCCTCGATCTGCAGCCCCTCCTGCAACGGGCCCTGCTGTTGCAAGGACCGGAGCAGCTGCTCCATGCCCTGGCGGCCCGGCGCCCCCTGGCCGCCCAAGTGCTTGTTGCCTATCGGGATCCGCAGCAGCCCCTGGGCCTGGTGGTGAGCCAGCGCCTCAATCGCAGCGGCAGCTGCTTTGAACTGCTGCACCTCCGCAGCGCCGAGGCCTGCCTGGCGGCCGCAGAGAGTGGCGCCGCTGCGGTGGAGTCGGCCCTGGTGCGCGAAGCCATTCCCCGGGCCCGAAGCGCCGCTAGCTGGATCACCAGTTGCTCCAGCCTCGATCTGCAACGGCAGGGCCTGCTGCGCCAGCTGGGCTTCCAGCCCCTGCGCCAGGAGGTGCTTTGGCGCTGGCAACCACCCCAGGCCCAACCGGCCCCCCCAACCCTGGGCGCCGACCTCCAGGTGCGCCAGCTCAACCGCCGCACCGGTGCCCTGCTCTGGCACCTGGAACAGGCCAGCTGCCCAGCCCAGTTGCGCCAGCTGCTCGATCGGCGTTGCGAAGACCTGCTCGACCAGAGCCAGGCCCCGAGCCTGCTCCTGGTGGACACCAACCGCCAGGTGGCCGTGGCTGCGGTACGGCGGCTACGGCGTTCCAGCGCGGGGCTGCCCGAAGTGGAATTGACCCTGCATCCAGGCTGGCAGCACCTGGTCGGATCACCCCTCGAACAGCTGCTTCTGGCCGCCACGGCCGGCAGTGGCCCCTGCCTAATCCGCAGCGACCTGCTCGCTAGCGAGCTGAACGGCTGGTTGCACCAGCTCGGCCTCGAACGCCTGGGCGAGCAGGTGCTCCTTGGCCGCAGCGTCTGGCGGCGCCAGAGTCCCCAGATCAACGACGCCATGGCCCGGAGGTTGGAGGCGGTGGTGGCCCAATGGCAGCCGCGGCGCCGGCCCCTGCCCACCCCCCTGGGCCGCTGAC
>Ga0310333_100024_pt1 | contig 43522 bp, 53 predicted proteins | sample LakMicSRFTotalB7_FD_195547 | JGI IMG/M metagenome (GOLD analysis project Ga0310333, IMG submission 195547) | Enriched freshwater cyanobacterial communities from Lake Michigan, Michigan, United States - MI23.SRFL.Total.B7 (v2) (version 2) | ecosystem: Environmental > Aquatic > Freshwater > Lake... | reverse complement strand
TCCCCGAGTCGCATCAGGTCGGCGTGGGCCTCCTGCAGCTTGTCGAGGTACTCCTGGGGATCCATCGCCTCGCGCGACTCCTTCAGCTTGGTGAGCCGCAGCAGGTGCAGCATCCAGGGCTTGCTCAGCTCGCCGCGCTGCTCCAGGTAGCGGGCCAGTTCCGAGGCGCTGGGGGTGGAGTCCATGGCTGCAGCGGATGGATCAGCGGAGCGCCAGCCTATGGAGATCGGGCTGGCCGCTGCGCTGCGGTGCTGGGGGGGAATCCGGCCTAGGCCGGCAGGGCCCAGGGGTTGAGGCCCAGGTCGGCCCCGATGCGGTGGGCGCAGGCGAAGCCGCTGAAGGCCACGGCGTTGAGCCCCTGGCCGGGGAAGCAGGAATCGCCCACGCAGTAGAGCCCCTTGAGGCCGGTGCGGTTGAACGGCATGGGCAGCAGCCCCGGCAGGCGCAGGGCCGGAATTGGGCCATAGGTGCCGCCCATGCGGCCCAGGAATCGCCGGTGGGTGCGGGGGGTGCCGATCTCCTGGTGGCGGATGGCGGCCCCCAGCCCGGGCAGGATCGCCTCCAGCCGTTGCACCAGCCGCTGGGCGTCGGCCTGCTTCTTGGCGCGGTAGGCGCTGGGGCTCAGGGAGCGCCAGTGGCTGATGTCGCTGGGGGTGAAGGTGTGGACGATGTGGCGGCCCGCCGGCGCCAGGGAGGGATCCAGCAGCGTGGGGATTGACACGAACACCACCCCCTGCTCGGCCTCCATGTCGTCCCAGTCCTCCAGCAGCAGGTGGTGGCAGTGGAAGCCCTCGGGAATGAGGCTGGCCTCGACGCCCAGGTGCAGCGACAGGAAGGAGGGGGATGGCTTGTAGCGGCGGCGCCAGGTGGTTTCTGCTTTGGGGGTGTGGTCAGCGTCCACCAGGCCGTGGGCGGGGCTGTCACCGCTGAAGGTGTCCCAGCGGGTGGCGTTGCTCACCACGCGGCGGGCGCGCAGCTGCTCACCGCTGGCCAGCTGTACGCCGGTGGCGACGCCGTTCTCGATCAGCACCTTGGTGACGCGCGCCTTGTAGCGGATGGCGCCGCCATGGCTCTCCAGACCCGCCACCAGCTTTTCGGCGATCACCCCCACGCCTCCCTTGGGGTAGTTGATGCCACCGGCATGGCGATCGGAGAACACCATGCCGGCATTGATCATCGGGGTGAGGTCCGCCGGCATCACCGACCAGCAGAAGCACTCCATGTCGATCAGCTTCAGCAGCTGCGGATCGCGGATGTGTTTGCGGGCCACGTCGCCCACGTTGAAGGGCAGCCAGCGGGCCAGCCCCAGGCAGGCCAGGGGCGCGCGGAAGAACACCTTGGCCAGATAGGCGGGATCCTCGAGCGACAGCAGCGGCATCGCATCGAGGCAGTTGAACACCTGCCAGCAGGTGTCGTAGAAGGCGCGGATGCCCTGGGCTTCGTGGGGGAAGAGGGCGCTGAGCCGGGCGATGAACTGCTCGTAATCGCGGTCAACGGCCACGTTGAGGCCGCCGGGCAGGTGGTACTCCAGCTGGGCGGGATCGGGCACCGTGGCGCAGTGCTGCCCCACATCCGCCAGGGCGCGGGTGAGCAGGTTGGTGTGCCCCCGCTCCCCGAACCCGAAGATCATCGAGGCACCCACATCAAAGGTGTAGCCCTCGCGCCGGAAGCTGCCGCCGCTGCCGCCGGGGATCAGGTAGCGCTCCAGCACCAGGGTGCGGGCCCCCTTGGCCGCCAGCTGGGAGGCGGTGACCAGGCCGCCGATGCCCGAGCCGATCACGATCACATCCCAGGTGGTGGTGGGGCTGCTGGTCACCGGGGCAGAGGGGGCGAATGGGGCGACCCTAGGAGCGTGGGTGCCGTGGGGGCCGGCACCGGGCCTGCCGGTGCTCAGCGGCGCGGATCCACCACCCAGCAGCCCTGGCCGCGCAGGCTGGGCTTGGGGCTCATCAGGGTGAGCGGGGTGTGGATGGCCTGGCTCAGCAGGAGGCGGTCGACGGGGTGGTGCTGCGGCGGCAGCTGCTCCAGGGCCAGCAGATGGGCGGTGTGGATCGGCAGCAGCTGCAGCCCGGAGGCCTCGGCCCAGTGCAGGGCCTGGGCTGCTGAGAGGTTTGGAGGTCGGCCGGGGGCGGGCTGGGCCAGTTGCCATAGGGAGGCGGCGCTGAGCAGCACCACGTCGGCCTGGTGCTGAATCAGGCCGCGGCTCTGGGGCCCGAGACGCGGGTCGTCGTGGATCAACCAGAGGAAGCTGAGGGTGTCGAGCAGCAGCTGCATCAGCCGGCTTCGGGGGGGAGCTGGCTGGGGGCGGGCTCTTTGGCCAGGCCGATGCGGATGCCGCTGCAGGGGGCCTTGAGGGCGGTGAGTCGCGCCACCGGGCGGCCATGGCGGGCGATCAGGATCTCCGCCACGGCCCCGCTTTCGATCGCCTGCACCAGCCGTGAGAGGTGGGTTTTGGCCCGCAGCATGTTCACCACCGGCAGGCCGCCATGGAGCGCGCCTGGGGCGGGTGGTTGCCGGTCTGGGGGGTGCGGCATGGCGCGACTGTGCACGGTCTGACTAAGGCTGACCAGATGGCGGACACGGCGTTCAGACCACCTCCGCTGCCCCTCAGGTGGAGCCCCCTTGAGGGTTCCCCGCTGCGCCGCCATTGCCCCCACTGGCGACGGGGCGGCCGTTAGGCCAGTGCTAACAACGGCGGCTGCTCCACCAGCTCCACCTGCTCCCCCAGGGCGGCGAGGGCCTGCAGGGCGCGGTCGCGGTAGGCGCCGTAGCGGCGGCGTTTGTCGCGGATGCGCTCGGGCAGCTCCGGCAGCAGGCCGAAGTTGGGGGGCATGGGCTGGAACTTTTCGCTGGGGGCCTCGGCGATGAAGTGGGTGAGGGCGCCGATCATCGAGGTGGCCGGCAGGCTGATGGGCTCGAGACCCCGGGCCAAGCGGGCGGCGTTGGTGCCAGCCAACCAGCCGCCGGCCACGGCGGCGGCGTAGCCCTCGGTGCCGGTGATCTGGCCCGCCGCCAGCAACCGCGGCCGCTGGCGGAACTGCAGGGTGGGATCCAGCAGCTGCGGGGCCTCCAGGAAGGTGTTGCGGTGCATCACCCCGAAGCGCACGAATTCGGCGTTCTCCAGGCCAGGGATCAGCCGCAGCACCCGCTTCTGCTCGCCCCATTTGAGGTTGGTCTGGAATCCCACCAGGTTCCAGAGGCGGCCGTCACGGTCCTCCTGGCGCAGCTGCACCACCGCATAGGCGCGCTTGGCGCGGCGCACATCGCGGTCGTTCACGTCGCCCCAGCGCGGGTCCCACAGGCCAATGGGCTTCAGCGGGCCATAGCGCATGGTGTCTTCGCCGCGGCGGGCGAGCTCCTCGATCGGCAGGCAGCCCTCGAAAAAGGTGGCGCTTTCCTTCTCGAAATCCTTGAGCTCCGCCTGCTCGGCCCCCAGCAGCGCCTCGCGGAAGGCCAGGAACTGCCCCTTGTCCATGGGGCAGTTGATGTAGTCGGCGTCGCCCTTGTCGTAGCGGGAGGCGCGGAAGGCCACCGTGAGGTCGATGCTCTCGCCATCCACGATCGGGCTCGCGGCATCGAAGAAGTGGCAGTCGGCGCGGCCGGTGAAGGCGCGCAGGTCGTCCGCCAGGGGTTCACTGGTGAGGGGGCCGGTGGCCAGCACGCACAGCTGATCGGGGGTTGGTAGTGCAGTGGCTTCGCGGCGCTCCACCGTCACCAGCGGGTGCTGCTCCAGGGCGGCGGTGAGGGCGGCGCTGTAGCGGCCCCGGTCCACCGCCAGGGCGCCGCCGGCGGGCACCGCGTGCTGATCGGCGGTGCGGATCACCAACGACCCCAAGCGCCGCAGCTCCTCCTGCAGCAGGCCGGCGGCCCGGTCGCTGCTGAGGGCCCCGAAGCTGTTGCTGCACACCAGCTCGGCGAATTCGCTGCTGTGGTGGGCCGGCGACTGGCGCACGGGCCGCATTTCCAGCAGCCGCACGGGCACCCCGGCGCTGGCGATCTGCCAGGCGGCTTCGGTGCCCGCCAGGCCGGCGCCGATCACCACCACCGCCGCTTGCTCTGCCGCCACTCAGCCGCCCCGCCCTTGCGTTGCTTGATGGGCTCAGGCTACGGGCCGCCGCACTGGACCCGGCTGCACTTGGCTGCTTGCACAGGGCTGCATACAACAAAGCCCCCGCCGCAGCGGAGGCCTTGCGTTGGGCTCAAGCCCGGGCTGATCAGCCGTTGGCGCGCTTGAGCATCAGCTGCAGCTGACCCACGGCGGCACGGCCGATGTTGAACGCTGCCCAGCCGGCTGCCAGCAGCACAGGGGTGACAACAAGCAGGAGCCGCGCATCCATGGCTGGGCAGGTTGAAAGGGTGCGTCGATCTTACGGATGAATCGCCGTCAGCGGCCTGGGGGCAGGCCAGTTGATCGATTTCGCAGTATTTGGAGGGCTCAGACCGGATGGAAGCCGGGGTCGCTGGAGCGGCCGGCGTGGGCCATGGCCAGCTGGCGGTAGCGACGGGCGTGCTGGCGCTGCTCCGCCGCTTGCTCCTCGCTCAGTTCGCGCTTGGGCTGGGCCGGGGCCCCCATCACCAGGGCCCGCGGTGGCACATCCTTGGTGACCACCGCCCCGGCCGCCACCAGGGCGCCGCTGCCCACGGTGACCCCATTCAGCACCACGGCGCCGATGCCGATCAGGCAGCCGTCCTCCAGGGTGGCGCCGTGCACCACGGCCCGGTGGCCGATGGTCACGTCGGCACCGATGGTCACGGGCTGGCCCGGGTCGCCGTGCAGCACGGCTCCGTCCTGCACGTTGCTGCCTTCGCCGATCACGATGGCGCACACATCACCCCGGGCCACGGCGGTGGGCCAGAGGCTGGCGCCGGCGGCGAGGCGCACATCGCCAATCAGCACGGCGCTCTCCGCCACCCAGGCATCCGGGTGCACGCTGGGTTCGGGCCAAGGGCGGGCGGACATGGCGACGGCCGACGGGGGATCTCCCGCCATTCTCTGACCAGCTTCTGGGGCGCCAAGGGCTCCCTAATGGCCTGTTGGTGGCCGGCACCCTCGGGTGATACGTTCAACCGGTGCCCGCAAGGGCCACCACCTGAGCCAGGCCCCAGGCCGGTGACCAGGCGGGTCGTTAGCTCAGCGGTAGAGCACTCGGCTTTTAACCGATTGGTCCTGAGTTCGAATCTCAGACGACCCATTTTTTTGATCCGTCAGACGCTCCAGCGTTGACGGTGCATCGCGGCCGAATCCGTGGGGCCTTGACGTTCCCTGGTCACCTGAGCCAGGACCGTGCGGTGCTCGCCCACCGCCGGGGTTTGGTCCTCACCACCCGGTTGGTCCTCTGGCGTTGCACTGGGCCGCACTCCTCACACCGCGGCCCACCCCATTGCGTGCTCCCGCGGCAGGTCGGGAAGAGGAACCCCAGCAGACCCTCCAGCACCCTGCCAGCGCACTAGCTTGAAATTGAGGGGAGGTCAGGGAGCCGATCCGAACCTCGCCCTCCAACACAGTCCGGCCAGTGAACGGCTGAGCCGGTGCGAACCAGGAGGTTCCGATCAAGCCCACAAACCGCAACGCCATGGCGCGGCGCGTGCGCCATGGCGACAGGCGTGAGCCATACGCCACCGTTGTTCCCCACCGAACGAACCCTGGGCGGACTCACCCAGGCGGGGTGCACAGCTGAGGAGGTCAAGCCCTGAGCGTCTCTGCAGCGTCGTCACCCCATCCCGATCGCGATGAGCCATCGGGAGTGTGTGTGAACCCTTGAAACCCAGACACCCGACCGGACCGCGCCCCATTGGCCAAGGCGACCTCCGCGACCGGTGCTAAGGCGCCCGACACGGGGCGCCTTTTGTTGACCGTTCGGCATGCGGACCCAGGCAAACCTGAAGCGATCATGAAGACCATCCGTTCGCGGAGGTCGCATGGCGTATGCACCAAGCAACGATGTCTCTGTTGCGGGCAGGGGCGAGCGCAGTCGATCCAAGCGGATCTGCGTCACGCTGAATGCCGCGACCTACAGGGCGTTGCAGCACAGGGGCGCCGATGAAGGCCGCTCCATCAGCAACATGGCCTCCTACTTGCTAGAGCGAACACTGCTGGATCCGCCGCTCTCCAGCACCTGAGTTCGCTGGGTGGTTCGCGCATCTGGGCGCAGGGACGCGCCACTGGTCTGCCCGCCCGCGACTCCTCTGCTCATCTCTGTCCGATCAGCGCCATGGCCGGTCCTGTCCCTGAACGCCGTCGGTTGGGTCTCAAGGAGCCCAGTGCATTGATCAAGCTCTCGTGGCTGGATCGGCTGCTGCCGTTGTGGATTCTGCTGGCGATGGCGGCAGGGTTGGCCCTCGGCCGGTTGGTGCCGGGGATCCAGGGTCTGCTCGGGGCGGTGCAGGTGGACCACACCTCCCTGCCCATCGCCCTGGGATTGCTGTTGATGATGTATCCGGTTCTGGCCAAGGTTCGCTACGGCGAACTCGGGCAGATGGCGCGTGATCGGCGTTTGCTGGCCCTCACCTTGGGGCTGACCTGGGGGCTAGGACCGCTGTTGATGTTCACCCTGGCCTGGTTGTTCCTTCCAGATCAGGAGGCTTTTCGCACTGGGCTGATCCTGATCGGTATCGCCCCCTGCATTGCCATGGTGCTGATCTGGATTGATCTGGCCCAGGGCAATCGAGAAGCTGCGGCCCTGCTGGTGGCCATTAATTCGATCCTGCAGGTGCTCGTGTATGCGCTGCTGGGCACTTTTTACCTGCAGATCCTGCCGAACTGGCTGGGGCTCGATGCTCAGGTGCTGAGCTTCTCATTCGCCGAGATCGCCCGCGCCGTTTTGATTTTCCTGGGGTTACCCCTGTTGGCGGGATTCCTGACCCGTGTGCTCGGAGTTCGTCTCAAGGGGCAGCGGTGGTATGAGCAGCGCTTCCTCCCCAGAATCAGCCCCTTTGCCTTGTATGGCCTGCTGTTCACGATCGTGGTGATGTTTGCCCTGCAAGGGGAGGCCATCAGCTCCGATCCGGCCCAGGTGATGCGCGTGGCGCTTCCATTGCTGTTGTATTTCCTGCTGATGTGGACCGTGGCGTTTGTGGCAGGCAAGCGCAGTGGCCTCGACTATGAACGCACCACAGCTCTGGCATTTACGGCAGCGGGAAATAACTTTGAGCTGGCCATTGCTGTTTGCATCAGCATCTGGGGTGTCACCTCCCAGCAAGCGTTGGCCGGGGTGATTGGCCCGCTGATCGAAGTCCCCGTTCTTGTTTCGCTCGTGTATCTCTCGCTGTGGCTCAAGCCCCGGCTGTTTGCTGCCAGGGCCGCTGCCGCCGGCTAGGACCACCGCCGTGCCTGAGGATGGGGGCTATCAGAGGTGCCGATGGCTCGATTCCTGCTCGTGCTCAAACCCCTTGAGAGGGCCAGAGGCGCGGAGCTGATCGATGGCCTGCAGCCCTTGCTCGAGGCGCTGCAGGCGGAGGTGGATCACCGCACCCCGGCCCATCTCAGTGCCTTGCTGCGGGGCGGCCCAGAGCAGATGCGGATGCAGCTGTTTGCTGATGTGCAGGCCAAGGCGGAAGGTCCGGTGGTGGAGCTGGCGCTGATGAGCCGCGAGCCGATGGGCAGGGGGGCACCCCAGAGCCGCGCGGTGTTCGAGGGAATCCTGCGGTGCATTGAGCAGCGGCTACCGCGGTTTGCGGTGCTCTTTCGCTCCGATCAGGATGGGGCGCTGGCGCCTTAAGGCCGAAACACGTTTGTGAGGATGCAGGCCCTTGCTGCAACCCACAGCGGTTCAACCGGACGTAGGGGCTGGTTGAATCCAGTGCTCCGCCCCATCAACCTCAGGCGGCCATGCCTAGGGGCCTGCAGCGATCAGGTGTAGTTGTTGGGCACGAAAAACTGTTCGTTGAGGGGCGGACGTTTGTAAGTGCCCTCGGTGCGCCGGGGGGGGAGCTTCACCGCTTTTGGGGTCATGTCCTCATAGGGCACCTTGCTGAGCAGATGGCGAATGCAGTTGAGCCGTGCACGACGCTTGTCATCGGCCTCCACCGTGAACCAGGGCGCTTCTGGGATGTTGGTTCGGGCGAACATCTCATCCTTGGCGCGTGAGAAGTCCACCCATCGGTCGCGGGATTCCAAGTCCATCGGGCTGAGCTTCCAGCGGCGGGCTGGATCGTTGAGGCGCGATTGGAAGCGCGCCTCCTGCTCCTCATCGCTCACCGAAAACCAATATTTGATCAGGGTGATGCCGGAGCGCACCAGCATCCGCTCGAATTCTGGGCAGGAGAGCATGAATTCATCCACCTGCTCGGGGCTGCAGAACCCCATCACCTTCTCCACCCCGGCACGGTTGTACCAGCTGCGATCAAACAGCACGATCTCTCCGGCGGAGGGGAAGTGCTCCACATAGCGCTGGAAATACCACTGGCTGTTCTGCTGGTCCGATGGCGTGCCCAGGGCCACCACCCTGCAGCCCCTCGGATTCATCGGCTCCGTGATCCGTTTGATCGTGCCGCCCTTGCCCGCCGCATCGCGGCCCTCAAACACCAGGATCAGCCTGTAGCCGACATGCTTGATCCAGTACTGCATTTTGACCAGCTCCACCTGCAGGCGATAGAGCTCCGTTTCGTAGAACGGCCGATCCAGTTTCGGCAGTCCGCCTTCCTCGCTTCCAGGGCCCAGGTCGCCGACCATGGCCGCCGGCATCTCACGCGCTTCTTGATTGCGTGTGTTGGGCTTGGCCTGTTTGTGCGCGTTGCCCTTGGGCTGGCGGTGCTTGTTGCCCATGCCGGTGACGGTGGCCGATGCCGAGCTGATGCCTCTGGCATAGCGCCATTCCCCCTGGCTTGAACCGTTGCCGGCCGCACACTGTTGAGACCGGAGCTTGCGGGCGGCCCGCCACCTAGGCCTTCGTGCCGCCGCAGTCCTGCCAGCGATCGAGCAGCGCACTGAGCTCCTGCTTCATCGCCAGCAGCTCCGCCATGCGCTGATCAATCGAATCCAGTTTGGTGGTGATGCTGACCTTCAGCACCGAGCAGTTGCACACCCCGGAGCGGCGCACCTCCAGGATTCGGACCAACTCCGCCAGGGGAACATCCATCGCCCGCAGCGCGCGGATCAGGGCCAGATCGGCCAGGATCGCGGTATCGAACAGGCGGAACCCGCCCTCCGAGCGCGTACTGGCCTCGATCAATCCCTGATCGCAATAAAACCGGATGGTCTTCACCGACACGCCAGAGCGCCGGGAGACCTCGCCGATACGCAGATACGGTCCCCCGTGCACCTGGGGAGAGGCCTTCGCCGTCCCTGCCGCAGCCACCGCTGCACTCTCCAGTGAATGGATAGTGGCATCGTACTGAGGTTCTCGCCATTGCGGGGTGCGGTGGTGCACGGAGCATTGCCAGGCCTAAGATTTTGTTGCCTTCACTGCCGGGCTCCATGGGCCGATCTGTCGCCGTGTTCAGCACCGTGCTGTTCGGATTGCTCATGGCCAGCCCCATGGCGATGGCCTGCGGTGGCGGCGGTTCCGGGGGCTATCGCAAGCCGGTGCGCCCTGAGCACTTCAATCAGAGGGGCGGCAGTCAGGCAAACCAAGCGCCCGCAGCCACATCCCCGTCTCAAACCCCAGCCGGCCAATAGGCAACCCTCTCAACGTTCAGCTGATCTAGAAGCTGAAGGTGGTTTTCAATAGACCAGCCAACTGACTGAAGGTCTGATTGGTGGGTGTGGATTGTCCGAATGGCCGACTGATGTAGAAGAGTGCTGGTGTCAGGGTGATGTTGTTGCTCACCTGGACTTTGTACCACCACTCCCACACGTAAGTGCTGTCATCGGGCACCCGGCCAGCGGTCAGGGCCGTGGCAAACACCGGTTGGGCCACAGCAAAGCCAAAGTCATTGCCAAGCGAGAACACATCCGTCCATTGCAGACCCACCATCCACGACTGGCTGGTCAGCAAACTTCCTGCCGGTTGGGCCGTTGAATAGTTCGTGGAGTTGAGGCCCCAGCCGGTGCTGATCGATGGCGCCCAACCGCTCGCCCATGGCTGCCAGTAGCCGCTCAGTCCAAGGGCGTTGGTGGCTGAATTGGCGTTGTGGTCGATCGCCGAATGGGTGAAGGGTGTGCTGCCTGGAACGAAGGCTGTATCAGGTTGCAGATAGGTGTAGATCGCCGCTAGGCCCCACTGGGCCTGCTGGTATGCCAGCTGCACGGAGCCCGTGGCGCCGGATCCCTTGGTGCCGATCCCACCCGCCTTGGGATCACCGTCCTGGGCGTTGTAGCTCACATAGTTGGTGCTCACACTCCAATTGGTGTTTTGCCACCAGAGACCGGCGCCAGACCCCAGGTTCTTGCTGTAGGCCGCGGGCGCACCGTTCACCGTCATCACGTTGAGGATGGAATCTGCCGGATACACGCTTGGCCACAGCGCAATCATGTCCTCCTGTCCAACGCTCGGTCCAACCGTGACGGTGACCTGGCTACCGATGGGGAATTGATAGAACAACTTATACAGTCCCAGCACGCTGTCGCCTGCGAGCTGCTCAAAAGCAACCTCCAGTTCCGAGATGCCAAGGCTGTGGGGATTGCCTCCAAACACACTGCCATTAGCACCCTGGAAATTTCCTGCCCTGAGATTGGTACGCAGCAGATCACGTCCTGTGAAGCTGGTATCAACGTTCAGCCTCAGGTCGTAGTTGAACGTGGTGGCGTTCGGCAAGGCCACAGGGCTTTGTGGCCTGCCGGTGAGGGTGTTGTTGGCACGATTCACCGTGTTAGCGCCGGTGTTGATCGCCGAGCCGATGAAGTTGCTGCCACCGACCACGAAGGTGGCCATGCCGGAAAGCTTGGAGGTGGTGGAGAACTGCGTGGCTTCCAAGTCGCCCACCGCGGCCTCCAATGCATCCGTGCGGCCCTTGAGGAGGGCCAGCTCTTTGTCAAATTCCCGCAGCAGCCGCTTCAGGTCGTCGCTGCGATCGGTGACGCGATCGAGACAGGCATTGAGCAGGGCTGCCGCTTCAAAGCGGGTCAAGGGGCGCCCGCCGTGATACAGGCCATTGGAGTAGCCCGCCACACAGCCATAACGTTCGACCAGGTTGGCGAGGGCCTGATAGGCCCAGTCGGTGGGCCGCAGATCGGAGAACTGGTTGATGGAGACAACCTGATCGGCACGACGACCGTTCACCGCGCTGCTGTTGGCGTAGGCGGCCATCGCAGCGCTGTTGGCTCGAAACCTCTCGGCGACCGCTGGATCAGCGCTGAGGCCACTGGCCAACACCAACGCCAGCCCCGAGCCGTGCTGGAGCGCCCCCAAGAACCCGCGCGTACCCCAAACAGCCATCCGAGAACACCATGCGCCGCGACTTTGACGCAACTCGCCAGCAGATCGGGCTTACTGGCGAGTTCTGTGTGACTTTGCGCATCAACGGTCTCTCCGCCACTGGGCCTTGCGGCAGCCTTCCAGCAACCCAGCTCACTGCCCGAAGCATGGCTGCCCCCACCCCCCCAGTTCTTCGAGCAGCCGGTGCAGCGCTGGCGGCGCTGGCCCTTGGCAGCCCCATCGGCGCCTGGGCCAATCCCAAGCCCCACCAAGGTGAGGCGGTGCCGGCGCTGTACGCCACCCGAGCGGAAGCCGAACAAGCAGCCAAGCAGCACTTCCACTGCACCGGCGCCCACCGCATGGGCAACCAGTGGATGCCCTGCAACAGCCACTCCTATCCCAATCGCTGAGCTCCCCATGGCCCAATGCGGCGACAAGCCTCAGCTCATTGCCATCGGCATTGCACCGCTGGGAATCATCTCCATCGGCATCGTGCCCATGGGCGTGGTGAGTATCGGCGTGGTGCCGATGGGTGTGCTCAGCCTCGGCGCCGTTGGCATGGGGGTGATCAACGCCTGCGTCGTGGGGATGGGTGTGATCACAGCCGGCATCAACGTGATGGGGCTGTGGACCCTGACCCCCCGGCCCGTGCATGTGCATCACCAACGGGCGACGGAGGCCAATCTCCATGCCTACCGCAGCAAGGCCGTGGCCCTGCAAAAGGCGGAGCAACTGGGATGCCAGGGGGTGCACCGGATGGGGGCGCTGTGGATGCCCTGTGCATCGCATCCATAGTGGTACTGACGCTCCATCCCTTCAGGGCTGGAGACCCGAGGAAAGTGCGGTGCGGGTTCGCCCAAGTCCGCCGCTGTCCCGCAGCTGTGATGGGGTACGCCCCTCAGCCAGAACACTCGTCGTCACCCATCCCATTCGTGCTCGGCGAGGACCGAGGCATCCCATGCAGCATTTCCGTTTACCCCTGTTGGCCTTCACCGCTGGATCTGCTCTGATCCTCGGCAGCCATCCGGCGCTGGCCCATGGCACAGCAGCTGGTGGAGCCCTCAGCGGCTTGAGTCATCCATTGCTGGGCGTGGATCATCTCCTCGTGCTGATGGCGGTGGGCACAGCCGCTTCGCTGATCTCCTCCCAGCTGTTGCTGTGGGCCCTGGCTGGAGCGGTGCTGGGTTCGGTGATCGGCATTTCGGGCATCTCCGTCTCAGGGGCAGAGGCCTTGGCCGCGGTGGCGATTGCAGGGGTCGGGGCGCTCACGCTGCTGGCGAGCCGCCTGGCCAGAAGCACCAGCCCCAACGTGCTCACCAGCCTCAGTGGCGCCGTGGTGGCCGCGGCCATCGCCATCCATGCGCTCCTTCACGGCTTGGAAGCCCCCCAGGACAGCAGCAGCATGATTTGGTGGGGCGGCGCCCTGCTGAGCTCAACGCTGGTCTGCGGCGGCACCTATTGGGTGATGCGCCGTCAGCCCATCCGCTGGAGTCAGGCGGCTGCCGCAGCGTTCATAGCCCTGGGCTGCGGGCTGGCCGTAGCGCCGCTGGGCTGATTCCATGGCCGGTTCGCAGCTGAGCGCAGGGGGGCCTCGCAAGGCGCTGTGCATGGGTGGCGTGTTTGCCATCAGCACCGTGATCCCTGGCAAGCTCCAGCATTTGGCCTACCACCTCGAAACATGGCACCGGATCGGTGCCGATGGGGTTGTGGGCCATGGCCTCCAGCTCGTGAGCTGCTTTGTGCTGCTCTCGGTGTTGATCTGGGCCAGCAAGGCTGAGGGCAGAGCTGTGAGCCCACTGCTGGCCTATCCACCCCACAACCGGGACACCGTTCTGGTGCACATCACGGGGCTTGTGGTGGGGGTGGCGCTGATGTTGCTGCGCTGAGGGAGGGCTACCCCTCGGCGTTCAAACCTTTGGGGGTGCGGTCATGCTCCAGCAGCCGCACCAAAGGCCTCCAGTGGGTTCCGCTGTCTGCTCCCGCCTCGGGCAGGATCAACCCATGGCTCTCTCCTCCGACCAGCTCAGTGCTGACGACTGGCGCCGCATCGGTGATGCCCTGCGCGACCTAGGGCGTGCGCTGCTCTGGCAGGAAATGGATCGGTGCCTCGAGTTGGCCAACCGGATCACGGATGCCCTGGAGGACGAGCCGGACGCTCGCTGATCCGCCGAGGAACCCTATGGCGCTGTTGCACGAAAGGCGCCATGGACTCACGCCGGCTGCTGGTTTGGATCTCCACCGGGATCCTGGTGTCCCTGGGCAGTGCGCTGGCTTACTGCAGATCGAAGCGATCGAGCTCCATCACCTTCACCCAGGCCGTCACAAAGTCGTGGATGAAGCGCTCCGCTCCATCGGCCTGGGCGTAGATCTCGGCGATGGCGCGCAGTTGGCTGTTGGAGCCGAACACCAGGTCGGCGCGGGTGGCGGTCCAGCGCAGGCTGCCGTCGCTGCGGTTGCGGCCCTCGTAGGGATTGGCGCCTGTGCCGGTGCCCCACACCGTGCCCATGTCCAGCAGGCTCGCAAAGAAATCGGTGCTCAACACGCCCACCCGCTCGGTGAACACGCCGTGACGGCAGCCACCACTGTTGGCCCCTAGCACCCGTAGGCCGCCCACCAGCACGGTCAGTTCGGGGGCGCTGAGCTGGAGCTGCTGGGCACGATCGAGCAGCAGCTCCTCGGCGCGCAATGGCAGATCGGCGCGCTGCCAGTTGCGGAAGCCATCCGCCAGGGGTTTGAGCACGTTGAAGCCGGCGCTGTCGGTCTGCTCAGCACTGGCATCGGTGCGCCCGGGGCGGAATGGCACGCGGATGCTGTGCCCGGCCGCGGCCGCCGCCTGCTCCACGGCCGTCCCACCGGCGAGCACAATCAGATCCGCCAGGGAGATGCGTTTGCCGTCGCTGCGGTTGCCGTTGAAGCTGGCTTGCACCGCCTCCAACTGCGTCAGCACGCGCGAGAGCTGGTCGGGGTCGTTGACCTCCCAGCTGCGTTGGGGTTGCAGGCGAATGCGGGCGCCATTGGCGCCGCCGCGCTTGTCGGAGCCGCGGAAGCTGGAAGCGGAGGCCCAGGCGGTGGCCACCAGCTCCGGCACCGTGAGGCCCGTGGCCAGGATCTGCTGCTGCAACGCCTCCAGATCGGAGCCATCCACCAGGGGATGGTCGACCGGCGGCAGCGGATCCTGCCAGATCAGCTCTTCGGCGGGGACTTCAGGGCCCAGGTAGAGGGCACGGGGGCCGAGATCGCGGTGGGTGAGTTTGAACCAGGCGCGCGCGAAGGTGTCGGCGAAGGCCTGCTGATCCTGGTGGAAGCGCCGGGCGATCGGTTCCATGATCGGGTCATGGCGTAGCGATAGATCGGCGGTGGTCATGATCGGCGCCGAGCGCAATCCCGGCACGTGGGCGTCGGGAATCAGGTGCTCGGGTTTCACATCCTTGGCTACCCACTGCCAGGCGCCGGCCGGGCTCTTGGTGAGGTCCCACTCGTAGGTGAACAGCATCTCGAAGTAGCCCTGGTCCCAACGGGTGGGGTTGGGTTTCCAGGCCCCTTCGATGCCACTGGTGATGGTGTTTTCGGCCTTACCGCTGCCGTAGCGGTTGAGCCAGCCGAGGCCCTGGGCCTCCAGGGGTGCCCCCTCCGGTTCGGCCCCCAGGTGGCTGGCGGGCGCAGCACCGTGGCACTTGCCGAAGGTGTGACCACCGGCTACCAGGGCCACGGTTTCCTCCACGGTCATGCCCATGCGGGCGAAGGTGTCGCGCACCTCACGGCCGGAGGCCACCGGATCGGGATGGCCGTGGGGGCCTTCGGGATTCACGTAAATCAGCCCCATCTCCACCGCCGCCAGCGGTTGATCCAGGGAGCCATCGGCGCCGTGGCGTTCATCGCTGAGCCAGGTGGTCTCCCGACCCCAGAACACATCCTCTTCCGGCTGCCAGATGTCGGTGCGCCCGCCCGCGAAGCCGAAGGTGCGGAACCCCATCGACTCCAACGCCACGGTGCCGGCCATCACGATCAGATCGGCCCAGGAGATGCGGTTGCCGTAGCGCTGCTTCAGGGGCCAGAGCAACCGCCGCGCCTTGTCGAGGTTGGTGTTGTCGGGCCAGCTGTTGAGGGGTGCAAACCGTTGGTTGCCATGGCCGGAGCCACCGCGCCCATCCGCCATGCGGTAGGTGCCGGCGCTGTGCCAGGCCAGGCGGATGAACAGGGCCCCGTAGTGGCCCCAGTCCGCCGGCCACCAGTCCTGGGAGTCGGTCATCAGGGCCAACAGATCGGCCTTCAGGGCTGGGTAGTCGAGCTGGGCAAAGGCTGCGGCGTAGTCAAAACCGGGCCCGAGCGGGTTGGAGGCGGGGTTGTGTTGGTGCAGCAGGCCAACGTTGATTTGATCCGGCCACCACTGCTGATGGGTGGTGCCGCCGGCGGGGGTCACAGCCCCCACGTGACCGCTGAACGGACACTTCAGTTCCGACATGCTGATGACCAACCCGCAAGTGGGGCGCACATTCTTTCAACGTATGCATGCCGGGGAGAAGCACCGGCGAGTCATGGGAATCCGTTACGCCCGTGACCCCTCACCGCCGGCCAGTCACAGCTCGCGCTTCCAGTGGCTGATCACGACCGGGTTGATCAAGGCTGTGTTGCTCGCCGCCGCAGGAGCGGTTGGGTGAGTAGAAACGTCACCAGGGCATAGAGCAGGATCGCCAGGTTCAGACCGTGGATCTGTTCCCCGCCGCGGTTGGCCAACAGCAGCGCCAAGCCAGGATTGCGCAGGGCTGTGACCAGCATCGCCGTGGTCTGATGCTCCGGCTGATCAGCCGAGATCACCAGGCCAATCACGACCGCCAGTGTTGCCATCAGCGCGATGGTGAGGAGTCCTGGCCCGTTGGCCGTCAGAAACTCCAGCAGCAACGGTGCGACCTTGATCAGCAGGACAGAGAGCATCACCAGCAGCAGCCCGCTGGCCAGCCCATCCAAGGGCCGCTGCAGCCGGTGGGCGATCCCGGGCCGCCAGTGCCGCAGCGACAACCCGATCACCAGCGGCAGCACCTGCACCCGGCCCACCTGGAGAGCGATGTCGTCCGGTCGCGCGATCCAGCCTTCCACGCCAAACGCGTTGCGAAACACCAGCTCCAGCACGGGCACCGTGAGAATCGCGGCGCAGGCCGCCCCCACCTGACACAGGGCCGCCAGCTGATGGTCGGCGCCAGCTTGTTGCACCCGGCGCATCGCCAGGGGAGCACTGGGGCAGATCGCCATCAAGGCGATGCCGTAGCGGATCGGGGCTGACAGCGACCAGCTCCACGCCGTCTGGAGCAGCAGCAATCCGGCCAGCGGCACGAGCACGCAGGAGCTCAGTAACACCCGCAGCGGCAAGCCCGGCCGGCCGCACCACGCCACTAGGGGCTCCAGCCGCAGGCTCAGCCCCAGGGCGAGCATCGCGGTGAACAAGGTGGCCGCGATCAGAGAGCTCAGCACCTCGGGCATGGCCATGGAGCCCCGTTGCACGCGGATGGCCCCTCAGCCTGGGTCAGCGGCAACCCCAGCGTCTGGGGACGACGCAGTTATGCGCAAACTGCATAAACTGATTGCAGTGGCGCTTGTGTGGGCGTGTCGTCTTCCCGGTGGCTTGTGGCCTTTCGGCCGCGGCATCCATACCGCTGCCGCACCCGCTGGCTCACCGAGCACGGTGCCTTCAGCTGTGATCGCTCCCAGGCGGTGGCGGTGACCAGCCCGGAGGCGGCTGCCGAGCGCCTGCAGATCTTTGTGCAATCCAAGGGGCTGGCGATTCGCGCGGTGGAGCGGTTTTGTCTGGTGCCATGCCCCTAGGCGGCACGGGGTCACCCCTGCTGTGGATCGGTAGTGGTCGCTACATAAGCTGTCTGCAGCTGCCGATGGGGCTTGGTTGAGCTGGATGTGCTGGCGGCCCTCGATGGCCTTCAGTGGCTCGGCACCGGGCAGGAGGTGAGCCAGAGATTTGGGATCAGTCAGCCCACGGTGAGCCGCTCCTGCTCCAAGGCGCTCCAGGTCTTTGGCCTCTCCATAGAGCGCATCGATGGTGAATGGGAGCTGGTTGGCGACCAGGCGTTTCTGCGCTTGGAGCGAGCCGTGCACCAACGGGCACGCTGGCTGGGGCATCGCCCCCTGCGCCTTGAGGCGACCTACTGGAGTGCGCCAACGGTCTGCAGGGCGTTGCCGCCCACTTGGCTCTTGGGGCGCTCCAACATCGTGGGGGTCAAGCGCAATCTCCAGCTGATTCAGGACCGGGTGGTGGATGCCTGGGTTGCCGGTCTGCCTGATGTGCCCGGCGCCGATCAGCCTGATTTGGCGGCGATCGTCCTCAGTGAGATGCCCGTGTTCTACACCTGTGCACCCGGGCATCCATTGCTGGCCGTTGAGCCGCTCAGCGTGGATGCCATCGCCGACTATCCAACCCTGGCGCTTCCGGAGGGCAGTTATCCCAAGGTTGAGCAGGCCCTCCGGCGCCTGGGCCTCTGGAATGACGCCAGCCGCATGACGCGCTACCGCCGCGACAAGTGGGAGGGCCGATCAGAGCAGGAGTTGGTGGTGGGCTATGGCACGCCGTTGAGCATGGCGGTGAGTGGAGCGGGCCTGTGCAGGTTGCCGCTGCGGCTCCCGATCGACTCCGGTGATGCGGTGGTGGTGCACAAGGATTGTCTGGCGCACCCTGCCTTGGCCGAGCTCCTCGGGGTGTTGCGCGCCAACCTCCGGGGCTTGGCACGGCAGCACGGGGACATCAGGGTTGTGTCCTGACCGCTGCGGCCAGGACAGAGCAAGCGGCTTTCAACTATGCCGATCTCGAATAAAGATTGATTTTTTATTTTCTTGTGGGAGAATATAAAAAGCTCAAGCTCGATTGGTGGTTGTTTCGGTTCAGGCTCTCGCTTGCTTGGATCTGCTCCTTTGGCTCCGCAACGGCCAAGCCGCCGCTGAGCGCCTAGCCACCAGCCAGCCCTCGGTGAGCCGGCGTGTTAATCATGTGGCCCAAGTGTTTGGCCTGCAGTTATACAAATCCAAGGGTGAATGGCTGGTCGATGGTGATGGGGGGCTGTTGGCACAGGAGCGGCGGGTGCATCAGCTCTACCGTTGGCATAACGGTCACCCCCTGCGGCTCGAAGCCCAGGGCTATTCCGGGCCGCTGTTCTGCCCTGGGCTCTCCACCGACTGGATTCAGGGCAATTTCGATTTCTTTGAGGTCCACACCCCCATGCGTCACCTCCGCGAGGGGGTGATTGATGCCTGGATCGGCACCTACCCCGACCTCCCAGATGCGGAGGATCTGGAGCTGGTCTGCGTCCACCTCACGCGCTACCCCATCCATCTAGTGGTGCTGGACGGGCATCCCTTGCTCGATCTGGGAGCCTCCATCAGCCTCGATCAGGTGCGCCGTTACCCCTTCTTTCCCCTGGCCGATGGGGCCTTCCCTCAGGCCCAGGCCCAGTTCGAGGCCTTGCAGCTCTGGAGTTCAGCCAGCCCCGTGGAGGATTGGCAGCTTGTCCCCAGTGATCCGCTGAGCGTCGCTCCGGCCACCGTGTTCACCATGGGTCACTTCGGCGCCAAGCGGGTGACGTTGCCGTTGGAGATCCCGATGGTGTCGGGCGACAGCCTGGTGGTGCGCCGGGAGTTTGCCGAGCATCCCCGGCTGCAGGCCTTGCTGGAGCACCTGCGCCATCGGGCCATGGAGCTTGCCGCGACCACCCCTGAGGTCACCTGCTGCTAAGCCAGCGGCTGGCCGCAGGGCTTTGGATCCGGAAACACTCTGCTGGTTCAGCACTCTGCAGCAGCTTTGAGGCCACGCTGATGGCATGACCGACCCCCAGGCCGCAGGTCTCTACCGCGTGCGCACCCTCACCCACGGGGATCAGGTGGTGGACCAGGCGGTGTCTGGTCCACGCTTCACCTGTTTGGAAGCAGCCCGGGTGTACGCCAGCTCGCTCGTGCAGCACGAGCACCTGAGCGTGATCGTGGAGAAGCTGGCGCCGGGGGGCTGCTGGTTGCAGTTGGTCAGCCTCAGCTGAGCTGAGGCCAACGGGATTCACCAGCGGTTGCCGCCACCGCCACCACCGCCGCCACTGGGACGGGGCTCGGCTTTGTTGACGCGGATGCTGCGGCCCATCCACTCCACGTTCTGGAGGTCGTCGATGGCCTTGGTTTCCTCGGCATCGCTGGACATGTCCACAAAGGCGAAGCCCCGCTTGCGGCCGGTTTCGCGATCGAGGGGCAGGGTGCACTTTTTCACGGTGCCGTATTCCCCGAACAGGTGCTGCACATCCTCAGCCTCCGCATCGAAGGAGAGGTTGCCGACGTAGATCGTCATGAAAGAAATGAATGAAATCTGGATCCGATTCTTCGAATAGTCCTGAGAAAGTCGCTGGCCGAAGTGGAGAAATCCGTTGGAGCTCGCCCCGATGGGAAGAAACCCGCTGAAGAGTGATCGTTGAATCACCATCACCCTAGGCCACGGCACACCGCCCATGGGCTGATGCCAGCGCCCCTGGCCATAAAAAAGCCCCGCTGCCGCGAAGCTTGGGTCTCTCAGGATCGCCGGACAGGAGCCTCAGGCGATCCCACGTATCCTCGTCCTCGCAGCCTGCTTGGCGTCAGAACGACACCATCACCACAGGTTTACAGAGGCAGTGGCTGCCTGGGCTGGAGCCGCCAAGCTCAGAAGCGCGACATGGCCGTGACCTTGGCCAACTTCTCGGACTCCAAGCCGCTCAGTTCATCCAGCTGCAGCAGCCCCTCTTTCACCAGGCTGGCGAACACAAACAGGATGCCCTCGAGCTGAAAGGCAAAGCGCCCTTCGATGGTGTGGCGTTCAATGCTCAGGAAATCGTGGAACTGCCAGATCGATTCGGCGGAACTGAGCGCCTGAGCCTTGGTCTGCAGGGTGGCGGTGAGTTGGGTGATGGCGCGGCCGTAGGCCTGCTCAAACGCCCGCTCGGCGATGGCTTGTTCGGTGGCTGTCCATCCTTCGACCGCCTGATCCAGCATCGACCCAACTCCTGTTGTGTTCGACGCTACTCATGTCGTTAGAGCTGCGCGAGTTGGCGCCGCTGGCGCCGCAGGGTGGGCAACTCAAACCAGGCCAGCTCCGGGTGTTCGTGGTGTTCCCGGTGGTAGCCGAAGTGGAAGCAGGCCAGCAGCGACAACCAGGCCGGCCAATCCAGGCTGGCGGGGGCCGCGGCGCAGCGGGGTGAGCGCTGCACGCGGTGCGGCAGATAGGTGCCGAACAGGAACAGCTGCAGCGAGCTGAGCAGCAGCGGCAGAGTGCACAACAACAGCAGATTGGCCCAGCTGCTGGGGTTGGCGGGACGACTGACCAACAGCAGTGCCCCCCAACAGCTGAGCAACCGCCCCATCTGCTCCGGGCTCAGATAGCCGGCCATGAAGCGCAGGTACCAGCGGCCTGGCCCGGCGCCCGGATCGGGGTGGAAGTCGGGATCGTGGCTGCTGGCGGTGCAGCGGTGGTGCCGCTGGTGCTGTTGACGGCAACCGCCATAGGCCAAGCCCGCATAGAGGCCCAGGGCGCAGGACCCCAGGGCATGGTTCCAGCGGGGATGGTGCGGCACCAGCACGCCGTGCATGGCGTCGTGCCCCACGATGAACAGCCCGGTCTGCAGCAGGGTGCGCAGCAGCACCGCGGAGACCACCAGCCACCAGGGCCACTGGGCCAGGTGCGCCTGCAGCAGGCCGAGGGTGGAGGCCCCCCAGCCCAACAGCAGCAGCAGCGCCAGGCTCAGGCCTGTGGCTGGCTTCAACGGGCGAATTTGAGCAGCTCGGCCGGGGAGGCCAGCAGATCAATGGCCACGAAGTAGATCTTGCCTTCGGGGTTGAGCAGGAAGCGCCAGGCCACGTTCATGCCGATGCCGGCACCAAACCAGGGGGTCTGCACCTTGCCGGTGACCTTGATCTGCGTGAAGTCGCCGTCGGTGGGTTCGGCGTAGCCCCGCTCGGGCAGCAGGCGCAGGTTCTGGCAGTCCTCCCGGAAGAAACGCAGGATGGCCTCGGTGCCCACGATCGGCTTCTGGAAGGGGGGCTGCAGGGCGCCGTCGGCCAGGAACAGCTGAATCAGGTTGTCGAAGTCGTTGGCGTTCAGCAGATCCATGTAGCTGTTCACCGTGGGGTTGATCACCCCTTCGATGAAGACCTTCTTGCGCTGCTCCTCCGGTGTGGGGGGCGCCACGGGCTCCATCACCCGCTGGCCCTCGCCCTTGGCGGGGTCAAAGCCCATGTCCACCACGAAATTGCGCAGCAGGGTGATCTGCTGGCCCTGCTCCACCTCTTGCACAGAGCGCAGCACGGCGGCGGCGTTGGCGGAGAGCTGATAGCCCTCGGGAATCGGGGCCACGCTGCCGGCGGCCATCCATTGGCCCAGCTGGTACCAGAAGCCCAGCTTGATGTTCACCGACCAGATTGCATAGGCGCGGCCGATGGGGGTGTCGGCGCGGTTGGCCAGGTCGCACATCACCTGGCTCTGCTGGACAAAGTCCATCGCCTTGATCTCGTTGAGGATCCCCTCGGCGAACTGCATGCGCGCGGCGGCGGGGGCCGCGATGGTGATGGTGCGCCCCATCTCGAGGTAGGCGTACCAAATCAGGGCCAGCTGGTCTTCAGCGCTCAGCAGCTGGAACCGGGCGGTGATCGCGGGCACCACATCCGCAGAGCGGGTGTCCGGAAAGATTTGGGAGGCTTTGTCGAGCGTGAACATGCGGGCCGTTCCCAAATGTTAAGGAAGTTTTCAAATCGTAGCACGGTAAACATTTTTTGGTATCAGGCAAACCGCTGTAGTTGTGCGTTGTTCGGGCTGCGGGGGCAGGCTGAGACGAGTGGTGCGAGGGCTGCTTCAGGGCTCCCCCCAGACCCCCATGCGGCTGAGCCAGGCCTCCGAGTGCTCAGCGCTCCAGCCGTGCTCCCGCTCCAGCACATCGGCAATGGTCACCATCAGATCAAACAACTCTCCCGTGTAGCCGTCGGCCTGCTGGGCCCGCCGCTGCACGGCGTCCCCCAGCTCCAGCAACTCCAGCTCCGCCAGCCAGGCCCCTTGCTCGAAGGCGGCCCAGGCATGCGGGTTTCCCCGGCTGCAACACAGCCAGCGGATCAAATCAGGGGTGAACATCACGGGTTCAGCAAGGCTTCCTAGGGTTCCGGGGCTGCTCGCACCGCCGTTGTGCCCCGCCCCTATCAGCCCTCCCTGTTGCGGTTGTTGCATGGCCTGACGGCGGCCCTGCTGCCCCTGGCCTGGCTCAGTGGGCTGGTGGTGTACAGCCGCTATGACGGCCGCTGGGGGCGGTTGCCAGTCGCCCTGCCCGGCGACTGGATCGATCTGCACGGCAGCATCGGCGTGGCCCTGTGGCCCGTGGCGCTGCTGTTTGGCCTGTATGCCCTGAGCATCGGGCGCTGGCGGTTGCGCCAGCTGGGCAATGCCCTGCCACTGCTGGCCCTGGGGCTGGCTGTGGGCAGCGGCAAGGCGATGCAGGAGGACTGGCTGCGGCAGGGCCAGCTGCACCACCTGGCCTATCACCTGCACCTGCTCGCTTGGGTGTTGCTGGCGTTGGCGGTGCCGCTGCACCTGCTGGAGCTGGGGCGGCGTGGAGGCGTGGCCCTGGCCGGATCGATGCTCAGCCTCAGCCTGCGCTCCAACGACCAGCCCCGTGATTGGTGGCCCCAGATCCAAGCGGTGTGGCGGCGCCCCTGAGGCCTGGGCTCAGTCCTCAGGCAGGGGAGCCGGCCGTTGGCCGCAGGCCCGCCGGCACTCCAGCCAGGTGGGCAGCGGCACCCGCAGCTGCGCGGCGATCTCCGCGTCGCTGAGGCCCAGGGCACGGGGCCTGCGGGAGCGGATCCAGAGCTCGCGCAGGCTGTGGCTGATGCGCAGGGCAAAGCCGGTGTCGCGCAGGTGGTGCAGCAGCTCCCCCTTCACCTTGGCCACCAGGTAGCTGGAGGGGCGATGGCCGCGGCTGGCATCGAAGCCAATGGCGCCTTTGCAGAGCCCTTCGTAGGCGGGGCCGATCAGCTCCTCAACGGGCATGGCCCAGTTGCGGGCGAAGCGTTGGGCCTGCTGGTGGGCTAGGCCCAGGTGCCGGCAGGCGAAGGCCCGCTGTTGGGCGTTCATGGGGCGCCGTGCCGGGGAGCGGTGGGGGCGCTGGGGGGTGGATCGATGCATCGGCATCCTCCCGAAAAACTCAGTGATAGCAATGCTTTTGGCCCGTTGTCTCCCGGAAGACAACCTGAGTTTTGGGCGGCCCGGCGGCGGCCGCCGCCGCTGAGATCGCCGCTGGCCACAGGGGGAGGCCACAGCCGTGGCCTGGGTTTCGCCATGGCCGTGGGGCGTGGTGGGCCACAGGTGTGGCCTGGGCGCTGCCACGGCTGTGGGCGGAGCCGTGGGCCCTGCCGCGGTCACAACGGCAGGAGTGACCGTGATCCCGATGGATGTGCAGGTGTTGTTCACCCACCATCACCGCGAGGCGATGGCGAACGCCGCGGAACGTGGCTTTTGGATGCCCCTGCCGCTGCGGCACGCGCAGCTCAGGGGCGTGGCGTATCTCACCGCCATCAGCCGCGGCCAAAGCCAGATTCAGCAGCTGGTGGAAGTGGCTGGTTTTGAGCCCTGGCGCGATGCCAGTGGCGCTGAGCTGTGGTTGCCATTCCTGGGGCAACGGCTCGAACTGCCCCGCCCCATCCGGCTGGGCCATCGCCGCCTGCTCCAGGGTTGGTTGCCCCAGCATCCGCAGCAATGCCAGCTGGTGCCGCTGGATGCCTTACTGGTGGCTAAGCGGTTGAGCGATTGCGTGGCTCAATCTTGTTGCCAGGATGGTGAGACGGCTTCCTGGCGTTGAGATGCCACACGGTTACGACCCTTTGGGCTCTTTCAAGGGTTTTCGCTGTTCATCGCTTTCACGGTGCAAGGGGCGATGTGGAGCGGCGCTCAGCAGGAAAACCGCAACGGTTGGGTGATTGCTCTGATCTGGGCTGTGGCCACCCTGGTGCTGATGGAGGGCAGCCATGCCTTGCATGATGGTTTGTTCCCCCACGGGGACTCAGTCCCCAACTGGGGCCTCTTGCTCAACGTTTCTACACATCTCTACCGGGTTGGCGTGCCGCTCATTTGCTGCAGATTTCTGCATGCAAGATGTGCATAAGACGGGCAAAGATCTAGGCCCTGTCTTATATTTCAGGCTTGGATCTGTGCTGTCGCTGGCCGCTTGATGCCTGCATGCGAATGCACCCCCCAAAAAAAACATTCCGCATCACCCCTGGGGCTCGGTATCGGTTAATACTTTCTTTGGATTTGATTGTGTCCAGATGTCTGGCGCCTCACGCAAGCCTGTCCTCGTTGTGCCCCCTGTCGCTGCTGGCGGCTTCAACCTGCGCAGGCCCCTGCGCATCACGATCACGGTGTCGTGGTCGGTGTATCAAGCGTTAGTCACAAGCAGCGATCAGCAGGGTCGCTCCCTCTCCAACCTCGCGGCCTATTGGCTTGAGCGGCAGGCGGAGTCGCCCAGGGATATCCCCTGAGGCGCTGGGGTCAGGGGCCGCTCAGATCGGCCGGCCGCAGCAGCCCCTGCTCTAGGGCCCAGGCCAGCAGGCTGCGCTGATTGCACACATCCGCCTTGCGGTAAAGGTGGCTGATCTGGCGGCGCACGCTGTCGCAGCGCACCTGCCGCAGGGCGGCGATCTCGCGGCTGCTGCGGCCGCGCGCCAGGGCCAGCAACAGGTCTTGTTCCGTGGGGGTAAGGAGCGGGTGCAGGCAGTCGCCGCTGCGGGCCCGGGCCCTCTGGCGCAGCCGCCGATCAAAGCTGGGATCGAGACTGCTGCCGCCGGCCACCAGGGCCAGGATCATGCGCAGCCCCAGGCCGCTGCCGCCGTTCTCCAGGCTCAGCAGCGCATCGGCCCCCTGCTGCCAGAGCTGCTGCAGCCGTTCGTCCGCAATGGCCAGGGGCAACACGATCAGAAAGCGCACCAGCCCCTGGCCTGGCCGGGCCCGCACCTGGTCCATCAACAGGTCGGCGCCGCCGTCGGGCAGGTTGTCGTCGCTGATCACCAACAATGGCTCGTTGGCCTCGGGGAGCTGTGCCAACAGCTCCGCGATCGAGCGGCTGTTCAGCGTCTGCTCAAGCAGCAGCTTTGTGATCACCGTCACCTGGGCGTTGCCGCTGCAGAGGGCGATCCGCCAGCCTTCGCAGGCCGCGAGCACTTGCCGGTGCAGGGGTTGGTGATGCCCGTAGATCGCTGCCGGCTCCATGGTGCTCAGCTGTGGCTCTGCTCCGCCGCCAGGATGGTTTCGAGCACCGCACCGCTGTATCCCGAGACGATGCGGTAGTCGTTGCCATTGCAGATCGACTTGGCCCGGGCGGTTTTGTGCGCCTGCCAACTGGCGTGTCGCACGATCTCGTCCACCCAGGTGTCGCTGGCCCGGTCGTAGCGCTGAATGATGATCATGGGCCCGGTCCCTAATGGGCGCATCGTCACGGGTTTGCCGGTGAGGGCCAACAAACAGCAGATCGGGTTCGGGATCAGCGCCCCCTTCCGGTTTCTGAAGCTCTGTTGCGAGGGCCAGACAGCACCGCTCCAGCTCAGCAGGCTGAATTCCCGGATGGAGTGGCCATGCCGATTGGATGGGGCTCGCACCGCTCAACCCAGAGACCTGATCAGCGGCTCTATCGCCTGATCGATGGCTGCTGCGAGCCCCATCGCCAGCTCGATGTGCTCTACGCCAGCCTCGAGGAGGCCATCGCCGATGCGGTGGCCTGGCTCGAGCAGGGCGGCGTTGAGGGCTGCTTCGAGGGGGGCCTCGAGGGCTGCCTCGATTCGTTGCTGGCCTTGATCGGGGTGGAGGTGTGCGCCGCCAACGGCGACTGGCGCACCTGTCGGCTGCCAGCGCCGCTGCTCACCCCCCTGCTGTGCCCCCTGGAGCTGGCGCCGGCCCTGGGCTGAGCGGCTCAGCTCAGCTCCAGCCACCAACCGCTGCCCGGCCCCTCCACCATCCAGCGTCGCCCCCAGTGGCGCTCCGAGTAGGCCTGGTCACGACCGCTGCCGATGGCGGTGCTCACGTAGCCGCCGTGCAGCAGGTCGGCCTCGCCGTTGGGGTCGTGGTGGAGCAGCGCCTGGCGCTGGGGGGCAACGCCGATCACCAGGCTCCAATGGCCGCCCCCCTGCGGGGCCTCCACGGCGCCGCGGTGCAACCAGCCCACGGGGATGGGGATGCCCCGTTGCAGTTGCGCGATCAGGTGCTCGATGCGGCCATCGCAGCGGAAGCGTGCCGTGATCCCGAGCTCCGCCAGGGCAGCCACCTGGGCGCTGGCGTTGGTGCTGTCGCCGTGGCGCAACACCCGCTGCAGGTAGCGGTCATCCGCTTGCCCTGCGCCGGGCAGGCAGCCGGGCCGCAGGTGGGCGGCCGCCATGGCACAGGTAGAGGAAAAACACATGCGCGGCCCCTGGGCCGTGGTGCTGTCGTTTTGGCTGAAATAGGGCACCACCAGGGCCAGGGCAGGGCTGGTGGTGGTGAGTGTTGGGGCTGGGCTCGGCATCGCTGCAGGGCAAGGAACCCTCAAGGGTTCCGGCCTGTGTGGGGCCCCGGAACCCTTCAGGGTTGTTGCGGCCCAAGCCCATGGATTCCAAACGACTGGTGGTGTGGATCTCGGCGGGGATCCTGGTGTTTCAGGGCGGAGCCCTGGCGGTGGATCTGTTCAACTGCATGACCGTGACCTGGCTGGTGGTGCAGCGCCGCGGCCCGCTGGATCCGGAGCAGTCGTTCTGCGTGCGGCCCCAGGGGCGCATTGATGCGGCGGTGGCCCAGGGGCTCAGCGTGCTGGCGGGATTGGCCCTGGGCAGTTCGGCGGTGGGGCAGGGCCGCGATCGCCTTTGAGGGGTGCCCGCTGCTTAGGGTTCTGGGGTGGCATGCCCCCTGAGGCGTTCGGTTGAGCTACTGCCTCACGTGTGTGCACTTCAAACACCCCATGGGCCCGCAGGGGCACTGCGAGGTGTGGCAAAAGGCGATGACGGCCGCCGAAGCCTCGATTCACCGTTGTGACCTGTGGCAGGGCCGGGGGCCAGCGTCCAAGCCAACGCAGCCCTGGCGCCCCCGCCCGGCGGACCCGAAGCCCTCGGTTTGAGGAGGGAATCCCTACTGCGGCCTGCGCGTCAGCGCCGCCGCCGCCGCCTTCAATCAAGACAAGGCCCACGGCACCCCTGATCGCCTCCCCACCGCTGGTTTTGGTGCATGGACTGCTGGACACCCCAGCGGTGTTCAACCGCCTGCGCCGGCAGTTGGGGGAGCGGGCCCCCGATCTGCTGCTGCCCGCCCTGCCGTTGCGGCTGGGCCTCACCTCCGTGGCGGCGGCGGCGGATCAACTGGGCCGTCAGATCGAGGCGGCCTATCCCGGCTCCACCCCCCTGGATCTGCTGGGCTTTTCCATCGGCGGGGTGATCGCCCGCACCTGGATTCAGCGCCTGGGCGGCCACCGGCGCACGCGGCGCTTCGTGAGCCTCGGCAGCCCCCAGCAGGGCACCTTCACGGCGCAGCCCTGGTCGAGCCGGCTGTTCCGCGGCCTGGCCGATGTGAAACGGGGCAGCGCCCTGCTCACCGAGCTGAACAGCAACCTCGACACCCTCGCCGGCCTGGAGTGCCACAGCTTCTATTCCGCCCTGGATCTGGCGGTGCTGCCCGGCTGGCGCGCGGTGCTGCCCGTGGGCGGCCGCACGCCGCTGCCGGTGGCCACCCATCCCCAGTTGCTGCGCGATGCGGCGGCCCTGGGGCCGATTGCGCGCGAGCTGCTGCGGTGATGGGCGATCCCAGCGGCCGTTGGGTCTGCTGCCCATAGGGTTTGTCCCCGGCGGCCAAGGGCTCCCATGGGTTGGGTCGGTGTCTCCGTTCTGGTGCGATGGCTGCTGGGTTGGCTCCTGGCTCTGCACCTGACGCCCCTGCCCCAGGGGGCCTTGCGCCGCCGGCCACGGCTGTCGGTGCTGATTCCGGCCCGCAATGAAGCGGCCACGCTGCCCCACCTGCTGGCGGCGCTGGCGGGCCAAACCCTGCAGCCCCTGGAGGTGATCGTGATCGACGACCACTCCAGCGATGCCACCGCCGCCATCGCTAAGGCGACGGCAGCCACGCTGCCGCTGCGGGTGCTGCAGCCACCCCCGCTGGCGCCGGGTTGGTGCGGTAAAACCTGGGCTCTGCACCACGGCGTCAAGGCCAGCAGCGGGGAGGTGTTGGTGTTTCTCGATGCCGACACCGAACCGCAGCCGGCGTTGCTGCACAACCTGGTGGCGGCCCTGGAGGCCCAGGGGGGGCTGGTGTCGGTGCAGCCCTACCACCGCACGGAACGGCCCTATGAGCAGCTGTCGCTGCTGTTCAACCTGGTGGGCCTGCTGGCGGTGCCGCTCGGCCCCGGTTGCGGGGTGGCCTTCGGCCCGGCGATGGCCACCAGCCGCGCCGACTACGACCGCAGCGGCGGCCATGCCGCCGTGGCCGACAAGGTGGTGGAGGATTGGTTCCTGGCCCACCGCTACGAGCGCTGCGGTCTGCCTGTGAGTGCCTACATCGGCCACGGCCAGATCGCCTACCGCATGTATCCCGGCGGCCTGCGGGATTTGGTAGTGGGCTTCGACAAGAACTTCGCCACCGCGGCGGCGGAGGTGCACTGGCCCTGGATGCTGGCGGTGGTGCTGTGGCTGTCGGGGTTGTTCTGGGCGGCCTGGTGTTTGCCGGCGGCGCTGCTGGGATGGCCCCTGTTGGGCGACCGCTCGCTGCTGGTGAATGGGCTGATCTACGGCGCCTTCGCGCTGCAGCTGTGGGGGCTCAGCCGCCGGGTGGGGCGCTTCCACTGGATCGTGCTGCTCTTTCCGCTGCCGGTGCTGTTTTTCCTGGCGGTGTTCGTGCTGGCGATCCTCAATCTGGAGCGGGGCCAGGTGCAGTGGAAGGGCCGCCACGTGAGCACCCGGTGATGGCACCGCGGCAGGCGGCCCTGGCGGTGCTCGGCTGCGCCGGCCTGTGGCTGGGGTGGTCGTTGCTGGTGGGCATGCTGGCCAATCGCGTGCCCCTGGCCTGGCTGCGGGCCGCTGCGGCAGCTCCGGAGCGCCATGGCGCCCGATCGCCGCTGCAGCGCTATGAACGCCAGTGGGCCATCCGCCGCTGGAAGCCCTGGATCCCCGATGCCGGTGCTGCCCTGCCGGGGGGCATCCGCAAGGCGAGCCTGGCCCGGCGTGATCCCCAGGCCCTGCAGCGGTTGCTGGCGGAAACCCGCCGGGCCGAATGGGTGCATTGGGCCCTGTGGCCGGCCTGGACCCTCACCCCGCTGTGGCTGCCCCCGGCGGGGGTGGGGCTCAACCTGCTGTTCGCCACCCTGTTCAACCTGCCCTGTGTGCTGCTGCAGCGCTACAACCGCCTGCGCCTGCAGCGGCTGCTGGGCCGCCTCAAGGCCCCACCCATCCCGCCTGGAGCTCCAGCTCACAGGCCAAGCCTGGATCCTCACTGTGCTGGGCCAGCACCAACCGATGGCGGCCCCCCTCCAGCACGAAGCCATCGCGTTGCTCGTCAAAGAAGGCCAGGCGCCGCAGGGGAACCGCCAGGCTGATGCGGCGGCTCTCCCCGGCCTGCAGCGGCACCCGTTGGAAGGCCACAAGCGTGCGCGGCGGCCGTTCCACCGCCAGGCCCGGGGGTTCCAGATACACCTGCACCACCGCCGCCGCGGCCATGGGGCCAGCGTTCTGCACCTGCACCTGCACCTGCACCTGCACCCCCACCTCCACCGCCTGGTCGCCCTGGTGCACCAGTGCCGCTTCCGACAGCACAAAGCGGCCGTAGCTGAGCCCGAAGCCAAAGGGGTAGGCGGCGGGGTGATGGTGGCGCTGCAGGCGCCGGTAGCCGTGCCAGAGGTCGTAGGTGATCTGGGCTGCCCGCGGTGCAAAGGGCGGCAGGTGATCGGCGTGGGTGGGGATGGCAAACGGCAACCGGCCGCTGGGCGACACCTGCCCCAGCAGCACATCCGCCAGGGCCGCCCCCCCCTCCTGGCCCGGGTACCAGAGCAGCAGCAGCCCCGCCACCCGTTGCTGCCAGGGCTGGCACAGGATCGCGCCGCCCCCCATCAGCACCACCACCGTGCGCGGGTTGGCCTGGGCCACCCGCTCGATCAGCGCCACCTGCGCCGGCGGCAGGGTGAGGGTGGTGCGATCGCCTGAGGCGAAGGCGCCCCCCGGCCGGGCGGAGCCATGGCTAGTGACCCAGGCGATGGCCTCGGCCACGGGCTTCCAGCGCGGCAACACCCGCTTGGGCCCCAGCCGTTGCAGCAGCCAATCGGGCGGCGGGATCTGCGCCAGGACCGGGGCGATGTCGCCGGGGTGGATGTGCTCCCCCTCCAGGCGCCAATCCAGCCCCGCCACCACCACCGCGGCATCGCTGCGGCGGGCGATGGCGGCGGCCTGGTCGGGGTGGGATCCATCGCTGTGGTGCAGGGCCAGCTCCGGTGCGGCCCGGCGCAGGCCCTCCAGCGGCGTCACCACCGCGCCTGGGCTAGGGCGGGTATCGGAGGAGCCGTGGTCGCCCAGGTTGGCGGTGGCCGCCAGGGGGCCGATCACCGCCAGCGAGCGCAACCCCCTGAGCGGCAGCAGTTTGCCTTCATTGCGCAGCAGCACGATCGACTGCCGCGCCGCCTCGCGGGCCAGGCGCCGGTGGGCACTGCACTGGCGCAGGCTGCTGGGGTAGTGCCCCTCCGGCACAGAGAGCTGCAGCTGCAACTGCCGCCGCACCGCATCCGCGAGCCGCTCCGTCGGCAAGGTGCCCGCGGCCAGGGCCTGGGGCAGGCAGCCCTCGAACACCATGCGGAAGGGCATTTCCAGGTCTTGGCCCGCCAGCAGGGCCGCCAGCCCATCGCGGATGCCGAAGATGAAATCGCTCACCACCAGGCCCTGAAATCCCCAGCGGCGCTTGAGGATGTCGTGGAGCAGGAGCCGGTGCTGGCCGCACCATTCGCCATTCACCCGGTTGTAGGCGCTCATCACCGAACCGGCGCCGGCCTCCACGCAGGCGCGGAACTGCGGCAGGTAGAGCTCATGCAGCACCCGTGGGCTGGCCTGCACATCCACCACGAAACGGGAGCTGTCGATCGAATTGAGGGCGAAATGCTTCACGCAGGCGATGGCGTGGCGCTGCAGCCCCCGGGTCATCGCCGCCCCCAGCTCCCCCACGTGCAGCGGGTCTTCGCCGTAGCTCTCCTGGGCGCGGCCCCAGCCCGGGTGGCGCAGCAGGTTGACGCACACCGCCGCCACCCAGTTGGCGCCAAAGGAGCGGGCCTCCCGGGCAATCGCTGCACCGATCTGTTCCTCCAGCTCCGGATTCCAGCTGGCCCCGCGGGCGATCGGCACCGGAAACGTGGTGGCGCCGCCCTCCAACCCCACCCCCCGGGGGCCATCCACGAACTGCAGGCCGGGCAACCGCAGCCGCGGCACCACCCCGGCGGGCCAGGGGTGGCGGTGGGAGGCATCCCGCAGGGCAATGTCCGCCATGCCCGCCCAGAAGGGGGTGGCGCCGCTGAGCAGGCTCAGTTGTTCGGCGCTGCTGAGCTGCTCCAGCAGGGCTTGGGCCCGGGCGGCGGTGGCGGGCAGGGGGGCATACACCCCCGCAACCTATGGATCAGTTGGGGCGATTCAGCCCGATGGGGCACGGTCGCGGCAGTGTTGCGGTGGTGCTTCAGCTGCCCCGCTGGGCGGCAATGGTGGTGAGCTGGCCGGCCCGCTGGTCCCAGAGGATGTAATCGAAGCAGGAGGGGATGTCGCGCAGACGCAGACGTTTCACGCCGCTGAGCAGATGGGAATTGCGGCGCTGGCAATCCTGCAGCCGGTAGTTGGGGATCGCCTCACACAGGTGATGGATGGCGTGGCAGCCGATGTCGGCGGAAAACCAATTGAGCACCGCGGGCAGCTCCAGATCGCTGGTGCCCTCCATGGCGCCATCCATGGCTGTCCAATCGCTGCTGTCGTGGGCGTAGGAGCCGGGGAAATTGTGCTGCACAAAAAAGATGCAGATGAAGATCGCCGCGCCGCAAGCCATCACCGGCGTGTAGATCAGCCAGAAGGTTTTGGCGCCCAGCCAACTGCAAAGCAGCAGCCAGCTGGCCACCACCGCCAGGTTGTTGAGCAGCAGATCGCGGCCCTCCTCGGGGCTGTGCCACCAGCGGCTCTTGTGGCTGGCCACGATCTGGCTCCAGCTGGGGCGCGGGCTCTGGCGCAGTTGCTGCCAGGCATGGGGCAGGAAGCCGCCCATCCCCGCCACCAGCTCCACCCGCGGTTTGATCACCAGGTAGAAGAAGCCGCCGGGGAACAGCATCAGCGGGTGCCGCAGCCAGCGGTAGAGCGTTTTGCCGCTGGGGCTGAGGCGCTCGTAGCGCTCGGTGCTCACCAGGGCCGAGGGGCCGGTGTACTTCTCCCAGTTGCCGTTATGGCGGTGGTGATAGGCGTGGCCGCGCGACCAGGGCAGTTGTGGAATGCCCGCCACGATGCCCAGCAGAAAGCCCACCCAGCGGTTGGTGTCGCGGTTGCGGAAGAGCGAATAGTGGCTGCAGTCGTGCATCAACGAGAAGCAGCGCGCCAGAAACAGCACCATCAGCGCCAGCACCGGCACCACCCACCAGGCGCCCTCGCGCAGCCCAAGCACCGCCAGCCACCACAGCAGGCCATAGGGCACGAGCGTGTTCACGATCTGCCAGGCGCCGATGCTGTCGGAGCTGCCCATGAAGGGCTTGAGCTCAAAATCGCTGCGCTGCAGCGACGTTGGGGCGGTTGGAGTTTGGATCTGCAGGGGAATGCGGAAGCGCCGTCGCTTCAGATTTATTGAACCTTAGGAGAGCCAACTGCGCTGCTGCTGCAGTGCTGGCGGAGGCTTTCGATTTACTTCCGTTGACCTGGCGCTCTTAGGCCATACAACTCAGGGGCACAGGAGCAACTCGGAGATGCATCATCTCTATCGATTGCGTTCGGGATTTGTGGCCCGCTTTGATGTCTCGCCGGAACGGATTGAGCATCAGGACGTCACCAGTTTGAATGGCGAAACTCACCATGTGCTCACCACGGCGGAGGCGGAACGTCGCCTGTTTGTGCTGCAGTGTGAGTATCTCAACGACAAATACAACGACCATCACCCGAGCGCCCAACTGGCGGCCTGATGCCCCGCGGCCCTGTAGGGGAGCTGGTCAGGGTTAGTCAGACCCCGGAGGCGGCACCAAACCATGCCGCCATGGCCCCGGTCCCGGCCCCGGCGCCGGAGCCCGGCCGGCTGGCGCCTGCGTAGTGTTCCGGCACACCTGCCAGCGCGGTGTGAACCCCGTCTCCCAACCCCTGCTTGATGCGGTCGACCACCTGTGCCATCAGGTGGAGGGCGACCCGGAGGTGCGGCAGGCTTTTTTTGCTGCCCGCACCCCTGAGGAGATCGTGGCCCTCACCGTGGAGATGGGCATCTTCATCGGCATCGACGACTTCCGGGCCCTACTCACCAGCGGCAGCACGGAGTGTTGGCTGGTGCGGGGCGACGACACCAACAATCCGATTGCCCACCTGCAGACGGTGTTTGCCATCCGCCGCTCGGAGGAGGGGCTGTGCGCTCAGTAGTTGTCGCCGTACTTCAGCCCTGAGGCGGAGTCCATCAACTCCACGGTGGTCTGGTAGCCCTGGGCCACGGTGACGTCGTGCTGGACGCTGATGTCGCGCAGCGCTTCCACATCAAATTCGGGTGCTGTGATCCAACTGAACCCTTTGCCGAAGGTGTTGTCGGGATTCACCACGTACCAGTGGCAGGCAGTGTCGGGGACTGCCACGGAGCATTTGGTCCAGTCGTTGTCCCACTGCGGTACCTGCACGAACGACAACATCGCGAACAGGATCCCGAACAGGCCGGACAACATGGCGCCTTTACAAGTCGTTACAAGCTAGCAGATCTTTTCTAGGGCCTTGGATCGTGCTGATTTGTGTTCCGCCACCCCAGCTTCTTAAGATTGCCTTTAGAAAGGTGATGGTGATGGAGATGGTGATGGGAAGTTCCGGTTTGCCGTCGTTGCTGGCCCTGGCTGGTTTGATCGGATTTGTGATGCTGCGGTTTGTGTTTGGGGTGTTCGCTTGAGTGGGACCGGCTGAGTCGCCCGCAGTCACGAACTAGAAATAAAACGCCCCGTCCACCGGGCTTCGGCGCACCGCGGCGCAGCCGGTGGCCACACGCCAGAGGGCCTGATGAATCGGGGTGGCGTCGTAGCGCACCAGCCCCGGGAAGCGTTGCCGCAGGAGGGCATTGCCATGCCAGGCGTTGTAGTGGGGAATCCGCGGGTTCACGTGGTGGCACACGTGGGTGGAGCCGATGCCGTGGTGCAGCAGGTTGAGCAGGGGGCCGTAGGGGCGATCCACGGTCTGCAAGGCCCCTTTGGCCCAGGTCCACTGGTCGGAGGCGAAGTGGGGGATGGTCAGATCGGTGTGTTGCAGCCAGGTGTAGGTGACCAGCCACAGGTTCACCACGAGGTAGGGCAGGCCGTAGACGCAGAGCACCCGCGCCAGGGAGAACTGCAGCGCCAGCCCCCCCAGCACCAGCAGGCAGGCCAGCAGCCCCAGGTTGGAGCGCACCATCTGGCCGCGGAACGCCCGCGGGAACAGCGGGCGCATGCCCTTGTTGGTGGAGGGGCCGTTCCAGAAATGGGAGGTGGGCCGCCCGTACTCCTCCCCGCCCGTGGCACCCACGACTAAGTAGAGGGGCCAGCCCAGCACCAGGTGGCTAAACAGCGACACCCAGCCGAACAGCCTGCGGCCCAGGCGCCTGCGCAGGTCTTCGGTGATTTGCCCGGAGATCGACTCCTCCCGGGGGGGCACATGGGTTTCCCCCTGCTCCAGGTGATTGCAGTGGGCGTGGTGGGTGGCGTGGCTGCGGGCCCAGCTGAAGTAGGGCACCAGCAGCACGCTGTGCAGCACGAAGCCGATCCAGCTTTCGAGCCGCCGGTTGGGGTGGAAGGCGTTGTGCCCGCATTCATGGGCCAGCACCCACAGCCCCATCACCACCGTGCCGGTCACGGCGCCATAGAGCAGCCACAGCGGGGTGGCCCACAGCTGCAGGGGGATCTGGGTGCCCACGCCGTAGGCCAGCACCGACAGCCCCAGGGACATCCCCAGGCTTCCCCAGGCCTTCACGGGGTTGAACCGCGTCAGCTCAGCCGGCAAGGCCTGCAATAGCTCGGCTTTGCCGGGGTACTGGTGCTGGTGGCTGGTCTGAGGAGGGCGGCTCGGGCGCGAGAGGAGGGCGACGGAAGATGTCAAGCGCTGCACCACATCCGCATCACATCAGCCCCAAGCGTTTCAACATTGCTTCAGATTCTATGGATCGACCCTGGTGCCCCGCTGGTTGTTTGCTGCGGGGTTCACCAGCCCAAGGCCTGGCGGATCTCGGGATTGGAGGCCCAACTCCAGGGGCCGTCCGGGGCCGGCACGATGCCGAGCTCGGCGCGCAGGTCGTCGAGGTTTTGCTCCATGCGCTCCTCCCAGATCACGGGGAAGAGCGGTTGGGCATTCAGGCCCATCTCGAGGCCGTTGCCGATCAGCTTGTAGGCGTAGCTTGCGGATCGCGCCTGCTCCTGGATCGTTTCGAGCTGATCGATGGGGGTGTCCGTGCGGAACCAGCTGAGCAGCAGCGACATCAGATCCAGGAACGCTGAGCCGGGATGGGAGAACTGGGCCACGCTGATGCTGATCACACCGAGCTCGCCGTAGTTGTTGAGGCTGAAGCCACTCAGGATGTGGTGCAGATCATGGGTCGCGGTGGCGCGGTAGTTCACGTAGTCGGCATCTGTTTCCAGGGATGCAAAAAAGTCCGGTTTCGGGAAAAAGTTGATGTCGTATCCCATCACCGCCATCACCGTTCCATAGGTGTGGCCCAAGGTGCCGGCAGGCAGGGCCCTCAGCGCAGCGCTGTCGTAGGGGGCGCCCACATAGCGCCGTTCGATCAACGCCTGGCTTGCGGGGTGCTGCGCCAGCCGTTTGAGGCAGAGCTGCATCGGCTTGGAGGCCCGCAGCCGGTGCGTCAGCTCAAACACGTTGTCGGCTGAATCACCGGCCCCGGCCGCCAGATCCATCAGGCCCAGGAAGGCGTCGAGGTTTTCGCGGCTTGCGAGGCCATTCAGATAGCGAAAGCCCATGCCCAGCGCGGTGCAGTGGGCGGACCTTACCGGTGATCCGGAGCCTCGGACACCTCGCGTCGCCCATGATCCGGCACCAGCATGGACGCAGTGACGTGTCCGGCATGTTGTTCAACCCGTTCTGCCCGATCACGGCAGCCAAGGTCCTTGCCCTCAAGGCCACCGTGATCCTGCTGCTCACCATGCTGATCAAGGCCAAGATCCGGATCACGGCGTTTTCAGCGCTCGGCGTCTTCTTGCTGCTCCTTCAGACCCTGGCTTTCCTGGCTGTCAGCGGTGGCTTGGCCGTGGTCGCTGCCGGTGCTGCCGTGGTGGCGGCACGCCAAGGCAAGACGGCTGCGGCTTGATCAGGCGCGGATTCGAAGCGTGCCGATGGCTTGACTCACCTGATCGCAGCAGATTGCTGCCAAGACGCCACCACATCCCTCAGGGCTGAAAGCGGGTGCCGCCGTTGAGGTGGCTCCATGAAACCGCACGGATGGCCAACGGTGAGAGCCCCGTTGGCCATGGGTTGATCAGCTCTAAGTGACAGTGTCTGTACTCCCTTCCCGCCGCAGGCTGCACAGCAACGCAGACCCATCCTCACCTCCGATCTGAAGGGTGATGGCCACGGGCTGCAGCGTTCGCTCATAGGTGACGGGGAACTGGCCGCTGATTGGCTGATGCGGGAAGAACCAATGGCGGTGCAGCTCAATCCCCAGGCTCTCACCCACCTCAAAGCGTGTTGCCGACGGCAGCAGGGGAATGCGCAGGAGGATGGTCTCGCCCTTGTGAACCGGTAAGGCGCGTTGGTGCAGCAGCACCAACCCTCCGGCGATGCTGCGCTGTTGGTCCACCTCCCGCTGACTGACGCGCAGCTGTCCGTGGGTGATGAAGTCATTGCAGAAGCCATAGGAGCCCTCGTAGCCCACCCTTTGGCCATCACGCCACTTCCCCACCCCAACAAACAGATCCATGTCTTCGTCCAGTTCAACGCGGAGCTGGAGTTCCATGGGCCCGATCAGGCTGATGCTCTGCTCAATGGGCAGCAACCAACGCAGCGGTGCATCATCCGCCCCCCAAGCGATGGTGCAGGCGGGTGTGGTGGTGCTGGTGGTCAGTGAGCCGGTCCCCGTGAGGCCAAAGCGGCATGGTGCGGTGGTCTCTGGAGGAAAGGCCGTATGCCGCTCGATGCGCTCGCGCCCGGGGCCTTCCCCATCCACCAGACAAAGGCGTACCGCTGGCTCCATCTGCCAACCATTGGTCTTCCCTTTGAGGAAGCAATCGAAGAAAGCGCGTTGCGCAGCAAACGCTTCCTCGCTGTAGAAGCTCGACCACTTGCCGCCGCGGTGGGTCCAGAGCCACTTCTGGGGGCTGCTGGCACGGCGGAACATTTCAAAGGAGCCACGGCTGTGGAGGCAGTGATCGGAGAACGATGCACACACGAGCATGGGAATGCGGATCGCCTCAAGGTCAGCTCGGCGGCTGGTGTAGGCCTCGTCATCGAGGCTGTGCTCGCTGGTGAGGGCAAACACATCCACATCCGAGCGGCTCATGCGGGCATTGATTGCACTCCAGAGCTTCAGGAAGCCGGTCTCGAGAATCCCCCCAGGCCGCGCAAAATCGCGGTAGAGGTCTGTGAATCCCTCCCAAGGGCAGATGGCCTTGAGGTGTGGTGGGTTCAGCGCTGCCGTTTGGTATTGGGAAATAGCCAGATACGACACCCCCAGCATTCCCACCTGTCCATCGCACCAGGCTTGGGCAGCAATCCAGGCGATCACATCCGCAACGTCCTCTCCCTCCTGAACGGTGAGCGGGTTCCAGAGCCCGTCGCTCTTGCCGGCCCCGCGTAAGTCCAGATTGACCACCGTGTAGCCGGCCTCCACCCAACGCACCGGATCGGGTGCCTCCCAGCCGGTGAACTCCGAAAACTGGATCGGCTCCGGCAGCCGGAACAGGCGGTACTGCGGTGAGACCATCCACACGCCTGCCTTGCGTTTGGGCAGGTTGTCCTTGCCGTAGGGGTGGGCACTGAGGATGACCGGCCTCGGCGTGCTGTCATCGCGCGGGCGGTAGGCATCCAGCCGCAGGATCGTGCCATCGCGCGTCGGGGCTTCCAGGTCGCGGTGGCGCACCACGCCATCTGGTGCCGTAGTGACCGCAACATGCGGATGCACCACATGCTCAAGGAAGGTGGGCAACTGCTTCGCCCACTCCTGCACCTCGCTCCAGTTGATCGGCTGCATCGGCTCTTTGTTGGGTTGTGGGCGTGGCATCCACTGTCGTGGCGCCGATGGCGCCACCCGGGGTGTATCTAACTCCTACACAGCGCTCTCGCCACGGGCTTTCGGCTGATCGCCTTGCGCAGGTCGTCCGCCAGCAGGATCAGCAGCGGCGCCAGCCACAGCACGCCAAACCACTGGCTGGCGCTGGGCACCAACGCAAACAGTCGCGCCACGGGCGGAATCCACAGCAGCGCCGCCAGCACGATGCCCTCGCTGAGCAGCCCAAGCCACAGCAGGGGGTTGGCCACCTGGAGCATCCCCAGGCCTGAGCGCCATTCGCTGCGGCAGGCCAACAGCACCCCCACCTGGCAGAACACGATCGTGCAGAACGCCACGCTGGAGGCCTGCAGCTGCAGGGCCTGCACGGGTGCCGATGCGGTGTGGTGCAGCAGCTGGGGCGCCAGCCGTTGCAGCTCCCGGAACCCCACCCCTTCCCGATGCCACACCAGCAGGTAGGCCGCCATCGCCAAGCCCGCTTCCATCACCCCCAGAAACAAATAAGAGCGCTGCATCACGCTGCGGTCGAGCAGTGGGGCCCCGCGGCGGCGCGGCGGCTGGTGCATCAGCCCGGGTTCGGGCAGTTCGGCTCCGAGGCCCAGGGCCGGCAACACATCGGTGCCCAGGTCGACCGCCAGGATCTGCATCACCGTGAGGGCGGCGGGGATGCGCAGCACCACCATCGCCAGGAACGGTGTGGCTTCCGAGAGGTTGGCCACCAGGATGTAGGTGATGAATTTGCGGATGTTGCTCACCACGCCGCGGCCAAAGCCCACGGCGGCCACGATCGTGGCGAAGTTGTCGTCGAGCAGCACGATGTCGGCAGCTTCGCGGGCCACATCGGTGCCGTTGCGCCCCATGGCCACGCCCACATCGGCGGCCCGCAGTGCCGGCGCGTCGTTGACGCCATCACCGGTGACCGCCACCACCTCCCCCAGGTCGCGGTAGGCCTGCACCAGCCGCAGCTTCTGCTCCGGTGCCATGCGGGCAAACACCAGCCGCGAGCGGTACTTGAGCAGCCGCCGCAGCTGCAGGTCGCTGATCTGGCTCAGGCCTGACCCCTCGATCACCCGCACCGGATCGGCGCCGGAGCGTGGCTCCTGGTGGGCCGGTGGATCCAGCAAGCCGATCTGCTGGGCGATGGCCTCGGCGGTGAGGCCGTAGTCGCCGGTCACCATCGTGACCTTGATGCCCGCCTGGCGGCATTGGCGGATGGCTTCGCCCACCTCCCGCCGCGGCGGGTCGTACAGGGCCGCCAGCCCCACCAGCGTCAACCCCGTTTCCAGGCGGTCCGCCGGCAGGGTCTGCAGGGTTTCGCTGCCCTGGCGCAGGGCCACCGCAATCACCCGGAAGCCCCGCGCCGCCAGGCTGTTGTTGGCCTCGATCGCCCGTTGGCGCTGCTCGGTGTTGAGGGGGCTGGGGCCCGTGGGGGTCAGCCAGGCATCGCAGAGGGCCAGCACCTCCAGGGGCGCCCCCTTGGTGATCGCCAGCTGGCCGTTGGGGGTGAGCGGTAGGCCTGGGATCGGTTGGCCGTGGGCGATCACCACCGTCATGCGGCGCCGATGGGAGTCGAACGGCAACTCCTGCAGGCGCGGGAAGCGCCGCTGCTGCTCGCCATGGATCACGCCGGCCTCGGCGGCCGCCACCAGCAGGGCGGTTTCGGTGGGATCACCGCTGGCCCGCCACGGTTCCGGGCTGGTGGTGTCGTGCTCCAGCCGGGCGTTTGAGCAGAGGCTGGCGGCCAGCAGCAGCAGCTGGCGTTGGGCCGGATCGACCTGGGGGAGCCACAGCTCCTCCACCGCCATGCGGCCCTGGGTGATGGTGCCGGTTTTGTCGGAGCAGATCACACTCACCGACCCCAGCGTTTCCACGGCGGAGAGGCGCCGCACCAGGGCCTGGCGGCGTGCCATGCGCTGGGTGTTGAGGGCCAGGGTGAGGGTGACCTGCGGCAGCAGGCCCTCCGGCACGAAGCCCACGATGATCCCCACCGCGTAGAGCAGGCTCTCCAGCGGGGCCATGCGCTCCACCAGCACGCTGATGGCAAAGGTGAGCGCGCCGGTGCTCAGGGCGATCAGCGTGATCGTGTGCACGATGTGCTGGATCTGCACCTCCAGGGTGCTGGTGGTGCGCGCGGTGTTGGCGCTGAGGTGCGCCACCTGGCCGTAGTCGGTTTCGGTGGCGGTGGCGTACACCAGGGCTTCCCCGCGGCCGGCGGCCACGCTGCAGCCCGCCAGCAGCAGGTTGCTGCAGTCGCGGCTGGCCATGGCGGCTGCGGCCAGGGGTGCGGCGCTGCGGGCCACCGGTAGGGATTCGCCGGTGAGCACCGAGAGGTCCACATACAGCTGATGGGCCTCCATCAGGCGGCAGTCCGCCGGAATCTGGTCGCCCTCCTCCAGCAGCAGCCGGTCGCCGCACACCAGTTGATCGGCGGTGAGCTGCTTCAGCTCCCCATCGCGCCAGACCCGCACCTGCTGCGGCAGGTGTTCTGCCAGGGCCTGCAGGGTGCGCTCGGCCTTGAACTCCTGCCAGAACGAAAACACGCCGTTGATCAGGATCACCGCCCAGATGGCCCACCCCAGCTGCGGTACCCCGGCGATGAAGGCCAGGCTGCCGGCTACCCACAGCAGCAGGGCCATGAAATGCACCAGCTGATCGCTGAAGCGCAGCAGCAGGGGCCGATGTCTCTGGGCGGGGAGCCGATTGGCGCCGTACCGCTCCAGCCGCCGTTGGGCTTCGCCGCTGCTCAGCCCCTGGGGGGTGGTTTGCAGCGCCGCTTCCACCTCGGCCAGCGGCAGGGCCCAGATCGGTTTGGTGGCGGTGAGCTGCACGGTGATGGGCGTGGGGTTGATGACCTGCTGCCGCCTAGGCCTCCACGTACACCCAGGCGGAACGGCCCGATTCGAGGCTCACTTCCACGCGCCTGTAGGCCGACATTTCGTAGTGATCGGCCCGCAGCAGCTCGGCTTCGCTCACCTCAAACACCGTGCCGGGAATGTGGTGGTGGGGCGATCCGGTGTGTTTGGCGATCGGATGCACGGCGTGGCCGCTGGTGGCGATCACCGCCGGATCGTGAATGGGTTCCTGGGCCAGGATGTAGCCCGCCAGGCAGTCGTCCTCACCGCTGAGCAGGTGTCCGAAGGTGCTGAGCTGCACCGCTTCCTGCTGCAGGGTTCCGTAGGCAAACAGGTGGGGCACGGCCCTTGGAAAACACCAGTGTTTCCCGATCCGGCCGGCGGCAGCACCCTCTGGGAGCGGTTTTGCGGTGGGCTGCCGCAGGGTCGCTTTGAATACAAGGCACTCGGCGGGATGCCCCCCTGCCGAAGCCCGACGTGATGGGCCACGCCCACGAGCCTTCCCAGACCCACTCCCACTCCGACGGCCACAGCCACAGCCACAGCCACAGCCCGACCCGGGCCGGTGCGGCCTTCCGCTGGAGCATCGCCCTCAACAGCGGCCTCACCGTTCTGCAGCTGCTGATCGGCTTTGCCTTTGGGTCGCTGGCCCTGATCGGCGATGCCCTGCACAACCTGGGGGATGTGCTCGGGTTGGTGCTGGGTTGGGGGGCTGAGCAGCTCAGCAGCCGCCCCGCCGGCGGCCGGTTCACCTATGGCTACGGGCGCAGCACCCAGATCGCCTCGTTGGTGAATGGGTTGCTGATCTTCTCGGCGGGTGTGGTGGTGGTGGTGGAGGCGATTCAGCGGCTGCAGGATCCGGTGCCCCTGATCGCTGGCCCGGTGGTGTGGGCGGCGGCGGCGGGCATTGTGATCAACCTGCTGTCGGCCCGACTGTTCGGCCACAACCACCAGCACGACCTCAACCAGCGGGCCGCTGTGTTGCATCTGCTCACCGATGCGGCCGTGTCGGTGGCGGTGTTGGTGAGCGCCATCGTGGTGGGCGTGACGGGCTGGCTGTGGCTGGATGCCCTCACGGCCATCGGCGTGGGCCTGGCGGTGATCGTCAGTGCCCTGGGGCTGTTGCGGGAGGCGATTGCCCTCAACCTCGATGCGGCCCCCCGCCACATCAACCTGGCGGCGGTGGAGGCGGCCCTGTTGGCGGTGCCGGGGGTGCAGGCCGTGGCGGAGCTGCACGTGTGGGGCATCAGCACCTCCCGCACGGCGCTCACGGCGCACCTGCTGCTCCGCCCCGGTGCCGAGGCCGGCGACGTTCTGCTGCAGACGGCGCAGCGGCGGTTGGAGACCCTCGGCATCCGCAAAAGCACGATTCAGCTGGAGTGGGCTGCTGCGGAGTGATGCCGGGGGAGGTGCCGTTGCCGCCCGGGTGGTGCAGCGCTGCAGATCTGCCCAAGCGGGGGAGCCGTTGCTGGGGCTATTGGCACCTAAACCGAGCGCATCCCCCTGGGCCTGCGATCGATGTTTCTCCAAACCAAGCACGACGGCTCGCTGCTGGAGGTGGTGAACCTCAAGCCCCTGATTGATCCCTTCGCCAAGCAGCTGGAGGGCCGCCTCCATGCCGGCGAGGAGCTGCAGGAGCTGGAGTTGTTCGCCAAAACTGACCTGCTGTTCCCCTCCGGTGAACCCCTGCCGCGCTGTTGGTTGGATCCGGCCTATCCCCATCCCTGAGGGCCAGGAGCGGGCCGGTGCGGTGGCTCAGAGGCGCTTGAGCGATTCGGCCTTGTTGCGGAATTCCCCGAGCAGCAGCTGCAGGTAGCTCACCTTGCGCAATTTGATGTTGGCCGTGAGCGACATCCCCACCTGCAGGGGCAACGCCGTTCCATCCTTCACCTTCAACTGCTGGGCCTGCAGTTGGATTTCGGCTGGGTAGCGGTAGGTGGTGTGGCGCTCAT
>Ga0310333_100019_pt1 | contig 46454 bp, 54 predicted proteins | sample LakMicSRFTotalB7_FD_195547 | JGI IMG/M metagenome (GOLD analysis project Ga0310333, IMG submission 195547) | Enriched freshwater cyanobacterial communities from Lake Michigan, Michigan, United States - MI23.SRFL.Total.B7 (v2) (version 2) | ecosystem: Environmental > Aquatic > Freshwater > Lake... | reverse complement strand
CAAGCCAAATCCCCAGCCCCCCCGACTCCAGGGGGCCCACCCAGCCCCGATCCAGAGACCACCACGACGCAGACAGTTGAGACCAAACAGTCCCTTAGGTCGCCCGCGGCCCCTGAGCCTGGTGCTCCTCGCAACGCTTGTGCTGGGAGCCAACCCGGCCCAGGCCTATGTGGCCCTGATGGCAGGCCAGCAGGCCCGGCCCTTGGTGGGCACGTTTAACACGGTTCCCGTGCTCCATTCGAACCAGCCGGAGGAAGTCCAAGGGCCTGGCATCTTGGTGAACAGCATGCAAGGCCAGGCCTACAGCACAGAAATCAACCAGTTTCTCGATAATGCCACCTACACCTTTAATGGTGAATTTGGCCTGCATATTCACCATAAATACCACCGGATGGGCTCCGCCTGGAATGGGTCTTCAGGTCGCCGTCATGAGCTTACTTTGGCGGCGATTTTGATCAATCCTAGCGATCAAACCATTACCGTTCAATTTGACCAGGGGTCGGTTCGCAATAGTTTCGAAGCACCGTATCTGCCCAATAATTTAATGGGAGTCAAGCCCTTGGGGCCCAGGCCCTGGAATACGGGTCCTGGCGATGCCACTGCAATCGTGATGTTGCGGGGCAAGCTTGATAACAACCTGCCCGATCGAATTGTGATTCCCCCCCGGGGTCGCAGTGTGCTCTTCCAAACCCAGCTTCCTGCCAATGGCATTGCCAATGGGCTGCTTCGGGGCCGTAGCAATGGACCCCTACAGGTTGCCGTTGTTGCTGTACGCGATCCCCGGGACGACAATGATGTACTGGCCGTGCTCGATAATGGGCAGCTGGCGCCAGGACGCACCTACCTGCGGCGTCTGCGGGAAATTGAAGCTGGCTATGTCTTTTCCCGAGTGGCGGGAGTGGCGATCGGTGATACCTATCAGGCGACACTCAATTACGACCTCAGCGATGGTCCTTTGCATGTGCCCCTCACCAGCACCGTGCGCCATAACTTCGGTACCGGCGAAATCCAGGTGAACCCGCTGGCTAGTCGCATGGTCGATTCATCCCTCAACAACGTGGGGACCTATGGGGTCCGTTTCGATGTCAATCTCAACCTCAGGGGTAGTGGTCCCTATGACCTGGTCTTGAGCCATCCCAGTCCTAATGGCCGCCCATTTACCGCCTTCCGAGGCTCCATCGGCATCACCACGGACAGCGGCTATCGCGAAGTGCACGTGGGAATGCGATCGGGTGAAAGTCTCAGTCTCACTCCCTTGGACATCAACCCAGGCCAGAGCAATCCAGTGCGGATCACCCTGGTGTATCCAGCCGATGCCACCCCAGGCCACCTGCTCAGCGTGGTGCCCACCTCCCAGTTGGCCCGGGTTCAAGAGCAGTTGAGGCAACTGGCCCTTGCCCAACGCCGGTCCTCCCGTCCCAGTTCGAAGCCGAATCAGCCTCCCTTGCCCAACCTTGGGCCCGAGCCCATCGCAACGGAGAATCCGCTCGGAATTGGGACTGGTTTGGAGCTCGGAGCGCGAACGATGCCAGCCGCTGAAAGGGATAACGGCAACGGCAGCCGCCAGGCCCTCTCCCCCGCGGCCATGGGCACGATCGCCACGGCCCCAAGGATCCTTCCAATCCAGCCAGCTGCCCTGACGCCAGCCCAGCCATCGATCCAAGCTCCAACCGATCGCGCCGCAATGCCAGCGATCAAGCCGAGGATCAAGCCGAGGATCCAGCCCACCGTGGCCAAGGCGCCGGCTAAACCGAAGCCCATGGTGGCCACAGTGCCAGCAAACCCCGCCGGCAGCGGCTCCCAGGCCCTGCTGGATCGCCTGGTCCTGCAATCCTTACCTCCCTTGCCCCCGGCTCCGAATCCCGTGGTGAGCACTCCAGCCCGCATGAGCCAGTCCCTGATGGACCGCTATCAGCAGGCCCTCGAGAACCAGCAATTGGTGATCAAATCCCTTGGCGGCCGATAGGCTGCAACGGTCAGGACGCCCCCGTGGTCGAGAAAAGTGACCAGACCCGGCGGCGCATCAGCCTGGAGCTGAGCGCAGAACTGCTGGCTTGGATCGATGGGTTTAAGGCCGAGTGGGGCCTGAGAAGCCGTGGCGACATCCTCGAGCGTGTGCTGGAGCAACTGGTCCATGGCAGCTCCGATGAGGAGGACGGGCACAGCGACCAGGACCTCACGGGCGGCCTCAACGAAACCGGTGCCATTGTCCTCATTAATCGCGCCCTGGTCCCAATAAGAGACCAGGAGCAAGACCTGGATGATCTTGCTGAGATTGGTTTAGGCCGTTCGGCTCGTGCCAAGGGGGCCGGAGTCAAGGCGAGGCCTGCTGGCGGTGGGGGGATCGACTTACCAGGCTTTGTGCGACGTCAATCGGCCCAACTCAAGCGCAGCCTGGAGCCATCTAGCCCAGGCCCCAGCCAGACCCTCCAGGGGGTGGAACTGATCGATTCCCCCTCCATCGAAGAAGCCCTCACAGCAGCCCGGGACCATTGGCTCGATCTCTACGGACAGCCAGCCACCGAGGCCGTGCTGGAGGCCGCCATGGTTTGGATGGCCCAGGAGGTCTGGCCCCAGGCCGAGCAAAGTGAGGGGCGGCCGTTCACCTGGTCCCTACTGGTGCAGGTGATCCAGGGGGTTGCTCCGAGCTGGCCCCTGGGAGCGGCCAGTTTCGAGCGAGTGATCGTGGCCGCGGGCATTCTCGAGGACCCCTTCAGCTCCAGAACCCTGCCCCTGCGCATCCCCACCCTGATCCGCCGCTTTGTGCAGCGCCTGCGCAAGCGACGCAAGCACCAATCCTTCCAGGCGATCGACCACACGATGACGGTGCTGGGTGCCCTGAAGCTTTTGAAGATGTCCACCACCCCCGATGTGGCCATCTCCCTTGCCCAAATCCGTGAGGCCTACCGCGAGCAAGCCCAATGCCACCACCCCGACGCCGGTGGCTCCGCCGATGGGATGCGCCGCCTCAACGAGGCCTACCAGCTGCTCAAGGAGCTCTACCGCGATAAACCCTGAGCGATGGCCACCGTCAACATCGGTGCCCATTATTCCCGTATGCGGCTCAGAATTAGACTAGAAGCGAGTCGCATTTGAGATAAGCCGGAGTCTCGCGACCGTTCCTTGCTCTCGCCCCGAGAAGCGCGGCGATGGTTTTTTCTTGGTAGTCTCATAATCGACTTGGATTAGGACAAGGTGTGAGTCTTGAGTGATACCCGCGAGACAGCCTTAGCGCTGCCCTGGTTTCAGCCCTTGAGCCGCTTTGTCTACGTCGTCATGGCTGGCACCAGGATGACCATGGACTACCGCTGCTTCTGTCCTGCAGAAGGCGCGACCCGTGGCGGCTGTAGTGGTTCATACCCCCAAAAGCTTTCGATATTGCTCCCTGCAACCAAGGTAAGGCTTTGCTCCAACGCCTGAAATCGACGAAAAATCCATTTTGTAAACAAGTCATGGCCTGCCAGCCCCAGGAGCAGTCGATGCTGGTCAAGGCCACCATGGCTGCCCAACCCCTGTCCAAGGCAGGCAAGGGCCTGTGTCCAATCCAAGTTTTCTTGTCAAAAACCCAGTAATAATGGGACCTCCTTTCCTTGCGTACCTGTGGGATACACAGGTACGCAAGGGAAGGAGCATTCGCCCATGCGGAAGCCCAATGCCCCAATCGGTGATCTGCTGGGGGCCTGCTTCCCATCCATGGGTCCATGGAACGGCCTGGCGGTGAAGTGCACCAAAAGGCTGCCTTGCTCGCCTTCTTTCGATGACATGGGGTAGTGGGTCCTAGTGCCGGCATGGCAACAGCAAGCCCTGCGGAGGCTCATCGATCACCATCCAGAGCTCAATCGTCAATGAAGCATTAATCCCGCTTTGGTCGCAGTACTAGACTTAAAGTGAGTACCAGATGAGACTTGGGATTGTTGTCCTTCTGTCCATCGCGCCAGCGTTTCCTGTTTCCAAAACGGGATGTTTGCGGATCAGCGGGTCGGGCGTTCGCCGATCTGCTGGGTCCATCGCCATGGGGCTGCATCAGCTGCCCAGCCGCAGGACTCCCGGTATCTCATGTGTATCAGATGGGATTTATCTCGTGTCTTGGGACTAGACTAGTTCTAGATGAGTGACTTCTATTGCTCGGGCGCTCCCGTCTCAGCATGGAACGCTCCCTGCCAAGGAGTCCTTTCCTTTGCTTAGTCCCAGCGAGCCCATATGAGACTCATCCCTTGTCTTTTAATGGACCCAATCAAGAATAATGGGATTGCTTTGCTTCTCGTTCCAGGTTCCCCGCAGCAGTGCCCCCTGCGCCTCGCCCGTATCGATCGAGTGGTGCGACGCTAGTCATGGACTAGGAGTCTTGATCAAGGCGCCGCCAGCAGAAGCAAGCTGGCTGGTCGAGGAGGGTTCGATTGGGGTGGGGCTGGGACCCTAGAGAGGGTTTGGACCCACTGAAACAACCAATCAAAAAGGCCCCCTAGGGCCTTGGGCTGATTCGTTTGCCGATCTAAGGGGGATGGCTTGAGGGCAGATCAGGGCTTACGGATCAGTTAGGGGTCTGCATGCCTTGGATGAGATAGTCGAAATAGGGTGCTGCCAAGGCAGCATCATCGGCGCCCAAAAGCACCAAGGACGCCTCTTTAATACAGCGCATCGCTTCCACCATGCCGGGCATGGGCACCCCCAGGCTGTTGTACATCTCGCGGGCGCCGACCAGGCCAATTTGCTGGATCATCTCGGTGCTGCCAGCCAGCACCCCATAGGTGACGAGGCGCAAGTACCAGCTGAAATCACGCAGGCACTGGGCACGCTGCTTCTGGCCGTAGGCATTGCCGCCAGGTGCCACATAGTCGGGTTTGCGGCTAAACAGTTGGCGAGCCGCCTCATCAACAATTTTGCGCTCGTTATCCGTCAGGGCCCGAACCACCCGTAGGCGACCGCCTCCCTCCGCGAGGAACTCGACCATGGAGCGCAGTTCGCCGCCGGTCGGGTAACGCAGCTGATCATCTGCCTGAAGGATCAGATCCCGAACGACGCTCATCCGATAGCACCATGCGCTGTGGAATTGTATCCAGCCTGCCGCCTGAACCCGGGGATCTGACGAGAGGTGTTACGCACCGATAGGGTCGGGGTATGGTCCAGCCCCCCTCCGCCACCGCGCCGATCGGCCGCATCGGCGATCGCTTCGAACTTGACATCACTGACCTCGGCCACGAGGGCCAGGGGGTCGGCCGCTGGCAAGAGCGGGTGGTGTTCGTCCCCGGAGCCCTGCCCCAGGAACGGGTTGCCGTGGTGGTGCGCCGGGTCCAACGGCGGCACCTCGAGGCCGAACTGCAGGCTGTGGTGGTGGCTTCGCCCCTACGGCGCCGCCCTCCTTGCATCCTGGCCGAGCGCTGCGGCGGCTGCAGCCTGCAGCACTGGCAAGACGGCCCCCAAGCCCTTTGGAAGGAACAGCTGGTGGTGCAGGCCCTGCGCCGCATCGGTGGGCTCGACTGCGCCGTGGCCCCCCTGATCCCAGCGGAAACCACCCTGGGTTACCGCAATCGGGCCACGATTCCCTTGGAACGGCGCGAGGGCGATGGCCAGCTGCGGGCCGGCTACTACCGCCGCGGTAGCCACCGCATCGTCAACCTCAACCGCTGCCCGGTTCTCGATCCCCGCATCGATGCCCTGATCGCCCCCTTGAAGGCCGACCTGGAAGCCAGTGATTGGCCGGTGGATGTCCATCTGGAGCAGGACGGCGGCCTGCGCCATCTGGCCCTGCGGGTCGGCCACCACAGTGGTGAGATTCTGATCACCTTGATCAGCAGCCACGACGAGCTCGATGGCCTCGAGGAGATCGCCGCCCACTGGTTGGAGCGCTGGCCCCAGGTGGTGGGGGTGTGCCTCAACCTCCAGCCCCTGGCCACGAACACCCTGATGGGGCCCGAAACCAGAGTGCTGGCGGGGCGGGGCTTTGTGCGCGAACGCTTTGGCGGGATTGGGCTCACCATTGCCCCGGATACTTTTTTCCAGGTCAATACGCTTCAGGCCGAGCGGCTCGTGCCCCTGCTGCTGGAGGCCTTCGGACCCCTGGAGGGCCAGGAGTTGGTGGATGCCTACTGCGGTATTGGCACCTTCAGCCTGCCCCTAGCCGCCGCCGGTGCCCGGGTGTTGGGCTTGGAGAGCCACCTGGCTTCGGTCGAGCAGGCCAGGGCCAATGCCGCCGCCAATGGGCTGAACCGGGCCACCTTTGAGCAGGCCGAAGTCGGCTCCAACCTGGTCGAGCGGCTCGGTGCCATTGATGGCCTACTGCTTGATCCGCCCCGCAAGGGCCTGCCCGCCCTCCTCTGTGCCGCGATCGGGGCGGTTCCGCCCGCCACCGTGGCCTACATCAGCTGCAACCCGGCCACCTTGGCCCGGGATTTGGCCCTGTTAACCGGAGAAGGCCGGTTGGCCGTCCACAGCGTGCAGCCCATCGACTTCTTCCCCCAAACCAGCCATGTGGAGACCCTGGCCGTGTTGAAGCGGATCTGACAGAGCCACGCTCAGAACAAGGTTGGGCCGGGGGGGGCTGATCCGACCCTGGGCGGTTAGCTGCGCAACTGGGCCTGGAACTGGCTCTCCAGGGCCGCGCGAACCGCTTGGTGGGCCTGTTCCACCTCGGCTTCGGTGAGGGTGCGCTTGGCATCGCGGTAGCGCAGCCGGAAGGCCTGGCTGCAGGAACCGGCGGCCACCTGGGCCCCCTCATAGCGATCCAGCAGGTCGGCCTGCTCCAGCAGGGGCTTGCCGGCCTTGCGGATCGCCGCCAGCAACTGGCCGCAGCTCACGCTGGTGGGCACCACCAGGGCCAGGTCCCGCTCCGAAGCCGGCACGGTGGCGTAGGCAGCAAAGCTGGGTTGGTAGCGATTGCGGCGGGTGGCTGCTGTCAACAGGGGCGCCAGCTCGAGTTCGAACAGGTGGGTGGCGTCCGGACAATCCAGGGCTTCAGCCTGGACGGGATGGAGCTGGCCGAACCAGCCCACGGGGCGGCCCTCGATCAACAGCTGGGCCGATCGTCCCGGGTGCAGCAGGGGATGGTCTGCGGGATCGGTTGGCAGGAGCCGGTCGTCGGCGGGGATGCCAACGGCGGCAAGGGCTTGCTGCAGCAGGCCCCGGGCCTGGAAGTAGCCGGGAGCTGGAGGCTTGCCACCGCTGCTCCAGAGCTCTGAAGAACGGCTGCCGCAAACAATCCCGGCCACTCGTTGGCTTTGGCTGGGGCCCTTGGTCCCTGGGGCAAAGACGGTGCCGATTTCAAATGCCCAGAAGCCGGAGCGGCCCGCCTGCAGGTTGCGGCGGGCCGCGAGCAGTAACTCCTCCACCAAGCCATCACGCAGATGGCTGTAGTCGGCCAGAAGGGGATTGGCGAGGGGCAACCGGGTGGGAGGCGCAGCGGCCGCACCCTCGGCTTCAGCCCCTGCGGCGCGAAGGACGCTGGTGGCAGGTCCTAGGGAGAGATGGCAGGTTTCCTGCAGGCCGGCGGCGGCCAGGGCGCGGCGCAGGCGCCGTTCCACCTGCTGGTTGGGGCTGAGACCACCCGGTTCGAGGGGATCGGGCAGGTGGCAGCCAAAACGGTCGTAGCCCACCAGGCGGGCCACCTCCTCAATCAAGTCCACCTCGCGCACCAAATCCTGGCTGCGGGAGGGTGGCACCAGCACATCCCAACCCTGGCCACCGTCGAGCGCGCTGAGCTCGCAGCCCAGGGCAGTCAGGGTCTGGACGATTTGGTCGTCTTCCAGGTCCTCCAACTCTCCCGGCTCGCCTTCGAGCACTTGCACGGGCCCCAACAGTTGATGCAGGGCATCGCGGCGTAGCTGCAGGGGGGTGGGGTCACCCGTGGGCCGCTGGTGACACCAACGACCCACCACGGTGGCGCCACACAGCTCTTTCATCAGGGCCACGGCCCGATCGGCCGCCGCCAGGGTGACTTCCGGTGGCAGGCCCTTTTCAAAGCGACTGCTGGCGTCGGTGCGCAGGCCCACGCTGCGGGCACTGCGGCGCACCGCCTGGGGGGCAAAGACGGCCGCCTCCAACCAGATCGCCGTGGTGCTGTCTGTGACGGCACTATTGGCGCCACCGATCACCCCGGCCAGGGCGATTGGCGTCTCGGCGTAGGTGACGACCAGGGCCTCCTCACTGAGCTGGTGCTCACTGCCATCGAGGGCCCGGAAGGCCTCCTCGCTGCTGGCTTGGCGCAGGCCGATGGCCTCGACGCTGGGGCCAATACCGCCGTTTTTTTGCTCTCCCAGGCTGGCCAGACGGGCCGCATCAAAGGCATGCAAGGGCTGGCCAGTTTCCAGCATCACCAAATTGGTGATGTCGACCACCGCATTGATCGGCCGCAGACCGGAACGCTCCAGGCGGCTCTGCAGCCAGCGGGGCGATGGGCCCAGCTGGATCCCCGTAAGGGCCGTGAGGCTGAACATCCCGCCGGCTTCCATGGTGCCCAGCGCTTCAGCGGCCAGGGCTAAGGGCCCGGCGGCGATGGCCGGATCGGCCGGCGGCAGGGTCAGGGGGGCGCCGGTGAGGGCGGCCACTTCCCGGGCGATGCCCCGCATCGAGAGGCCATCGGGCCGGTTGGCGGTGATGGCCAGCTCCATCACCTGGTCATCCAGGCCGAAACAGGGCCCCACCGGGGAGCCCACCGAAGGAACCACCTCGAGCAGCTGATCAAGAATGGCGATGCCATCGGAGCTATCGGCTAGGCCCAGCTCCTTGAGGGAACAGATCATGCCGCTGCTGGCCACGCCCCGCAGTTCGGCTGGCTTGATCGTGAGGTCAACGGCGGGTAGGTAGGCGCCGACGGTGGCCACGGGCACATGGATGCCGGCGCGCACGTTGGCGGCACCACAAACAATCTGCAGCGGTTCGGCGGCGCCGATCTGCACCCGGCACACGCTCAGCTTGTCGGCATTGGGATGGGGATCGCGCTGCTCCACGAAGCCCACCACCACCCCAGCGGCCTGGGCGGCGAGATCCTCCAGGCCATCGAGCTCGAAGCCGGCCATGGACAGGCGCTCACCCAGTTCGGAGGCTGGAAGATCACAGGCCACAAGCTCCCGCAGCCATTGGAGCGAGACCCGCATCGACTTAATCAGGAAGTGGGGTCGATCCTAGGCACCGGCCTTGGCAGCACTGGGTCCGGCGACGGGGTAGGGTGTTGCATTGTCATTTGCATCGCAACAGCGGCGCAACGTCCTTATGGCCAAAAACAAGGGCGTCCGGCTCGTGATCACTCTTGAGTGCACCGAATGCCGGTCCAACCCCGCGAAGCGTTCCCCCGGTGTGTCCCGCTACACCACCGAGAAGAATCGCCGCAACACCACCGAGCGGATTGAACTGAAGAAGTTCTGCCCCCATTGCAACAAGTCCACGGTTCACAAGGAAATCAAGTGATCCTCGCCTTGCTGCCCACCCCTTCTTCCGTTCATCCATGACCAGCTCCTTTTTCAAAAAGCGTCTGTCGCCCATCAAGCCCGGCGATCCGATCGACTACAAGGATGTGGACCTCCTCAAGAAGTTCATCACCGAGCGCGGCAAGATCCTGGCCCGTCGCCTCACCGGCCTCACCGCCCAGCAACAGCGCGACCTCACCAATGCCGTGAAGCGCGCCCGCATCATGGCCCTGCTGCCCTTCGTCAATCCTGAGGGCTAACCCCCCCGGAGAGTTCCTTGCAAAACGGCGACCTGGTCGGAGTTCAGACCCGTTCCGGTCCCCGTTTGGCCTTGGTATCTGACCTGCATGGCAGCAAGGCTTCCGTTTTGGTGGGATTTGAAGCCAAGCCGGAGCGCTTGCCCCTGCGGGACCTAGACCTGATTTCCCCCTTGCCCCCAGGCGCGGCCCCCGCGGTCAGCCTGGGGGCTTTGCCTTGGCAGTTCAGCGCCGCAGCCCTGACGGCGGCCACGCCGAGTCGGCGTGACCTGGCCGCCGCCTGGTTGCTGCTGGAGGGTGAAGACGGGCCCATGGCCTTGGATGCCCTGGCGGAGTTACTGGCTCCGGAAGCCACAGCCTTGTCCCTGGCGGCCTGCTGGCTGCTGTTACCCCAGCAAGATTTCTTTCGTTGGCGCCAGGGGCAGGTCCAACGCCGCAGCCGCGACGACCTCCAGCAGCTGCGCCGGGACCGTCGCAAGCTGGTCCTACGCGAGAATCGGCGCCAGCTCTGGTATGGGCTGCTGGCCGCCCGCCAGCCCTTGGGCCCTGAACAGTTGGCTGCTGCCCAGCCCGACCAACGGGCGGAGCTAGAGACCCTGCAGACCCTGGCCCTGGGCGAAGACGCGGGGCCGCCGGGTCCGGAGCTGCGCCAGGCCCTGCAGGCGGCGGGCTGCGGGCCCAGCAGTGGCGACATCCGTCGCCTGCTCAGTGACCTGGGCCTCTGGGATGCCCATCGCCTGCCCAGCCTGGCGGGCACCACCTGGTCGGCTGGGTTTAGCCCCGAGCTCCTGGCCCTGGCGGAGGAGCTGGCCTTCCGTTCGGACGATGCATGGCCGGGCGACGACCAGCGCGTTGATCTCACCGGCCTCAAAACCGTGACGATCGATGACGCCGACACCCGCGAAATTGACGATGCCCTTTCGCTCGAGCCCAACGGCGAGGCGGGCTGGCGCATCTGGATCCATGTGGCCGATCCGGGCCGGCTGGTGGCCGCCGGCAGCCCCCTGGACCAGGAGGCCCTGCGGCGGGCTAGCAGCCTTTACCTGGCCGGTGGCAGCGTGCCGATGTTCCCGCCCGCCCTTTCGGAGGGTCCCTTCAGCCTGCGCCAGGGCCAACGCTCTGCGGCCTGGAGTTTGGCTGTGGAGCTCGATAGCGACGGGGCCGTGGCCAGCCACACCCTGCAGCGCTCCTGGATCCGTCCGCTTTACCGGCTTACCTACGAGGATGCCGATGAGCTGATTGAGTTGGCGCCGCCTCCCGATGCGGAGCTGGCCGTGCTCGATGGCCTCCTGCAGCGCCGACGCCACTGGCGCCAGGCCCAGGGCGCCTTGCAGATGGATCAAAGCGAGGGACGCATCCGCCAGCAGGACGGCCGGCCGGAACTGGAGGTGGTCGAGCCTTCGGTGTCGCGCCTCCTGGTAGCCGAAGCGATGATCCTGGCTGGGGCCGTAGTGGGGGCGATGGGAGCTGGGTCCGGCCTAGCCCTGCCTTACCGCGGCCAGCCCGACTGCACGCTGCCGCCGGAGGCGGAACTGCTGGCCTTACCGCCCGGTCCGGTGCGCCACGCGGCCCTGCGCAAGGGGCTCAGCCGCGGCTTGACGACGGCGGTGCCGTCGTCCCACTTCAGCCTGGGTCTGCCGGCTTACGTGCAGATCACCTCCCCGATTCGCCGCTATGGCGACCTGATCGCCCAGCGCCAACTGGCGGCCCAGGCCGCTGGCGAGCCCGTTGTGCCGGCGGAGGACCTCGCTGAGCTCCTGGAGCAACTGGATCACGCCCTACGCCAGGGGATTCAGATCAGCCGCGAAGACCAGCGCCATTGGCAGCAGGTGTGGTTTGAAGCCCACCATCAGGACAGCTTTGAAGGCGTCTTCCTCCGCTGGCTCAAGCCCCAGGACGGCCTCGCCCTGGTGCGCCTCGATTCCCTGGCCATGGACCTGCCGGTGGTGGTGCGGGAGTCCTGTGAGCCGGGCGAAGCGCTGGTGGTGAAGGTGCGCGAGGTGGACTCGTTTGCGGATCTGCTACGGCTCTCGGGCCAGAGGGGCACAGGCCCCCGCGGCCTGGGACCTCATTAAGGGGCGATTGCCTTGGCCGACCAGCTCAACGGGCTAGGCGTGACACCCGTAGCCACGGTCCCCAGGGATTGAGGGAGCCAATCAGTTCCACCTCCTTGGGCTGATCCAAGCCTGCTAACCACTGGTGCAAGGCGGGCTCGAGCGTGATCAGGGGCCAGCGACCAGCGCCATTGCTGAAGCAGTAGCCCCCGGAACCATCGGGGGTAATCCAGCCCTGCCAGAGGGACTCCAATGGTTCTGAGCATCCGCTCTGGGGCCTAGGCGCGGACGCCCCTTCAAAGTGGCCGTCGCGGCCCAGCAGGCTGGGCTCATCCAGCACCCGGCGTTGGCGCTCCACCCAGCGGGGGTGGTGCCAAGCGGTGTCCCAGAGGGGCACGGGACCGGCCGGGGCCAGGGGGTCGCTGAGCAGGGCCTCCTGCAGTTGGCGGACGGGCAACGCCGCCGGGGGAATCTTGCCCTGCCAGCAAAGGGCAGCCGCCAGGCCGGCGGCCTGGCCGATATTGAGGATCAGGGGTTGGAGCCGGGTGGCGCCATTGGCCATGTGGCTGCTGCTGAAGCATTTGTCTGCCGCCAGCAGGTTGTCGATCCCGGCGCTGACCAGGGCCCCATAGGGGATGCAGAAGGGTGTGCCGCTCCAGCGGCCTCCCCAACGGCAACTCTTGGCCGCCAGGGGCCAGTCCGGCCCCGGGTAGTGGTGGTCGTTGGGGTAGTTGCCCACGGCGATAGAGCTGATGGCGCCATCACCATCGAGGGGGAGGGGAGCGATGGCTTCGCCGGGGCCTAGGGGCAACAGCTGCTGCTCAATCACCACCTCCAAGCCCACCAAGCGGCGGCCCTCGCGCCAGTAGGGCATCAGGGCCAGGGATCCGGGGCCCTTGAGGCGAGTGCTTGCCATCCTGTCCCCGGCCATGGGGAAAGCCTGGCCGGGTTGCAACCAGCCTTCTGTGGCGTTGATTAACTCCTCCAGAAAGGCCTCGCTATGGCCCCGCATGGCCGCCAGCAGCTCGCCGTAGTCGCTGGAATCGGGCTGGAAGGCTGCCGCTAGGCCCTGGTGCCAGTCATTGCCCTGAAGGGGCCAGTTGAGCATCACCAAGCCGCCAGGCAAGCGGCCGTAGGTGAGGGTGCGCTCCAGGCCGAAGGCCTCGGTGGCGGCGTTGAAAGGAGGGGCCAAGGCCAAGCCTGGCGGGCAGGGCCCCTCCCCCAGCTGGCCCATCACCACCCAAGTGGGCGATTGCACCAGTTGTTGCTGGAAAAAGGACTGGCCCACCAGGGCCTGAAGCCTGGGGGCGCTGGGTTCACCCCAGGTCTCGCTGGGCTCCCAGCCGAGCCGGTAGGGGGCTCCCACCAGGGGAAACAGATCGCCGAGGTCGCTGCCATCGACCAGTAGGTCCAGCTGTAGCCGTAAGGCTTCTCCCTCCCGTTCGATGTCCAGGGCCACCACCCGGTTGCCGAGTCGTTTTGCCGCCAGCAGCTGCACCTCAGGCCACCAGCGCAGCAAGGGTTCGGCCCCCACCCAACGGCGCAGGATCGCCTCCGCCGTGGCAGGCCGATAGCCGAAGCAACTGACCCAGTTCTGGTCGAGGCCCTCCGGTTCCTGGCGCTGTAGCTCCCGTAGGAAAGCCCCCCAGAGACCGGTCTGCCAGCAGCTCAATTCGTTGCCATCGGGGGCGCAGACCCCGGCGGCACTCACCATGCCCCCCAACCACGGCCCAGGGGTGAGCAGCAGGGTGGGGGCACCGGATCGGGCCGCCTGCAGGGCTGCCGCCACACCGCCCGTGCCGCCGCCCCAAACCACAACGGCGGCCTGTTCCTGGATCAGAACCATGGGAAGCGGCGGGAGGAACGCAACAGGCTTGGCCTTGGATCTAGCAGGGGGCTGGCTCGCGGCCACGCCATGGTGGGCACTTCCCTGGAAACCGGAGCCCGGTCAGGCGCTGGTTAGGATCCGGCCTCGGCGCGGGGCCGCCTGGGCGGCGCAGCGGGCCCATCTGCACCGCCGATCCAGTTTCCAGCCGATGACCTACACCCTCACCACGCCGCTTTATTACGTCAACGACAAACCGCACCTCGGTAGCGCTTACACCACCCTGGCCTGCGATGCCCTGGCCCGCTTCCAGCGGCTTAAGGGTGAAGACGTTATTTTCATCACCGGCTGTGATGAACATGGCCAGAAAATTCAACGCACGGCCGAAGCTGCTGGCCTAAGCCCCCAGGCCCATTGCGATCGAATCAGCGCCCAATACCGCCAGCTTTGGCAGCAGTGGCAGATCAGCAACAACCGCTTCATCCGCACCACAGATCCTCGCCACCGCCGCATCGTTCACGAGTTTTTTGGCCGGGTTCAGGCCAATGGCGATGTGGTTGAGGGTCGTCAGCAGGGCTGGTATTGCGTCGCCTGCGAGGAATTCAAGGACGATCCGGCCGGTGCCCTGGATCCCCAGTGCCCGGTCCATCAGCGGTCCTTGGAATGGCGCGATGAGCTGAACCTCTTTTTCCGCCTCTCCCGCTACCAGGAGCAGATCGAAGCCCTGATCGCCCAACCGGAGTTCATCCAGCCGGCGAGCCGCCGGCGCGAAGTGCAGAACTTTGTGGCCCAGGGCCTGCGCGACTTTTCCATTTCCCGGGTCAACCTGCCCTGGGGCATCCCGGTGCCGGGCCATGACGGCCACACCTTCTATGTGTGGTTCGATGCCCTGCTCGGCTACCTCACGGCCCTGCTGGATGGAACTGACGATGGGGCGAGCAGCGCAGCCGGTTTAGGCGAGCTCAGCCAGCGGGGCTGGCCGGCCCAGGTCCATGTGATCGGCAAGGACATCCTGCGCTTCCATGCCGTTTACTGGCCCGCCATGTTGCTCTCGGCCGGTCTGGAGTTGCCCAAGCAGGTGTTTGGCCATGGCTTCCTCACCCGCGAAGGCCAAAAAATGGGCAAATCGATCGGCAACGTGCTCGATCCCGAGGCCCTGCTCGAGCGTTGCGGCGCCGATGCGGTGCGCTGGTATCTGCTGCGGGATATCCCGTTTGGCGAGGACGGCGATTTCCAGCAGCAGCGCTTTGTCGATCTGGTGAATAACGACCTGGCCAACACGATTGGCAACATGCTCAACCGTACGAGCGCCATGGCGCGCCGCTGGTTCGAGGGCACCGTGCCCCCTGCCGGTGCCGCCCAAAATGCCGACCACCCCCTAGCCGAGGCCGCCAGCACCGCCATCTCCCTGGTGATCCCCTGCCTGGAAACCCTTGATTTCCGTGGGGCGGCCGAAGCCAGCTTGCAACTGGCCATTGCCGCCAACGGTTTCCTCAATACCCAGGCGCCCTGGAGTCTGATGAAACACGAGGGAAACGAAGACCAGGTGGCCTCTGACCTCTATGCAGTGCTGGACGCAGCCCGACTGGTGGCCCTGTTGCTGGCCCCCCTAGTGCCGGAACTCTCGGCGCGGATGCTGCAGCAATTGGCCCTTGAACCCTTGGGATCCGGTCCCCACCAAACCCACACCATCCCCTGGTTGGAGCAGCTGCAGTGGGGCCAGCTGGCGGTGGGCTCCGCCTTGCCCGAACCGGCTCCGGTGATGGCGCGGCTCGAGCTGGATGGGCCCCTGTGACAGGGCGGCGCCTAGGGGGTCTCGCCAGATTGCTGCCCCTGTTGGCGGGCCTTGGCCTACTGGCTGGATGCGAAAGCACCACTCCCAAGCAGGAGACGGCGGAACCGTTCCTGTTTCGCTCCCTCGATTTGCGCCAACAGGATGCCCAGGGCCGCCCGGCCTGGTCCCTCACGAGCCCGGAGGCCCGCTACGACATCGACAAACGCTTGGCCAAGGCCCGCCAACCCCGAGGCCTGATCTATCGCAACGGCCAACCCCACTACGACATCCGCGCCAACGGCGGCACGGTGCTCAACAACGGTGAGGTGATCCAGCTCGAGGGGGCGGTGGTCGTCACCCTGCTGGGTCCCGACCCCGTGCAAATCCATGCCGACCAGCTGCGCTGGATTCCCCGCCGCGACCTGATGGAAATTGACCGGCGCCCCTGGGCCAGCGACCACCGCTCCCGTCTCCGGGCCGAGAGCGCCCGCTTCTATGTGTTGCAGGACAGGCTTGAACTGAGGGGCAAGCCCCAATTACAGCAATGGGCCACGGCCACCAAGGGGCGAGCCAATCCCGTCGGCGTGGGTCCAGCCGACCTGGTCCTAACGGCAACATCGGCCACCTGGCACCCCAGAACCGGCGTTCTGGTCGCCACCGGACCGGTGCAAGGGAATCACCAGGAAGCCAACCGATCAGGCCAGACCCTGCGGGCCAGCGCCCTGGGGGGGAACCTGCGTCAGCAACGGCTGGCCCTGGAGGCACCGGTTCAAGTCGTTGACCCCAGCCGGAAGGCCGTGCTGGAGGCGCAGCGCACGGTTTGGGACCTGGCCGCCCGCCGCCTCAGCAGCGACCTGCCCTTCCGGGCCCGCATGGATCGCCTCCAGGTGCGCGGCGATCGCCTCTCCATCAACCTGGACAACCAAACGGTGGCCATTACCCAGGCCTGTCAATTGCTGCAGCCCGGGGAGCAACTCCAAGCCCAACAGTGCCTCTGGCATTGGCCCAATGGGCAGATCCGGGCCCAGGGTTCGGTGGTTGTGCGCCGCCAGGCCAACCAGCAGATCACCAGGGCCGACCAGCTCCAGGGCCGGATTGGCACCAATGGACTGGCGGTGTTCAGTTCGCCGGGGGCGCGGGTGCAGTCCCAGGTGACCCTGCCACCTGCTGGAGCGAATTCCCCTGGAGCGGCTGGCTCCCAGAGGGCCCCCCGACCTCAGGCAGCTCCTCCAGTGACGTTCTGAGCTTGCGGGCCCAGCCCTCCAGCCAGAGTTCATCACTGCGGCTGAAGCAGCGGGGCGACCAGCCACCCAGGAGCAGCAACCCTTCGCTGCCGATGGGCTGAACCACCAGGGCGGGCAGGCCTGCGGGTAAGGCGGCAAATTCATCGCGGCCTGGATAGAGGGCCAGATTCACCATGGAGATGGCCTTGCCCGTGGCCAGGGCCCGCTGGCCAATGGGGCCCACCAGAACGGCACCACTCCCCAGCAGCCCGCGGCGCAACAGGGTGCGTTGCCGCCAGAGCAACAGCACGGTCGCCCCTGGCGTGGCGGTTAACAGCAGCTGGCTGCCCCAGGCCAGTTCCAGTTTGAGGGGCTCTGGCAGGGACTCGTCGAGCTCGAGGCCCTGGGGACCCTCCAGGGCCACCCGCTCCGGCGCCTTGGGCACGGCCCGGGTCCACAGGGTGGCAACCAACAGAAAGCCCACCGCCAGCAGGCTGGCGAGCACGGAGGCCCGCACGAGGGGCGGGCTCAACTCCGCCGCGCTGAACTGGTTGATCAGGCTGAGTAGCAGGGCGACAAGACCGACGCCTAGGCAGGCCAGCGCAGGCCGTGCCATCGCTCCAGTGCAGGGATTGGGCCAAGGTTGTCACAGTCGGGCCAGCTGAGGTCAAACTGGGGCCATGCAACTGCCATCCGCCTTGGCCCCCCTGCGTTTCCTCCCCAGGCTCTGCTGGGCCCTGCTGCTCACCCTCGCCTGCCTACTGCCCGCCCAGGCGGCCCTGGCCATGGGTGTCCAGGAGTTTCCCGCCAGTCCCCCGTTGAACCGGGTGCTCGATACGGCCGACCTGCTCAGCCGCGCCTCGATCACGGACCTGGACCACCGACTCGCTGCCCTCGAGGATGACCACATCCAGGCGAGGCTCGTGACCCTACGGCGTTTGGACTATGGCTTGGATCTCGCCGACCTGGGCCACCAGCTTTTGGACCGCTGGCAAGGCGATGGCAACACCATTGAGGACGGCCAGCTCCTCTTTCTGATCGAGGCCCAAAACAACACCGCGGCTGTGGTGGTGTCTAACGACCTGCTGGACCAGCTACCCGCCGGCCTGCTCTCGAGCACGGGCACCAGCACCATGGGGCTGCCCCTGCGCGAAGGGGCCCGCTATCGCCAAGCCTCGATTGATGGCATCGACCGCCTTGCCTCCGTGCTGAGGGATGGCCAAGATCCGGGCCCACCCCAATTAATCGAACGACTGGCGGTGGAGTCGAACGTGCCCAGCCGGGATGAAACCCAATCCAGCAATGCCCTGACATGGGTGGTCGTTTTACTGACGGTCGGCACACTGGTGCCGATGATCACCTGGTGGGTCTTCTCCCGTTGACGCGACTATGGCGCTGACTGACTGGATGACGGCCTTTGAGCGGGCCCAGGCCTCGGACCTGACTAGCGATCTTGAGCGGGCCTATGAAGCGGCCTTGCTGATCCAGGGGTTCGAGCTCGAGTACTACAACGACAGGCCCGTGCGGCCCGAGCTGGAGCTCGGCATCCCGCGCCAGACCCAGGCCCAGATGCTGCGCCGTTTCAAGGCGGCCCTGAAGCTGTGCCGCACCTCCCTAGAGGAGTTGGAGCAAAACCGGGGCCAACTCGATGGCCAGGAACACCGCCAGCTGCAGCTGATTGAAAGTGTTGTCTCCCGCTACGGCCGGAGAACTCCCCTTCCCAGCATGGCTCGTTCTCCGAATCTGCTGCCTAGCAGCCTTCTGAACGTGTTTGACGGGGTAAGGCGCCAACTCGATCCCGAGGCCGAGGCCACGATGGTGGCCGGGTTCCGGCGCCGACGTGACTCCACCTTGGTGTCGCTACGGATCCTGCTGCTGTTGCTGCTAGTGCCGCTCCTAATCCAACAGGTGAGCCGCAACGTGGTGATCTCGCCGTTGGTGGATGTGTATTCAAGGGATATGCCTATTTTGAGCTACCCCCAGCCCCACCTTCAGCAGGCAGCAATTAAGAAATTACAACTGTATCAATCCGAGGTTGAGTTTGAAGCCCTGCTCGCTGGAAAAACACCACCGAGTCGTGATGAGATGCAGTCGGCTCTAGCTGGAAAGGCAGAGGAACTCAGGAATGATGCGGATCGAGAAAGCAATAATGCCATCAAAAATATCATTGCTGATGCCTGCGGTTTCTTGGGATTCATAGCTGTTTGCTGGTTTGGCCAGCGTGATATCCGAGTCCTACGTGGCTTCCTCGATGAAGTTCTTGTTGGGCTCAGCGACAGTGCCAAGGCCTTTGCGATCATTCTGTTTACGGATATTTTTGTTGGCTTCCACAGCCCAGAAGGCTGGACTGTGTTGCTGGAGGGGGTGGAAGATCATTTTGGTTTACCCCACCACGAAAGTTTTATCATGTTGTTCATCGCCACCTTCCCGGTGGTGCTGGCCACAATCTTGAAATATTGGATCTTCCGCTATCTCAACCGGGTGTCCCCTTCGTCGGTGGCAACCCTGCACAGCATGAATGGCGGAGGTTGATTGGGGCGAGCGGGATGGCAACGAGAGCCAATCCCGCCTAGGCGTTCCCAACCAAACAGGTCTGATTCTGGTCAGCGGACCTAGCCGCAGTGGCAAGAGTCGCTGGGCCGAGCATCTCGCCGATCGCAGCGGATTACCGGTCACCTATCTGGCGACCGGTGCGGACCGCCCCGGAGATGACGCCTGGCAGCAGCGCGTGCTGCTGCATCGTCAACGGCGCCCCAGCCATTGGACAACCCTGGAGGTGGGGGGTGACCTCGAAACAGCACTAGAGCAGGGTTCATCAGGGGCCGCTATCCGATCGGACCTAACCCAGGGGCGACGGGATTGGCCCTTGTCGATTCCAATCCCCGAGGGCTCTCGTCCCCAGGACCAGGCCTCGGATCCACCACTCGCCAATGGGGTAGCCGCCGCAAGCCCGGCCAATCGCTCCCCTCTGCTGCTGATTGACTCCTTGGGCACCTGGCTAGCCCACCATCTGGACCTGGAGGACACGGCCTGGCTTCGGCGCCAGGAGCGTTTGCTCTCGGCGCTCGCCCAGCAACGCTCGCCGGTGCTGTTGGTCTGTGAGGAGGTGGGTTGGGGCGTGGTGCCACCGACAGCGATTGGGGGTCTGTTCCGCGATCGCAGTGGCAGCCTTCAGCAACGGCTGATGGCGCAGGCCGCGGCGGCCTGGTTGGTGGTGCAAGGGCGGGCCCTCAACCTGATGGCCCTCGGAGAACCCGTGCCGCCGGGCTAAGCCAACCCTTGAAGGCCGTTCCCAGAACCACCTTGCCAAGTCACACGCAGTTCCAGCGTCCGATTCCATGCCCCACGTTGTGCTGTTCCAGCCGCAGATCCCGCCCAACACAGGCAACGTGGCGCGCACCTGCGCTGCCACCAACAGCGAGCTGCACCTGATCGAGCCCTTGGGTTTCGAGATCAACGACCGGCAACTGCGCCGCGCAGGCCTGGATTACTGGCCCTGGGTCAAGCTCCATCGCCATGCCGATTTCGCCGCCTTTAGCCAGCACCGGCTGGATCGCGGTGGGCGCCTTCTTGCTCTGAGCCGCAAAGGGGCACGCCCCTATGCCCAGGAGCGTTTTGCCGCCGATGACTGGCTCCTCTTTGGCCGCGAAACCGATGGGCTGCCCCAGGAGCTGCTGCAAAGCTGCAGCCATTGCCTGGCGATCCCGATGGCGGGTTCGATCGAGCATGGAGGCGGCGTGCGCAGCCTCAACCTCTCGGTGGCTGTGGGGGTGGTCCTCTTCGAAGCCTTGCGCCAACTGGAGCCCTGAGGCCTGGTGTCGATCTTGCCCTTGGACGATTTTTCCAGGGTCCGACCAAAACTGTGGCCACCGTGACTTGCGGTGAATGGTTCAACCCGTTACTGTCTGCGCGACCCAGGTCTGGCGGCTTCCCGTCTGGGTCTTGTCCGATGGGTGAATTTGCATGAAGCCTTGCTTATGGATCGGAACCAGCCTCGGAGTTACCAGCCTGTTTGCGGTGGCTGGCACGATCGCTGGTCCCGGTCTGGCTGACAACAGGGCCTCCTTCGAGCTCGATTCCATCCCCAACCCAGTCCAGCCGATCCAGCTGGCGTCGCTCCCCCCCAGTTCCGACCACCTCTGGGTCAAGATCCGCTCCGATGTCCAGCTTGAAGAGCTGGCTGGTCAGCTCTCCGTCAACGAAACCCAGTTGGCCCGCCTCAATGAGGTGAATGAAGACCACCGGTTCCTCTCCGGCGACTGGCTCGTCCTGCCGACGGCCTCTAGCCGAAAGGCCAAAAACCTGGCCTCCCTCGATACCAGCGCCCTAAGGCGAACGCCTCCAATTCAGGCTCCGCCGCCGCTGGAGCAGTCCGCCGTGGTGCGCTTCGGTGAAACCCTGCGCCAGATCGCCCAGCGCACCGGCGTGTCCCTTGCTGACCTGATCAGGCTCAATCCCGGCCTAGAAGCCGCTCGCCTGGTAGTGGGCTCCGAGATTCGCGTAGCGCAGTCCGCCAGCGGCCGCACGGCCAGGGTGCTTGGCATTGCCCCCACCACTAGCGGTGGCTTGAGCTGGCCAGAGCTGCCCAGCTTCGGCGAGGTGCAAGGGTCGGAAGGTTCTGGGATCAACTCCGCCCCCTTCAACGCAACCGGTTGGATCTGGCCCACCCAGGGAATTTTCTCCTCTGGCTACGGCTGGCGCTGGGGCCGGATGCACAAGGGGATTGATGTGGCCAACAACATCGGCACCCCCATCGTGGCGGCCAAGGCCGGCCGGGTTGTGCGTGCCGGCTGGAACGATGGTGGCTACGGCTACCTGGTCGAACTCCAACATGAGGATGGCAGCAGCTCTCTGTACGGCCACAACAGCAAGATCGTGGTGCGCGTTGGTGAGCTAGTGGAGCAAGGATCGGTGATCTCGCTGATGGGCAGCACCGGTAACAGCACCGGCCCCCACCTGCACTTCGAGATCCGTTCCCCCGGCCGTGGCGCCGTTAACCCCCTGCCCTTCCTGCCAGCTCGAGCCTGACCCTGCCCCAGGCCCAGGCCCAGGCAAGCGATCGTTTAAGATGGGCTCTGTCCTGGCTCGGTAGCTCAGCTGGTTAGAGCGTGGGATTCATAACCCCAAGGTCGGGAGTTCAAGTCTCCCCCGAGCCATTGATCTAGCTCCGCATTTGCGGGGCTTTTTATTGCCCTTCCAAAGCTCGCAAAGATACCAATGGTTCTTGTATAACGAAGATTCACTAGGCTGCTAGGGCAAACTTTCAACAGAGTCGCCCTGATCTGTCTTTCCGTGCTGAAGCTCGACAAAGTCAATGCTTCTCCTTATATTGTAAGATTGCAATTGCTTCCGACATGTAGATCTCCCTTTGGCAAGGCTCATGCTCAGGACCCTCGCGCTTATCTAGGCGCCGTATGGGCCTCATTTGATTTGTTTTTCTTTTGCACAGATTCGAGTTGTGCTAATGAATGGTAATTAACAGGAGTCGCGAAAAGCAGTCGCGCAGTAGACTTGACAATGATGACCAAAAGTTCCTGAGCCATGCCCCATCCCGCCCGTAATGGGATGGCTAGGCATTGGTTGGGTTGGTTGCCTTGGTCCGAAAAGGGATCATTGTCAGCGTGTCTGCATGATATTCCTGGCCTAAAGGCGTTCATCAATGGCAGCAGGTCGAGTGCCTTCCCCGTGCTGGTGCCCTCGGCAGCCTGACCCAGCACCCGACCAGTTATGTTGTGCAAAGCGGGGCGTGGCGCAGCTTGGTAGCGCGGGTGCTTTGGGAGCACTAGGTCGCAGGTTCGAATCCTGTCGCCCCGATTGACTTTTCAGGGATCGGCAAAGGGACATGTGAGAGAAAAGGTGAGAGATTCTGGCCCTGGAGCCGGCGTCTCTCACTTCTTTCATGACTCAGAACGCTGTCCGGGCCACAGCGTCGGACCCGCAGACCAATGGAGGGAAGGGCGGGTTCGCCAGTGCTCCTACTCATGCAGCCGCATCATTTCTCTCACATGCAGCTGGGATGTGAGAGGTCTCGACACTGGCTCGTGACCAGCTGCGGGTTCCTCGGCGGGTGCAACCAAAGAAGGGATAGCGATCCATCCGGCGGCGGGACATCAGGGTGTCACCCGGCTCAAGGACTGCGCGAGCGCGGCGATGCCCTGAGTCCGGGCGTAATGGCTGTCGGTCTGAGAGGTGGAAGCCTGCGCCGCGTCCTTGCGCTCGGGTGTTGGATCTTCCCTTTGCCGCCGCCGGAATGGTTTGATCGGGCAATACCGCTCGGTCGCTTTCCCGCGTCTGCGGTGGCCTGGCTCTATCTTGCCTGTTCAGGGAGAGTGTGATGCCAAAGATTGCCACGCGCGGCTGCGCGGGGGAAGCTTGATGTTCGGCCTCTCGCGTATCGGATTTCGGCGGGACGTGCGGCTGCTTGCTGGTATGGCGGGCTGTTGAAAACTCAGTGGTAGCAACGGTCTGGTGCCTCTTTAGAGTGTTTGTACTGGTAGAATAAGGGTCGCGCCAAAGGCCCCGAGCCCATCGCCTGCGGCAACGTCATCCCCTGATCTCGCCATCACTGCCGCGTAAGACTGAGCGGCCTTGATGCCCCGATCAGTTGTCACCCACGGCAACTGATTCCATGGCTCTTTGTATGTCATCCAGGCCCGCAATGGGCCCCAGTCGCTCCCTTGTGATCGCGGCCGGCGGAGGCCGTGATCTGGCCTGGCCCCATCAGCGGGTTGCCGCTGAGCTGCTGGCCCGCAGCGGCGGCCGCCTGGTCCATCTGCTGCTTCACGGCGGAGCCCGAGGAGCCGATGCCTCCATTGCCCGCGCGGCGCATCAGCTGGGCTGGTCGGCGCTGGTCATGCCAGCCGAATGGCGACGCCATGGCCGAGCCGCCGGGCCGATCCGCAACCGGGAGCTCCTCGAGCTTGCCGTGGCCCGGGCCGAGGCCCACACCTCCCCTGGTGTCTCCACCTCCGTGCTGGTGGTGGCCTTCCCCGGTGGGTCCGGCACGGCCTCGCTGGTGAGAGAAGCCCGCCGCATGGCCTCCAGTTCCCCGGTGCCGATCGCCGTGGTGGAGGTCAGCCCATCCGCCGCTCGCTGGGCCGATCCCGCAGCTGCTCCTTGCCCCTGAAGCCTTCCGCGCCTGTTGGCGCCTCCGTTCCATTCCCTTATCACCGTCATGCCCGTTCTTACCCCCACCGCTGTTGCCAACGCGCCCGCTCACTTTGCTGCGGCTGCTGACGGTCCCGCCTGCTCCCTGCAGCGCTCCGGCTCCCTTTGGCAGCTGGGCATCGAGGCCCAGGAGCTCACCACCGCCATCGGGCAGCTGGCCGAACAGCTGGAGGCCGATGAGCCCGAGCAGCGCAGCCGCGCCCTCGCTGAGTTGGAGGGCGCCCTGCTGGCCGAGGAGGGCAACAAGGCAGCCCTGGCGGCCAAGGCCGATGCCACCTGCTGGGTGATCGAACACCTGCGCGGCCAGGCCGCCTACCGCCAGCAGCAGGCCAAACGCCTCACCGAGTTGGCCCGCTCTGATGCGGGTCGGGCCGAGGCCCTGGAGGAGTCCCTCGTCCTGGTGCTCACCCGGCTGCAGCCCCAGGCCACCCGCTTCTCGTTCCCCAACCACGAGCTCAGCAGCCGCAAGTCCCAGGCCGTCGAGATCGACGACGAGCAGGCCCTGGCCCCGGAGTGGTTGGTGATCAAGACCACCACCCAGCCGGACAAGACCGCCATCAAGGAGGCCCTTAAGGCAGGCCGTCAGATCGTCGGTGCCCAGCTGATCTCCCGCCGCTCCTGGCGCATCCACTGAGGGGGGGGGCAGAGGTCCCCTCGATACGGGCCTGCTGCAGGAGCAGGCCCATCCCCCTGCCGCACAGCTCATCGCAACCACATCTGTACCGATGGATCTCAGCACCTACGGCAGCCCCGCATCCACCACCAGCCCCACCACACCAAGGCCCAGGGGCCACATCTGGTCCACCCGCCTGGCCAGCTGCGTGGTGCCCATCACCCGCAAACCAGGCCGCCGGCCCTCGCCCGATCACATCCACTGCAGCGAGCCGCCCTGCTGGGTGCTGATCGAGCCGCTGCCGCCTCAAACCTCCGACCACTGATCCAGGTCCCTGATCCCACTCACCCCCTCGAAGCCATGACGTGCACCTTCTCCACCGAGCAGATCGCCTCCCTCTCCGCCCCCCTCGATCGCGCCAAGGTGCGCCAGCGCGAGCAGGGTCGCACCAAGGTCAGCTACCTGGAGGGCTGGCAGGTGATCGCCGAAGCCAATCGGATCTTCGGGTTCGATGGCTGGCAGCGGGAAACCATCGAGGTCCACTGCGTGAACCAGGCCGAGCGCCCCATCGGCCGTGAGGCCAGGCCCGGATGGGGCGTCACCTACACCGCCCGGGTTCGCATCACCGTCGGGGCAACTGCTCATACCCCGGTAATCCGGGAAGGCTGCGGCGCCGGTCACGGCATCGATGTCGATCTAGGCCAGGCCCATGAATCCGCTCTCAAAGAAGCGGAAACCGACGCCATGAAGCGGGCGCTGATGACCTTCGGGAACCCATTCGGCCTAGCGCTCTATGACAAGCAGCAGCGGGAGGTCACCCACTCGGCAGGGGAGAGCGCCGGTCAGAGTCCTGCCAGCAACGGCACGCGGTCGATCCACCGCAGCCCGTCCCCAACGGCCCCGAACGCCGCAGCGGAAGCCAGTGACGACCCGGGCCTGACGCCCCTCGACCCGGTCGTCATCCGCCAGGTCCTCGCCACCCTGCGAGGGTTGCCCCGGCCAGTGCTGGAGGGGTTCACCAAAGCGTTCCGCAAGCGGTTCCAGGTGCCAGAGGAGGCCACCTCCATCGCCGATCGGATCCTGCAGAAGCGCCATCACGACTGGATCGAGGCCTTCATGGTGCAGCACGCAGCTGTGCCGGCGTGATTCCAGGAGCAGAAGCGGCAGCGCTACGGGTGGGGCACCTTGATTGCACCCACCTGCGCTCAACCGGGTCAGTGACCGGTCAGCATCAACTGTTGCAGCGAGAGCAGGGTCCTTTGCTCGGCAACGTGTTGCTGAACCTCCTCGCTCTGGAGCTCCAGCGGCAGCACTTCCAGGCAAGAGCTCCCAGGAGCCAGAGCGAGCTCGTGGCCTGTCATCAACGGAAGAAGATCCAGGTCCCCGAAGTGCTCGGAGGTGGCAAACGCCAGGAGCTTGTTGCCATCAGCGTCTTCGAAGTAGGCAACGGTGTAGGAGGTGCCCGAGGGCCCTTCCGCTGTCGTTACCACCTTGTGCAGAAGGGCTCGCGTCGGTTGATCCGTCGTCATCGTTCAGCCCTCCCCTCAAACGCGATCGACTGACGTCCTCGCCCTGGACATCTCCATCGATGTCACCTGGTGGGAGCAGTTGAGCGAAGCAGGCCCTTTCCCAAGGCATGGGTGGGCGGTTGTTGAGTTGTGCGGGTCGGGCTCCGGTGGCAGCCCGAGATGATTCAGCATGAAGGTGCTCCAATACCAGTGGAGTAGCCCGCAAGGGGAGGCTCAGGGAGGTCAGAGTCCCTGGGCCCTTCTTGCGTAGAAGGGCCGTCCCGTGCGGAGTTCAAGGTCTAGCACCGGCTTTCGGTCACAGACGGGCAAAAAACACCAGGGATGGTGTAAGGGCCTTCGGCGATTGCCAGATTTGGTGGTCGGCCGTAGGATCGCCCCCTTGTGATCTGGTTGCGAGAGCCCTCCCGGCTGGGCATCCCGAGAACCGCCACAACCTCATTCCATAGTCAGCGAACAGAGGCGTTGCAGCGCAACGGTTCTCATCATTCTCAATAAGGAGCACGTGACAGCCAAGAAAGTGGCCTCGACTCGGGAGGTCTTCCGTTGGCACGGCCGCCGAACGAGTCCCGTCCCATCGAGTCAGAGTCGTGCCAGCACATTTGTGCCCATCTGACGGGTCATGGCGGTTCCACCTCCCCGTCGCTAGCGCCAGCCGGGACATCTACAAACCCTGTCGGCCGGTTCCGCTTGCCGGGGAGGCTGGGTATAAAACCGGTAATCCTTTCAGCCGATGCCCAGCCGCACCACCGGTACTGAACTGGGCAGCCTTCCTTGCGCAGGCATGGGAGGCAAAGCCACTCGCCTACCTGCTGCAGCCAGCAGGTAGCCCATGCCAGTCCCAGATTTCGATCGGTATGGCCTGCTTCCAGGCGGAGTTCATGGATGCACGATGGAGGAGGTGGAGGCCGCACTTGCCTGGAATGAGCAGAGGCGTCAACTGACCAACCTCCTGCAGGAGTTCATCGCAGATGAACTTTCCACCCGCTTTGCGGTCATCCCACCTGTGGTGCTGGATGGCAGCTATGTAACCGCCAAAGAGGAGCCCAGCAATATCAATCTCGTCTTGGAGCTACGTGAGCTTCCCGATCTACAAAAGATGCAGGCTGTTGATCTATGCCAGAGGTGCCCTGACATCTTGCTTCGTTATCGGATCGACCTCAATACAGCACTTCAGCAGTCGGGGAGAGACTTCATTGCCTACTTCAGTTCTTTAGATCCCAGGGAGGCAATCGCCATGAACTTGTTTTACGGCCACAAAAAAGGACTGTTGAGGTTGCGGTGATGGGTGGCTGGATCGACGCGATTGAGGGGAAGGCCCGCATCATCCACCAGGAGTTGCTGGCTGCGCGTGAGCTGGCCGTACGCATGGGCAAAAATCCAGATGAAATCGGCTCCCCCTATTTCGAGTTGCTCGCGAAGCTCTATCGGGATGATTACCCCATTGCCTCGCTTGCGGATCATTCAGATTTGGTCGCTCGCTTTACGGGGCCAGGGGTTCTCAATCACGAGCCACCGGTTTCGCTGGTCACCGGAGCCTTCTCCAAGCTGCGCACGCAGATTCAGCACATCGCCAAGTCGATCGCAGGGCTGGGCGAGCAGAGGGTGAAATGGCCTGAGCATCTCGATCCCCACCTGTCCGGGTTGGCCTATGGAAGCCTGGTGGTGGGGATGCGGGTGCCACGGCCAGGGGAAGTGGACTACCAGGGGCAGTTGGTTCTCGATGGGGTCACCGACGGGCTTTACCAAGCCGTGAGGGACGCTGTCCGAAGTCTTCCAATCATCCCAAGGCTGATCGAGGAGGAGAGTGTCAGCGAAGAGGTTTATTCCCTGTTTCCTGACCCGGCCGTCCGAGACACCATCATGCTGGCTGCCCACAAGCTGGCCCCATCGTCAAAGAACAAAGGCATCACCGATTTGTTCCTGAGTTGCCCCGGAGAAGACGAGCTGGCACCGCCTCCACTCACCAAGAAGAGTCGGGAGATCTTGCGGCGCAGCTTGAACGAACCGTCCGGGAAGCGCTCCAGTGGCACCGATTCCTTTGAGGGTGTGGTGCGGGAGATCGATCTGGATGCCTTGCGCTTTGAGATCCGCGGCGCCCGGTATCTGCGAGGTATCCGCTGCATGTACGACGAGCGCCACAAAACGAAGGTCAAGGAGATCCTTGATTGCACGGTTCGGGTCAGCGGCAGCTACGAGGCGGCTGCCGACGAGCAGCCCAGACTTGTGGCGGTGGAGAGCATCAAGATTTTGCGCAGGGCCGACGAACAGCTGGACCTGCTTGCGCACTGAGATCTGCTTGCTGGCTGGTTGCTCCGATCCCCCAGGAGTGGCAATGGCCCTACGGGCGGAGGTTCTGGCTGAGGCCTTCCTGGTGCTTCACCGCAGCCGGATCATCAGCACAAGCGGAAGCTCATGGCGTTCCTCTCGGCCAGAGCACTCCGGTGCTCGGCCGGCCGCTGCCGCCACCCGTTCCCCCGCCCCCCTGGAGCTGCTTGGCATAGAAGGGGTGCTGCCGCACGCCCGCGGCACCGAGGGCTGCCGTTGACCAGTCGATCAGGAAATCCGGGCCGGTGGCTGGTCCCATCGCGACGGGGCCTGGGGTGAGCAGCGGGCAGAAGCTCAACCGATCCGGGATCGTGCTCCAGGGCAAGGAACCGACCGTGTCCCAGCCCGCCCGTGGCTGCGTACCCGGTGGGTTCAGGTACCAGAGGTCGGTGGCGCCGCTGTAGGCCGCCGCCAGCTGGTAGAAGGTGCCGGCTCCGCCGGGGTTGCTCACCCGGCCCAGGCGGCGCGGGTCCGAGAGCTGGTTGCTGCCCAACCAGAAGCAGTCCGGCAGCGCGATGCGTGGCTGGATTGTCCCCGGCGCGAAAACACCGCTGCTGGTGTTGGCATACAACCCGCAACCGCGGATCAGTTGCTGGTCGCTGCCGGTCGGTGGCAGCGGAATGATCGAGGCCGCCACCAGGGCGTTGTTGCTCCAGGTGTAGCTGTTCTGTGAATAGAACATGCCGGTGTAGGAGTTGGAGCGGTTGAGCACCACACTCCAACCGCTCACCGCCGGCGAGCGGAACAACAGCAGGGTGTGATTCTGCGTGTTGATGTCGGTGCCGATCGGCGCGATCGTGTAGCAGAAGAACTCACGGCCTGGTGTCGTATCGGCCTGAATCAGTAGGAAACCGGCCAGATCCCAGGCCGGTGTGCCATCGGAGGCGTAGTGCGACAGGCCGGCATTGACGCTGAACAAGGTCGCCGAGAAGCTGCCGTAGCCACCGTTGCTGCTGTCGTTGGTGTAGGCGCTCTCGAGGCCCAGTTGCAGGCGGGCGGAGCTGCTGCTGGAGTTGTAGCCCTGAACCTTGGAGCTGTTCGAGAAGCTCAAGAGCACCGGCGTCTGCGGATGGCCCAGCCGCCAGACGTAGCCGTAGGTGGTGGGCCCGGTCGCGGCGCTGTGATCCTTGATGACCTGCAGCGGCACCAGGGCATTGGCTGGTGTGGCGTTCACCTCCGCCGAGAAGGCCGTGAAGGCCTCCGCCAGTTTCAGGCCCGGATCAGTGGCCAGCTTGCTGGTCCAGTTCCAGAGCGGCCATTGAAGAGCGGAGCAGGTGAGGGTCATCGCGTCAGCTCACCGGATCCTTGAGCCGAACCACCAGCCGTGAGGGGCCGAGCTGCAACCACTCGCTGCCATCGGCCGGCTTGATGTACCCCAAGCTTGTGAAGGTGCGGTTGTAGAGCGCCAGGTCCGCCGGCAACGCCACCGGATCCCACCACTGCACCGGCGGTAGCGGCTGCTGGTAGAAGACCGTCGGTGTGATCGGCAGCCACTGGGCCGGGCGCACCAGCATCAGTGGCGCCGCCGATGAGAAGTAGTCAGCGCGGAAGGCGGTGGAGAGCAGCACCTGGGGCCGCGCAAGGTTCCAGGCCACCGTGGCGATCACCCCGGCCATGTCGGTGAGCGAGAGGTGCCACTGAGCCGACACCACGTCCTTGGCGATCAGCAACGCCACCGCCTGGCGGTTGGAGAAGGAGTGCTGAGAGAAGGCAAAGCAGAAGAACTCCTGGCCTGCCGCCAGGGAGTAGGCCACCACCGCACCGAGGGGAAGGGGTTGAGGAGGCAGGGTGATCAGGGAACTGGTGGTGCCCACCCCACCCGTGAGGCTGCCGTGGCCGCCGAGGGCCGAGCCGGCGGTGAAGGCCGAGGCCAGGCCGGCATGGGTCGTCACCGCTCCGCTGCTCAGGTTCGCCACCCACTGGCTGATCAGCTCCACCGGCTGGCCGCCGCTGAGCGCTGCGAGCCGTGCCTTGAGCGTCCAGCCGCAGAAGCCCGGCGCCCCTGTCGGGCCTGTCAACACGCTCAGCAGTTGGGTGGGGTTCTGGTCGTTGGCGGCGGTGAGCCAGGTGACGAGATGGCCTGCCACTTCGCCAAACAAGGCCGGGAGCGCAAAGCCCTGGTCCCCCCGGCGGCTGAGATCGGTGATCGTCGCCGCCATCAGCCGCCCACCGAATCGTTGAGCACCAGGGCCAGCACGCCCAAGGTGGCCGTGTGGGCGCCTGTCACTTCGGTGCGCAGCCGAGCCCAGAGCCGCTGCTGCAGGGGGACCTCACCGTTGCTGTAGCTGCAGCCCGGCGCGAGTTTGAGGGTCGGTGTTTCAGCGGAGAAGCGCAGATCCAGGAGCACACCGGCTGAAAGCGGCGGGTCCTCCTCGATCGGCCTGGCCCCGTCCGCCGTTCGTGCCGCCGCGGAGTCGTAGAAGCTCACCCAGGCTGGCGCCGAGCAGCTCACCTCCAGGAACAGCCCATCCACGCCGAGGTTCGCAAAGCTCAGATCCAGCACCGACGGGCCGCTGAGCGGCCCACTGCTCTGCTGCTCAAGGGCCCGCCTGGGCGTGTCGATCCGCGGAACCCAGCTGGGCATCAGGGGATCACCGGGATCTTGCGGATCGCCCGCACCGTCTGGGGAAACGTCTTGCCCAGCGGCTCCCAGTTGCCATAGAACCAGTCCTGCACCTCGTGGGTGGTGGCCGAGTCCTGCGTGGAGGTGCCCATCCCGCCGGCAAAGAAGGCCTCCGCTGCTCCATCAACAAAGAGCGGGAAGGCGGTCTGAGCTGGAGCAGAAAAGGTGTAGTTGGCACTGACCGGCACCGCATAGGGGTTGGCGCCGTGGGTGGTCACGTTGCCCTCACTGCCGTCCGGCTTGAAGCGCCGGTAGAGGATCTCCAGTTCGAACAGCGCTGGGATGTACCAGTCGCTGAAGGTCGCGATGGTGAGCCCCCGCGCCCACTGGGTGGCCGGGTGGGCGGCATCGTTGGCGGCGTTGCTGTTCGCCCAGCCATCGAAGGTGCTCGATGCCCCCGTGGTTGCCGTATTGCTGGTCTTGCAGGCCCTGATGCTCTGGCCCGTGGCCTTGGGCGCAATGATCAGGGCGTGGGTAGCCACGCCGTTCATGCTCTGGGAGATCAGCCCGCCGTAGTAGCCGCCCTCGTAGGCCGCACCAATCGCCGGCAGGCTGGCCACTGGGGTTCCCGTCGGCGCCGCGCCGAGTTTGTAGACGTCGCCGTTGCTCTGATCGAGGTAGAGGTCCCCGGTGATCTGGCCCGGGATCGAGGCCGGCGGCGGGCCGCTGCCTGCGTACCAGCCCGTGCCACGCACACCCTGGGCTCCAGCCCCACCGGTGGCACCGATCGGGCCCTGGATGCCTTGCGGTCCAGCGGCGCCGGTGCTGCCGGCCGGTCCCGTTGGTCCGGTCGGACCCGCCGGGCCGATGCTGCCTGTGGGTCCAGCGGGGCCCGCGGGGCCTGAGATCGGCCCGGCGTTGATCCAGTTGCTGCCGGAGGCATTCCAGCTGTAGAGGCTGTCGTTCTCGTCCTGAACGATGTAGGCGTCCCCCTGCTGGCGGTTGGCCGTCGGCAACGCCGAGAAGGTGGCCACACTGCCCTTGAGGTTGATGCCCGTGCCGGCGGTGCCCTGGGGACCAGCAGGGCCTTGGGGTCCAGCCGCTCCGGTGCTGCCGGCTGGGCCAGTGGCTCCCGCTGGCCCCTGGCTGCCGGCGGGACCAGCGGGTCCCTGCGGCCCGCTGTTGCCTTGTGGGCCGGTCGGTCCGGTGCTGCCACCAGGGCCCGTCGGTCCAGGCACCCCCTGGGGTCCACGGATCGAGCCGGTGTTCGCCCAGGAGGTCATCGACTCAGCAGGCCGTTCTCACGATCTATTGCCATTGATGCGAGCAGGCCCCTCAGGTCAGCACCCAGGCGGCTCCGCTCCAGAAGCGGATCGGCCTCAGGATCCAGGCGTTGCCGGTCCAGACCTTGGCGATGATCGGCTGGAAGCCCCGATCGATGCCGAGGTAAGTCATCACGGCGCCAGGGCTGGCTGTCCTCACCCCAAAGAACTCCTCGGTGATGATCCGCCCAGCGAGGCCCTGGTCCCAGTTGTCGTGGCCGCCGTCGAACGGCTGGATTGGGTCCTGACGCCTACGCATCGCTCAGCCCACCGCCAGCTTGAGCAGACCCCGCACCGCGCCGGTGGTGGTGGTCGAGCAGAACATCAACAGCGCCAGGCAGGCGTCATTGGGCACCACCGGCAGCCCGAGGCCGGCCCAGTCGCGGATCTCGCTCTTGTTGGCCACCATCGTCGTGGTGCCGGTCAAAAAGCGAGTGGCCGTCACCCCGAAGGCCCCGGCTGTGCCGGTCGTGGCGCTCAGCAGGACACTGTTCACCTGCTTGATCCCCGTCTTGCCCGCAGCAGGGAGGATCGGATAGAGGCCCGAGGCGCGGCTGGTGGCCGCCAGGGCGATCACCACATCTCCGGTGGTGTCGTCTGCATAGGTCACGTTCACCGTGGCGTTGACGCCCGTGGCGCCGGTGTCCGTGTACCACTCCAGCCACCAGCAGAGCTCAGAGAGATCCACTGCGCCGATCCGATCGGAGGAAACGCCGGTGATGGTGAGCGGCAGGTTGGTGGTCTGCACCGTGGGAGAAGCAACGGTGCCGGAGAGGCCGCCCTGGTGGCAGAGCCGGTCATGGACGCTGAGGTTGGTGGCGCTGTTGGCCGTCACCAGATCCAGCCAGGCCAGGTAGTTCGCTGCTGGCGGTGTCTGGTTCGTGAGCGGCAACGCTCCGGTCGTGGCCCTGGTGCAGACCGCCGCCGTGGTCGGGATGGCGCCCTGGCCCGGCACACCGGATGCCCGCCAGAGCGAATAGAAGCGGCCGGCCACGGCGTTGGTGAGGCTCGCCTTGTCGATCAAGGCATTACGCGAGAGCGTCAGGGCTGCAATCAGCTGGTCGCGGCTCGTGATCGCCATCAGTTGGTGTCCACCCAGAGGTCGTTGACCTGGGGGCTGGCTGGCGCGGTTGGTCCCACCGTCAGCCTGGAGGCGTTGAGCTTGAGGTTGAGCGCCGCCTGCAGGTCGGCTTGCGCGCTCAAGCTGCCCGTGATGCCGCCCCAGACGCTTGGCCCGGCAGGGCCGGCGGGGCCCTGGTTGCCGGTCGCTCCAGCTGGACCTGTCGCCCCCGTCGGACCTGTTGCTCCGGTGGGCCCGGCAGGTCCGGTGTTGCCGGTGGCGCCTGGCACACCTTGGGGGCCCTGGGCGCCGGCTGGGCCCTGGCTACCCGGCGGCCCAGCAGCTCCCGCTGGTCCTTCCGGCCCCCGCAGCGACAGCCCGAGGGCGCCCCAAGACGTCATCCACACCCCCAGCCGTTCACCCCAGCTATTGCCATCGGCGCTGGCCGGGCCTTGGCCTCAGACGATCAGTTCGAAGACCTGGCCGTTCACCCGGTTGAGGTACAGATCGCCCGGCGCTGGCGGCGGGTTGAGCCCCTCGCTCGGTGGTGGCCCATCACCCGCATACCAGCGGGTGCCGCGGCTGGCGGCACCGGAGCCGTTCATCACCACCAGCGACGGCTTGCCATCCACCGGCGATGGCAGCAGCGCCAGGCCGCCCTGGGGGTGCAGGCGCAGCCGCCACACCTCGGCGCGGCTGCCGTTGTAGGCCAGCCCATCGAGACCATCGCTCGGCACCAGAGGCTCCACGCCGGCCAAGGTGCCGGCGCCACCGGTCCCAACAGAGATCGATGGCACCAGATTCGGCGGCAGCGGGCAACCCAGCAGCGCCACCGGCAACGTGGCGATGTTCATCCCCATCGTCACCGTCACGCTCAGGTCCAGCCGCTGCCCGTAGACGTGCCGCACCTTGGGCACATCCGGCCGGTAGGGCGTCCAGGGCACGGTTTCGCTTGTGCCATCGCCCCAATCCACCTGAAAGTCCTGGGCCGGCAGCCCCAACGGGTTCACCGCCAGCTCGATCGGCGCTGATCCGAGCGGGTCATTCCAGCGGCTCGGCGCCGGCATCCAGAACAGCTCCAGCGGTAGGGCCGGCACCTGTCCCAGCCGGAAGCTCAGCTCCAGCCAGCGCGGCGCCTCATGCACCAGCACCCATTCCTCGCTGCCCGGGCAGCCCACAGGCGGGATGATCCGCACCCGCCCGTTCGTGGGATCAGAGCCAGTGGGCAGGGGGTAAGGCATGGGGGTGCTGCCGGATCAGCTCAGCAGATCCAGCGGCAGGGCCGGGAGCTCGTCCTGGGAGTCAGGTTTCGCCTCGGCAGTCAGGCCACCGGATGCCAGCCGCTCGGCCTCGGCCACCAGCTCCGCCTTGGTCATGCCCGGATCCAGCGCCACGCCGTAGCGGCGCTCCACCTCGGCGATGATCTGCGCCTTGGTCATCACGGCGTAATCGGGCAAGTCCTCAGCAGTCGCCGCCAGGGCCTGCTCAGGACTGGACGGCGCAGGCCTCTCGTGGAGCGTGATCGAGAACCAAGGTCCAGTCCCCACCGAGTTGGCCACGGCGATCAGGCAGTCCTCAGCGGCCAGGACCTTGCCGGTGGCCAGGGAGAACACCAGCTCCGTCAGGCTGGACACCTTGACCCCAGAAGCCGTGGCGAGCGAGGGAGGCTGAACCACCACCGTGCTCCCGGGCTCAAAGTTTGAGCCGACTAACTGAACCTCCTGACCCGGTGCCTCCACTCCGATCGAGTAGGGACCACCTTTCACCGCGGTGATCACCGCCAGCCCCTCGCTGGGATCAACCGGTGGATCGATCGGTGGTTCAACCGTCAATCCACCGTCCTCCCCATCAGCACCCGGAAGGCTGGGGGCGTGCGCTTGCCAGCCCAGGGCCTGCCAGCCGTCCATGTGACAGGGGAAGCAGTAGCGGGTCTCACCGCCATGGGTGATCCGGATCATCCCCTCGGGGGGGACATCCAGCCTCGGCATCGCATCGGTGAGTGGCATCGACATCGTCGGATCAGCAGGGCGGATGCGATCAGAGGGTTCATCAGGCAACGGATCGAGCGGCGGCGCCGTCGGCACCGTCGGATCAGAGCCCTGAGTCAGGGGTTGAGGCGGCGCCCAGGGGGAGCCGGGCACCGTGGGGCGCACAACGGGATTGGCGAGTGCCGTCGCCTCGATCACGGAGCCATTGAGGTCACCGGGGCTGGAGTCGCTCATCGGCTCAACCGTGGGTGAGGCTGACGTGGGCACCAGCCGGCGTCGATGGGGTCAGGGTTGCGCGCGCAAAGAAGAAGCACGGGTCCACCACGTTGGCCAGATCACCAGCCGCGGGCACCAGGGCATCGCCGCTGATCGTCGCCTCGATCTGCCCACCAGCGGCGGGAACCGCCACGGTGGCGGCCGTCACCCAGGTGCCGGTGGTGCCGTCCTTGAGCAGCGGCGCCACCTGCAGCACCGCCGTCACCGCTGCCGCCGCACCGGGATGGGAGAACAGCAAGGAGAAGTGCTCGACGGTGTCGAGCGGAACGCTCAGGCGCACGATCTCGGCACTCACCCGGGTGCGCTCAAACGGGTCGGTGGCGCTGTAGTTGATCCAGCCCACCAGCGTGGTGACGGCATCGATGAGCTTGTTGCCGGAAGCGGTCATGGTCGTGTCCTCAGAAGAAACAGATCGAGCGGTGTGGCCCTCGGGGCCTCAGGTCAGAGCGGGGCCGATGTTGTACAGCCGCCCGATCGCCTTCTGATCGCAGACGGCAAAGCCCACGTACCAATCGACGCGGGTGCGGAAGACAGGGGCGTCCTGCACTTCCCCGAAGTCCCGCACCGAGATGCCGTAGCGGCCCTCGAAGGGGCCCTGCAGGCCGGTCATCTGCTCATCGCCAAAGGCGCAGCAGTAGATCGAGGTGGTGCCGCCCGCCTCGCCGAAACCGAGCACGTCGTTGCCGTTGGCGTCTTCTTCCAGGCAGAGGATCTCGGTGTCCTCGAACCAGTGGCGCCCGTCCATCACCTGATAGAGATCACCCCCAGCAGCGCGGCAGGCGGAGCTGATCTGACGCCGGCCCGCCTTGCTGGTGAGCAGCACCTTCTCGCTGCCGTAGGCATTGACGGAGTCGACCAGGGCCTCCAGCCGGGTGAGCTTGACGCTGCCGGAGGTGTTGTCGACGGTCTGGGGCCCCCCGGGGGTGAGCCGCTTGCTGAGGCCGTTGAAAGCGCGGGGGTCAAAGGCGGCATCGCCGTTGATCACGGCTGCTTCCAAGGTGAGCCGCATCGAGCGCACCTTCTGCTCGGTCTGGCTGGCCCTGGCCTCGGGGCCATTGAGATCCACGATCGAGCGGTCCACATCGAGATCACCCCCAAACAGGTGCACGAACTCGGTGTCGTTTTCGACGGCGCCGTAATCACGCCGGTAGCCCTCGTTGACGGCGCGGAAGCCGACGCGGGGCATTTTCTTCTCGACGGCGAACTTGAGAGCACCACCAAGCAGATTGCGGAAGGGCAGGCGGCTGATCAGTTGACCCTCGGTGAAGGTCTTGATCACGGCCAGGCGCTCGACCCGCGTCTCGTGTTTGGCAGCCTCGATCAGGGAGAGGCCCATGCTTGCTCCGGGTGTACCCAGCAACGTCACCCAGCTATTGCCAGCAACAGAAATGGTTGGGGGCTGGTCAGGCCCCGTCATGGTGCGGGGTGGCCTCAAGGGCTGACGCAAGCGGCGATGCCGCCCTTGACCCCACCCCGCCCGGCTTTGGGGTCCTTCTCCAGCTCCCCATGGCTTCCGCCTTCCGCCGCGCTGCACTGGAGCGCCACAGCTCCGAGTCTCTCGATCGCATCAGCACCATCTGCCACTCGGCCTGGGTGCCGCTCTCACGGCTAGCAGAGCTGGCCGAGCAGATCCTCTTTGAGCGCCAAGCGGCGCTGCCGGAGCGGGCTCTTGATCCAGAGATCCTGGCGCTGCTGCCCTATTGAGCGCAGCTCCCGCCCGGCTGCGGCCGGGCTTTTTCATGCCGCTGGCAACAGGGAAGAAGCAAGCAGCCCTTCCCATGGCCACGCCGATGACCCCGGAGCGGTTCCAGGACCGCTGGGAAGCGTTCAAGGGCGAACCCCAGCAGGTGTCAGGCATCTGGGGGCTTTATCGCTCGATCGCCGAACTGGAAGGCAGCGGCGACATCCTCGATGAGCACGCGAGCTGGGCGCTCAAGTTCAGCGAGAAGCCAGCAGCGCCGCCGACGCCGGCGAGGGGCAATCCGCTGGCGTTGCCGTTCTTCGATCAGACCAACGATGGGCCCGAGGGCTGGCGCCATTGCCAGAGCTCCAGCATCGCCATGAACCTTGCCTTCTTGAAGGTTCCCGGCATCCGCGACGACCTCGACTACCTGCGGGTGGTCGAGCGCTACGGCGACACCACCAGCCAGGCGGCTCACGCCAAGGCCCTCGCCGAGCTCAAGGCGCCCGGTCGTTTCATCACCAACTGCACAGTGGAGCGGGCCAAGACCGAGATCGACAAGGGGTTCGGCCTGGCGATCGGCATCCTGCACAAGGGTCCGGTGTCAGCACCGAGCGGCGGCGGCCATTACATCGCGGTGCGGGGCTATGACGCCAACGGCTGGCTGGTGCATGACCCCTACGGCGATCTCGATCTGATCCGCGGCACCTGGGCCCAAGAAGGCGGCGGCGCCGGGAGGGGTCTGCACTACTCGTTCAAGAACACCAACCACCGCTGGCTGCCGGAAGGTCCCGCCTCGGGCTGGGCCTGGTTGTTCTCGTGAGCTGTGGCAGGCAACGACCCGAGCGGTACCGGCAGTGGCTCGGGTCAGCGACCAGCCTCTGCGAGGAAGCGCGGTTCGAAACCGCCCTTTGATCGGGAGCGCTTCATCTTCAAGTTGCTGGCGGTCGTGATCATCACCCAGCTCACCCTCTACACCGTGGCGACCGGAGTCTGCGGAAATGTGGCCTACTCCCAGCGCCAGAAGGTGGTCGAGGTTTGCCCCCGCGTGCTCGATCAGGTGACCGCAGCCTTTGATGCCACCTTGAAACTGCTCATCGCCCTACTGGGCGGGGCGGCACTGACCCAGAACGGACGCTGAGAAGGGCCCTGCGATCCGGCCGGCAGATCAATCCACCAGCGCATCGTCGCCCTCCTGGTGTGGCCGGGTGAACTGCCCGCGGCTGTTCCGTACCGGTGGCGCTGGCATGCGGCCAGGTGCAGGGCTTCCCGGTGCAGCGCTGCCAGCACGGCTGTCCATGAAGTAAGTCGCTGCCGACTGGCCGGCCAGCGCGATGGCGGGCAAGGCCAGCGCCCAGCGGTGCTCGCAGAGCTGAACGTCAGAGGTACGGACCTCGCAGGCGCCGACGAAGGCGCCCAAGGCCAGGATCTCGGCACCGACCAGGGCAAGGATCGGCGCTGTGTTGCTGGCAGGAGCGGGAGCCATCAGCGGGGCGAAACGAAGGGCAGGCGATGCCCCTGCTCCCTGTTGCCACCAGAGACCGGCATCGGCCGGATCGGGGGGCGGCTGGCCTGCTGCTTTGCCTTGCTCAGCTTGGCCTTCTCCTACGTCGAGGCCTTGGGTCGCGCGTCCTACGCGATCAGGCCATGGCCCGCACCCCATCCCAGGCCGATGCCCTCTTCCAGCAGTTCCTGCCCCTCGCTGAATCCATCGCCCGCGGCCTGGCGTCCAGCAGCCGCGTGATCGAGCTGGATGATGCCCGCCAGGTGGCCCAGATGCAGCTCTGGCTCTCCTGCAGGCAAGTCACCGATCCGGCCTCTGCCGCCGGCTATCTCAGGCGCTGCATCAATGGCGCCCTGCTCCACCACCTTCGTGATCACGGCCGCCTGGTCCGCGTCCCGCGGCGTCAGCACGAGAAAGGCGGCCACCCCTGGAGCCACCAGAGCCTGCACGCCCCCATGCCCAGCGGCGCCATCTGGATCGATCAGCTGGAGGCGCCTGAGCAGTCGGGCCAGCCCGGTGGCCTGTGCATCGAGGCCCTGCTGGATCGGCTCCCGGCGGCCCAGGCCGCGATCATCCGCCTCTCGGTGCTGGAGGGCCAGAGCCTCCGCCAGATCGGCGCAAAGCTCGGCATCAGCGCCATGTCGGTGCAGCGGCGCCGGCAGGCGGGCCTCGCCGCCCTGAAGGCAGAGCTGGCCTGAAGGCCCAGAGGGCCGAGGCCAGCGGGCCGGTTCAGGCCGGCCCCAAAGCCCCGGATCGGGGTCAAATTCGGGGAGCAGTTCGGGCAAATTCAGGGAGCACCAGGCCAAATTCGGGGAGCAGTTCGGGGAGCTCAGCCCCGTGGGGCCTGCCCCTTTGGGGCTTGGCCCTTGGGGGCTGGCGGTGGGATCGCGCATCATCCGCCGGGGCAAGGGCTGCGCGAGTCGGCCTGGCGGCCGACCCTTGCCTGATCCGGCGGTGCTGCTGGCGTCCCATCGCTGCGCCACGGCGCCAGGTCCCATGTCCCTCTGGCTCGATTCCCTCTCCCGCGAGGATCCCGTCGCCCTCGTCCACTCCAGCCACCTGGCGCTCACCCGGCTGCTGCGCACCCACCGGGGCAAGCCGATCCGCCGCCTCTGGATCGATCACCCCTATGGCGAGGAAGAGATCACCCTGCTGGAGGAAGAGCTGATCCCGGCAATGGAGCAGTTCCTGGCCCGCATCCAGGAGATCGATGCAGCGCTGGAGGCCGCCCATGAAGCGGAGATCGAGCGGGTCCAGGCCGCCATGGCAACAGAAGCATTGGCGGCGGCCTGAGATCGCATGGGGCCGCTCAGCGCCGGCCCCTTTGGGGCTCTGCCCCTCGGGGCATGGCCCCCTCAGGCCCCGCCTCTCACCAGGGCTTGCCCTTGCGCAGGTAGGTCTCCACTTCCGCCTTGCGGATCACCCGCGACTCGTGGTGGTTGCTGATCTGCAGCAGGCCGCCACTGATCCTGGCCGTCACGCGCCAGGGGCCTGCTGGTCCTGACGAGATTGGCTTCTCACCCAGCGAAGAGCCGAGCTGATCACGGGTGGCAGCGTCATGGGTAGCAGGAGGCATCAGCGCAGCGGCAGGACATCAACACCCCTTGCCAGCGGCAACCGTGGCCTGGCAATGGAACGTGAACGAACGCCATGCAGCCATGCCCGCCACCATGATCAGCGCCAGATCGATGAAGGCCCCGACTCAGATCGCCCGGGTTCACGCCAAACCCCGCACCGGCGTCTGGCCCCAGCAGGTCGTCGGCTCTCCGGGTGTTGCCTTCTCCGTCGCCATGGCCCGCTCGCGGGGCAGCTTCGATCGGCAGATGACCAAGACCACCGACTCCCGCCCGTCCTGGGTGCGGCGCACCGGCGGCTGGAGCAGCGGCGATCTGCTGCGGGACTGACTCCCCTGGGGATGGGTCGCGCGGGATTCCTCATGGTCGCCCCACGGGCAAGGGCTGACGCGAGCGGCTCGGCGGCAGGCGCCGTCGCCGCCCTTGCCTGCGCGGGGCACCACTCGGGCGTCCCGCGCTTTGCCTTTCATGGCCGCGTCCCAGTCCCGCTCACGCAAAACCTTCGATGGCCCCACGGCCGAGGAGAAGATCGTCGCCTCCTTGATCGAGCTGATGGAGGCCGGCTCCGCCCCCTGGCGGCGGCCCTGGGATGGCACCGGAGGTGGCCACCACGTGAATCTGCTCTCGGGCCATCGCTACCGGGGTGCCAATCCGATCCTGCTCACCCTCGGCATGCACATCCGGGGTTCCGCCCTGCCATTCTGGTGCGGCTTTGCCGAGGCCAAGAAGCTCGGCATCTTCCCCCGCAAGGGCAGCAAGGCGGTTCACATCCTGCGGCCCCAGCTCCACAGCCGCGAAGAGTCAGGCGTCGGCGGTGAAGTCACCCTGCGCAGCTGGGCCAGCTACCGGCCAGTGGCGGTGTTCAATGCGGCTGATCTCGAGGGAGAGGCACTCGCCGCCTTGATCGAAGCCCGCAAGGCGGCAGAGGGCGTCGAGCCCAAGCCGGAGCCGCAGCGTCTGGAAGCGGCCGAGGCCGTGCTGGGTGCCTGGCCGGTGCCGGTCAGCTTGGGGGGGGATCGGGCCTGCTATCTGCCCGCCATCGATCGGATCCAGCTGCCGGATCGAGCCAGCTTCCACTCACCAGCAGCGTTCTGCGCCACCTGGGCCCACGAGCAGATCCATTCCACCGGCCATGAGTCCCGGCTCAAGCGGGATCTGGGCGGTGCCTTCGGGAAGCCGCGCTATGCCCGCGAGGAGCTGGTCGCCGAGCTGGGGGCGGTGCTGCTGGGCGATCGGCTGGAGATCGGCAGCGAGATCGAGAGCCATGCCGCCTATCTCGGCCACTGGGTCGCGCTGCTCAAGGAGTCGCCCAGGGTGCTGTTTCAGGTGCTCAGCGAGGCGCGGCAGGCGGCGGATTTGATCTGTCCTGAGCCAGCTATCGCAATTCCGGTCGAAGGGATCCCAGCAGGGGCTCCAGCCTGACGCGGCACCCAAAACCAAACCTGGCTAGCACTGAGGCCTGGCCGCCGCCACCATCGCTCCATGGCCTCCAGCCCCTCTGCTGCCTTCCTTCGCCTGCAGGAGTTCGAACTCCTCCGCATGCGGATGAGCCACATCTATCAGCTTTTGATGTAAATGGACCTTCTTAGCTGTGGTTTGCCACCAGGTTGTTCATGCCTGCAGCTGAGCGAGCCGCTGCTGAGGGGTGAGACCACCCAGGGCCATATGGCACCTGCGGCCGTTATAGATCCTCAAGTAAGCCGGTAACAGCTCATTCCTGGCGGTTGAGCTGCCGTAGGGCATCACGTAGGCCCACTCTTCCAGCAGTGTCTTGATAAACCTCTCGGCCTTGCCATTGGTCCGAGGGGTGTAGGGCCTTGTTTTTTTGACCTTCAATCCCATGGCCTGAGCGGCTTTTCGCCAGCCGTGGGATTTGTAGGCAGACCCGTTGTCGCTCAGCACCCGCCTGCACTCAATGCCTTGGCCGTTGAACCAGGCCACCGCACGGCTCAGGAACCCCACCGTGGTCGGCCCCTTCTCGTCGGCCAGGACCTCGACATAGGACAGGCGTGTGGCGTCATCCACGGCCACGTGGACCTTCTCGTAGCCAGCGCCAGGGGAGCTTCCTTTGCGTGGATCGCCAGTGATCCGGTGCCCAACACGGCTGAACCGGGCCAGTTGCTTGATGTCGACATGGATCATGTCGCCCGGCTGCTCCCATTGGTACCGCTGCACAGGGGGCTTTGTGTCGAGGTTCCGCAGCCGGTTCAGGCTCAGGCGCCGCATCGCCCTGGCCAGGGTCGTGATCGGCACCAGCAGCAGCCGGGCGATTCTCCTGAGGGTGCAGCGCTGATGCCTGAGGTCCACAGCCTGCTGCAGTTGCTGCGGATCGAGCGTCCGCCGCTGGGTGCGGCGCACACTCCGTCGATCCGCCAGTGCCGCTGGCCCGCCTGCACGGAAACGAGCCAGCCGCTTGCGAGCTGTGCGCTCACTGATGCCGTGCTCGCCAGCCAGTTGAACAAGGCTTCTGCCCTCGTCGAGGTGCTGCCGGATCAGGCGTTCCCGACCGATGGGTGTCAGGCGGGCATTGGGGTGTGTATGCATGGGTTGTGAGGTCTTGGGCTGTTGGGTCGCACCACAACCCTGTCGACCTCACACCCCTTTGTCAGCCGGAACAACCTGGTGGCACTACACACTTAGTCGTCGATTCATATAGAGTTTATACACTCGAAGGCAATGCGTTGCCACTGCCTCAAGGAAAAGATAATGGAGCAGAGCAAAGGAAGTATCTCATCCGGATATAGTTTAATTAATTGAAGTGACTACTCGCGAGATCTAAGGCGCTATGGACCGCAGGCCAGTTGATTTCAATACCCACGCCAATTCGCCAATCTCTAACCAGGCCAAGCTTCCTCAATAAAATTATCTCAGCCTCCAATAGAGGTCGAGTTCTGCCACCTCTAATCGTTGAACTATTAGCCACTCTTAACTCATTGACCAGCAGATCGGCTAGCCACGCCCTATAAGGAACACTCTGAAAATCCATCGCGCGAGTCCCGCAAGACATACTAGCAAAGCTAGTCGGATTAGCCGAGAAAAGTCGATCACTCAGAGAGTAGAGATAATGCAGAAACGACGAAAAGCCTCCTTCAGATAGAATTACACTCCTAAGAACAGACAAAGGTCCCGGTGCATTTGCGGCGAGTGTTGAAGCGCTGCTCCAACAGCTGCCGGAAAGGGGCCAATGAGAAGCCAAGGGCAAGGGCTGGTTGCCGGGCTTGGTGAAATTCACTCCAATGATTGGCTGATGAAAAGCCGTTGCTGTTCTCGGAAGCCAGCTGATCCAGTCTCGGTGCCCCATCAAAAGGCTGCCGGATCAGACGTTCCCGATCGATCGGTGTCAGCCGAAAAGGCTTGCTGATACGGACAGCTAAGCCGCAGCGGCCTCGATGATCGCCGTTGTGGAGGCCTCCACCGCGCGGGCCACATCCCTCAGGGAGGGATCGGCCGAGAGGCCCGCAAGCATCACCTCGGGGCGGATCATGCCGATGCGGGTCGTGCCTGCGTCGGTGTAGACGGAGATCCGGCAGGGCAGAGCCATGTTGAGCGCCATCGTGGTGCTGAGCACCGCGGCGGCCTGCTGGGGGTTGCACACCTCGAAGATGCGGCACTGCTCTGGGAATGGCAAAGCTTTGCTGCGCAGGGTGTTGCCCAGATCATGCACGGCCAGTACGCCGAAGCCCTGGTCCACCACTGCCTCCTCGAGGGCTGCACTGGCCTCCTCGAAGGATTTCGGTGTGTCGAGGATGAAGAACGGATCCATGGCTGGCATCAGGTCGTTCCGTACCAGCTGCGGTACCACTGGGTCATCTGCTCGATCTCCCGGCTCTGGGCCTTCACCATGGCCTGTTGCATTGCTCGCAGTTGCGGATGCTGGCTGTTGGTCTGGGCCATCGAGGCCATCATCACGCCCATGCGGTGGTGGGGAATCATCTGCTCAATGAAGGCCCGATCGAAGTCGGCGGCGTTCTTCAGGGCGGCCAGGCTTGTGCCCATGCCCATGCCCATGCCGCCCATCCCCATGCCACCACCCATGCCCATCCCCATACCGCCCATGCCCATGGCTCCTCCGGTCGTCCAGCTGGGAACGTCGCCGCCAAACCACTGCCGGTACCAGGTCCGCATCTGGGCGTTCTCCTGGCTCTGGCTGGCCTTGATGCTGCGGGCCAGCTCCTTGATCTCGGGCCTGCGCGCGCGGGTGAGGGCGAGATCCGCCATGGCGATCGCCCCGTCATGGTGCGGAATCATCATCACGATGAAGTGCTGATCCATCGACTGGGTGCCCATCCGCCCCGGACCGGTTAGTCCCCTTCCCATCCCGCTTCCGGCTTGGGCCACCACCTGGGGCGGCACTGAGCGCGCTGGAGACTCCAGCGACAGAACGAGCGCTCCCAGCCCTGCAGCGGCCGCGAGCCTGAGCGCCGAACGTTTCTGGTCCAACGCGGCATGGTGATGGCCCATCAGTTCTCTCCCTTGCTTGTGCCTGACCTCAGCATGGGCACTTAGCAGGGAGTCGGACGCGGATTCGGGTCATGGCGTCATCGAATCGGTGTGCCCATTCGTTGGGTATGGGCCGAACGTCACGACCAGCCTTCAGACGTGAAGATTGGGGCAGATCACCGCGTCATCCTTGGCTGGATCGCTCTGCCAGCCCGCCAGCAGGCCCTGCAGTTCCTTGCGGAGCTGCCGCAGCTCCTTGATCTGGCCATCGATCCGCTCGATCTGGCGCCCCAGCTGGACCTGGATGTCGCCGCAGGGCAGCTCACCGGCATCGTGCACCGCCAGGCAGTCCTGGATCTCCTCCAGGCTGAGTCCGAGGGTCTTGAGCCGGCGGATGAACTCCAGGCGTTGCAGGCTCTGCTCAGCGAAGAGGCGGTACCCGCCTTCGCTGCGGCCGATCGCCGGCAGCAGGCCCAAGTCTTCGTAGTAGCGCAGGGTCTTGACCGGCAGGCCACTGCGGATGGCCAGCGCCCCGATCTTCATGCCGGTCTTGATGCCAACAGCTGCCATGGGCTTGACTCTCCTGCTATGGGGAGACTCTAAGCTGGTGTCCACCTCTTCCTCCTGGTATTCCGTGAACCCCTTCGCTCTGGCTCTCCTCTTCTCGGCAGGCGTTGCCCTGGCACCCGGCGCCGCCCGCGCTCAGGCCAACGACATGTTCCTGAGCAAGGCCGCTGCGGAAAAGCGAGCCAAGGAACTCAAGTGCAGCGGCGCCTTTGCAATGGGCAAGGACTGGATGCCCTGCCAGAACTTCGATGTCTATGAGAAAGCCGTCTCCAAGGAGAAGTGACACCAGCAGTCCCTTTTCTGTCACTGACCATCCCCTCGCAATCTCAATGACCCAGCACTCCACCGGCCCCTTCCAGCAGACCAACCGTTGGGCTCTGCTGGCGGCCCTCGTAGCGGCGACCTTCGCTCCGCTGCTCGTCAGCGCACCCGCTGCGGCGCACATGAAGGGCATGTTCAAGACCAAGCAGGAGGCGGAGAAACGCGCCGCCGAACTCAAGTGCAAGGGGGCTTTTGCGATGGGCTCCCTCTGGATGCCCTGCGCCAACATGCAGGATCTGCACAAGGCAATGGATAAGGAGTGAGGCACCATCACCTGATGCGCCGGGTGCACCGCAGCCTCGTGCCCCTGGCAGCCCTGCCACTGCTGCTCACGGCGCTCTCCGGCTCTCTGTACGGCGCCCTATCGGCCCAGGGAATAGAGGCCTTCTGGCTGATGAAGCTGCACACGGGCAACTTCGGCCTTCTCAATCTGCAGCCCTGGTACTCCTCGATCCTGGCGCTGCTCACCCTGTTCGTGATCGGCTCCGGCATGGGACTGCTGCTGGGCCGCCGCAGGGGGATGAAGCAACCGCCGCCAGCGGCCTGATCAGGCCGCTCAGGAGAGGGGTATTAATGAGGATTATGAGCCTGACACGCAACGACAACAAAAAGCTCAACCTCCACAACCACTTCGAAATGCATGGAATCAGATTGAACTCATCTCCGCCAGGAATGCGGCGTATGATCTTCTGGTAATCAGGCCACAGGGTCGATGGAAATGAATTGATGCCAACAGCTTTCGTAGACACTGAACGACTGATGGGGAGCACGCATCATCTACGCCATCAAAGTCAATGCCACATTGAGTATCAAAAGAAGAAGCAGGAGCCGCGAATGATGCCACGGGTTAGTGAAAGTTTTGCCCCGAATATCCCAACATGTGACGGCGAGCCAGATAGAGGATGATTGCAGGCAAGACAATCCATTGAATGACGGCAAGTGCACTCATGCCTAGAATGGGCACTGCCAGTACCGGCACTCCATAGGCTTTGG
>Ga0310333_100015_pt1 | contig 51191 bp, 48 predicted proteins | sample LakMicSRFTotalB7_FD_195547 | JGI IMG/M metagenome (GOLD analysis project Ga0310333, IMG submission 195547) | Enriched freshwater cyanobacterial communities from Lake Michigan, Michigan, United States - MI23.SRFL.Total.B7 (v2) (version 2) | ecosystem: Environmental > Aquatic > Freshwater > Lake... | reverse complement strand
GCTGGAACACCATCCCAACCTCACGGCGCACCGCATCGATATTGCGCACGTCGTTGGAGAGGGCGATGCCATCCACCACGATGGAGCCCTTCTGGAAATCCTCCAGGGCGTTGAAGGTGCGGATGAAGGTGCTCTTGCCGGAGCCGGAGGGGCCCATGATCACCACCACTTCCCCCTGGCTCACCGTGAGGTCGACACCCCGCAGGGCCTGAAAGCCGTTGGGATACCACTTCTCGACCCCACGGGCCTCGATCATCAGGGCGCCTGAGGCGGTGCTGGAGGGGTTGGTCATGCCCGTGCGGCGGAAAGGGTGTTGGGGTTAAGGCGGGTTTCCAGGGCCCGGCTGCCGAGCCCCAGGGCGGCACAGCAACACCAGAACAGCACCGCCAGCAGCAGGTACACCTCGGCGTTCTTGCCGAGGAACGCGGGGTTGGCCATCACCGTGCGGGCCACGCCGAGCAGATCGAGCAGGCCGATCAGCGACAGCAGGGTGGTGTCCTGCAGCAGCGTGATGAACTGCCCCACTGTGGCGGGGAGCGCCACCCGCAGGGCCTGGGGCAGCACCACATGGATCAGGGCCTGGGGCACCGGCAGCCCCAGGGCACGGGCCGCCTCCATCTGCCCCCGCGGCACCGCCGCCAAGCCGGAGCGCACCGCCTCGGCCACATAGGCGGCGGCAAAGAAGGTGAGCACCCAGGCGGCGCGCCAGACCCGATCGGGGGCGAGGCCACCGGGGAGCAAAAAACCAAGGATGTTTTGCCCCAGAAACAACAGCGTGATCAGCGGTGCCCCGCGGATGAACTCGATGTAGATCACCGAACCCCAGCGCAGCAAGGGCAGTTCACTGCGCCGGCCCAGGGCCAGGGCCAGCCCCAGGGGGAAGCACAGCAGGATCGCGAAGGTGGATTGCACCAGGGTCATGAGCAAACCGCCCCAATCGCTGGGGCGCACCGGCATCAGGCCCAGGCCACCGCTGATCAACACCATGCCCACCAGATAGAGCACGGGCCAGAGCAGCGGCAGCCCGCGGCGCCACGGCGGCGGTAACGGGTTCCCCCAGCGACCGGCAGCCCAGCGCACCCCCAGCAGCAGCAGGGCGATGGCCCACCATCGGGCCTGAAGGGCGAAGCTGAGTTGCAGAAACAGGGGGACCAGCAGCGCCAGCCCCCCCAGCAGCACCGCGGCGATGCGGTCGTTGGGCGGCCAGTCGCGGCCCCGCAACACGCCCCAGCTCAGGCCCGTGGCTGCGGCCAGCAGGCTGGTGAGCAACCAGAGGCGCCACTGCTGATCCAACGGATAGCGGCCGACGGCAAACAGGGTGCTGTTCACCTGCACCACGGCCCAGTCAGCCTGGAACAGGGCCCAGCGCAGGAACGCACCCCCCAGCCCCAGCAGCAGGCCCACCAGCACCAGGGTGATCACCCCATCGGTGCGGCTGGCGAACAACTCGCGCCGCAGGCGCAGGACCCAGCGATCGGCTCCGAGGCGTTCCATCAGCGCTCCTTGAGCTGGACCAGCTGGTTCAGGCCGTTCATCAGGGCAGAGATCAGCAGGTCGATCACCAGGTAGGCCCCCAGCAGGATCAGCATCACCTCCACCGCCCGGCCGGTTTGATTGAGGGTGGTTTCCGCCACGGAATAGAGATCGCTGTAGCCGCAGGCCACAGCCAGGGAGGAGTTTTTGGCCAGGGAGATGTACTGGCTGTTCAGGCCCGGCACGATCACCCGCAGGGCCTGGGGCAGCACGATGCGGCGCAGGATCTGCAGCGGCATGAACCCCAGGGAGCGGGCCGCCTCCCACTGCCCCTGCGGCACCGAAGCCACGCCGCCGCGCACCACCTCGGCGATGAAGGCGCCCGTGTACACCACGAGGCCGGTGAGCAAGGCCCCGAACTCCACCGTGAGCCGCAGCGGGGCATGCCAGACGCTGCCCTCCAGGTGCGGCCCCGTCCAGGTGAGGTGCAGCGGGTCGGTGAACCACCCCAGATACAGGCCGGAACGGGCCAGCACCACCCCCGGCAGCTGCAGGGCATCCCGGCCGTTGGGCAGGGCCAGAAACACCACGAAATACCAGAACACCAGCTGCAGCAGCAGCGGGATGTTGCGGATCACCTCCACGTACACCCGCGCCAGGCGACGCAGTAGGCCATTGCTGCTGAACGACGCCGTGCCCACCAGGGTGCCCAGCACGGTGGCCCCCACCAGACCGGCGAGCACCACGCGAAGGGTGTTGGCCAGACCCGCCAGCAGGGCGCGCCAGTAGGGCAGGCTCGCATCGAAGGGCAACAGGGTTTCGGAGATGTCGAACCCGGCGGGATTGCCCACCCAGCGCCAGCTGAGCAGCAACCCGGCGGCGGTGAGGTTGCGCACCAGGTTGCCCAGCAGGAAGGCCACCACCACCAGCACCGCCAGGGCCACGGCCCCCTGCACGATCCAGGGGATCCAACGGCGATCCCGCCACCAGGGCGTCACCGCAGAGGGGGTACCGGCAGCACCCATCAACGGAAGGGCGGTGAATAGAGCAGGCCGCCCTGGCTCCACTGGCGGTTGAGGCCACGCTCGAGCTTCAGCAGCGAGCCCGTACCCACGTTGCGCTCGAAGATCTCGCCGTAGTTGCCCACCGCCTTGAGGGCCAGCACCACAAAGTTGGCGGGCAAACCAAGCTGCTTGCCGAAGTCGCCCTCCACGCCGAGGAAGCGGCGCAGGTCAGCGAGGTTGGCGTTGGCCTTGGCTTCGGCCACCTTGGCGTCGACGTTGGCCTGGGTGATGCCGAGCTCCTCGGCCTGCATCAGGCCGAAGATGATCCAGCGCACCGCATCGGCCCAGGCGGGGTCGGCGTTCACCGTGGCGGGGCTGAGCGGCTCCTTGCTCAACACCTCCGGCAGCAGGGTGTGGGCGGCGGGGTCGGGGAAGCTGGTGCGCTTGCCTGCCAACTGGGAGCGATCGCTGGTCACCGCCACGCAGCGGCCCTGCAGGTAGGCGGCGTAGGTCTGGTCGCCGGTCTGGAAGCGCAGGGGGGTGTAAGGGGCCTTGATCTCCCGCATGCGGTCCGCCAGGTTGAGCTCGGTGGTGGTGCCGCTCTCCACGCAGATCGTTTGACCAGCCAGGGCTTTGAGGCTGGTGATGCCGCTGGCCTTGGGGGTCATGATCCCCTGGCCGTCATAAAAAACAGTGGGGGCAAAGCTGAGGGCGTTGCCGCCGGGGGCATCGCGGCTCAGCGTGGCGGTGGTGTTGCGGGAGAGCAGATCGATCTCACCGCTGGCCAGGGCCGCGAAACGCTCGGTGGAATTGAGGTCGCGGAAATCCACCTGGCTGGGGTCCCCCAGCACCGCCGCTGCGGTGGCCTTGCAGATGTCCACATCCAGGCCGCTGTAGCTGCCGTCGGGGTTCACGAAGCTGAAGCCCGGCAGCTTGCCGTCCACACCACAGATCAACTTGCCGCGGCCGTTGATGGCGGCGAGTTTCTGGCTCTGGATGCCGCCCTCATCGCTGGCGCAGCCCACCAGGCTGAGGGCCGTGAACACGGGAAGCGCTGCCGCCAGCTTGCGCAGCCAGGCCATGGGAGTGATCCAGGGTTCGGCGCAGTTTGCCAGCAACTTCGTCTTGGCGCCTAGGTTGAAGGCCAGCATGTGCGCCTGCATGGCCAGCCCTGAATCGGCAGCGGAGAACGCCCGCGTCCGGCCGCAGGGCACCAGCCAGCCCCCCAGCGACCAGCTCAGCCTGCGCCGTCCGGACGACTGGCATGTGCACCTGCGCGACGGTGCTCTGCTACAGGCCGTGGTGGCCCACACGGCCCGGCAGTTTGCCCGGGCCATCGTGATGCCCAACCTGCGTCCACCGATCACCACCGCCGCCATGGCGGCGGCCTACCGCCAACGGATCCTCACGGCCCTGCGGGAGCGCGCCGGCGCCGCGGCCGCCGAAGCCTTCACGCCGTTGATGACGGCGTACCTCACCGAGAGCATCGATCCCGATGAGCTGGAGCGGGGCCACCGCGAAGGGATCTTCACCGCCGCCAAGCTTTACCCCGCCGGCGCCACCACCAATTCCGATGCGGGGGTGCGCGACCTGGCCCACATCCCGGCGGTGCTGGAGCGCATGGAGCGGATCGGCATGCCGCTGCTGATCCACGGCGAAGTCACCGATCCGGCGGTGGACATCTTTGATCGCGAGGCGGTGTTCATCGAGCGGCACCTGGAACCGCTGCTGCAGCGCCACCCTGGCCTGAGCGTGGTGCTCGAGCACATCACCACCGCCGAGGCGGCGCAGTTTGTGGCGGAGGGTCCGCCGAACCTGGCGGCCACCATCACCCCGCACCATCTGCACATCAACCGCAACGCCCTGTTCCAGGGGGGCCTGCGGCCCGATTTCTATTGCCTGCCGGTGGCCAAGCGGGAGCTGCACCGCCAGGCCCTGCGGCGGGCAGCCACCTCTGGCAACCCCAAGTTTTTCCTTGGCACCGATTCGGCCCCCCACGAACGCCATGCCAAGGAATCAGCCTGCGGCTGCGCCGGCATTTACAACGCCCCGTATGCCATCGAGAGCTATGCCCAGGTGTTCGAGGAGGAGGGTGCCCTGGAACGGCTGGAGGGCTTCGCCAGTGAGCATGGCCCGCGCTTCTATGGTCTGCCGCTCAACCCGGGCACCATCACCCTGGAGCGCCAACGGCACGACCCCGATGCCCCAGGACTGCCGGCACTGCTGGAGCTGGACAACGGCAGCGGCAGCCCCACCCACCTGGTGCCCTTCCACGCCGGTGAGCAACTGAACTGGGCGCTGTGCCGCGGGTAGCCACGACCAGCCACCCCACCCGGGCGCCCTTTGGTTGCTCTTAAGAATTCCGTGTCGGTCGGCACTTGCGGTTGGCTACGGCATGGTTTTACCGTCAGCTCCTTCTAACCAACTCGTGCGCAAGACGCGAATGGCGCTGTTTTCCTGGATCACCAGCTTGAACAGCGATGCCCTCAACGAGGCCCTCGAACGTCCCCTGCAGCAACTGGGGTTGGTGATTGATCCCCAGGTGAGCTCCGCCAGCCAGTTGCTGGCCAAGGACGATCCATCCCAGTCGATTCCCCTGGCCCAGCGCGTGACTGTGGTGGCCTCCTGGAACTGCCAGCGCAGCCGGGAGTGCCAGCTGGAAGTGCGCAGCTCCGAACCCCAGCTGCGCCAAGGCACCCGCTGCCAGCAGATCGCTGAGCAACTCCAGCGGCAGGCCTGCTTCCAGTCGTAGCCGACACCATTCGGCCATGATTTGGTGTTGTTCGCTACCTGAAGCGTCACCACTGGCCCATAGGGTCCGCCCCAAGGACGTGGACGCGACCCGGTGCAAACCCAAGTGCTGAGCCAACGCCCCGATGGGGGCTGGGATCCGATGAAGGTGTATCCCAATCCCCTGCTGGCCTATATCGCCGCCCGGAAACTCAGCCGCGGCCAACAACGGCGTTGCCGCACGGTGTGCACCAGCGGGCAGGTGCTGGAAGACATCCTTCCCGCTTGATTCCAGACCGCCCCTCCGCACTTGGTGCTTGCCAGCACCCGGGCCTAGCGGAGATCCTGGGACCAGCCAACCCCCCTGGAATCCACCATGCCCCAGGGCCCCAGGCGTTTCCGGTGGCGCCGACGCCTGTCATCCCTCGGGCTGACTGTGTTGGGTGCTCTCCTGGCCTCCAGCGGCAGTGCAGTGCACGCCGACACTGGCGGCAGCATCGAGCACACCCCCAGCACCCTGTTCACGCTGCAATCGGCCCTGAACCTGCCGGACTGGATGCAGCTGCAGGTGGCCATCAGTGCCCAGCCGCTGTTCAACCCGGTGGGGGGCCTGGTGCCCACGGGCACCTGGGTGCAGCAAACCTCCGTGGAGCTGGAACTCAACAGCGGCCTGGCCCGCGATGTCGCGCAGTGGAAGGAGCTGGACCATTGGGCCCTCAACCTCAACGGCAACCACACCACCGGCAACTTCAGCTACGCCAACGAGATCGGAGCCATCTTTCCGCTGCAGAGCGCCTCCTACCCCACGGCCTTCTGGCTCACCGAAACCACCCTGGAGCGTCAGGCCGGCAACGGCAGGGTGAATGTGAAAGGCGGAATCCTGCCGGTTAACCCGGATTTCATGGAGGCCCCGATCCTCAACTTCTATGTGCACTCCTCCCTGAACAACACCCTCAACATCCAAAGCAACGACTTCCCGATCAACCCCTACTCGGCCGTGGGGGGCGTGGTGAATCTGCAAATTCAGAACGATCTCAACCTGCGGGCGGGGCTGTTCGACCTCAACACCACCTTCAGCTCCTTTCCCCTCTCCTCCTTCCAGGGCTTCCAGGCCAACGTCGGTGGAGCCGGCAATGGCACTCTGCAGATGGTGCAACTCGACTACACCGGTTCGGGGTTGGCGCCATCCACGGGCACACCGATCCGGGCCTGCAGCCAAAACCGGGCCCTTGTGCGCAGTTACCCACGCTGCACCGCCCCCACCACCGTGGCCAACCAGCTGCCCGGGGGTCTGTTGAGCATCGGGGCTTACAACTCCACCGACCCCCAGACCGGCGATGGCATCTACGGCAGCCTCACCCTGAAAACACGGCTTCCGATCGGCCTGGCGGATCGCGTCTGGGTGGGGGCCTCCTATTCCCCCAACACCAACGTGGATTTCGCGCCCGTATTTGTGGGCGGCGGGCTGGTGGTGCAGGGCCTTGTGCCCAAACGACCGCTCGATGTGGTGGTGTTCGGGATCGGCCGGGGCGGCCTCAGCAATCCAGCCCAGCCCAATTTCACGAGCTCTTACGAAGGCATGGCCGAACTCGGCTACATGGTCATGCTGAGTGAAACCGTGCAGCTGCAGCCCACGCTGCAGTGGATCTTCAACCCCAGCGGCACCAACCAACCCGTGCCAGGCATCCTGGCGGCTGGCCTGCAGATCAGCCTCAACTTCTGACCCCAGCACCGGCCTGATGGCCCTGAACTTCCGCGAACTGCAACAGCAACTGCAACCGGGCTGGGGCTGCGAGCACAGCGGCGATGGCGGCCAGTTCGATGTGCTGGTGGTGCCCTCGCTGTCGATGGACCGGGCCCTGATGGCGCTGGTGACCGGCGCCCACCACTACGAAGAACGCCAGCTGTTCTCGCTGATACGGCTCCGGGATCCCGGCGTTCGAGCGGTGTATGTCACCAGCAAGCTGCTGCCGGAGCTGGTGGTGGATGCCGTGCTGGAGCTGCTGCCCGGGGTTCCCACCTCCCATGCGCGGCGGCGCCTGCACCTGTTCGACACCGACGACGCCTCCAACCGCCCGCTCACCGAAAAGCTGCTGGAACGGCCAGCCCTGCTGGGTCGCATCCGTGAACTGCTGCGGCCGGGGCGCAGCTTCATCAGCTGCTTTGTGGTGACGGAGCTGGAAAAACAGCTCTCGGAGCTGCTGCAGGTGCCATTGCTGGGCACAGACCCGGCCCTGGGCCAGTGGGGCAGCAAGGCCGGCAGCCGTGCCCTGTTTGCCCGCTGCGGCGTACCCCATCCCCCCGGCAGCGGCTTGGTGACCAGCCTCGACGACCTCAGCGAGGCCACCGCCGAGCTCTGGGAGGCCCACCCGCAGCTGCGGCGCTGTGTGGTGAAACTGAATGAGGGCATCAGCGGCGAGGGCAATGCGCCCTTGGAACTCGAACCGCTGCAGTTGGCGTCGCTGAGCAGCGCGGAACGGCGCCAACGGCTGCGTCAAGCCCTGGAGACCCTGCCGATGCCAGCCGCCAGCTGGCGCGACCTGCTGGCCCAGCAGGGGGCCCTGGTGGAGGCCTGGCTGGAGGGGGGTGAGGCCCTCAGCTCCCCCAGCGTGCAGGGCACCATCCACCCCGGAGGTCGCGTGGAGCTGCTCTCCACCCATGAGCAGATCCTGGGGGGCCCGAGCGGACAGACCTACCTCGGTTGCCGCATGCCCGCCGAGGCCGCCTATCGGCTCGAGCTGATGCGCCATGGCCGCGCCATCGGCGAAGCCCTGGCGGCGGAGGGGGCCCTGGAGCGCTACGCGGTGGATTTCATCGCCCGCCGCTTCGAGGACCGCTGGGACCTGCAGGCGATCGAGGTGAACCTGCGCCAGGGGGGCACCACCCACCCCACCATGGCCCTGCGTGCCATCACCACAGGCCACCTGGATCCCGACACGGGACTGTTTCTGGCCCCCACGGGCCAGCCGCTGCACTACCGCGCCACCGACAACCTCACCCACCCGGATCTGCGCGGCCTGCTCCCCGCCGACCTGATCGACATCGTCGCCGATGCCGACCTGCACTACGACCCGGCTCGCCTACGGGGCAGCGTGTTTCACCTGCTGGGCTGCCTGTCGGAATACGGCAAGCTCGGCATGACCTGCGTGGGCCGCAGCGCCGAGGAGGCTGAGGCGGTGTACAGCGGCACCGCCGACAGCCTGATCAGTCGCGCGATGGAGCTGCAGCACCCAGCCACCCCGCCAGGTGCGCGGCCGCCTGGGACCGGACCAGCGCCCGCGCCGCCGGCAGGGCCGGCTCCAAACGCTCCGAACTAAACGGCGGCAAGGTGCGGCTGCGCAGCCAGGCACCCCAGCGGAACTCGTGGAAGGGAATCAGGGGGGCAGCCGCCACCACCCCCTCACGCTTCAACTTCCACACCAGGCTGCGGTAGGGATCGTCCTGGGTGCCGGTGAGCTGGCGGGGCAACGCCGCCGGGGATTGGGGCCCGAGGCCTCGCCCGTCGTAGAGGTAGAGCCATCCCCGCCGATGCAACTGCTCGAGCACGTCATGGCGATCGGTGTCCCGCAACTCCAACGCCACGTAGCCGAAGGCGGTGGCCTCGGGATCGAGTTCCATCAGGGCCCGCAGGCGGTGATGACGATCCACCATCCACAGCTCCCCGCTGCCACTGCGCACCAGGGGGGTGGGCTTGCGGCGCAGGTAGGTGCGCCGCTGCTTGGGGTCCTCCTCGGCGAAGTCGCGCTGGCGGCTGCGGATCTCCGCCATGCCCACACACAGCTGGGTGGGCTGGAGGCTCGCCAGGGGCACCTCCAGCAGATCAGCGCCGGAGCCATCGGGGGCCGGCAGGGGTTGAAACGGGGGGAGCCGCAGGGCCATGGTGGGAAATTAAGCCCAATCCCGCCGCGGCGACAGGGGATCGCCGGCCTCTGGTCTGGCCTCTGCATGGCCCTGGTCGCCCTGGTGTTGCTCAGCGCCATCGCCTTCGGCGGGGTGGCCCCGGCCCAGGCGGAGCCATGCGCCCCCATCAGCGAGGCGCAGGCCACAGCCCTGTTCGAGCGCTGGAACAACGCCCTGCAAACGGGGGATCCTGATCAGGTGGTGGCGCTCTACAGCCCCGATGCTCTGCTGCTGCCGACCCTCTCAGCGGAGCCACGCCAGAGCCCGGAGGCCATCCGCGCCTACTTCGAGCAGTTTCTGAGCCATTCCCCCAAGGGGCGCATCGATGGCCGCGTGCTTCAGCTGGGCTGCAACGAAGTGGTGGATGCGGGCACCTACAGCTTCTGGCTCGATGGCGACCACTGGGTGGCCGCCCGCTACACGTTTGTGTATGCCTTCCAGGAGGGCGGTTGGCGCATCGTGCACCACCACTCCTCCCTGCAACCCACCACTCAGGCGGCCTGAGCGGTGCTGCTGGGGTGGGGCTGGGGCCGCCGCTTCAAGCGGCGGCGGCTGGCCAGCTGGTGCTCCCGCACCGACAGGCCATAGAGCTCCAGGAAAAAGGCACGGTCGGCGGCGGAGCCGATCAGACCGCAATGGGCGTAGTGCTGCCGCAGGGCCAGCTTGGGCTGGGCCAGCACCTGGGCATGCAGCTGGCGTAGGCGAAACCGACGCAGGGCCTTGAGGGGCGGTTCCCCCCGCTGCAGGACAAACAAGTTCTGCAGGGTGCGCACACTCACGTGGCAGTGGCGCGCGAGATCCGGCATGCGCAACGGTTCGCGGTAGTGGGCCGCGATGTAGCGATCGGCGCGCTCGATCAGCTGCTGCTGGCTGGGAGTGGCAATCAGCACGGCGGCCAGAACGGGCCCGCAGGCCGAGGGGGACGCAGAAATTACCCAAGCCCGCCGCTGGATTCAGCTGTCCAGAACACATTGTGGTGATTCAGCGTTGCCATTCACCGTTGCCATTCGGCGGGAGCAAGGCCCATGCCACCCAGGCGGCCAACCCCAACCGCAAGGGTGCCGAGAGCAAGGCTGCAAGATCGCTTCGGCGGACGGTTTCTCTAACGCCAACCTGGTGATCTAGTCGCGGAGGTTATAGATCGGCATGGTGGCGAAGCCCAGGGAGGCGGGCACCGGGTTGGCCCCGGCGGGCAATGCCTTCACCGCAAACATGTAGGTGTCCGACCAGGTGGGGTTGTGCCAGGGCAGCAGCGCCACGGTGATCGTTTGCCCCGGCTGGGGGGGCTGCGGGAAGCGCACCGTCATCGTGCGGCTCTGGCCATCGAAGCTGGCCTGCACGGGAATCGCCGCGCCCTCCCGCCGCGGCCGCCCCACGAAGGCCCGGGTGCGGTGCGTGAAAAAGCGGAAGTCGCGGTCCACCCCGCGGGTCTGCTGGATCACCAGCCCCCCCAGGCCGGCACCGGCCCCGTCGGGCAGGGTGACCGTGAAGTAGTACTCCACGCCCGCCTGCATCAGGTACCACCAGTAATTGGTGAACTCCACCTTCCAGGGGGGACTGGTGAACCAGGTCTGCCCGTCCACGTCAGCGGTTCGGGCCGGCAGCGGAACCCAGGCCAGCCCCAACAGCAGCACGGCCCCCAGCAGCCCTTTGCGGAACGCCATCAGCTCAGCCCACCAGTGGCCGCAAACTAGCCAGGGTTGGCGTGGTTGATAGGGTCAAGTCAGTGTGCTGCGCGCGGCGATGGACCGAGCCCAACTCGACGCGATCGAACTGATGCTGCGCGACCTCAACACCCGCCACGACGAGATCCGTCACCGGGCGGCTTTTCGCGGCTGCACGCGTGAATTGCTGGCCCTGCAGCAGGAGCTGGTGCAGTACCTCAGCCGCAAACGCGAAGGCCTCAACGGCCGCTGAGGGCCTCGAACGGCGCCACAAACGGTGCCGGGTTCTGATCCCGGCGGTCCCGCAGGGGCAGCGGCGGCCCCTGCTCCGGCCCCACCAGTGCCGCCGTGCGCTCCAGGGCAGCCCGGAGCCGCCGTGCCGCATGCACGGACATGTCCCGAGGGGCACTGATGCGGTCGCGCCAGTAGCGCAGGCCCGCCGCTGAGCCGGCGGGGGGCACCACAGCGGCCGCCGCCGGTGGCGCCATCAGGTTGGTGAGGGCGCAGCGCAGGGCTTGATCCAGACGCTCCGCAGCGGCGGCCCCTTGCCGCTCCCCCTCGGGATTGATCGCCAGCAGCCGCTGCCGGTGCCGCAGCATGCGCGCGAGGGCCTCCCGGGCCGCATCGGTAGGTTCAGGCTGGCGGGTCTCGATCAGATCCGGCTCATCGCTGGGCCAAAGCCCCCCATCCACCAGGGCCGCCAGACGCCGTTGTTCGGGGCCGCCACTGCTGAGGCAGCAACCCATTTGCGGCGGCAGGTCGTGGGCGTGGGTGTGGATGTCGCTCTGGGTGCCGCGATAGGTGAGGCGCTGTTCCAGGGCGCTGAACCAGCGGTCGATGGCGGGGTGATGGCGGCGCAGGCCGTAGCCCTTGTAATAGGCCAGCGACGCGTTCATCCGCTCCAGGTAGGGCACGAAGATCACATCCGCCGTGCTGAAGCGTTCCAGGAAGAAGGGGCCGGCGGTGGCCTCCAGCGCCTGCTCCACCAGCCCGGCCATGCGTGCGAAATGCTGTTCCGCCGAGGCGGTGTGGGCACCCTCCCCTTCGCAGTAACAGAGCCATTGGCACCAGGCCCGGAACAGGCGACGCTCCAGCTGGCGCAGGGGCAGCACATCCGGGTCGCTCAACCCCTGGCCCAGCGGGCCGAAGCTGCGCTCGAGGGCCTCGAGGATCACATCGCTCTCGGTGATCAGATGGCCGTCCAGCTCCAGGGCGGGCAACATGCCGGAGGGCACCCGCTGGGTGAACCAGGGCTCCTTCTCGCCGTAGCAGAACATCGTGACCTTGCGGATCCGGTAGGGGATCCGCTGCTCCTCCAGCCACAGCCACACCTTCTGGCAGTAGGGACACCAGGCGTGGTGATCGCGGTAGAGGGTGACGCGCACCTCGCTCTCCGGCCGGCCGAACAGGCGCAGCTGAGCCTGGGCATTGGTGGGGCCATCACAGCGCTGACGCTGCAGCTCCGCCTCCGTTTGGGGTGGCAGCAACTGCTCCAACTCCGGCCAGCTCAGGGGGGGCGCCATCAGCTCGGCATCGGGGGAGGGCAGCACGGCGCGCGAACACGGTGGCGCTGTTCTAAGCAATGGAAGGCAGGCCGCGGCAATCTGGCCCCGCAAGCCTGCGCTGTTGTGCGTTCCTCCGCCCCATGACCCAACCCTTCGACCTGGTGGTGATCGGTGCCGGCTCCGGCGGCCTGGCGGCGGCGAAACGGGCCGCCTCCTATGGCGCCCGGGTGGCGATCGTGGAGGGCGACCGGGTGGGCGGCACCTGCGTGATTCGCGGCTGCGTGCCCAAGAAATTGCTGGTGTACGGCTCGGCCATGCGCCACCTGCTGGCGGATGCCCCCAGCTACGGCTGGAGCCTTGGCAGCACCAGCTCCGACAGCGCCGAGCTGCTGCGCCGGGTGCGGGCGGAGGTGGATCGCCTCAACCAGCTGCACATCGGCTTCCTGGAGAAGGGCGGGGTGGAGTTGGTGCGCGGCTGGGGTCGCCTGGCCGACGCCCACAGCGTGGCGGTGGTGGATGGCAACGGCCAGGAGAGCCAGCGCCTGCAGGCGGAGCGGATCCTGATCGCCGTGGGCGGACGGCCCCACCGCCCCGCGATTCCCGGCGCCGAACTGGGCTGGGTGAGCGACGACCTGTTCGAGCTGGAGCGCTTCCCCGAGCGGGTGGTGGTGGTGGGCGCCGGGTTCATCGCCTGCGAATTCGCCGGCATCCTCAACGGCCTGGGGGTGCAGGTGACCCAGCTGGTGCGCGGCGATCACCTGCTGCGGGGCTTTGATCTGGAATCGGCGCGGGCTGTGCAGGAGGCGATGCAGGCCGATGGCATCGACATCCGCCTGGCCCACAGCCCGGCGGCCATCGAAGGGCAGCCCGGCGAGCTCACCCTGATCACCGAAGGCGGCGAGCGGATCAGCTGCAACGGCGTGCTGCTGGCCACCGGCCGCCGGCCCTTCCTGGAGGGGCTCAACCTGGAGGCCGCCGGCGTGGCCGTGGAGGGCCACCGCATCCCGGTGGATGCCGATCAAGGCACCAACGTGCCCCACATCTACGCCGTGGGAGACGTCACCGACCGCATCAACCTCACCCCGGTGGCCATTGATGAGGGGCGCGCCCTGGCGGACACCCTCTGGGGAGGCAAACCGCGGCGTGTGAACCACGAGCTGGTGGCCAGCGCCGTGTTTTCCCAGCCGGAGCTCTCCGGTGTGGGGCTCACCGAGGAGCAGGCGATCGAGCGCCATGGCGCCGAAGGCATCCAGGTGCACCGCGCCCGCTTCCGGCCCATGAGCCAGGCCCTGCCGGCCCGCGACCCCAAGGTGCTGCTGAAGCTGATCGTGGAGCGGGCCAGCGGGCGCGTGCTCGGCTGCCACATGGTGGGGGAGCACGCCGCCGAGATCATTCAGATGGCCGCCATCGCCATCGGCATGGGCGCCACCAAGGCCGACTTCGACCGCACCATGGCGCTGCACCCCAGCGTGGCCGAGGAATTCGTGACCATGCCGAACTGATGGAAACGCACCCTCGCACCGTGATGATCAGTGGCGCCAGCCGCGGCATCGGCCGGGCCATCGCCGAACGGCTGCTGGCGGAGGGCCATCGCCTCAGCCTGGGGGTGCGCACCCCTGAGGATCTGCGGGGCACCGCCCTTGATCCAGATCGCCATGCCGATCTGCTGGTGCATCCCTACGAAGCGGCCAATCCCCAGACGGCCCAGGCCTGGGTGGAGGCCAGCGTGGCCCGCTTCGGCGCCATCGACAGCGTGATCGCCAGCGCCGGGCTGTTCTCGCGGGTGCCGCTGCTGTTCGAGCCGGACCAGGAGGCGGAGATCGATCAGCTCTGGCGGGTGAATGTGATGGGCCCGTGGCAGCTGGTGCGGGCGGCCTGGCCCCAGCTGGCGGCCCACGGGGAAGGGCGGATCGTGGTGCTGGTGTCGATGAGCGGCAAGCGTTCCAAAGGGCGCCTGGCGGGCTACACCGCCAGCAAATTCGCCCTGATGGGCCTCTGCCAGACCATGCGCAATGAAGGCTGGGAAGAGGGCATCCGCGTCACAGCCATCTGCCCCAGCTGGGTCAACACCGACATGGCGGCGGCGGTTCAAGCCCTGCCCGCAACCGCCATGACCCAACCGGCCGACCTGGCGGCCCTCACCAGCCAGCTGCTGCGCCTACCCAACAGCTGTGTGCCCTTCGAGCTGGCGGTGAACTGCACCCTGGAGGCCTAGGCGCGAGCCTCAGCCCAGGGGCTGCAGGTCGGTGAAGCGGAACACCTGGCGGCCGGCGGGGGTGTCCCCGAAGGCGTCGGTTTCCACCACGCGCTCGCTCAGCACCCAGGGGCCGCCGTCGGTGAGGGGCACGAAGGTGTCGGTGAAGCGGCTGAGGCCACCGCGGGCTTCGCCGCTGGCGGGGTCGGCGTATTGGCTGGTGTAGCTGCGGCTGAGGTAACCGCGGCCGGTGTCGGTGGTGCTCTCGGTGAAGATCGTCACCACGGTGCCGTGGATGTGGCGGTGCACCATCGTCACCACAGCGTCCTTGATGCGGTAGCGGTCGCCGCTGTTCTTGCCGCCCACGATCACCTCGGTGCCCACCGCATCGGTGTCGCCGGCGGTGAAGGTGTTCTCCCCGTGGGTCTGCTCGAAGCTGCGGCGCACCCGGTGGATGGCCACCTCCCAGAGCTGGGAGGCCATGGCCTTGTGGATCCCCTCGTCCTCGATGCCCTCCACCTGGGCCTTCAGGTCGGCACCCACGCTGAAGCGGCCCTCAGCGCGCTGCTCGCCCTGCTCCCAGACGCAGCAGCCCTGGTAGCCGCCGAAGCCTGGATCCCAGGTGTAGCGGTTCTCGTAGGCGGCGCGGAAGGCGGCGGTGCAGTCGCTGCCGGGGGCGATGGCAACAGGGGTGGCAACGGTCACGGCGAAACGGGCGAAGTAGGGCAACCAGGCTAGGGATGGATGTCCTGGAGGGCGGTGACCTCCAGCTCCTGGCCCTGCAGGGCGGCGATGCCCTCCACGGCGGCGCGCGCACCAGGCAGGGTGGTCACCGTGGTGACGGCGTAGTCGATGGCGGCGCGACGCAGGTATTTGTCGTCGTGGGCGGCCTGGCGACCCACCGGCGTGTTGATCACCAGCTGAATCTCGCCGGAGCGGATCGCGTCCTCAATGTTGGGGCGCCCCTCATGCACCTTGAGGATCGTGTCCACCGGTAGGCCGGCGGCCGCGAGGCTGCGGGCGGTGCCGTCGGTGGCCACCAGGCGGAAACCCAGCTGCACCAGGCGCTGGGCCACGGGCACCAGGGCCGGTTTATCGCGGTCGTGGGTGGAGAGGAACACGGTGCCACTGGTGGGCAGGGCCTCACCGGCCCCCAGCTCCGCCTTGGCGTAGGCCAACCCGAAACTGGCGGCGGTGCCCATCACCTCACCGGTGCTGCGCATCTCCGGCCCGAGGATCGAATCGGCACCCGGGAAACGCTTAAAGGGCAGCACCGCCTCCTTCACCGCCTGCAGGGGCGGCTGCGGTTCGCTGGTGAGGCCCAGCTCCACCAGGCTGCAGCCTGCCATGATCTGTCTGGCCACCTTGGATAGTGGAACGCCGGTGGCCTTGGCCACGAACGGCACCGTGCGGGATGCGCGGGGATTCGCCTCAATGATGTAGACATCGCCATCCTTGACGGCGAACTGCAGGTTGATCAGGCCGTTCACCTGCAGGGCCAGGGCCAGGGCCTTGCTCCACTCGCGGATGGTGGCCAGGGCCTGCTGCTCGAGGCTCACCGACGGCAGGGCGCAGGCGGAATCACCGGAGTGCACGCCGGCCGGCTCGATGTGCTCCATCAGGCCGCCGATCACCACGGTGCCGGTGGCGTCACAGAGGGCATCCACATCCACCTCAGTGGCGTTCTCCAGGTACTGATCGATCAGCACCGGGTGGTCGGGCTCCACGTTCACCGCCTCCACCATGTAGCGGTTGAGCTCCTCCTCGCCGTACACCACCTCCATGGCACGGCCGCCGAGCACATAGCTGGGGCGCACCACCACCGGATAGCCCACCCGCTCAGCCACGGCACGGGCCTCCGCTTCGCTGCGGGCCAGGCCGTTGCGGGGCTGGCGAATCTCCAGGCGCCGCAGGATCGCCTCGAACTGCTCCCGGTCTTCGGCGCTGTCGATCGATTCGGGCGACGTGCCCCAGATGCGCGTGCCGGTGCGGCGCCCTGCGGGGCTGTCCAGCCAGCGCAGCAGCGGAATCGCCAGCTTCAGCGGTGTCTGTCCGCCGAACTGCACGATCACCCCCTCCGGATGTTCCGCCTCAATCACGTTGAGCACGTCCTCCAGGGTGAGGGGCTCGAAATAGAGGCGGTCGCTGGTGTCGTAGTCGGTGGATACCGTCTCGGGGTTGCTGTTCACCATGACCGTGGCCAGCCCTTCGGCCTGCAGGGCGAAGGAGGCGTGCACACAGCAGTAGTCGAATTCGATGCCCTGACCGATGCGGTTGGGGCCGCCCCCCAGGATCATCACCTTGCGGCGGGTCTCGGGCTGTACCTCGTTCTCCGGCGGGATCCGCTCGAGGCTGCCGTCATCCCGCAGGCGCTCCAGGGGCCGCTCATAGGTGGAGTAGTGATAGGGGGTGCTGGAGGCAAACTCCGCGGCACAGGTGTCCACGGTTTTGAACACCGCGCTCACCCCCAGGGCCTGGCGGTGGTCACGCACCTCCAGCTCACGGCTGCCGGTGGCCCAGGCGATCTGCCGATCGGAGAAGCCCAGCTGCTTGAGCTCCAGCAGCGCCTCGGCCTGCAGCTCCGCCAGGGAACGGCCGCGCAGCAGGTGGGTTTCGGCCTCGAGGATGCGGCGCAACTTCGCCAGGAACCAGGGGTCGATGGAGGAGATGCGATGGATGTCGGCATCGCTGTAGCCGGCCACCATCGCCGTGCGCACCGCAAAGATGCGATCGGGGGAGGGGGTGCGCAGCTGCCGTTCGAGCTCCGGGCGCTCGGGGGAGGCGTCGGGGCGGTCGCAGCCCCAGCCGGAGTGGCCGGTTTCCAGGGAGCGCAGTGCCTTCTGGAACGACTCCTCGAAGCATCGGCCGATGGCCATCGCCTCACCCACCGACTTCATCGCTGTGGTGAGCACCGCCGGGCTGCCGCGGAACTTCTCAAACGCGAAGCGCGGAATCTTCGTCACCACGTAATCAATGGTGGGTTCGAAGCAGGCCGGTGTCTTGCCGGTGATGTCGTTGAGGATCTCGTCGAGGGTGTAGCCCACCGCCAGACGGGCCGCGATCTTGGCGATCGGGAAGCCGGTGGCCTTGGAGGCCAGGGCTGAGGAGCGCGACACGCGCGGGTTCATCTCGATCACGATCACGTCGCCGTTGGCGGGGTTGATCGCGAACTGGATGTTGCTGCCGCCGGTGTCGACACCGATCTCGCGGATGATCGCGATCGCCTGATCGCGCAGGCGCTGGTATTCGCGGTCGGTGAGGGTCTGGGCAGGGGCCACGGTGATCGAGTCGCCCGTGTGCACCCCCATGGGGTCGAGGTTTTCGATCGAGCACACGATCACCACGTTGTCGGCGGTGTCGCGCATCACCTCCAGCTCGAATTCCTTCCAGCCCAGCAGCGATTGCTCGATCAGGATCTGGCTGACGGGGCTGGCATCCAGGCCGCTCAGGCAGATGGCGCGGAACTCCTCGGGGTTGTAGGCGATGCCACCGCCGGAGCCCCCCAGGGTGAAGGCCGGCCGGATGATGCGCGGGTAGCTGCCGATGCGCTCGCCCACCAGCTCGGCTTCCTCCAGGGTGGTGGCGATGCCGGAAGGGCAGACGGCCACGCCAATGCGCTCCATGGCCTGCTTGAACAGGTCGCGGTCTTCCGCCTTCTCAATGGCCTTGAGGTCGGCACCGATCAGCTCGACGCCGTAACGCTCGAGGGTGCCGTCCTTGGCCAGGGCCACCGCCAGGTTGAGGGCGGTCTGGCCGCCCATGGTCGGCAGCAGCGCGTCGGGGCGCTCCTTTTCGATCACCCGCCGCACCACATCGGGGGTGAGCGGCTCGATGTAGGTGCGATCCGCCATGTCCGGATCGGTCATGATCGAGGCGGGGTTGCTGTTCACCAGCACCACCTCAAATCCTTCGGCCCGCAGGGCCTTGCAGGCCTGGGTGCCGGAATAATCAAATTCGCAGGCCTGACCGATCACGATCGGACCCGAACCCAGCAGCAGGATGCGACGCAGATCCGTGCGACGGGGCATGGGCGAGGGCAGGCAGCCAAACCTGCCTAGCCTCTCACGGGGCCCTTTGCGTCGCTGTACGACCCCGCTCTGATTGCGCCAGCGGGGCTGGCTAGTGTTGGGTGCGATACAGGTGACGTCTTCATGAGCGAACTCCAGCGCCTGAAGGGGCTGCTGCCTCCCGAGATGCAGAGCTGGGTGTTTGTGGAAGCCGCCGCCTCAGCGGACCCGCCGTTGATCACGATCGAGGAGATCGGTCGCGACGAGGTGGAGATCCAGGTGGACCTGGAGAAGTGGGACCAGCTGGCCATCGACCACCGCAACCTGCTCTTCTGGCACGAGGTGGGCCGGGTGCAGAACGATGCGGTGCCCCGGGACGGCTGGGAGATGGCCGCGCTGGCCATCGGCCTCGGGGGTGCCATCGGGGAGCTGTGGGTGCAGGACGGCCTGCTGCTGCTGATGGCCCTTGGGCTGTCGGGCTTCGCTGGCTACCGCCTCTACCTGAAGAACAATTCCGAGAAGCGTCTGCAGGACGCCATCGCCGCCGACGAGCGGGCCATCGACCTGGCCTGCCGCTTTGGCTACACGCTGCCCAACGCCTACAAGAGCCTGGGTGGCGCCCTCAAGGAGCTGGTGGAGCAGACCCGCAAGAAGAAGAAGCGCGGCTTCTACGAAGACCGCTTGGAGGCGCTGCGCAAGAGTGCCGGCAAGGCCCGCGCCGAAATGGCCCAGCAGCAGGGGTCCCGTCAATCCGTGAGCAGCGAGAACGTGTATGGCTGAGGCCCTCAAACCCAGTCCCGACCCCAGCCGAGCCCGCCTAGCCCTGGATGACAGCAAGGCCCTGGCCCTGCTAGCGGCGGAAGCGTGCGATGACCGCAAGGCCGGCGACATCGTGCTGATCCGGGTGGAGGAGATCTCCTCCATCGCCGACTGGTTTGTGATTGCCAGTGGCTTCTCCGATGTGCAGGTGCGCGCCATCGCCCGCTCCGTGGAGGACAAGCTCGAGGAGCACTGCGGCCGGCTGCCCCTGCGCAAGGAGGGACAGAAGGAGGGCCGCTGGATCCTGCTGGATTACGGCGAGGTGATCGTGCACGCCCTCACCCCCGATGAGCGCAGCTACTACGACCTGGAATCCTTCTGGGGCCACGGCGAGACGGAGAGCTTCGTAGGGTCGATGGACGCACCTCCGGCCTGAAGCCGCAGCCCCATGGCCGCCCCGGATCCCCTGCCCGAACTGACCGGGGTGGCCTGCCCGGTCCCCCCGGAGCAACGACCGCTGCAGCAATACCAGGAGCTGCAGGCCTCCTGGTTTTTTGTGTGGCCCCACAACGGCGATGCCGGCCTGGCGGTGCCATTGCTGCGCAGCTGGCTGATCGTGCTGCCGCTCACGGTGCTGGTGGCCAGTGGCAGCTGGACCCTGCGCCACGAGCTGGTGCGGCTGGTGCTGGCGGGCATGGTGGCGGCCCTGGTGGTGCCCCTGCTGATGCTGGTGCGTCAGTGGCTGGGCTGGACCAACCTGCAAAAACGGCTGATGGCCACCGCCATCGAATACGAGGAATCCGGCTGGTACGACGGCCAGGTGTGGGAAAAGCCGGTGGCGTGGCGCCAGCAGGATCTCCTGGTGGCCACCCATGAGGTGCGGCCGGTGCTGCTGCGATTGCAGCAAGCCATGGCCATCACCGCAGCGCTGCTGCTGGTGGGGTCGAGCCTCTGTCAGGCTCTCTGAGCGAGACGGGCCGCAGCCCAGATGAGCTTCAGCAGTTTCGGATCGGGTGTGGGCTCGAGCGGTCGCGCCAGCGCGCCGACCCTGGAGGTGCGCCTGACCCGCAACGGCATCACCGAATCGGTGCACCGGGTGCATGCGGTGGTGTGCGACCAGCGCGGGCGCGTGCTGATGCGGGCCGGTGATCCCCAGCAGCTGAGCTTCATGCGCTCGGCACTGAAGCCCTTCCAGGCGCAGGTGTTCGTGAGCAGCGGTGCCGCCGACCAAGGCAACCACGATGAGCGAGCCCTGGCGATCGCCTGCGCCTCCCACGCCGGTGAACCGGGCCAGGCCCGGGAGGCCTTCAAGATCCTCTGGAAGTCGGACATCGAGAGCGAGCAGCTGCAGTGCCCCACCCCAGCGGGCCGCCAGAGCCCGCTCGAGCACAACTGCTCCGGCAAGCACGCCGCCTTCCTGGCCACCTGCAAGCGCATGCAGTGGCCGATGGAGAGCTACATGCAGCTCGACCATCCCCTGCAGCAGCAGGTGCTCAAGCGGGTGGGGGAGCTGCTGGGCATGCCCGGGGCCGAACTGGTCACCGCCCGCGATGACTGCGGCGTGCCCACCCTGCAGCTGCAGCTGGCCCAGATGGCCCTGCTGTTCGCCCATTTGGGGGCCAGTGAGCAGCCGGAGCTGGAGCGACTGAGCCGGGCCATGCTGGCCCACCCCGACCTGGTGGCCGGCGAGGGGCGCTTCGACACCGCCGTGATGCGCAGCGGCCACGGCCAGGTGCTGAGCAAGGGCGGCGCCGAAGGGATTCAGTGCCTCAGCCGCATCGGCGAAGGGCTCGGCCTGGCGATCAAGGTGGAAGACGGCGCCAGCCGAGCCAAACATGCGGTGGGTCTGCACCTGATGCGCCAGCTGGAGTGGCTCACCCCCTCCACCCTCGAGGAGCTCGGGCAGCAGTTCCTAGAGCCAATCCCCGGTGTGAAGCTCGAGGTGAACGGCGAGCTGCGCTTCGACAACGGCCGCTGACGGCGCAGCGCGACTCCAGGCACCTGTCCAGACGCATATCCAGAAGCGTGCTCAGAGGAGGGATCAGAGGCTTGCTCAGAGGAGTGATCAAAGAGTGCTCAGCAGAGCTCAGACGCGTGTCCGAGGGTGGTACCACCTTCCGCTGAAAGCGGTACCACCTTTGGAGCGGGCGATGGAGGGGTCGATGGAGGCGGCGATGGAGGGGGCGATCGACGGTGGCGGACCGAGCTTGTGAAAGCTTGAACCCCCGCCTTAGGGCCGCCTCAGCCCGCGCCTCAAGCCCGCGCCTCAGTCCGCTCCTCAGCTCGCGCCAGCGCTGACATCTCCGACGGCATCGCGTTCAAACTGCTGCGCCGCCGCCTCCGTGGGGGCCACGGCGAACAGAGCCTCGGCGATGGCCGGGCTGATGGTGAAGGTGTCGAGGCCCTCGGCCGCCAGGCGAGCCAGGTCGTCGGGGCTGCGCAGGCTGGCCACCAACAACCGCAGCGGCGAGCCCACCCCGGCCACACAGCGCTGCATGCGCACCAGCTCGGCGTGGCCGTCGCGGCCCAGGTCGCCAATGCGCCCCAGATAAGGGGCGATGTACTCCGCCCCCAGGGCCGCCGCCAACAGCACCTGGGCCGGTTCGTAGCAGGCGGTGAACGTCACCGCATGGCCGTCGGCGATCAGGGCCCGGGCCGCCTCCGCACCGCTGCGGGTGATCGGCAGTTTCACCCAGATGCGCCCAGGGGCCAGGGCCGCCAGGGCCCGACCGCAGCCCAGCAGGTCGGCACCCCAGGCCTGTAGATGCAGCTCCTGGGCCCCCAGGGCTAGGGCCTCAGCCGTGAGCTGCTCCAGCCGCTCCAGGGTGCAGGACTGGCCCGCGCGCCGCAGCAGGGTGGGGTTGGTGGTGATGCCCCGAAACAGGCCGCTGGGCAGCCACTGGAGCCAGGCCTGCGGGTCGGCGCAATCGAGGAACAGGCGCAGCGTCATGGGGCGGATCCGGCCCGCTCATCCTGCTCCCGTTGCCCCCCGGAAAGCCCGTGATGTAAGGTCTTTGGGTCGACGCGGGGTAGAGCAGTCTGGTAGCTCGTCGGGCTCATAACCCGAAGGTCGGTGGTTCAAATCCGCCCCCCGCCACCACTTCTTCAAGCCCCGGCCTTCCTGGAAGCGCCGGGGCTTTTTGATGCCCGAAACGCCTGATCGCCAACCCCCTGATCGCCATGGTCAGCCGTACCACCAGCTCTACGACCAGCTCCACCACCAGCACCCCCTCCTGATGGCCGACGCGATCGTCGTGGGATCCGGTGCCACCGGCGGTGTGGCCGCCCTGGCCTTGGCCCAGGCCGGTCTGCAAGTGCTGGTGCTGGAGGCAGGTCCGGAGCTGAGCGCTCCGCGGGCCTTCGGCAGCGAACCGCTGAACAGCCTCAAGCGCGTTGCCAGCCTCAGCGGCGGCCGCCAGCGCATCGCCGCTCAACATCCCGGCTACTGGAAGGCCAATCCGGAGCTCTACGTCGACGAGGTCGACAACCCCTACAGCACGCCAACGGATCGCCCCTTCCTCTGGAGCCGCGGCCGGCAGGTGGGGGGCAAGAGCCTCACCTGGGGCGGCATCACCCTGCGGCTGTCGGATTTCGAATTTGCAGCGGCGGAGCGCGATGGCCACGGCCACAGCTGGCCGATCCGCCACGCCGACCTCGACCCCTGGTACGGCCAGCTGGAGACCCTGCTGCAGGTGCACGGCCAGCGCGATGGGCTGCCCCAGCTGCCCGACGGCCACTACCAGCCGGCCCTGCCACTCACCCCTGGGGAAGAGCACCTGCAGCGCTGCATCGCCCGCGACCTGGACCTGCCCCTGATCCCATCCCGGGGCTTCCGGCTGCGGCGAGCCGCTGAGGGTCCATGGCCGCGCTCCTGCTCCCAGGGGGGCGCCCTGGCGGCGGCCCTGGCCACGGGCCGCGTGCGGGTGCAAAGCCAGGCGGTGGTGAGCCACGTGCTGGTGGATCGGCGCAGCGGCCGCGCCAACGGCGTGGAGTGGGTGGATGGGCGAGCGGGCCGCAGCCGCGGCAGCCGGCGCCAACTGGAGCGGGCCGACCTGGTGGTGCTGTGCGCCTCCACGATCGAAAGCCTGCGGCTGCTGTTGCACTCCCAACGGCAAGGGGGCCTGGAGGAGGTGAGCGGGCTGCTGGGGCAGGGGTTGATGGATCACATCTCCGCCAGCAGCTTTTTTGCCCTGCCGCCGCAACCGGCCGCCGGAGCCACGGAGTTGTCGGGGGCGGGCAGCTGCTTCATCCCCAACACGGTGAACCTGGGGAATGGATCCAGCCCAGAGCCGGCCACCGACTTCCGGCGCGGCTACGGACTGTGGTGCGGCGTGCAGCGCTTCGATCCACCAGGGCCACTGAAGCGACAGCGCCAAGCGGCGGTTGGCTTTCTGATCGGCCACGGCGAAGTGCTGAGCCAACCCCACAACCGCGTCAGCCTGGATCCGCAGCGCTGCGACGCCTGGGGCATTCCCATCGCCCACATCGACTGCCACTGGGGCGACAACGAACAACGCCTGGTGGCCCACATGCAGGCGCGCATGGAGGCGGTGGTGGCGAGCGCCGGCGGGGAGATCAAGCCGTTGGAGGAGCTGTTCGTCCTGCCGCTGCTGGAGCCACTGGTACGCAACAGCGCCGCCCTGGCCCCCGGCGCCGCCCCCCCCGGTTACTACATCCACGAACTAGGGGGAGCCCCCATGGGCAGCAGCGAGGCCACCGGCGTGCTCAACCCCTGGAATCAGCTCTGGCGCACCCCCAACCTGCTGGTCACCGATGGCAGCTGCTGGCCCAGCGCCGGTTGGCAGAGCCCCACGCTCACCGAAATGGCCATCACCTGGCGGGCCTGTGACCACGCCGCCAAGGCCCTGAAACGCGGTGAGCTTTAGCTGACGCAACACCAGATTTGGTGTCAACCACCACATCCAGAGCCAGGGATGGGCCGCACACTAAGCAGGCGACCTTTCACGGGTCGGGCAAGGGAGAAACACCAAGCGGGGGTTCGGCACTCCCGCTTTTTTGTGTTCACTTAGCGGCACTCACTCACCGGTCTTCATGAACAGACCATTGAGGTAGTGCTGAGACACGCAGCGATCGCTGCAGCCGTTCTGGAACAGGAAGCCAGCCAGGGCCGAGGTGATCACGCGGTACTGGTCCCAGTCGGGGCGGCTGCTCAGGAACGCCCGCATGCCATCGAACAGGGCCTCGGGCACCTCGGCTTCCAGGCTGATGCGCGGGGCCCCCTGGGGCTGCTGTTGCAGCTGCGGCTGCGGCTCTAGCTCGGGCTGCGCTGGGGGCGCCACCTGATCCTGCTGTTGGAGGCAGCGCTGGAGGTGATCCCTGGCGTGGCTCTGATCCAGCGGCTGCTGGGTTTTCAGATCCAGGGCGTCGTGGTCCAAGCGTGCTTCTCCGTCGCGATGGGACCAGCAAACCCCGGCAAGTCGAACGCCGTCAACGCGGGCTCAACAGCTCAAAACCATGATGAAACAGCATGAGACTGATACGGGTGCAACGGATCTCAGCAAAGAGTTCTTGAGGCTTACCAGCCCGAATAGCAGCGGTGTGAGGCCTGTCAAGTTCAATTCGAACGCAGACACCAAATCCCCAGAAACGCCGCAATGGGGACCCAGCATGCCCCTGACCCTGTGGAAAACGCCACCGCCCGCTGGGGAAAACAGCCTGGATCTGGGGATTGCCGTTTTCGATTAGCAGGGCTTATGCGTGCGGGTCTCACGCGACAAAGGCGAGCCCGAGACAGATGAGCGGCTGAAATGCCTCAGATGTCTTCGGATTTGCCCCGCGGTTTGTAAAGGGTTCGCGGACCGAGCGGGTGATCGGCGTGGGGATAGGGCGCATGGCCGTGGTCGTGTGAATGGCCGTGATCGTGGCCGTGATCGTGCCCGTGATCGTGGGCGTGGCTGTGGTCATGCCCGTGATCGTGGTGGTGATGGCCCATCGGGATGGGAATGCCATCGGGCTGGCAGGCGCCGGTGCACTCGTGCTCACACAGGGTGCAGGCCTCCACCAGGCCCTCCACGTGGTGGTGGTGGCTCTGCTGGGGCGCCCCCACCTCCGTTTCAAACCCCAGCACCTGGGCGCGGTACTTGCACAGGGAGCAGTTCATCTGCGTCTCACCGCGCACCACCTCCTGCACCCGCTCCAGGAAGGTGTCGATCACCAGGGGGTGGTCCCCCAGGTAGCTGGCCTCCAGGAACTCCACCTCGGGGTGGTCGGCCGCCACCAGCTGCGTGTGCTGGCGGATGCGGCTCACCAGCACCCCAGAAAACAGGAAATAGGGGAACACCACGATGCGCTTGAAGCCCAGCCGCACCACGTGGCGCAGCCCCGGCTCCACCAACGGGAAGGTGACCCCCGAATACACCGTTTCACCCCAGCCGAAGCCGAAGCCCTCCGCCAGCATCCGCGTCACCTTGGACACGTTGGAGTTGGCATCCGGGTCGGAGGAGCCACGGCCCACGACCACCAGCAGGGTGTCACTCAGGGGCACAGCTGTGGTGGCGGCGTCGAGGGCCGCCTGGATGCGGGCGCCGGCGGCCAGGATCATGCTGCGGTCGACCCCCAGCTCGCGGCCGTAATCAATGCGCAGCCCCGTCTCAGCCGCATAGGTATTGAGCACGGACGGGATGTCGTTCTTGGCGTGGCCGGCGGCGAACAACATGCCCGGCACCGCCAGCACCCGCTTCACCCCCTGCTGCCGCAGGCTCTCGAGGCCGTCGCGCAGGATCGGCCGCGCAAATTCCAGGTAGCCGTATTCCACCGGCAGCTGCGGCAACCGCTGCCGCAGGCCCTCGGCGAGCTGGGCAAATTCCCCCACTGCCTGGCGGTTGCGGCTGCCATGGCCACAGATCAGCACCCCCACCGGCCCGCCGTCCACGGCCTCCAAAACACCAGCGTGGCCGAGATCGGTCTGCTCAGGGAACGTCATGGAAAGGTCCACCTGGCTCGACCCTAAATGCAGCCCTTTGGGAGCTGGGAATTAGGGTGCGGACCATCCATCTGGCGATTGCAGCGTGCAGACCAGCGAGAACAACCGCGCCGGCGAACTCAAGGATCTGGGCTGGAGTCCTGAAGACGTTCGTAAATACGAAGAGCTCTGGGAATACCGCCAACGCTGGGGGGCGATCAACCTGGAGCGAGAGGACCGGCTGTTCCTGCGCAAGGCGGAAGCTGCACTGCCCAAGTTGCCCAGCGGCAAGGGTTCCGAGAAGAAGCGCACCCAGGACAAGTCGTACTACCGCTGGTTGGCCTTCTATCTCGAGGCGATGCAAACCAGTCCAGCGGAAACCAGCCTGAGCGGGGGGGCCCAGGGTGCCTGGCCGGTGCTGCTGGAGCAGGAGCTGCGGGCGATCGACTACTACGAGCCGGTGCTCGGCCTGCCCGACACCCTCAAGGCCAAGGAGCTGCTGCCGATCCGCGAGCAACTGATCCAACAGGCAGCCAGCGGCGGCACGGTGCTGGCCTTTGATTTCGTGGAGCCCCTGGAGGCGCTCAAGCGGCAGGAAACCACCAGCTGGAAACCCCTGCGCGGCGAAGGCAACACCGACACGAGCTATCCGGTGCTGGCGGCCGATGCGGTGGAGGCCTTCCGCGAGGACGCCGCCACTCGCATCGGAGCCGCCATGCGGGAGCGCTTCCCCTCGCTCAAGGAGAGCGACAAGGCCCCCTTCGGCGCCTAGATCAGCGGGTGGGACAGGGCTGGTTGATCATCACCAGCCCCAGCAGGCGGCACTGCAGGCGTGTGAGGTCGTTGAGGGCCACCTCCACATCGCCGTTGAAGCCGGGATCACCGGGCTTCGAGCCGGCCACGCTGGGGGCGGGCTCGAGCGGCAGCGGCAGCGGTTCGGCGACCACGGAAGGGGCAAGGGCGAGCAGCGCACCCACCAGCAACAGAGCCTTCTTGAGCGCCATGGCGACACCAACGTTTCCCCACAGCTAGGAACGCCGCAGGGGGCGGGGATGAGTAGATCTACTCAAAAGATTTCACTGGTGGAAATTCGGCCGCTGGCGATGCCCCGCAGCAGCAGGGCGTGGTCGTGCACCGCCAGATCGGCATGCTCCACCGCCGGCTCCAGCAGCCGGCGGCCGTAGGCCCTGGGGTCGCCGATGTGGGCGGCGATGGCGCGGCGGTCGCCACTGCGGGCGTGGGCCTTGGCGAGGGTCCAGGCGCAGAGCTTGCCGTAATCCTTGAGGCCATCGGCATCGAGCTGGGCCACATCCACGGAACCCTTCCAGTCGCGAAAACTGCGGCCATAGAGATGATCGCCAGCGGGGTTGGTGCACCAGCCCAGGAAGGAATCACTGGCGGTCTGCAGCAACCGCTGGCCCTGCACCACCCGCTGGCCCTGGTGCTCAGGTGCGGGCTGATCCACGTAGGGGGCCAGCACGGACGCATTGGCCTGCTTGACCTGCAACACCAGGATGTCGTTGGGATGCTCACCCACGAACAGGGAGATGCCGCAGCGGGTGCCCACCGAGCCCACCCCCACCGCCTTGAAGGCGTTATCCACCAGCCGGAACTGGGACAACAGGTGCTGCAGGGCGGGGGCCAGCGAGCTGATGTAACTGGCCTTCACCGCCGCCACCCACTCCTGCCACTGGAGCCCCTCCATCCAGTGCTCCGGCAGGTGCGCAAAGCGCCAGATCAACGGTGGCTGATGGCGAAAGCGCAGCCCACCGCTGCCATCGCTCTCGCACAGCTTGCGCACCGCCTGGCGGCTGTCGCGCCTCAGCGCACTGGTGATGACCCCCTCGAGATGGCAGCGCAGGTTGGCGCTGGCCCGCTGGTCGATCAAGCGCTCCAGGGGCAAGCGCGCCACCCACATCGGCAGCATCGGCATGGCGGCGAACTGCGCCATGGCCTCGGCGTAGGTCCGCACACCCCACCGGCAGATCTTGCCCTGTTGCTTGTCGCTGAGCCCCAGGCTGCGGGCGGCCAGCACCAGGCTGGCGGCAAGCCGCTGCACATCCCATTCGAAGGGGCCCGGATGGGTTTCGTCGAAGTCGTTGATGTCGAACAGCAGCTGCCGCTCCGGGGAGCCGTAGAAGCCGAAATTGAGCAGGTGGGCGTCGCCACAGAGCTGCACCATCAACCCCGAATGGGGGCGCCTCGCCAGATCCGAGGCCATCACCACGGCGTTGCCACGGAAGAAGGCGAAGGGGTTCTCCGCCATACGGCTATGGCGCACCGGCAGCAACCACGGCAACCGCTGAGCTTCCTGCTGCTCCAGCAGCTTCATGGGGTCTGGACGCTCCACCCCCAGCTCCAGCATGGTCATGCAGATCCGTTGCCCATCTCCCCCAGGGTGCATCGGGGCCACACACTCGGCAGCTGCCTGCCATCGACGGGCGGGCACGACCGATGCATCGCGTGGCCCTGAGCACCATGCTGATGCAGAACGTCCATCCGGACGGCATCCACGACCGGGGCTCCACCGATGGCATCCCATCCCGAGGCAACCCACCGGCTGTCGCTGCGGCTGGGGGAAGGGGTTTGGCGGGCCCTGCAGGAGCGCTGTGCCCAAACCGGGGACACCCCCAACCACCTGATCAACAGCGCCATTGCCGAGGCGCTGGATCTCGACTACCGCACGATCTACCAGGTCTCCACCTCGGGAGCCCTGGTGCAGGGGGTGTACCAGGGCTGCGTGCGCGTGGGCGACATCCTGCGCCACGGCGACTTTGGCCTGGGCACCTTTGATGGCCTCGATGGCGAGGGGATCCTGCTGGATGGCCAGTGCTGGCAAGCCCGCAGTGATGGCACCGTGCAGGCCGCACCGGCCACGGCCCTGGCCCCGTTTTGGGTGTTAACCCACTTTCGAGCCGATCAGACCCATCAGCTCCAGGGCATCCGCAGCTGGGCCGATCTCACTGAGCGGCTGGATCAGCTGCGCCCCAGTGACAACGTGTTCACCGCCGTGCGCATCCACGGCAGCTTCGAGGCGATCAAGATCCGTGTGGCCTGCAAAGCGGCTGCGGGCACCGATCTCGTGACGGCCACCAGCCATCAGGCGGAATTCAGCTACCAGCAGCTGACCGGCACCTTGGTGGGCTTCTGGACCCCCAGCTTCGCCCGAACCATCAACATTCCCGGCTACCACCTGCATCTGCTCAGCGACGACCAGGCCCACGGCGGCCATGTGCTCGACCTACAGGCCCAGACCCTGCACGTGGATCTCCACACGCAGGATCACCTGCACCTGGCGCTGCCCGACACCGCCGGGTTCCTGGCCGCCGATCTCAGCGGCGATCCCAGTGCAGCCCTAGCCGAAGCCGAGGGCGGCCATGGCTAAGACAGAGGCATGGCCCCCTCCATCCCCCCGGCACCGGCCCGCAACACCGCGCCGCTCAACGCAGGCGCCCTGGTGCTGCCCCTGCAGGCGGTGGGGATCGGCGACATCGCCGCGGTGGGCGGCAAGAACGCCTCCCTGGGGGAGCTGATTCAGCAGCTGGCGCAGGACGGCGTCCAAGTGCCCGGTGGCTTTGCCACCACCGCCGACGCCTACCGCCAGTTCATCACCGCCGGCGACCTGCAGCGGCGGCTGCACACCATCCTCGATGGGCTCGATGGCCACGACATCGGCCAGCTGCAGGCGGCCGGTGCCGCCGCCCGGGCCCTGCTGCTCGGCAATCCGCTGCCGCAGCCGCTGCAGGAGGCCATCCTGCGGGCCTACCGGGAGCTGGGGGCTCCGGCGGTGGCCGTGCGCTCCAGCGCCACCGCCGAAGACCTACCCGACGCCTCCTTCGCCGGCCAGCAGGAGACCTACCTCAACGTGCAGGGGGAGGGTCCGCTGCTGGCCGCCTGCCGCCGTTGTTTCGCCTCCCTGTTCACCGACCGGGCCATCTCCTACCGGCAGATCAACGGCTTCGATCACTTTGAGGTGGCCCTCTCCATCGGCGTGCAGCGCATGGTGCGGGCCGACCTGGCCTGCTCCGGGGTGATGTTCAGCATCGACACCGAAAGCGGCTTCCGCGATGCGGTGCTGCTCACCGCCGCCTATGGCCTGGGGGAAAACGTGGTGCAGGGGGCGGTGAACCCCGATGAGTACCTGATCTTCAAACCCACCCTGCTGGAGGGGTTTGCGCCAATCGTGAGCCAACGGCTCGGCAGCAAGGCGATCCGGATGGTCTACGGGGAGCACGGCTCCACCCAGAACGTGCCGGTACCGGAGGCGCAGCAACGCCGATACGCCCTCAGCCAGGCGGAGGTGCTGCAACTGGCCCGCTGGGCCTGCCGCATTGAGGCGCACTACAGCCGCCGCCGCGGCCAGCCCACACCGATGGACATCGAATGGGCGAAGGACGGCAACAGCGGCGAGCTGTTCATCCTCCAGGCCAGGCCCGAAACGGTGCAGTCCCGCCGCAGCGCCACGCTGCTGCGCAGCTGGCACCTGCAACCCCACCAGGCGGAGGTGCTCTGCAGCGGCCGGGCCATCGGCGCCTCGGTGAGCAGCGGCCGCGCCCGCATCCTGCGTCACCCCAACGAGATCCAGCGCTTTGAGCAGGGTGATCTGCTGGTCACCGAACGCACCGACCCCGACTGGGAGCCGATCCTCAAGCGCGCCAGTGGCGTGATCACCAACCAGGGGGGGCGCACCTGCCACGCCGCGATCATTGCCCGGGAGATGGGCATCACCGCCATCGTGGGGGTGGGGGATGCCACCGAACGCATCGCCGATGGTGAGCTGATCACCGCCAGCTGCTGCGAAGGCGATCAAGGCCGCGTCTACCGCGGAGCGGTGCCCTATTCGATCGAAGAGCGCGACCTGGGCGACCTGCCCAGCACCCGCACGCGCATCCTGATCAACGTCGGCAACCCGGAGGAGGCGTTCAACCTGGCGGCCATCCCCTGCGATGGAGTGGGTCTGGCGCGTCTGGAGTTCATCATCGCCAACCACATCCGCGTGCACCCGATGGCGCTGCTGCAACCCGAACGGCTGCAGCTCCCCGCCGAGCGCCAGGCGATCGCGCAGCTGACCGCCGGCTACGACCAGCCGGGGGACTATTACGTCGACCTGTTGGCCCAGGGCATGGGGCGGATCGCTGCCGCCTTCTACCCCAAGCCAGTGATCCTGCGCTTCTCCGATTTCAAGAGCAACGAATACGCCAAGTTGCTCGGCGGTAGCAGCTTCGAGCCACAGGAGGAGAACCCGATGATCGGCTGGCGCGGCGCCTCCCGCTACACGGCGCCGGGCTTCCGCGCAGCCTTCGGCCTGGAGTGCCAGGCCCTGCTACGGGTGCGCCGCCAGATGGGGCTCACCAACGTGATCCCGATGGTGCCGTTCTGCCGCACCCCGGAGGAGGGCGACCGGGTGCTGGCGGAGATGGCCGGCCACGGCCTGGTGCGCGGCGCGGACGGCCTGCAGGTGTACGTGATGTGCGAGCTGCCCAGCAACGTGATCGCGGCGGAGGCCTTCGCCGAGCGGTTTGATGGCTTCTCGATCGGCTCCAACGACCTCACCCAGCTCACTCTCGGTCTCGACCGCGATTCAGCCCTGGTGGCGGATCTGTTCGACGAGCGCCATCCGGCGGTGGTGACCCTGATCCAGATGGCGATTCGCACGGCCCAACGCTGCGGCCGCAAGATCGGCATCTGCGGCCAGGCCCCCAGCGACCACGCCGAGTTCGCTGCATTGCTGGTGCGCGAAGGCATTGATTCGATCAGCCTCAACCCCGATGCGGTGATCAACACCCGCCTGGCGGTGGCCGCCATCGAAGCTGAGCAGATCCCCAGCAGCCCCGCCGCAGCATCAGCCGGCGCCGCAGACGCTCCATAGGGTCCAGGCAGCGGGCCGGGGAGGCCATGGCGCGCAGCACGGCCATCCCAGTGGGCGAGCCGCCCGATGCCCTAGAGGCGGCCGTGCAACACCTCGGCCTGCGGCGCGACGGGCTGATCGAACTGCTGGCCTGTGCCCAACGGCAACAGGGCTGGCTCAGTGCACCGCTGCTGGGCTGGATCGCCCGGCGTCTGCAACTCCCGCACAGCCAGGTGCTCGGCACCGCGAGCTTCTACCACCTATTTCGGCTCCAGCCACCCTTGCCCCACAGCTGTCTGGTGTGCACCGGCACCGCCTGTTATGTGCTGGGGGCGGAGGCATTGCGATCCACCCTGCAACGGCAACCCCTGCGTGCCATGGGGGTGGAGCTGGGCACGGTGCGCTGCATCGGCAGCTGCAGCGGTGCCCCGTTGCTGGTAATGGATGGGCAGGTGCTCAACCACCAAAGCCCCGCCAGGGCCCTGCAGGCGGTGCAGGCCATCGCCGCCCCCCAGCCATGAGCGCCACCGCACTGCGGATCTGCACGGCATCGAGCTGCCGCAGCCGCGGTGGTGAAGCGCTAAGGCGGGCCCTGGCGGCGGTGGCCCATGGCCAGGGCGAGCAGCTCTCGGTGACGGGCGTGGGCTGCCTGGGACCGTGCAGCGACGGCCCCTTGCTGGCCATGGGCCCGCACCTGTTCAGCCTGCAGGCGCCCGAACCCGCCCCCCTAGCCCACAGCCTGCAGCAGGCCCTGGCCCAGAACGCCGTAGAGCGCTGGCAGCCCCCCGGCTGCGCGCTGATCCCGGCGGCGGATCCCTTCCTGCGGCTGCAGCGGCGCCTGGTGCTGGAGCGCTGCGGTCAGATCGATCCGGAGAGCCTGGAGGCGGCCCTGGCCAGCGGCGGTTACCGGCAGCTACGGGCCGTGCTGCAACAGAACAATCCGGCGGCTGTGATCGAGGCGGTGCGGCGCAGCGGCCTGCGGGGCCGCGGCGGCGCCGGCTATCCCACCGGCCTGAAGTGGGCCACGGTGGCGGCCATGCCCGGGGGCGAGAAGCGGCTGGTGTGCAATGCCGATGAGGGTGACCCGGGTGCCTTCATGGACCGCACGGTGATGGAGGGCGACCCCCACCGGCTGCTGGAGGGCATGGCCATCGCGGCCTTCGCCGTGGGCGCCCAGCGGGGCTACCTCTACGTGCGCGCTGAATATCCCCTGGCGATTGCGCGTTTGCGCGGCGCCATCGCCGCCGCCGAGCAGCAGCACTGGCTGGGGAGCGGCATCGACGGCAGCAACGTCGACGTTCATCTGGAGCTGCGGGTGGGGGCGGGCGCCTACGTGTGCGGCGAGGAAACGGCCCTGATCCATTCGATCGAAGGCGGCCGTGGCACCCCCTGCGCTCGCCCCCCCTATCCGGCGGAACGGGGGGTGTTCGGCCTGCCGACGCTGATCAACAACGTGGAAACCTTCGCCAACGTGCCGGTGCTGTTGCAGATGGGGCCCGACGCCTACCGGCCGGGCACCAAGGTGTTCTCCCTCACCGGCCAGGTGCGACGCAGCGGCGTGCTGGAGGTGCCCATGGGCACCCCGCTGCGCACGATCGTGGAGACGATGGGGGGCGGGGCACCGGCCGGCCGAGCGATCAAAGCGGTGCAGACCGGAGGGCCCTCCGGGGGCTGCGTACCGGCCGCCCAGCTCGACACCCCGGTGGACTACGACAGCCTCCAGGCCCTGGGCACGATCATGGGCTCGGGCGGCATGGTGGTGCTCGACGACACCACCGACATGGTGGATCTGGCCGCCTACTTCATGGCCTTCTGCCGCGAGGAATCCTGCGGCAAGTGCGTGCCCTGCCGCTCCGGCACCGTGCAACTGGAGCAGCTGCTGCGCAAACTCCTGGCCCGGCAGGGGTGCCCCGCCGACCTCGACCAGCTGGAGCGTCTCTGCCACACGGTGCAGCAGGCGAGCCTCTGCGGCCTCGGGCAGAACGCCCCCAAACCGGTGCTCAGCACCCTGCGCCATTTCCGCCACGAGCTGCTGGCGCTGGTGGGTGAGCCATGAGCGTCTGCACCCTGCGCATCAACGACCACGACCTGGCCATCGCCGCAGGCAGCAGCGTGCTGGAGGCGGCGCGATCAGCGGGCATCCCCATCCCCACCCTCTGCCAGCACGACGGCCTCTCGACGGTGGCGGCCTGTCGCCTCTGCCTGGTGGAGGTGGAGGGGCAGCAGCGGCCCCTGGCCGCCTGTGTCACCGGCGTCTGGGAGGGCATGCACGTGCTCACCAGCAGCCCCCGGCTGCAGGAGATCCGCCGCACGGTGGTGGAGCTGCTATTCACCGAAGGCAACCATGTGTGTGCGGTATGCGTGGCCAACGGCCACTGCGAACTGCAGGACCTGGCGGTGCAGGTGGGCATGGACCACAGCCGCCTGCCCTACCGCTTCCCGCAGCGGCCGGTGGACCTTTCCCATCCGCTGTTCGGCCTCGATCACAACCGCTGCGTGCTCTGCACCCGCTGCGTGCGGGTGTGCGACGAGGTGGAGGGTGCCCACGTCTGGGATGTGGGCTGGCGCGGCGAACACTGCCGGATCATCGCTGGGCTGGATCAGCCCTGGGGGGAGGTGGAGGCCTGCACCCACTGCGGCCAGTGCGTCGACATCTGCCCCACCGGCGCCCTGTTTCACCGCTGGGAGCCATGAGCAGGCGCCAACGGCTGGCAACGGTGTGGCTGGCGGGATGCTCCGGCTGCCACATGTCGTTTCTCGACCTCGACCTCTGGCTCCTCGAACTCTCAGAGCTGGCGGAGATCGTCTACAGCCCGGTGGCATCCGATGTGAAGCACTACCCCCTGGATGTGGACATCGCCCTGGTGGAGGGGGCCGTGGCCACCAGCGACAACCTGGAGCTGCTGCGGCAGGTGCGGGCCAACACCACCACCCTGGTGAGCTTCGGCGATTGCGCCCTCAGCGCCAACGTGACCGGACTGCGCAACCCGCTCGGGGGGCCGGAGCCGGTGCTGCGGCGCGCCTACCTCGAACTGGCCGATGGCAGCGGCCAGCTGCCCCGGGCCCCGGGCCTGCTGCCGGAGCTGCTGGAGCGGGCCCTGCCGGTGCATGAGCTGGTGCCGGTGGAGGTGTTTCTGCCCGGTTGCCCCCCCTCCGCCGAGCGCATCCGAGCGGTACTGGAGCCCCTGCTGCGCGGGGAACGGCCGCAGCTGCACGGCCCCGAGCAGCTGCGCTTCGGCTAGCCCCCTCACGGAACAGCGCTGATGGGCACCACCCTCACCATTGATCCGCTGACCCGCATCGAGGGTCACGCCAAGATCTCGATCCAGCTGGATGGCGACGGCGCGGTGCAGAGCGCCCGTTTGCACGTGGGGGAATTCCGCGGCTTTGAGGCCTTCTGCGTCGGCCGGCCGTTCACGGAGATGGCCGCCATCACGGCGCGCATCTGCGGGATCTGTCCGGTGAGCCATCTACTGGCGGCGAGCCGCACCGCCGACAAGCTGCTGGCGGTGACGATCCCACCGGCGGCGGAGCGGCTGCGGCGGCTACTCAACCTGGCGCAGATCCTGCAATCCCATGCGCTGTCGTTCTTTCACCTCAGCAGCCCCGATTTCCTGCTGGGGTGGGACTGCGCTCCAGAACGGCGCAACCTGTTCGGGCTGATCGCCGACCACCCGGACCTGGCCCGCGGCGGCATTCGTCTGCGCCAATTCGGGCAGGGCATGATCGAAGCGCTGGGGGGCCGCAAGATCCATCCGGCCTGGGTGGTGCCCGGAGGGGTGCGCTCCCCCCTGGCCCAGTCCCAACGGGAGCGGCTGCTGGCGGAGCTGCCGGAGATGTGCGCGATCACGGCCATGGCGCTGACGCTGTTCAAACAGCTGCTCGATCGCCACCTGGGGGAGGAGCAGCACGTGTTCGGCCAATTCCCGTCGCTGTTTCTGGCGCTCACGGGTCGGGATGACCTGTGGGAGCACAGCGACGGCCCCAGCTGTGCCGGCATCGCCGTGATGGCCAGCGATGGCACCCGCCTGGCCCAGGGCCTGCGGGAAGACGACTACCCCCAGTTCATCGCCGAGGCGGTGGAGCCCTGGAGCTATCTCAAGTCGCCCTATTACCGCCCGCTGGGGCGCGAGGCCGGCAGCTACCGGGTGGGCCCCCTAGCGCGGCTCAACCTCTGCGAGCGCATCGGCACTCCCTGGGCCGACCGCGAACTGCTGGAGCTGCGCCAGCGCGGCGGGCGTGTGGTGACGGCCTCGTTCCACTACCACCTGGCGCGGTTGATCGAAATCGTGGCCTGCCTCGAGCAGATGCAACGGCTCCTGGAGGATCCGGCGATCACCGAGGCGCAGGTGCGCGCCACAGGCCGCCTCCAGCGGCGCGAGGCGGTGGGGGTGAGCGAGGCGCCGCGGGGCACGTTGTTGCACCACTACCGCGTTGACGCCGATGGGCTGATCGAGGCGGTGAACCTGATCATTGCCACCGGTCAGAACAACAGCGCCATGAACCGCACGATCACCCAGATCGCGCGGCATTACCTGCAGGGGGGCCACCTCAGTGAGCCCTTGCTCAACCGCGTGGAAGCGGGCATTCGCTGTTACGACCCCTGCCTCTCCTGCAGCACCCACGCGGCCGGGCAGATGCCGCTGCAGCTGCAGCTGTTCAGCGCCGAGGGCGCGCTGCTGCAGGAGCTAAGCCGGCCATGACGGCCCTGGTGATCGGCTTCGGCAACCTGCTGCGCAGCGACGACGGCGCCGGCCACCGCCTCGCCCTGGCCCTGGCGCGCCGCAGCCCAGAGGGGGTGATGGTGCTGGCCCGGCCCCAGCTCACGCCGGAGCTGGCGGAGCCGTTGGCCCGGGCCAGCCGCGTGCTGTTCGTGGATGCGGCCTGGGCCTCCGCATTCACGACGGCACCGCAGCTCACACCGCTGGAGCCGCTGAGCGCGGCCGCCCCCTTCAGCCACGGGCTGACCCCCGCGCGGCTGCTGGCCCTGAGTGCGGCCCTGTATGGACACGCCCCCCCCGCCTGGCAGCTGCTGATCCCGGCGCACCAGGGGCAACTGGGGAATCAGCTCTCCGCCGCCACCGCCACCGCCTGCCGCGCCGCCCTGCCCCTGCTGCAGCGCTGGAGCCGCGCCGATGCATGAGCTGGCCCTGGTGCAGGAGCTCTGCGCCCTCGCCACGGCCGCGGCCCAGCGCCACGGCGCCACACGCATCGAACGGCTGCAGCTGCGGCTCGGGGACCGCTGCGGAGTGGATGCCGATGCGCTGCGGCTGGCCTTTGCGGTGGTGCAGCAGCAGCAGGCTTGGCAGCACACCCAATTGGAGCTGGAGCTGGTGCCCACCCGCTGCCGATGCCGCCGCTGCGGCCACCGCTTCAGGCCGGTGGATCTGATCCACTGCTGCCCCCGCTGCGGCGGCCTCAGCCATGCGCTGCTGGAGGGCCGGGAGCTGGAGCTGGTGGCCCTGGAGGTGGCCTGAATGTGCGGGCGCTGCGGCTGCGATCCGCCCAGGGTTGCGATGGCCGCACCACGTCCACGGCCGCTGCGGCGGCTGGAGCTGCGGCAGGGGCTGCTCAGCCGCAACGACGCCCAGGCCCAGCACAATCGCCAACAGTTTCAGGCCCTCGGCCTGCGGGTGGTGAACCTGCTCTCGGCACCGGGCTCGGGCAAAACCAGCCTGTTGGAGCAGCTGGCACAGCGATGGCCGCGGCCGCCCATCGGCGTGATCGTCGGCGACCTGGCCACCGACCGCGATGCCCAACGGTTGCAAGGGGCCGGCGCCCGGGCCGTGCAGATCCGCACCGGTGAGCGTTGCCATCTGGATGCCGCGCAGGTGGCGCGCGCCTTCAGCCAACTGGATGCCGTTGGCCTGGATCTGCTGGTGATCGAAAACGTGGGCAACCTGGTGTGCCCCGCGGCCTTCGACCTGGGGGAGCAGCGGCGCATCGCCGTGCTCTCGGTGACGGAAGGGGAGGACAAGCCCCTTAAGTACCCGGCCCTGTTCAGCAGTGCCGATGCCGTGGTGCTCAACAAAAGCGACCTGGCCGATGCGGTGGGCTTCGATCGCAGCGCCGCCCTGAGCCATCTGCGGGCGGTTGCCCCCCAGGCGGTGCTGTTTGAGGTGTCGGCGCGCCAGGGCAGCGGCCTGGCGGCCCTGCTGCAGTGGCTGGATCAACCGCAGGCCCCATGGCCCTGAGCCGGGCGGCGAAGCAACGCATCCAGCTGCAGCTGCAGGGGTTGGTGCAGGGGGTGGGCTTTCGCCCCCATGTGGTGCGGCTGGCGCGGCAGCTGGGGCTGCGGGGCTGGGTGAGCAATGGCGCCGATGGCGTGGCGATGGAGCTGCAGGGGCCGCGCCCCCAGCTCGAGCACCTGATCCAGCAGCTGCTGCGGCACCCACCGCCCCGGGCCCGCATCGATCGCCATGCCCTGCAGTGGCGCTCGTCCAGCGCCGATCTCCCCCCGGGCGTGGCGATCCGGCCCAGCCCCGGCGAGACCCCCCAGGGGGCGTTAATAGGGCCCGACCTAGCCATCTGCGGGGCCTGCCTGGCCGAGCTCGCCGATCCCCACAACCACCGCCACGGCTACCCGTTCATCAGCTGCACCGACTGCGGGCCCCGCTACAGCCTGCTGCTGCAGCTCCCGTTTGAGCGCGACCACACCAGCCTGGCCGCCTTTCCCCCCTGCCGCCGCTGCCGGCGGGAATACGGCGATCCGGCCGACCGCCGCTTCCATGCCCAAACCATCAGTTGCCCCCAGTGCGGGCCACGGCTGCACTGGAACGGCCAGCAGCACAGCAACGCTGAGGCGATTGCGGTGGCGGCCGCGGCCCTCAACCGCGGATCCGTGGTGGCCGTGCAGGCGGTGGGGGGCTTTCAGCTGCTGGCACGGCCGCAAGATCACCAGGCGGTGGCGCGGATCCGGGAGCGCAAGAGCCGCCCCGATAAGCCCCTGGCCCTGTTGGCGAGCCCCGCCTGGATGGCGCGGCATTGCCACGCCAAGCCCGCCGAACAGGAGCTGTGGCACTCCGCGGTGGCACCGATCCTGCTGCTGCACCGTCGCGGCGCAGCCCCCATCGATCCAGCCGTGGCGGGCTCTAGCCCCTGGCTGGGGGTGATGCGCGCCGCCAGTGGTCTGCAGCAGCTGCTGCTCGAGCAGTGCGGTGGGGTGTTGGTGGCCACCAGCGCCAATCGCAGCGGTGAGCCGATCGCCCGGGATCCCCTCCGCGATGGAGCCGTCTTGGCCCAGCTGGCCGATGCGGTGCTCAGCCACAGCCTGGCGATCGTCAACCCCAGTGACGACAGCGTGATGCGCTGGGCGGCCCAGGCGCCTCTGGTGCTGCGGCTGGGCCGCGGTCTGGCCCCCCTGGCCCTACCGGCACCAGCAGCAACAGCCGGTGCCCTGGCCCTCGGGGCCCAGAGCAAAGGGGGCCTGGCCCTGCGCCTGCCGGGCCACCGCCTGCTCAGCCCCGACCTGGGGGACCTCAGCACCGCAGCCGCATCCCAGCGGCTGCAGGACACAGCCCTGGCCTGGCTGGAGCGCTACCAGCTGCATCCCACGACCCTGGCCTGCGACCGCCATCCCGGCTACAGCTCCAGCCAATGGGCGGCGGCCCTCCAGCGGCACTGGCAGCTGCCGCTGCTGCCAGTGCAGCACCACCACGGCCACCTGTTGGCGGTGCTGGCGGAACACAGCCGCACGGGCCCCGCCCTGGGGGTGGCCTGGGATGGCAGCGGCCTGGGGGACGACAACCAGCTCTGGGGCGGTGAGGCCCTGCGGGTGAGCACCTCCGGGTTCAGCCGGATCGCGACGCTGCGGCCCTTCCCCCTGCCGGGGGGCCACCTGGCCATGCGCGAACCGCGGCGCGCCGCGCTGGGGTTGCTCTGGGCCGCCTGGGGCAGCGGCTGGCGGCAACGGCTGCCGCCGCAGCTTCCCCTCCACTGGCTCGAGAGCTGGCCGGCGCAGGAGCAGGAGACGCTGCAGCGGGGGTTGGCGGCGGGGCTCAACGCGCCGCCCTGCTCCAGCGTGGGCCGGCTGCTAGATGGGCTGGCGGCCCTGCTGGGGTTGGCCACCTGCTGCAGCCATGAGGCCCAGGCGGCCCAGGCATTGGAGGGGTTGGCGCAACGGCAGCGCCAACGGCAAGCCAACGGCTCCGCCGGCCCCTCCCTCCCCCTGCGACCCGACGCCACAACCCCATGGGTGTGGGACTGGCAACCGCTGCTGGAGCACTGCCTGACGCAACGGGCCCAAGGCCAGCGGATCGGCGCCATCGCCCTCGACATCCACCGGGCCCTGGCGGGGGCGATCGCGCAGCTGGCCGACGCCCAGGCCGCCGAGGAGCTGCTGCTGGCGGGGGGGTGCTTTCAGAACGCCGTGCTGCTGGAGCTCAGCGTGGCGGCCCTGGCGAAGCAGGGCTGCCGAGCGCTCTGGTCGCAGCGCTTGCCCTGCAATGACGCGGCAGTGGCGATGGGGCAGCTGCTGGCCCTCGAGGCCCTGCCTAGGACCGCACTAGCCCCCGGGCCCGTTGTCCATGTGCCTGGCCGTCGCCGGTGAGTTGATCAGCAGCAACGGGCATCCAGATCCGCTCTGGCGCAGCGGCGAGGTGAACTTCGGCGGGGTGGTGCAGCAGGTGAGCCTGGCCTGTGTCCCCGAGGCGCGCATCGGCGATCAGCTGTTGGTGCATGTGGGGGTGGCGCTGACGGTGCTGCAGCCGGAGCCATGACGTCACCCGAACGCGGCAGCGGCCCCACAACCGCCTGGCTCGATGGCAATGAAGCGGTGGCGCGGGTCGCCTATCGGCTCAGTGAGGTGGTGGCCCTGTTCCCGATCACCCCCGCCACACCGATGGGCGAATGGGCCGACCGCTGGGCCAGCGAAGGGCGCCCCAACCTCTGGGGGCAGGCACCCCAAGTGGTGGAGATGCAGAGCGAGGCCGGGGCCGCCGGGGTGGTGCACGGCGCCCTGCAGGTGGGGGCCCTCACCACCACGTTCACGGCATCCCAGGGGCTGCTGCTGATGCTGCCCAGCCTCTACAAGATCGCCGGCGAACTCAATGCAGCGGTGATCCACGTGGCCTCCAGGGCCCTCGCCACCTCGGCGTTGTCGATCTTTGGCGACCACAGCGATGTGATGGCGGCCCGCGGCACCGGCTGCGGCCTGCTCTGCTCCGCCACGGTGCAGGAGGCGGGCGACTGTGCCGCCATCGCCATGGCGGCCACCCTGGCGGGGCGGGTGCCGTTGCTGCACGCCATGGATGGCTTTCGCACCTCCCACGAAATCCAACGGGTCGAGCTGATCAGCGACGCCGTGCTGCAGGCGCTGGTACCGGAAGCGCTGATCGCCGCCCACCGCCAGCGGGGCCTGAGCCCCGACCGGCCGATGCTGCGCGGCACCAGCCAGAACCCGGATGTGGCCTTTCAGGCCCGCGAAGCGGTGAACCCCTACACCGACGCCATGCCCGCACGGGTGCAGGCGGCGATGGATCAGTTCGCCGCGCTCACCGGTCGCCAATACCACCTGTTCGACTACCACGGCCACCCGCAGGCGGAGCGGGTGCTGGTGTTGATGGGCAGCGGCGCCAGCACCGCCGGCCTCACGGCCGATGTCCTGATCGCCGCCGGGGAGCCCGTGGGGGTGCTCACGGTGCGGCTGTTCCGGCCCCTGGCGGCCCAGACCCTGGTGGCGGCCCTACCCGCCAGCACCCGCCGCCTGGCGGTGCTGGATCGCTGCAAGGAGCCTGGCAGCCAGGGGGAACCGCTGCTGCTGGATGTGATCGCAGCCATCCACGAGCACTGGCCGCAGCCCCAAAAGCCCGCGGTCATCGGCGGCCGCTATGGGCTCGCCTCCAAGGAGTTCACACCGGCGATGGTGAAGGCGGTGTTCGACAACCTCGCCCAGCCCACACCGCGCAACCACTTCACCGTGGGGATCCATGACGACCTCACCCACCACTCCCTGACGGTGGAGGATTCGTGGGAGTTGGAATCGCCCCAGACCCTGCGGGCGGTGTTCGTGGGCCGGGGCTCCGACGGCACGGTGGGCGCCAGCAAACACACCCTCGAGATCGTCGGGGAGGCCACCGGCCTGCAGGGGCAGGGCAGCTTCGTCTACGACTCCAACAAGGCGGGCACGGTCACCATGTCCCACCTGCGCTTCAGCCCGGAGCCGATCCGGAACAGCTCGCTGATCCGCCAGGCCCAGGTGCTCGCCTGCCACCACTGGGACCTGCTGGAGCGCCTGGATCTGCTGGAGCTGGCCTGCCCCGAGGCGGTGGTGCTGCTCAACACCCCCTGGCCGCCGCAGCACGCCTGGGAGCACATGCCCCTGCGGGTGCGGCAGCAAATCCACCGCAAACGGCTGCGGTTGTTCGGCGTGGATGCCGCCGCCATCGCCCAGACCCATGGCCTCGGGGGGCGGATCAACACGGTGATGCAGGCCTGTTTCTTCGCCGTGAGCGGGTTGATGCCGATGGATCAGGCGATGGCGGCCTTGCGGCAGTCGATCCAACGCAGCTACGCCAGCAAGGGTCCCGCGGTGGTGGCGGCCAACCTGGCGGCCCTGGAGGCGGCACCGGCGGCCCTGCAGCCGCTGCCCATCGGCCCGCCCCCCTGGGTTGTCTCCGCCGAGGAGCCATTGGCGGAGCAACCACTGCCGGAAGGTCTGGCGGAGGCACCGGCCGCCTGCCGGGAGCTGCTGCTGCCCCAGTTGCAGCACCGCGGCGATGCCCTACCGGTGAGCGCGCTGCCCTGCGACGGCAGCTTTCCCACCGCCACCAGCCAATGGGAGAAGCGCAACACGGCCGAACAGGTGCCCGTGTGGGAACCGGATCTGTGCGTGCAGTGCGGCAAGTGCGTGCTGGTGTGTCCCCATGCGGTGATCCGCGCCAAGCTGGCGCTGCCGCAGGTGCTGCAGGGGGCACCGCAGGGCTTCCGCCACACGGCCGCCCGCGAGCGGGCCTTTGCGGGGGAGCACTTCACCATCCAGGTGTCCGCGGAGGACTGCACCGGGTGCCGCCTGTGCGTGGAGGTGTGCCCCGCCCGCGACCGCAGCGACCCCGCGCGCAAGGCCCTGAACATGGCGCCCCAAAGGCCGCTGCGGGAGCAGAGCCATGAGAACTGGGCCTTCTTTCTGCAGCTGCCGGAGGTGGAGCGCAGCCGCCTCAACCCGCAGCGGATCCAACACCAGCAACTGCAGCGCCCCCTGTTTGAGTTTCCCGGGGCCTGCGCCGGCTGCGGCGAAACCCCCTACCTGAAAGTGCTGAGCCAGTTGTTTGGCGATCGGCTGCTGATCGCCAACGCCACCGGCTGCTCCTCGATCTACGGCGGCAACCTGCCCACCACCCCCTGGTGCACCGATGCCAACGGCCGCGGCCCGGCCTGGAGCAATCCGCTGTTTGAAACCAACGCCGAATTCGGCCTGGGCTTTCGCCTCGGCCTGGATCAACGGCACCGCCGCGCCGAGCAACTGCTGCGGGGGATGGCGGAGCAGCTGCCGCCGGCCCTGCTGGATGGCCTGCTGCAGGCCCAGCAGGGGGATGAGCCCGGCATCCACGAACAGCGGCTGCGGGTGGCGGAGCTGAAGCCGTTGTTAACGACCCAGGACACGCCCGCCGCCCGGGAGCTGCTGGAGCTGGCGGACGACCTCGTGAAGCGCAGCGTCTGGATCGTGGGCGGCGATGGCTGGGCCTACGACATCGGCTTCGGCGGCCTCGACCACGTGCTGGCGGGCCAGGACGACGTCAACGTGCTGGTGCTCGACACCGAGGTGTATTCGAACACCGGGGGCCAGCGCTCCAAGGCCACCCCCAAGGGGGCGGTGACCCCGTTCGCCAGCGGCGGCAAAGCCTCGGCCAAGAAAGACCTGGGGCTGATGGCGATGACCTACGGCCACGTCTACGTGGCCAGCGTGGCGATGGGGGCCCGCGATGAGCACACCCTGCGCTGCTTCCTGGAGGCGGAGTCGTACCCCGGACCGTCGCTGATCCTGGCCTACTCCCACTGCATCGCCCATGGCATCGACATGGGCCTGGGCATGCAGCAGCAGCAGCGGGCGGTGGCCTCCGGACGCTGGCTGCTGTACCGCCACGACCCCCGCCGCCGTGCCCAGGGGTTGTCGGCGCTGGTGCTGGATCAGCGCCGCCCGCAGCTGCCCTTGGCGGAGGCGATGGCCACCGAACAGCGCTTCAGCCAGCTGCACAGCAGCGATCCGGCACGGGCCCAGAGCCTGGCCCAGGAGGCAGAGGCGGAGCTACAGCAGCGGTGGGAGCTGTATCAGCGGCTGGCGCAATGAGCCAGGGCGAATGCCAGGCGCTGCTGCGGGCCATCGAGCGGCAGTGCAGCCGCCCCTGGCGGTTGATGGAGGTGTGCGGCGGCCAGACCCATGCCCTGTTGCGCCATGGCATCGACCAGCTGCTGCCGGCAGCGGTCACACTGATCCATGGCCCCGGCTGTCCGGTGTGCGTCACCGCCAGTAGCCGCATCGATCAAGCGCTGGAGCTGGCACGGCAACCGGGGCTGCTGCTCTGCACCTACGGCGACATGCTGCGGGTGCCAGGCAGCGACGGCCACACCCTGCTGGGGCTGCGCAGCCAGGGGGCCGACGTGCGCGTGGTCACCGCGCCCCTGGAGGTGCTGGAGCTGGCACGACGGCAGCCGCAGCGGCCGGTGGTGTTCTTCGCCGTGGGCTTTGAAACCACGGCACCGGCCACCGCCCTGCTGGCGCAGCGGACCCTGGCGGAGGCGATCACCAACCTGACGCTGCTGGTGGCCCATGTGCGTGTGGCGCCGGTGCTGGAGCAACTGCTAGGGGATCCCGGCTGTGTGGTGCAGGGGGTGCTGGCGGCGGGCCACGTCTGCACGGTGCTCGGGGAAGAGGGGCTGGCGGAGCTGGCCCAACGCCATCGCCGGCCGGTGGTGATCACCGGGTTCAGCGCCGTCGAGCTGCTGCGCGGCATCCTGCTGTGCGTGCGGCAGCTGGAGCAGGGTCGCCATCGGCTGCAGAACGCCTACCGCCGGGCGGTGGCCCCAGCCGGCAACCCCCTGGCCCGCGCCCACCTGCAGCGGGTGTTCACGCCGATCGACACCCCCTGGCGCGGTCTGGGCACCATCCCTGCCGGCGGCTACCAGCTGCAGGCGCCCTACGCCCAGCTGGCGGTGGTACCACCAGGCGCCCGCTCAGGCGCCACACCCCAGCAGCGGCACGATCGCTGCCCCAGCGGCCTGGTGCTGCAGGGGGTGCTGCGGCCCAACCAATGCCCCCAGTTCGGCACCGCCTGCACCCCGGAGCGGCCCCTGGGGGCACCGATGGTGTCCAGCGAAGGGGCCTGCGCCGCCTACTACCGCTACCCGCGCTGAGTGATGCAGCCAGAGCACGACTGCATCCAACTGGCCCACGGCGGCGGCGGTGCCCTGAGCCAATGGCTGATCCGCACGCTGGTGGTGCCCGGCCTGGGCGGCAGCAACCCAGCCAGCAACGGCCCCACCGCCCTGCACGATGCCGCCCTGCTGCAGGCCCCCTCCGGCCGGCTGGCCCTGAGCACCGATTCCTATGTGGTGCGGCCCCTGTTCTTCCCTGGCGGCGACATCGGCCGGCTTGCGGTGATCGGCAGTGTCAACGACCTGGCCATGGCGGGGGCCCGGCCCCTGGCCCTGAGCCTGGGGTTGATCGTGGAGGAGGGGCTGCCGCTGGCCACCCTGGAGCGGGTGATCGCCTCCATCCGCGCAGCCTGCGCCCTCTGCGAGGTGGCGGTGATCACCGGCGACACCAAGGTGGTGGAGCGCGGCAACGCCGATGGCCTGTTCGTGAACACCACCGCCATCGGTGTGGTGGAGCACAGCCTGGCCATCGGCCCACCGGCGGTGCAGCCCGGCGATGCGGTGCTGGTGAGTGGCGATCTGGGGCGCCATGGCCTGGCGATCCTGGCGGCGCGGCCGGAGCTGGGCGTCCGCACCAACCTGGAAAGCGACCTAGCGCCCCTGCAACCCAGCGTGCAGCAGCTGTTGCAGGCGGGCCTAGCCCTGCACTGCCTGCGGGACCTCACCCGCGGTGGCCTGGCGGGGGCCATCGATGAAATCGCCCGCGATGCCAGCTGTGTGATCGAGCTGGAGGAAACGGCGATCCCCCTGCATCCGGCGGTGCGGGGCGCCTGCGAGCTGTTGGGGCTCGACCCCCTGACCATGGCCAACGAGGGGCGCATGCTGGTGATCTGTCCGGAACCCCAGGCCGATCAGGCCCTGGCCCTGCTGCAGCGGCAGCAGCCCGAGGCGGCCCGCATCGGCCGGGTGGTGCGGCAAACCCAGCAGCAGGATCTGTTCGACGGCCTGCATCCGGTGAAGCTGCGCAATGCGCTGGGGGTGTTGCGCCCCCTGGAGGTGGGGCGCGGTGAACAGTTGCCGCGGATTTGCTGACCTCAGCGCCGACGGAGCTCCATAGCTTCGAGCTGTGCCCTCTGGACTGGTGGCGACGATGAAACAGCAGCACCAACGCACGCTGCAGGCCCTGTTCGCCCATCCGATCCAGCACAACCTGCGCCTGGCGGCCCTGGAGTCGCTGTTGCTGCACCTCGGCGCCTCCCTGGAGCGGTTGGGCGACCATCGACTCCGCATCCAGCTGGGCAGTGGTGAGGTGCTGGTGCTCCACGGCGCCAGTGGCCTGCAGCATCCGTTTCTCGACGAGGAGGGCATCCTGCGGCTGCGGCGCTGGCTGCAGCAGGCGGGCATCAGCCCGGAACAGCCGCAACCGCCCGAGGCCCAACAGCGCGGTGACCAGGCCCGGCGGCTGCTGATTCAGCTTGACCACGGCGGTGCCCGGCTGTGGTGGCTCGAGGGCGACGACGTGCACGCCGCGGAACTCAAGCCCCACGGCCTGTGGAGCAGCGGCCAACGGCTCAGCCACCGCCATGACCGCGACATCGCTGGCCAACGGGCGCCGCTGGATCACGCCTACCTGGAGCAGCTGTGCACAGCAGTGGGGCAGGCGGATCGGGTGTTGCTGCTGGGCCATGGCCATGGCCAGAGCGACCTGCGCCAGCTGCTGATGCGGCATCTGCAGCACCACCATCCCCAATGGCTGGAGCGGCTGGACACCGAAACGGTGGATGAACGGGCCTGCAGCGACGGCGAGCTGTTGGCCCTGGCCCGTCAGCACTTCGGCAACCAGCCCCACCGGCCGCTGCTCAAGGTCCCCGGCCAGGAGCAGCGGGAGGCCGGCCCGCGGCCGGAGCCGCGCAATCCCTAGCCAACATCCCTGGCCAACCCAGCCAACAGCAGCAGGCCGGCGGCAAAGCAAGCGAACCCCAGCAGGGCCTCCTGGGGTGCCAAACGCGCCTTGATCTCCGGCACCAGATCGGAGGCGGCGATGTAGAGGAAGTTGCCGGCGGCGAATAGCACCAGCGGGGCCAACAGGTTGGAGCCCCGCAGGCCCCAAGCCAGCAGCGCCCCCAGCGGAAACGTCAGCGCCGAGACGCCATTCCAGAGCAGGGCCTGGCGCGGCCGCCAGCCGCTGTGCACCAACACGCCGAAATCACCCAGCTCCTGCGGGATCTCGTGGGCGGCGGCCGCCAACCAGGTGGCCACGCCGGCGGCGGGATGGATCAGATAGGTGCTGGCCACGCCAAGGCCGCAGGTGAGGTTGTGCAGCCCATCCCCCAACAGGATCAGCGCGGCCACCGGCTCCGCCCCGGGGGCAGCCCCGCGCAGCCCCTGGTGATGGGAGTGGTGCCAGTGCAGCAGTTGCTCCAGGGCCAGAAACAACGTGAAGCCCGCGGCGATCCAGGCGCCCGCCTGGCGGGGCTTCAGCACCGCAAACCCCTCCGGCAGCATGTGAAACAGGGCACCCCCCAGCAGTGAGCCGGCCGCCAGGGCCACCAACGGCAACAACAGCGCCTGCAACCAACGCCGCGGCAACAGCACCGTGAGCCCCCCCACCAGGGCGATCAAGCTCATCCCAGCGCTGCCCAGCAGCAGGGCCGCCAAGGGGCTCATGGCTGCCACCACTGCCAGGTCTCCAGGTTGAGCAGCAGGCCCACCAGGGTGAGCACCAGCATCAGCAGGATCTGATCGCTGCGGGCATCGGGGATGCGCACATCCGCCAGCAGGTGCACCAGGTTGGTGACGCTGTAGACCACGCTCAGCCAGAACTGCGCCGCTCGCCAAGGAGCCGTGGCACTCCAACCCCCGGGAGCCGACACGGCGTGGATGGCGAGCAACAGCGCCAGCACAGGGATCAGGAAGTAGACGAGCATCGCCAGGAAGATGCGCGGCAGCTGCTGGGGGGCCACGCGGCTCTCGATCTCCACGGAGGCGCCGTGGAACAGCGGCATCAGCCCCAGTTCCACGTGAAACAGCATCAGCAACAGCCAGGCCCCCCAGAGGCCAGCCACCCGCAGCGCAGGCCCCGTTAGATCCATGGTGCGGCGCCCATCGGGCTACGGCGATCCCCTCCAGTCTTTTGCCGTTCACGGCTGGATCGCTCGACACGCTGCAGCGAATCCACGGCAAACGGGCCGGGGGCAGGCGGCAGCGGGGGCCCAGCCTGTTCGGCGCTGCCTAGGCCGGAAGCAGCCCCTTCACGGATGTCGGTGATGACCAAGCTGCTGCGGGCCGCACCCTGGTTGTTCGCCATGGCGTTGGCCGTCCAACCCCTGCCCAGCGGGGCGGAACCGCTGTCGTTTCAGGAGCAGCGGCTGCTGATGCGGCAGATGACCCAGCGGCTGCAGGCCCGCCTGGAGCAACGGCTGCGCTGCATCGACAAGGCCAGCACCAACGCCGACCTGCAGACCTGCCAAAGCCGCACTGGCGGTATGACCGGCATGGGGGGCGGCATGGGCGGTCAGGGCTGGGGCTGCCCGATGTGGTGACGGGCCTCCGCCAAGGCGGCCAACCACTGGGCCAGCCCCGCCGGCCCACTGAGGCGATGGCTGGCGGCACTCGGCTGAGCTCCCGGGCCCACCCGAACCCCCACCACCCCGGGCCAGAGGCGGAACACGTCTTCATCGGTGTCGTCGTCGCCGACATAGAGGCGCAGCGGTGGCTGGCCTGCGGTGGTGTTCCACAGACCGCGGCGCTGGGCGGCGGCCTCCAGCCATTGCACCGCATCGGCCTTGGTGTGCGGGATCGCCGGACGGATCTCCAGCACCAGCCGCCCGCGCCGCAGTTGGAACTGGCCCTCGGCGTTGATCTGCTCCAGCAGCGGCAGCAGCTCATGGGCCAGGGGTTCACGCTCCGCCTCCGGCAGGCGGCGCGTGTGCAGGCTGAGGCTGAGCCCCTTGTGCTCCAGCCAGGCCCCGGGCCAACGCTGCAGCGATTGCCGCAACCGCTCGGCCACGACGTCGAGCTGCGGCATCAGGGCCTCGGCGCGGGGATCGCGCCAGAGGCCGCCATCGCTGGCAATCTCCAGGCCATGGTTGCCCGCCAGGCTGAGGTGCTCCAGCCCCGGCCCCAGCCGCTGGCGAAGATCCCCGAGGCTGCGGCCACTGATCACCGCCAGATCCAGCGGTGGCGCCCCCGGGCTCCGACTGAGCTGCTGCAACGACGCCAGCACGGCCGGGCTCAGCTGGCAGCGGCCGGGGTCGCGGCGGATCGACACCAGCGTGCCGTCAAAATCCAGATACAGCAGCACCGCCGGGGCCGCCAGGCTGGCGCTGATCAACGCATCCAGGGGCATTCAGGCGGCCTCCAGCAGGAACCACAGCGATTCGTAGGGCGCCAGGCTGAGGAAGTAGGGATCGGCACCGATCAGCGGGAAGCCGTGGTTGCCGCTGAAATGAATGGGCCTGCAGCCGACATGGGCCGCCAGATCCAGATACACCGGCCGCACGATCGCCGCCAGGTTGTGCACCAACAGGGCCGTGGTGCCGCGATAGCTGCGGGTGAACGCCACGGTGCTGCGGTTACTCACCTTGAGGAAGCGAATGTCGCCCCGGCTGAACACCGGCTGGCTGCGGCGCTGGCGCAATTGGTGGCGAATCCAGTGCAACAGGGAAGCGGGGGAGCGCAGCTGGGCCTCCACATTCACCGCCTGGTAGTGATCCAGCGGATCGGTGATCACCGGCTGGTAGAGCATGGAGGGATCCGCCGCGGAGAAGCCGGCATTGCGGTCATCCGACCAATGCATCGGTGTGCGCACCCCATTGCGATCACCGAGGTAGATGTTGTCACCCATGCCAATCTCATCGCCGTAATAGATCACCGGCGCCCCCGGCAGGCTCAGCAGCAGGCTGAACAGCAGCTCCAGCCGACGCCGGTCGTGATCCACCAGCGGCGTCAGCCGGCGGCGGATGCCCAGGTTGATCTTCATGCGTGGATCGCGGGCGTATTCGCTATAGAGAAACTCGCGATCCAGATCGGTCACCATCTCCAGGGTGAGTTCGTCGTGGTTGCGGAGGAAGGTGGCCCACTGGCAGTCCGGCGGAATCGGCGGCAGGCTCTCAATGCACTCGATCAGGGGTCGGTTGTCCTCGCGGCGCAGGGCCAGAAACAGCCGTGGCATCAACGGGAAGTTGAACGCCATATGAAATTCATGGCCATCGCCGTTGCCGAAGTAGGGCACCAGATCGTCGGGCATCTGGTTGGCTTCCGCCAGCAAAATGCGACCCGGATATTCCTCATCGATCAGCTGGCGCATGCGGCGGCAGAAGGCGTGGGTTTCCGGCAGGTTTTCGCAATTGGTTCCCTCCCGCTCAAACAGGTAGGGCACGGCATCCACGCGGAAACCATCGATGCCCAGATCCAACCAGAAGCGCATCACATCGAGCATCGCCTCCTGCACCGGCGGATGGTCGTAGTTGAGGTCGGGCTGGTGACTGAAGAAGCGGTGCCAGTAGTAGCGCTTGCTGCGGTGATCCCAAGCCCAGTTGGAGTGCTCCGTGTCGCTGAAGATCACCCGGGCCTCGGGGTAGCGGTCGTCGCGGTCACTCCACACGTAGTAGTGGAAGTAAGGGGATTCGGGCCCCTGGCGCGCCTGCTCAAACCAGTGGTGCTGATCCGAGGTGTGGCTGATCACCAAATCGGTGATCACGCGCAGATCCCGATGATGGGCCGCCTCGGTGAGCCGTTGGAAATCCGCCAGGCTGCCGATGCTGGGATCAATGCTGAGAAAATCCGACACGTCGTAGCCGTCATCCCGTAGGGGCGACTGAAAGATCGGCATCAGCCACAGACAGCTCACCCCCAGGTTCTGGATGTAGTCGAGCT
>Ga0310333_100013_pt1 | contig 51730 bp, 53 predicted proteins | sample LakMicSRFTotalB7_FD_195547 | JGI IMG/M metagenome (GOLD analysis project Ga0310333, IMG submission 195547) | Enriched freshwater cyanobacterial communities from Lake Michigan, Michigan, United States - MI23.SRFL.Total.B7 (v2) (version 2) | ecosystem: Environmental > Aquatic > Freshwater > Lake... | reverse complement strand
CGCCCCAGTGCTTTATGCCGCCGCTGGCGGAGCCGGCCTAGCCGCTGGTTTCAACAGCGCCTTAGTGGGTGTGGTGTTTGCGGCTGAGGATCTACTGCAGCGCTGGAATGTGCCCTTGATTTGGGCAGCCCTTGCCATGGTGTTACCGGCCTCATTGGTGGCGGCTTTGGCTGGCGAGCCGATGTTTGCCTACGGCATCATTCCCGCTAGCCCAGATCAATGGCAGCAAATTGGCCTTGGCCTGCCTTTGGGTTTAATCGGGGGCTTGTTAGGGGCCCTATTCAGCGCCTTGGTGCTTTGGGCCACTAGGCAACTTCAGCCCCTTGCCCTAGGTAAACCCCTAGGGGTGGGTTTGCTGTTGGGGGGCCTGTTGGTGCTTCTTGGCGCCGTTAGTGGTGGCAGGGCCTATGGCGATGGATCTGCCGTTTTAGTGGATTTGATTGGAAGGGGCGGCAGCCTTGAACCGCTGCAGGCAGTTAGTGCCTTGATCAGCCGACTGCTGGGGCCCGTGTTAGCCCTTGGTGTGGGGATCCCTGGGGGGTTAATTGATCCAGCCTTGGCCATTGGTGGCCTTGCTGGCAGCATCTTGATGCCATTTTTAGGCCAGCCGGAACCGTTGCTTGGCATTGCGATTGGCATGGGCGCCGGCTTGGCTGGTGCCACCCAATTGCCGTTGTTTTCCACCCTTTTTGCCCTGCGGCTTTGCGGTGATCAGCAATTGCTGCCAGGTTTGTTGCTCGCCTGTGTGGTGGCGGCGATGTTGAGCCGCAGCCTGCAACCCCAGCCTGTGTACCACGGCCTCACGGCCTTATTTGCCGCCCGCTTAGAGGGCGCCGCGGCGGTAGAAGAGGATGAAAATCACAGCGGGACCAGCCAAGGTGATCAGCGCTAGGGCACCGAAATTAGCGATCAGGTGGAAATCGATGCCCATGGAAGCTTGCCCAGCTATTAATTCGCATACTTTACGGGCCTTAGTTGCCCTTATTTGGCCATTGGGGTTAATGCCGTGACCGCCTGTTACAGCTGGAGCTGCGTTAGTAATTGCGGCGCCTGTTGCCGCTTAGATCCAGCCCAGCGCCCAGAGGCCCTAGAAGCCCTCAGCACTGAACAAAAACAGATCTACTTAGAAATGGTGGGTAGTGATGGTTGGTGCATTCATTTCGACACCGGCAGTAGGCGCTGCCGCATCTATGCAAGCCGGCCTGATTTCTGCCGGGTGGCTCAATTAGCCGAACTTTTTGATGTGGAGCCCGCAGAACAAAGCGATTTTGCAATTGCCTGTTGCCGTGATCAGATCCGGGTCGAATACGGTGGCCGCAGCCAGGAGCGCAAGCGCTTTGAACGGGCAATCAGAACCAACCACTAACGCCCCCACCGCCGGTGCCATTTTTATGGGCACCTTTGCAACGGTATTTCTGGCGGAGCTTGGCGATAAAACCCAATTGGCCACCCTGCTGCTATCGGCTCAGTCGGGTAGGCCTTTATTAGTGTTTATTGGTTCGGCGCTTGCTTTAGTGGCCTCAAGTTTGGTGGGGGTATTGCTGGGGCGTTGGCTGGCTGGCTGGATATCACCGCAACGCTTGGAACTGTTGGCTGGTTCGTTGATGCTGCTGTTGGGCAGCCTGCTGGGCCTGCAAGCAATAGGGCCTTGGCTAACTGAGCTTTTCTTATAGATGACTATTTCACCTGATCTTCTCCTGCTGGCTTCCACCTTCAGCACAGTTTTTCTTGCTGAGTTAGGTGATAAAACCCAACTTGCCACCGTTGCCATTAGTGGCACCAGCAATCGGCCCTTATATGTTTTCCTTGGCAGTGCCTCGGCCTTGGTTTTGGCAAGCTTTTTAGGGGCCCTGCTGGGGGGTGGCTTGGCGGAAGTTGTGCCAGCGCAACTGTTGCAACTGGCAGCTGCCATCGGCTTTTTAGTGATTGGCGGCCGCTTGGTGATCAACGCTTTAGCCACTAAACAGGAGCAGAGCTGAGCCACTTTCCAGCGGCTCCCTAAGCTTGTTGTTCAGCATTAATCGCAGCATTGCCCCCGCATGAAGTTTTCCGTTGCCAATCTGCTGGATCAATTGCAGGCGGAATCAGCTGTTTCGGTGCAGGAATTAGAAAAAAAACTGGCCCTTAAAACCGTAAAAGAAAAGCACTATTTAGAGCTAGCACTGCAGGCGTTGGAACGGATTGGTTTACTAAACCAGGCTGAAGAGGGGATCAGCCGCACTAATAACGAGGCTTTAATTGAAGCTCGCTTGAGATGTTCCAGCAAAGGGTTTTGCTTCGCCCTGCGGGAAGATGGCGGCGACGACGTTTATATCCGCGACCACCAGTTGAACCATGCCTGGAATGGTGATCGTGTGCTCGTGAAAGTAACGCGGGAGGGAGGGCGCCGCCGTTCACCGGAAGGGGGGGTGCAATGCATTCTCGAGCGCTCCAACACCACGGTGCTGGCCCAGGTGGAACGCCAGGAGGAGAAGTTGCTTGCAGTACCCCTTGATGATCGCCTGCATGCCTCGATTCAATTGCAGGAAATCGATGCCGATCACATCGAGCGGGCTGGGGAAGCCCTGGTGGAAGTGGCAATGGATCGTTTCCCCATTGGTCAATTCCCCGCCCAAGGCCATGTGCGCCGCTCCCTTTCAACAAAAGGTGAGGGCAATGCCGACCTAGAGCTGCTACTTGCCCGCCATCGCCTTGATGGCGCTGGCTTTAGCGGCCGGATCAATTTAAAAACGCCAGCGGCTGCTGGCAGGGAAGATCTCAGCGAGTTGCCCAGCATTTTGTTGCGGGGCAGGGCCGCTGATAATTCAGCGGCTTCAGTGGCGGTGTCGCTGGAAGGCGGCAACCGTTTATGGCTGCATATCCCTGATATTGGCGAGCGTTTATCCCTCGATGGCCCCCTTGATCGCTGGTTGCGTGATCAAGCTGAAGCCATAGGTGTTGGCAACAGTTGGATACCACTGCTGCCTGCCCCCTTGCAGGAGGCGGCCGCATTAAGCATTGCCCAAAACAACAGCGCCCTATCGGTGGCCCTTGAGCTAAGCCCAGAGGGGGAGCTGCTCCACTACCGCTTTTGTCGCTCCACGGTGCGGATTGATGCTGAATTGGATGCCAACAGCCTTGAGGCCTTGCTAAATCGCAAGCCAAAGGCCCGCACCACTCCTGTTGCGCTTAAGGCCCTAAAGGAGTATTTGCCGCTTTTGGAGCAGTTGCAGGCCCTGGTGCAATTACTACGCCAGCAGCGTTTAGGGGCGGGCAGCTTGGATCTGGATCTAGCGGTGCCCGCCCTTGAAGCCATGGCCCATCAGGGCCAGGAATTGCCTGATCAAAGGCGAAGTGGTTGGTTTGCCACCGCTGCCCCCAACAACCCCATGGGCTGGCTGCGGGAGTTGGTGCGCCCTGCCGAACAAGCCCTTGGCCGCCATCTGGCTGCCCTGGAGCTGCCAGCTCTGTTCCTTGGCCAGGCAGCGCCGGATCCAGCTGATTTAAATGATTTGGTGAAACTTGCTGTGGGGCTTGATGTGCCCTTGGAATTAGGGGCTGATGGCAATGCCCCTGCTGCTGCTGCCTTGGCCGAGGCATTTCTTGGCAGCAAACGGGCCAGGGTGCTGCAACAGCAATTGCGTGAGGCCACTAAACCCGTGCAATTAAGTGCATTGCCGGAGGCAAATGCCTTGGCGGCTGAACCATTGGCCTATGCCCCTTGGTGTTTCCCTTCGCTGCACTACAGCGCGATTTGGAACCAATTGCTGCTCGTAACCCTGCTCACCGAGGCAAAGGATCGCCCCAGTGTTCGCCATAAAAGCCGCCTGGATCTAAGCGCTGATAGTTGCCATGGCCAGATCGAATGGGCCCTGTTAACCGCCAGTCAGTTGGCTCCTTTCCAAGAAACGATCGCCAATGGTTTGGTGAATCGTTTGAATGGCCGCAGCCGTTTTGCCGATGAGGTGGAGGCTGATGGCTTGGCTTTATTTAGGGCAAGGCAGGCGGAATCATTGCTGGGTCAAACCTTGCCTGGTGTGATCAGTGGCATTCAGAGCTACGGCTTCTTTGTTGAACTACCTCCAACCCAGGTGGAGGGATTGGTGCATGTGAGTTCCTTAAAAGACGATTGGTATGAATACCGCTCCCGTCAACATCGTTTAGTTGGCCGTAAAAACCGCCGCACCTACAAGCTGGGTGATCTCGTGGAGGTGGAGGTGCTGAAGGTGGATGTGTTGCGCCATCAAATTGATCTAGCTGTTTTACAGCCGGAAATTGAGCCGGATGCCCAGCTTTCCGATGATGATGGAGAGGATGAGGAATCCTGAGGTTGCCTTTCCAGAAGCGCCCCTGCTACTTGCTGTGTGCGGTGCTTCAGCGCAAGTGCTTGCCCTAAGGGCTTTGCAATTGTTGCTTGAGGGCGATAACTGCGTTGATTTGGTTTTAAGCAGGGGTGCCTTTGAGGTTTGGCGGGCCGAGATGGGCCTGGTGTTGCCTGTGGCACCAAATGAACAGGAGCAGGTGTTGCGCCAGCATTGCGGCACAAGCAAGGGTGAACTGCGCTGTTATCGCTGGAACGACCAAGCAGCACCGATGGCCAGTGGCAGCTACCGCAGCCGCGGCATGTTGATCCTGCCGGCCACCATGGGCACCGTTGGCAGGGTGGCAGCTGGTATCGCCACCGACTTGATTGAACGCTGCGCTGATGTGCATCTCAAGGAGGCGCGACCGCTGGTGATCTGCCCCAGGGAAATGCCATGGAATCTGATCCATTTGCGCAATCTCACCAGCCTCGCGGAAGCGGGCGCCCGCATTGCACCACCGATTCCAGCTTGGTATCACCAGCCCGAAAGCCTTAGCGACATGGTGGATTTTCTCGTGCTGCGCACCCTTGATCTCTTTGGGTACAGCTTGGGCGAATTGCGCCGCTGGCAGGGACCAATCCAACAGCCATGAAAGAACTGCTGGTGCTGCCGTTGCTAATGCCCCTGGGGCTAGCCCTGGTGGTGGGATTGCTAAATCTCACAACGCCCAGCCGTTTGAAGTTTTTGCTTTGGTCTTCCCCGCCCCTATCGCTTGGCAGCTGGGTGATGCTCGGTGCCGGTGGTGGCGCTGCTTTAAGTGCAGCGCTGAGTGCCACTGCGGGTTTGCCTGCAAAACGCAAGCCCAAGCCAAAAGCTGAAACTTGGCAAGCACCAGCGCCTAAGGCAGCCCCTAGCCAGCAGTGGCCTGAGCGGGATCCCCAGGAGCCAGCACCAACGGTTTCTGTGCCGTTTCGGGTGGTTAATTCAAAGGCTGAACAGCAGCCCGATTGGGATCAAGCCAACGATGCCGACTGGTAATGCTGAGCGCTGCCCTAACTTGGAAAAACCCATCAGGCCCCACAGGTGACTGATTCAGCGGCCAAAAAAGCAGCACCTGCTCCCAAACCTGAGGATCAGGCCTTCGAAAGCTTTATTCCGGAGCTATTCCTGCCCGCTTTGGCTAAGGAGATTCAGGCCTATGGCGGGCCCGCCATTGAATTGCGCCTTGAGCAGGCCCCCATGCCTGTGGTGGGTGAAATGTGCTGGCAGGTTGCGGGTGAATTGCCCGGCGGAAGGAGGTTTTGGCTTTGTTTTTTGAGCAACAACATTCAAGCCGCTAAAACCATTGCCCTTGCCGAAGCTGGCGCTGATCCCAGTTTGCTGGAGTCTTTCTTGATCGATGAAAAGAAAACCACCCTGGCCCTGCTGGTGAGCCGCACGGTTCAAAGGCTAAACGGACAGAAATGGCTCGGGCCCAACTGAGCTCTCTCCCCTCCTACTATTAAAAACAAGAAGGTTTTAATCGGATGGTTCCACCTAGCGCTGCCCTAGCTGAATCTCCCCAGCCCGCTGCAAAAGAGCCAGCTAGGGAAACAATCCTCACGCCCAGGTTCTACACCACGGATTTTGAGGCGATGGCCGCCATGGATCTGCAGCCCAATGGGGCAGAGCTAGAGGCGATCTGCGAAGAGTTTCGCAAGGATTACAACCGCCATCATTTTGTTCGCGATCAGTCTTTTGAAGGGGCAGCGGAAAAGCTTGATCCAAATACCCGCAAGGTTTTTGTTGAATTCTTGGAGCAGAGCTGCACCTCAGAATTTTCTGGCTTTTTGCTCTACAAAGAATTGAGCCGAAGGATTAAAAATCGCAATCCTTTGCTGGCTGAATGCTTTGCCCACATGGCAAGGGATGAAGCCCGCCATGCAGGCTTTTTAAATAAGGCGATGGGGGATTTTGGTTTACAGCTGGATCTAGGTTTCTTAACAGCAAGTAAGGCCTACACATATTTCCAACCTAAATTTATTTTTTATGCCACTTATTTATCTGAAAAAATTGGTTACTGGCGTTACATAGCAATCTATCGCCACCTTGAGCAAAATCCAGATAGTAAGATATTTCCAATCTTTAATTTCTTTGAAAATTGGTGCCAGGATGAAAATCGCCATGGTGATTTCTTTGATGCCCTGATGAAAGCCCAACCTGCAACTGTGCGGGGTTTTCAGGCAAAACTTTGGTGTCGTTTCTTTCTGCTGGCCGTTTTTGCCACCATGTATGTGCGGGATGTGGCCCGCAAAGATTTCTATGAAGCCCTTGGTTTAGATGCAAGGGAATACGACAAATATGTAATCGCTAAAACCAATGAAACCTCAGCTCGGGTGTTCCCTGTGGTGCTCAATGTGGAGCACCCGCGTTTCTACGAACGTTTAGAGCGCATTGTTCAACACAATCACGCCTTAGATGCAGCAGATCAGGCCAATGCCCTGCTGCCTTTGAAATTTGCCCGCAAGCTGCCCCATTGGCTTGGCAATGTATGGGAGATGGGCCGTCTTTTCTTTGCGGCACCGATCCCCAGCAATCGTTTTCAACCCGCCATTCGTTGAGCACCCGTGAGTTTTCTTGATTCCCAATGGCAGGGGCGCCTTGAGCTCCTGCTGGCCGCTGGCCGCAATGCTGGCGCTGAGCTGGTTGAAATTTTTCTTGAGCGCTTTGATCGCCTCAGCGTTTTGGCTGAGCAGGAAAGGGTTACCAGTGTGAGCCCCTCTTTGGGTTGTGGCGCAGGCATCCGCGTATTCCACGGCGAAGCCAATGGTTTCAGGGATGGTTTTGTTAGCACCACCGACCTAAGCGAAGCCGGTTTATTCCAAGCCCTCGATCAAGCCCTTGGCATGCTCGGTTTAGAGCGTGGTGGCCAAAGCGGCCCTAGTTTTGCTGGCCTTGCCCCCCTAAGGGATTACGGCTCTGGCAAGCAGGATTGGTTGGTCCAATGCCCTGGGGTGCAGGTGAGCGCCGATCGTTTGCTTGAAGGCACGGCCATGCTTGACAAGCACGGCCGATGTTTGCAGGCACGCCGGGGTAGCTATTCCCGCGATTGGCAAGAGGTGTTGGTGGCTGCCAGCGATGGCACCTTCAGCCGCGACCTACGTTTGCATCAAACCTTGGGCCTAAGTGTGCTGGCGGCCGATGGGGACCATCGCTCCAGTGTTGCCCGTCGATTTGGCAGCTCCGATAACCCAAGCGATTTAATTGAATGGGATGCCGATGCAGCCGCCCGCGACATCAGCGCCAGCAGTGCCACCATGCTTTATGCCGATTACATCGAAGCCGGTTCCTACCCGGTGGTGCTGGCAAATCGTTTTGGTGGTGTGATCTTCCATGAGGCCTGCGGCCATTTGTTGGAAACCACCCAAGTGGAGAGGGGCACCACCCCATTTGCCAACAAGATCGGTGAAGCAATTGCCCACAGCTCTGTTACTGCTGTTGATGAAGGCCTTTCGCCCCAATCCTTTGGCAGCCTTGCCATGGACGATGAGGGCCTTGAACCCCAGCGCACCACCTTGATTGAAAATGGCATCCTCAAGGCCTTTCTCTCAGATCGGGCTGGCGAAATGCGCACCGGCCATGCCCGCACCGGTAGTGGGCGTCGCCAAGGTCATTCCTTTGCTGCTGCAAGCCGCATGCGCAACACATTTATTGCCGCTGGTGCCCACACCCCTGCTGAATTGATTAGTTCCATTGATAAAGGTCTTTATTGCAAGGTGATGGGCGGCGGCAGTGTGGGCCCCACAGGTCAATTCAACTTCTCGGTGGAGGAGGGGTATTTGATCGAAAATGGCCAGCTTGGTAAACCAGTTAAGGGGGCAACTTTGATCGGTGATGCTGAAACAGTGATGCCACGCATCTCAATGTGCGGCAATGATCTCGATCTGGCCGCTGGCTTTTGTGGTTCCGTTAGCGGCAGTGTTTATGTAACTGTGGGCCAACCCCATATCAAGGTTGATTCCATCACTGTTGGAGGGCGTTGAGATGCTTAATCCCCAGCAATTACATGACCAATTAAGTGCCCTTGCTAAGCAAGAAGGTATTCAGCAGTGGGATATGGGTGCTGCCAGCGGCACCGATGTGTCGGTTCAGGTAGATCGAGGCGAGCCAAAACAACTCAAGGGTGCCCAACGCAGTGCCGTAACCGTTAGGGCCTGGACCAGTGATGGAAGGGTGGGGATCACAAGCAGCACTGATTTATCTGAGGAAGGTCTTGCTCAAGCCCTTAAGGGTGCAAAGGAAGCCAGTGCCTTTGGTGATTTGGAGGAGCCCCCTGGGCTTTCCTGCCGTTCCCTTGAGCCATTAACGCCCCTAGAGCGTCCTGTTTTGCCCCTTAGGCCGATCCAAACCCTGTTGCAAACATTGCTGCAGGCTGAAAAGGAGTTGTTGGATTTCCATCCTGCGATTAACACCGTTCCCTACAACGGCCTTTCCGAGCGCAATGGCGAAAGTGTTTATCTAAATAGTCTTGGTGCCCAACGCCATCAAATCAGCAGCTCCTCCGCCTGCTACCTATACGCCAGAGCAGAGCAGGATGGCCGTAAACCCCGCAGCGCCGGTGCTGTGCGTTTGGCCTATGGATCTGAAGGCCTTGATGTGCAGGCATGTATTAAAGAAGCAGCTGAATTAACCATTAGCCATCTCGATTACTCCGCCATTGATACAGGCCATTACACCTGCATATTTAGCCCAGAGGCATTCCTTGATTTGATCGGTGCATTTAGCAATATTTTTAATGCAAGGGCCGTACTTGATGGCTTGAGTTTGTCTAACCGTGATTCCCTTGGTAAGCCATTGGCGGTGCCATTTCTAAACCTTTGGGATGATCCGCTCCACAGCGCAAATCTTGGTGCTTCCAATTTTGATGGCGAGGGCACACCAACGGCACCATTAACTCTTATTGAAGCTGGTAATTTGGCCCATTTTCTGCACAGCGAAGGCACCGCCAGGCAGTTTGGTGAGGCCCCCACGGGCCATGCGGGCATGGGCGCCAAGGTGTCTGTTGGCCCAGATTGGTTTGTGGTTGCCCCCACCCCTGGTGCTGGCGTTGGTGATAGCCATTTAAATCGCCATAAAGCAGATGGGGTGGTGTGGATCGATTCCCTATCTGCCCTCCATGCGGGCGTGAAGGCAAGCCAGGGTTCCTTTTCACTGCCCTTTGATGGTTGGCTTGTTAAAAATGGCGAGCGCCATTCGATTGAAGCAGCAACAGTGGCCGGTGATATTCGCACCGTTTTGAATTCAATCCTTGCCCTAGAGGGGGAACCATTAGTTACTCCGGGTGGAATCTGTCCCCATGTGTGGGTTGAAGGTTTATCGATAACTGGTGAAGCCTGATTTTTTAAGCAACTTGATGTTGCCTTTATTGCCGTGAAGGTGTTGTTTTGGGGCACCCCCGCTTACGCCATACCAACCCTTGAGGCCCTATTTGATGGCGGCCATCAAATTGTTGGTGTGGTTACCCAACCCGATCGCCGCCGCGGCAGGGGTGGGGCATTGCAGTCATCAGCGGTAAAAACGCGGGCTTTGCAACTGCAAACAACTGAGCCAATTCCTATCTTTAGCCCGGAACGGATTCGCAAGGAACCCCACACCCAGGCTGCCCTTGCTGCCCTTGGGGCAGACATAAACATCGTGGTGGCCTTTGGCCAGTTGTTGCCTCCGGAGGTGTTGGCTGCGCCCAGCTATGGCTCTTGGAATGGCCATGGTTCCTTGCTGCCCCGTTGGCGCGGGGCGGCGCCGATTCAATGGAGCTTGATGGCAGGCGACGGCGAAACCGGCGTGGGGATCATGGCGATGGAGGAGGGTTTAGATACAGGGCCAGTGCTTCTAGAGCGATCCCTTGGCATTGGTTTATTGGAAAATGCCAGCCAACTGGGGGAGCGCCTCAGCCGCCTCACAGCTGAATTAATGGTTGAAGCATTGCCGTTGATTAGCAGTGCCAATTTCAGCCTTAAGCCCCAAGCCGCTGAGGGCATCAGCCATGCCCGCCTGATTACCAAGGCTGATTATCAAATTGATTGGCAGCAGCCGGCCCTGCAATTACATCGCCAGGTGATGGCTTTTTATCCTGGTGTGCATTGCGATTGGCGCGGCAAACGCTTGAAATTGCTCGCTACTGAACCACTGGTGCAGCGCTTAGCTGAGCAGTTGAGCCCAGAGGCGGCTGAATTAACAAAACAGCAGTGGCCAAAAGAAACCCCTGGAACAGCGCTAAAGGCCATAAACGGCCTTGGCATGGTGATTGCCACAGGCGGTTGCCCCCTTTTGGTGCGCACTGCTCAATTGGAGGGTAAAACCCCAGCCAGTGGTTCAAATTTATTGCAGCAACTCAGCTGATCAGGCCCAGATCAATCGGCTCCAAGCCAAACAGCGGGCAATACTCACAACGCCTAGGCCAATGCAGATGGGGCAGTGCAATGGACCCATGAACTACCTCTCCAACCGCTTCAGCATAGTTTGCGGCGGTTGGTGAATCCCCATAGGAATAAAAGACCCACCAGGCTTAGTAATAACCATTGAGGCAATTCGATAAAAGGCCAAAACACACGCACTAATAATTGAATGCCAACCAAGCCAACGGCGATATAGCCTGCTGCTTCCAGCCTCGGGTAATTATTTAGTAGTTCAATAAATAAGTTAGAACTTAACCTAAGTGCCACCACACCAATTATGCCGCCGGTTATAACAAGCCACAACTTATCGCTAACGGCAACGGCCGCGGCTACACTATCAAGGGAAAAGGCAAGGTCGGTGAGGGCAATGCTGATTGCGGTGCCAGCTAGTTTGCGATCAAATCCAAATAAATTATCGGCGGATATGATTTTGGCTGAGTTGTTTAATGATTTATTTACTGATTTATTCTCAAGTGATTTAGAATCTAATAAGTTAGAGCTTGTTAATTCAGAGCTTAATAATTCAGGGGTTGATAATTCAGATTCTGGCAATTCTACTTCCGATGAATTATTGATAAAATGATCAGCACAAAGCCAGAGTAGATATGCAGCACCTGCGGCCATTAATGGTTTAAATCCTAGAACCCAGCGGGATACCAGGATCAAGCTAATTCGAAAAAACAAGGCAAAAACTAAGCCCAGATTGAGCGCTTGTTTTTGTTGGTTTTGGCTTTTTAAGCCCTTGGCGATTGCAGCCAGGGCAATGGCGTTGTCGGCTGATAGCACCACCTCCAATCCCACCAACACCGGCAGCAGCAGCAGCACCTCATGCCATTGGTCTGCTGCAGTAATTAGGGGCGTTAGGGAATCAAGGCTTGAAGCTTCCATCGCTGCAGCTTAGAAAGCATGGGTGCCGCTCCAAGCAGAAAAGGGGATCAGAAATATGCGTGCTGATTTAGCCACCCAGGTGGATTTGCTCCATGCCGATGGCCAGAGGGTGGTGGTGCGAGTGAGTTGCAGCAGTGGCGGGGTGCTGATTTCTGCCCTTGGTGAGGCCCCAGGGGCAGAGCAGGCGGAGGACCGCGCCTTAGCTCGTTTGCAGCAACGGCTTGCTAAACCCACTGCCCCAGCGCCAGCACCATCGCCAGTGGCAGTGCCAGTGGCAGTTGAACCAGCCCCCGAACCTGCTTCAGAACCAACGCCAGAACCTGAGGATTGGAGTGAGGAGCTCACCGCCGTTGAAATGGAATTGCAACGGCTCAATTGGGATCGCAGCAAGGAGGGGCAATACCTGCAACGGGCCTTTGGCCACAGCAGTCGCAGTCGTTTAGTGCGTTATGGCGATTTAGTGGCCTACCTAAAAGCATTGCGAATTCTGGAGCCACCCTTGGAGCCCACCGCAGCAGCCCTGCCCCTGCTGCGCCCAGCACTGCTTAAAACCAGTGATGAATTGCTGGGCCAATTGGCATGGGGAGCAGAGGAGGGGCGTGCTTTTTTGGTTGAACATTTCAGCCAAACCAGCAGACAGCAACTCAGTGATGCCCAGTTGCAGGAGTTCAACCAATCCCTGCAGCAACTGCTGCTTAATGCCCCATCCCCCCAAACGGCTTGATCAGTTGCGAAGATCTGCAGCTGTGCAGTGCAATTTTCAATGCCTCTAACCGCCCTGGTGCGCCAGCTGGAGCAGGTGCCGCTTACGGCAGAGGTGTTGGAGCGCATCCGCAGGCCAGATCGCTTGCGGTTGCAGGGTGCAAGCCGAGCCGCTAGGGCCCTAACCACTTCAGCGCTGGCCTGCTGTGAAGGCGCCCCTTTATTGGTGGTGGTGCCCACCCTTGAGGAGGCGGGCCGTTGGGCGGCCCTATTGGAGTTAATGGGTTGGCCCACCACCCAGCTATATCCCACCAGTGAGGGTTCCCCCTACGAGGGTTTTGATCCCACCAGTGAAATCACCTGGGGGCAACTGCAGGTTTTAAGTGAATTGCTAGCCATTGATGGCGCCGGCAAGCGCAGTTGGCGCGGGGCAATTGTTGCAAGTGAAAGGGCTTTACAACCCCACCTGCCACCGCCTGCGGTGTTAGCCGAACAATGCCTGAGCTTGCGTAAAGGTGATTGCGTAAACCTGGAGCAATTGGGCGAAACCCTGGCGCGGCTTGGCTATGAACGGGTAGCAACGATTGAACAGGAAGGCACCTGGAGTCGCCGCGGCGACATTGTTGATCTATTTCCGGTGAGTGCTGAATTGCCGGTGCGGCTTGAATTTTTTGGGGATGATCTAGATAAGTTGCGGGAATTTGATCCCGGCACCCAACGCTCCCTCGATGGGGTGGAACTGGTGCGGCTCACCCCCACCAGCTATGGCCCCCTGGTGGCGCAAGCCCTGCGGGAGCAATTGCCAGATGGCCTTGAGCAGTTGCTCCAGCCAGAGGCAATGGAGCAGTTATTGGCAGGGGGTACCCCTGAGGGTATGCGGCGCCTGATGGGTTTGGCCTGGAATGAACCCAGTTCATTGCTTGATTACCTGCCTGAACACACCCTGGTGGCCGTAGATGAACGGCGGCAACTATTAGCCCATGGCCAACAGTGGTTCAACCATGTTGAACAACATTATCAAGATGAATCAGCGGAGCTGGCTGCATCACTACTGCCTAATTGTTTACACAAACCAATTGCTGCTGCCCTTGCTCAACTGGAAGCATTCGCTGGTTTTGACCTCGCTGAATTAGCAGAAACAGACAACCATCCAAATAGTTTTGAACTAGCGAGCAGATCGGTTACCGCCTATCCAAATCAGTTCGGTAAATTAGCTGGATTGATTAAGGGTTTTCAACAAGATAAGGCGCGGGTTTGGTTGCTCTCGGCTCAACCCTCGCGGGCTGTTGCCTTGTTAGAGGAGCATAATTGCATTAGTAGGTTTATTCCAAACCCCCATGATTTTCCAGCTATTGAGCGTTTAATCGAGCAGAATACGCCAATTGCCTTAAAAACTAAAGCCAATGTTGAGTTGGAGGGCTTACAGCTTCCCGCCTGGCGTTTGGTATTAATAACTGATCGGGAATTTTTTGGCCAACATAATCTCACAGCCAGTGGTTATGTGCGGCGCCGGCGTAGGGCAGCCAGCCGAACTGTTGATCCAAATCGGATGCAACCCGGCGATTTTGTGGTGCATCGCAACCATGGCATTGGCAGATTTTTAAAATTAGAAAAACTTGCTATTGCTGGGGATGCTCGCGATTACCTAGTAGTGCAATATGCCGACGGTTTATTACGGGTAGCAGCTGATCAATTAGGAAGCCTTGGCCGTTTTAGAGCAAGCACAGATGCACCGCCAGAACTTAATCGCATGGGCGGTATCGCCTGGGCTAGGGCAAAGGAGCGGGCCCGTAAGGCCGTGCGCAAGGTGGCCCTTGATTTAGTGAAGTTATACGCCGAACGGCTTGAATCTCCAGGTTTTGCCTTCCCTGTTGATGGCCCATGGCAGCTGGAATTAGAGGATTCATTTCCCTATGAACCAACCCCTGATCAAGTAAAAGCAATTGCTGATGTGAAGCGCGATATGGAAATAGCAAAGCCGATGGATCGCTTGGTGTGTGGTGATGTGGGATTTGGTAAAACAGAAGTGGCTATTCGCGCAATTTTTAAGGCGGTAACCGCCGGTAAACAATGCGCCCTATTGGCGCCCACCACCGTGCTAGCCCAACAGCACTGGCGCACCCTTAGTGAACGTTATGCCCCCTACCCATTAAAAGTTGCATTGTTAAATCGCTTTCGCACAACAGCTGAGCGTAAGGAGATCCTGGCTGGCCTGCAGGAAGGCGCTATCGATATAGTTGTTGGCACCCATCAATTATTAGCCAAAGGCACACAATTTAAGCAATTGGGTTTACTTGTGGTAGATGAAGAACAACGTTTTGGTGTTACCCAAAAAGAGAAGATTAAGGTTTTACGTAAGGATGTGGATGTTTTAACCCTGTCGGCAACTCCCATACCCCGCACCCTGTATATGAGTTTATCGGGGGTGCGGGAGATGAGCCTGATAACTACGCCGCCTCCCCTGCGCAGGCCGATTAAAACCCACCTCGCCTCCTTGGATGAAGAGGCGGTTCGCAGTGCAATTCGCCAAGAACTGGATCGCGGCGGCCAGGTTTTTTATGTGGTACCTAGGGTGGAAGGTATCGAAGAAGTTGCAGGGCAGTTGAGGCAAATGTTGCCCGGTTTGCGTTTATTGGTGGCCCATGGCCAGATGCAGGAGGGCGAATTAGAAAGCGCCATGGTTGCATTTAATGCAGGCGAAGCGGATTTAATGCTTTGCACCACAATTATTGAAAGCGGGCTTGATATTCCACGGGTGAACACAATCCTGGTGGAAGATGCCCAGAAATTTGGTTTAGCCCAGCTCTATCAACTGCGGGGCAGGGTGGGTAGAAGCGGTATCCAGGCCCATGCCTGGTTGTTTTATCCAGGCGATGCTTCCCTCACAGAAGCGGCCCGTCAACGGCTGCGGGCAATTCAGGAATTTGCCCAACTTGGCAGTGGTTATCAATTAGCCATGCGAGACATGGAAATCCGTGGTGTGGGCAATTTGCTTGGCGTGGAGCAAAGCGGCCAGATGGAAACGATCGGCTTCGATCTCTATATGGAAATGCTGCAGGAGGAAATGGCTGAGATTCGCGGCCAAGACATCCCAGCGGTAGATGAAACCCAGATTGATTTAACAATTACCGCGTTTATCCCTGCTGATTGGATTACGGAGGCAGATGAAAAACTAGCGGCCTACCGGGCAGCCGCTGATTGCATCAGCCGTGAAGCATTGCTGCAGCTAGCCAGTGATTGGATTGATCGCTACGGCGCCCTGCCGGCAGCGGTGCAATCACTACTTCAGGTGATGGAGTTGAAACTACTGGCCAAACGCTGTGGTTTTGCACGCATCAAGCCAGAAAAACCAAATATTGCCCTCGAAACCCCCATGGAGGAACCTGCATTCCGGCGTTTGCGCCAGGGTTTACCAACCCATTTGCATGGCCGGCTTGTGTATCAAGCCGGCAGTGGCTCCACCGCCAAGGTGTTAGCCCGTGGTTTAGGGGTGCTGCCTGCCGATAAGCAATTGGAGGAGCTCAAAAATTGGCTGGAGCTGATGGCCGCCCAAATCCCTGGTAACTAATCGCCTCAGTTTCGCAAAAGTTCGTTACAATACGGCCAACGGAAAAAAGTAATGGCTGCGATTGTTGACCTCAGTGATGGCCTTGGCGCAGTGTTAGACCTTGGTGGCACTGCATCCGGCTTTGGTTTTTTGGTTTCTTTGCTCGCCTGCGCCGGCCTCGGCGTGTTCGCCCTACTTCAACAGGATGGCAGCAACGACGACGACGACTCAAACCCAGGTGGCGGCATCATGCAACCTGTGGGAGGGGCGGCATAAAAAACTAGTTCCTAACGAACTATTCTTCTCCAGCCCCTAGAGCTGCGGGAAGATTAGAGCTAGCTGGGTTATAAATTTTTGCTTTGATAACACCAGTGGAGGCAGCATTTAGTTGCTTGCTCAAAGTGGTTTCAGCAACTTTGTATTGCGGATCGCTCCTGGTTCCCAGCTGCTCAAATTTAAGGTTTCTTGCATCCTCTTCGCTGAGTTTGGCTGTGATATCTGGCTGAATGCCATATTTATGGATATCTCTGCCGCTAGGTGTGAGGTATTTTGCAATAGTTACGGTCATCCCGGAGCCATCGGATAGGCCCCTAACCGATTGCACCAAGCCCTTACCAAAGGTTTTTTGACCAACTAAAACAGCTCGATTGTTATCCTGCAAAGCACCGGAAAGTATTTCACTGGCGCTGGCAGATCCTTCATTAACTAGAACAACAACCGGTGCTTTTGTGAGTGCTTTGCCGCCGGCGCGCTTTATATCCTGTACACCGTCGCGGGTTTTAGTGGATACAATCACCCCATCATCTAACCACTGGCGGGCGATTTCAACGCTCGCCATCAAGAGACCGCCTGGGTTGCTGCGTAAATCCAACACATAGCCCTGGGCGCCCTTCTCCTCCAGTTCTTTTATGGCTTGGCGCATATCTTTTGTGGCATTGGCATTAAACTGCTTCAGGCGGATATAACCCACCTTGATGCCATCTGGGGTGGTATTTAATCTGCTATCAACTGCATGTATTTCGATGCGGTCGCGAATTAGATCAACGCTGATAAGTTGACTTTTATTGCGGCGTAGTTGAATTGAAACTTTGCTTCCAGCTGGCCCGCGGATTAATTTCACCGCATCTTCGGTGCTCATCCCTTTAGTGCTCTTGCCATTTATTTGTGTGATCACATCTTTTGGTTTCACATCAGCCCTTGATGCTGGTGAACCATCGATGGGTGATACAACAATTAATTCTTTTGTGTCTTTATCAAGGCTTAATTGAATGCCCACCCCGGATAGTTCACCGGAGGTGTCTATTTGCATCTCCTTGAATTCACGCGGATCTAGGAATCTTGTGTAGGGATCATCCAAGGTGGCAAGCATGCCGCGAATCGCTTCATAGGCATCTTTTGTATTGCCATAGCTTTTATTGAGCACATCCTTGCGCAGGGTTTTCCAGCGATCCTCGGTGTATTTACCAGTGGTATCGAGATAATCCCTAAATACGATCTGCCAAGCTTCATCCATCACCTCCTTGGGGCTATCGGAAATGATCGCAGCGGTGCTGCTGCCGATGATTAAATCGCTGCCAAGTACAACAACACCAGCTAAAGCGCCTGCACCAGCTAGGGCTAACAAAGCAATGCGGCGCACTCCCCTTTGGCTCATCGAGTTTTTCTAAGTCCCCTAAACGTAACGCTTATTCAGCCTTGGGGCTCTACCCAGCGGCCATCGGCTTTGATCAAGGCGATCAGTGCCTCAACACCCTCAGCCTCCGGCACCCGGCCTATCTCCTCGCGGCCCCGATAAAGGGAGATTGTTCCTGGTGTTTTACCCACGTAGCCGTAGTCGGCATCGGCCATCTCCCCAGGGCCATTAACAATGCAACCCATCACAGCAATATCCAAACCTGTGAGGTGATCGGTGGCGGCTCGCACCTTATGCAGCACCTCCTCCAAATTGAAAAGGGTGCGGCCGCAGCTGGGGCAGGCCACATATTCCACCATCGTTTTGCGCAGGCCAAGGGCTTGCAAAATGCCATAACAAACTGGGATCTCCTTTTCCGGTGCCTCTGTTAAAGACACGCGAATCGTGTCTCCCAAACCATCGGCCAGCAGGGTGGCGATGCCAGCGGTGCTCTTGATCCGGCCGTAGTCGCCATCCCCCGCCTCCGTTACCCCCAGGTGCAATGGGTAGTGGAAGCCCTCTTCATCCATGCGATGGGCCATGAGCCGATAGGCCGCCAACATCACTGGAGCCCGGGAGGCTTTCATCGAAATAACGATGTTGTGGAAATCAAGGCGATCGCAGATCCGGATGAATTCCAAGGCGCTTTCCACCATGCCCAGGGGCGTATCGCCGTAGTTGAACAGCATCCGTTCCGCTAGTGAGCCGTGGTTAACACCAATGCGCAGGGCTTTGTCTTGCTGCTTGAGCAAACTCACCAGCGGTTCAAATGTTTCGCTAATCCGTTCGGCAATGGCTGCACTTTCAGCAGGGCTGAATTCAGTGCGATTGGGATCCGGCTTATCAAATACAAATAAGCCTGGGTTGATCCGCACCTTATCCACGTGGTTGGCCACCTCCAGGGCGATCTTCATGCCGTTGTGGTGCACATCAGCCACAAGTGGAACGGGGGGGCCGCTTTTTTCCACTAGGCGCCGGATTTCTGCCACCGCTTTGGCATGGGCTAGGGAGGGCACCGTTAAACGCACTATTTCGCAACCGGCTTCCTGTAGGCGACGAATGCCGGCGCTGGCCCCCTCCACATCAAGGGTGTCTTCATTGATCATCGATTGCACCACCACGGGGTGGTCGCTGCCGATCCACACATCACCCACCCGCACGCTGCGGGTTTTACGGCGGTGAATAACCGTGTCAAAACGGGCCGGGAGGCCGGTCATGGTGTGTTGGCAGGGGTGCGAGCCAAACCATGGCACATTTCATCACCTTTGCGCAGCTGCGCGCACGCTTCGCTTAGGTCTTGGCGGGTTAATTGCCTTGGTGAATCAGCTGCCAACGAGGCAAACCGCAGCAGATAGGAGGGGTGAAAAATCGCCCTATAAAAGCGTTCTTGCTTTTGATGCCAATGGCCCCGTTGCAGGCCAAGCTTGCCTTTGATGCCCAGCACTGCACTAACAGCCGTAGCACCAGCCAACAGGATCAGGCCAGGATTAATCAGCTCTATCTGCCCCTCTAGCCAGGGCAGGCACTGGCTGATTTCAGTGCTGCTTGGTTTGCGGTTACCGGGCGGACGGCACTTGATCACATTGCAGATGTAGAGATCGTTGTTGCTACAAAGGCCCGCCTCTTCAAGCATTTGCTCGAGCAGTTGGCCGGCACGGCCCCGAAATGGTTCGCCGCATAGATCCTCTTTTTGGCCTGGTGCTTCACCGATCAACATCAACCTTGCTTTGGGATTACCCCGGCCCACAACAACTTGGTGGCGCTCTTTTGCAAGCGGGCAGGCTTGGCAATTTCTGCACTGCTGCGCTAGTTCCGCCAGCAGGGCTTCCGTTTGTTTCAGGCTCATGGCTGGTTTTGGCTTACTTCGGCCGGCTCCAGCAGCAATAGTTTGTTGCCCTCCGGATCAGCAAGCCAGGCTTCACGGCCAAAACTTTCCTGGCGGCTTGGCTCCAGCAATTGCCCCCCCAGCGTTAGGGCCAGAGCAATGGCTTGCTCGAGTTTCGTAACAGGAAGGCAAAGGGCGAGGCGACCCACCTGGGCCGGCTGGGGCCGCTGTCTGGAGGGGCAATAAAACAGCAATTCGCCGGCACCAGCAAAGGCCACCAGCCAAATGGCACCTTTTTTAATTGCATTTTCATTGGCTAAAGCTGCATAAAAATGGGCCAAATCTGCTGGATTGTTGCTGGCGAGCACCCAAAAAGGACTGGCGTTCATGCACACTGGAACCGCTGGATTTTTTGCTGATGCTCTCGGTTCGGGCACAGGCCCTTAAGCCCTCCCTAACCCTGGCGATTGCCGCTAAGGCAAAGCAATTGCAAGCTGCAGGCAAGGATATCTGCAGCCTCAGTGCAGGCGAACCCAATTTTGATACGCCGGCCTTCATTCGCGAGGCGGCCACTCGGGCCCTTGAAAGTGGTGCCACCCGCTACGGGCCTGCGGCGGGGGAGCCGCAGCTGCGCGCAGCTATTGCAGCCAAGTTGGCCAGGGCCAATGGCATGGTTGTAACCCCTGAACAGGTATTGGTTACCAATGGCGGGAAACAGGCCCTCTACAACCTGTTTCAGGTGTTGCTTAACCCCGGCGATGAAGTGCTTTTGCCGGCGCCCTATTGGCTTAGCTACCCGGAGATGGCCCAACTTGCTGGGGCCAGTGTTCGAGTAGTTCCCAGTGCCGCAACGGATGGCTTTCGGCTTGATCTGCAGGCTTTAGAGGCATTGATTACGGAGCGAAGCAGGTTATTGATTCTCAATACCCCTTCCAATCCCACTGGCTTGGTGTTGCAGCAGCATGAATTGGAGGCGGTGGCTGAATTGCTAAGGCGCCATCCCCAATTAGCTGTTGTTTGTGATGAGATCTATGAATTCCTATTGGCTCCTGGCCAGCAGCACCACAGCCTGGCGGCATTAGCGCCTGATCTAGCCGAGCGGTTATTTGTGGTGAATGGTTTTGCCAAAGGTTGGGCCATGACCGGTTGGCGCCTTGGCTACCTAGCTGGCCCCCTGCCTGCGCTTAAAGCTGCCATTGCCCTGCAGAGTCAGTCCACCAGCAATGTGTGCACCTTTGCTCAATTTGGTGCCCTTGCCGCCCTTGAGGCCTCCCTGGATTGCGTTGAGGAGATGGCAAAAAGTTTTTCAGCCCGCCGCGCCTTGCTCACCAAGGGATTGCAGCAATTGCCCGGTTTGGTGTTGGTGCCCCCCACCGGTGCTTTTTATGCATTTCCTGATGTGAGTGCCTATGGGCTTAATTCGCTGGATTTTTGTAATCAATTGCTGGATAAAGAGGGTTTGGCCCTGGTGCCTGGTGCTCCCTTTGGCGACGACAGATGTGTGAGGCTTTCCTGCGCCGTTAATAGTGCAACAATTGAAGATGGCCTGAATCGCCTGGGCCGCTTTTTAAGCAACTTGAATAAACCTTGAAACTACTTTTGTTCTTTTGGCTAGCGGCTGCAGCTGTAGGCCCGCTTACGCCAGCTATGCCATTGCAGGCTCAACAAAGCACGCCTGCCATAGCTGCAAAAAAAATATTGCGAATTAGCGCTATACCAGATCAAAACCCAGAGAAACTGAATCGCCTCTATGGCTTGCTTGCTGAAGAGTTGGAGCAAAAGCTGGGCGTGGCCGTTAAATATGTGCCGCTGATTGATTACACGGCAGCGGTAACAGGTTTTCGCAATGGCGACTTGGATTTAGTGTGGTTTGGCGGCCTTACGGGCGTGCAGGCTCGCCTGCAAACCCCCGGGGCCCAGGTATTGGCCCAGCGGGATGTGGATGCAGCATTTCATTCAATTTTCATTGGCAATGTAAATAGCGTTGCTGCAATCAAACCAATTCGTACTTTTAATGATCTGCAGCAGTTGAAGGGCAAAAGGTTTACTTTTGGCTCCGAAAGCTCCACCTCTGGCCGCTTGATGCCCCAGTATTTTTTAGCTAAAGGTGGCGTGAAAATCACTGATTTTGCCGGGGGTGCCCCTGGTTTTAGCGGCAGCCACGACGCCACGATCGCCCTGGTGCAAAGCGGCGCCTACGAAGTGGGCGCCGTTAATGAGCAGGTTTGGCAAACAAACCTAAGGAAGGGGAATATTGATCGCACAAAAGTTGTTGCACTCTGGCGTACGCCCCCCTATCCCGATTATCATTGGATTGCCCAAGGCAACTTAAACAAACGCTTTGGTCCTGGTTTTAGTTCTAAGTTGCAAAAAGCTTTGATTCAACTGCGCCCTTCTAATCCGCGGCAGCAACAAATTCTTGAATTATTTGGCGCCCGTCAATTTGTTGAAGCGCCTGCTTCTCAATATGGCCAAATTGAGGCTATTGGTAGAAATTTAGGCAAGATACGTTGATGTTGGAATTACGGGGGATTTGTGTGCCCGGTAGGCAGCGACCCCGTTTAAATAATTTAAGTTTTAGTTTAGCTAGCGGAGAACGGGTAGCACTGCTTGGTGCCAGCGGTGCCGGCAAAAGTACCCTGCTGGCTGTGGCCAATGGCTTGATTAAACCCACTGCAGGGGTTGTGTATTGGCATGGAGAAGCCGCTGCAAATGGCGGCAGGCGATTGCGTCAGCAGGCTCGCATCGGCACCCTCTGGCAAGACCTGCGCCTGGTGGAGCAACTAACGGTTCAGCAAAGCCTTAATTGCGGTCGCTTGGCCGCCTGGCCCTGGCATTTGGTTTTACTAAATCTGCTCATTCCCCTTGAAACCTCAGCCTGCTCCAAGGTGTTGGCACAAGTTGAATTAACAGCTGATTTATTACCGGTGCCAATCATTCAACTATCGGGTGGGCAACGGCAACGGATTGCCCTGGGGCGGTTGTTGCGGCAGGGGGCTGACTTGTTGTTGGCAGATGAACCATTAGCCCAGCTAGATCCACCGCTGGCGGCAAAATTATTGAACCTATTGCTCGAGCTAGGCTCTGCCCCGCGCGCATTGTTGATGAGCCTGCATCGCCCCGATTTGTTGCAGGGTTTTGATCGGGTTTTGGGTTTGCGCTGCGGTGAATTGGTTTTTGATACTCACCCCGCTCGAATTAGCGCTTCACAGCTTCAGGATCTATATGAAAGTGATCAACATAAAAGCGACCAAACCTGATGCGTTTTCAGGCTGCTCCCGCCCTAGGCCTGCTGCTGCCAGCGCTGGTTTTTCTGCCGCTTGTTGCCCTCTTGCCAGGAGCCGTGCATGGCGGCGGTTGGCCCTTGATTGCTGCTTTTGGCATGGCGGCCCTACAGCCAAGTTTTACGCCAGCCCTTGTTGCTAATGCCCTCCATGGAATTGCGATCACCTTGGCGATTGCCCTTTGGTCGTGGTTATTGAGCATGGCGATTGGCTTAATCGCCGCTGTTTTTTCTTCTCCCACTGTTACCACCGCCCTTTGCGGTTGCCGTTGGCCCGCCCATTGGTTGCGTCGTCTGCTGGCAATCCCCCGGTCGTTGCATGAGTTGCTTTGGGGTTTGATCCTGTTGCAGTTGATCGGTTTGCATCCCGCCGTGGCGGTTTTGGCTATTGCAATTCCCTATGGCGCCCTGGTGGCAAGGGTGCTTAGTGATCAGCTGGAATCCTTAGATCAAAAACCATTTCAAGCATTGCAAGCAGCTGGGGTGGCTGCCCCTGCTGCTTTGTTTTCAGCCCTAGGGCCCAGCTTGCTGCCGGGCTTGCTCAGCTACGGCGGATATCGCTTTGAATGCGCCCTGCGTTCGGCCACCTTGCTGGGCGTATTTGGTTTGGGGGGTATTGGGGCTGATCTGCGGCTTTCGTTGCAGTCTTTGCAATTCAATGAAGCCTGGACAAGCCTTTGGGCCCTGGCCCTGGTGATGTTTTCAATGGAGCAATTAATTGCCCTATGGCGAGGTAGATGGGTGCAGGGCAGGCATCTATTAATCCTGCTTGGTTGTTTGCTGCTACTGCTATTTCCAGCTGCCAATTTGCTTGATTTGCAATGGCAGGTATTACTAAATCCCTGGCGTTTGCTGCCAGCTGATCAGTTATTTCAGCTGCAGGGTTGGTGGCAACCTTGGCCCCAATTAATTAGCAGCACTGTTTTATTAACCATCACCGCTGCCTTGGCTGCCTTTGCGGCAACGCCATTGCTGCTTTTGTTGATTTGCCCTTGGCCGTGGCTCCAGCTGCTGCTGCGGGCCTTTGGTTTATTTGCAAGGTTAATGCCACCGCCATTAACGGCTTTGTTGCTCTTATTTGTTCTTAAGCCAGGGCTATTACCCGCTGCTATTGCCTTGGCTTTTCATAATGCTGGCATCCTGGGCCGCTTATTTCTAGAAGGCCTGGAATCCCAAGACCCACGCCCTGAACAGGCCCTATGGGCGGCGGGTGTGCCCAGGCGCCGGGCCCTGTTGATGGCTCGTTTTAATGGCCTAGCAACCAGCTACATGGCCTATGGCGCCTATCGGGCCGATGTGATCCTGCGCGAAACGGTGGTGGTTGGCCTGGTGGGAGTTGGCGGCTTAGGGGCTGTTCTTTTGGAGGCGCTCAGTTCTTTTGCTTGGGCTGAGCTGCTGCCGGTGTTGGTTGTTTATGCCCTGCTCACATTGCTTGGGGAGGAATTGGCAGATCGTTACCGCCGCTCCCTTTTGTTTAACCACACCCAATTGGGGGGGGTGAGTACCCCCCAATTGGAGCTTTTGCCAAGGGGTGTGCCAGGGCCAGCTTGAAAGGGTTCCACTGCACCTGCAGCCATGGTTCCCCGCTCAAATCCCTATTCCCCTGCCACCCTTGAGGCCATGCATCTCAACTACGCCAGTAGCCGTTGCACCAGGCTGAGAAATCGTTTGGTAGAAGCCCATTTAAACCTGGTGCGCCAGCAGGCCCAGCGCCAGGCGCAACGCTGCAACCTTGGTTTCGACGACCTATTTCAAATTGGTTGTTTGGGTTTACTGGCGGCAGTAGAGGGATTTGATCCAAGTAAGGGCAATGCCTTCAGCACCTACGCGGTGCCTTTAATTTCGGGGCAGATGCGCCACTACCTAAGGGACCGGCATCAACCGATTCGCTGTTCCTGGCGGTTGCGCCAGTTGATGGCAAAACAGGAGCAGCTGCAACAGCAGCGCCAGCACCAGGGCTTGTTACCCCTAACCGATGCGGCCTTAGCCCTACGGCTTGGTTGCACCCAGCAACGGCTGCAGCAGGCCCGGGAGCTGCACCACGCCTTGCAATGCACCAGTTTGGATGCCCAAAGTCAAAATGCTGATTCCCAGCAACAGCCAAGCCAGGAATTAGTTGATAGCAGGCCCGGGCCAGAGCAAAATTTGCTGTGGCAGGAATTAAATGAACGGGTGGCTGCCTTAGCACCCGCTGATCAACACATAGTGCGGGCCTGTTTGATGGAGGGACGCTCCCAGCGGGAATTAGCGCGGGAGCTGCAGCTGAGCCCCTGCAAACTTTCCCGGCGTTTACATCGCCTCCAGCAAATGCTGAGGGAACAGCTCAGTGCAACAGCACCATGGCAAGCCCAGCTGCAATAACAGTTAGAAGCCCATTTACAGCTTCATTGCTAAGCCAGCTAACTCGGGGCTGTAATTCAGCCCCGATCAAACTTTCAATTAGGCATGCAAAAAATGCCACCGCTGTTATCAGCGGAATTTGGCCTGCTGGTATCAGCTTTAGGGCCCAACCCACAGCAGAAAAAAGCAGTGAGCCCACCAGGCTTGCCAGGGTGCCCTCCAGGCTCACCGCCCCATCGGTGCCAGGCGGCACTGGCTTCCACTGGCTCAGGCTCACGGTGCTGCGGCCCCAACGTTTACCGATTTCACTACCAAAGGTGTCGCCGAGTTTGGCGGCAAAACTGGCTACAAATCCACTTAGCAGTAATTGCTTTGGAGCCCCTGGCAGCAGGGTGGCTAGGGCCAGCAGTGCGCCAGTGGCAGCGGAACCCCAAACATTTTCTGGCCCCCTTCTTCCCCCACGCGCTTCGGCAATGCCGAGGGACTCTTTTTTGGCAAATCCGAGTTTGGTAACAGCTGATCCCAAGGCCAAATACAACACCACGGCCCACCAACCGCGCCAACCGATGCTTGCCGCAAGCAGGGTGCCTAGGCACCAGGCATGGAACCAACCCGCCTTAGTTAATAGGGGTAGGCGCTGCACCAAGAGGATCAGCAAACCATTGATCAGGGCACTAGCGAGGGCGCCGGTGAGCCAGCCCCCAACGCCTTGGCTGATAAGTTCAGTTGTACTATTGTTATTCAAGTTGGTTTGCTCTGGTGGATTCCGTTAGCCCCTTGTTCCTTGCTGTGCGAGTTGGGGATGTGGTGGCGGTGGCACCGCCGCGGCAGCAGGTTTTTTTAGCCCAGGTGATCTGCTGTGAGGGGGGTGCCCGCACGGCGGAGCCATCCCTTTTGCAGGTGCTGCGGGAAGACGACTTGGCCGTAATTACGGTAAATGCCGATTGGGTTATAGATCGCCTCGCCAGCCGGCTAGTTTAAGGAAAGATTGTGCTTAAATTAAGAAAGCAGTAAATAATGGGTTGCGCTGGGAGGGGTGAGTAATTCTGAGCCATTCGTTTATCTGAAATATTCCGAGGGTTCACCCACGGGCTGGTGGTACGAACGGGTTGTGCCAAAGCTCTTAAGGCGGCCCTTGGGGCGCCGTAATTTTCGCCGCTTTCTGGGCGCCAACCTCAACCAGGCCCATTGGCGTTATCGGGAGGTGGATGAGGAGGTGCAAAGGCTATTGGGGTTAAGCACCGGCACCTTGCAGTTGCGCAAGCGGGAGGTGCGATTGGTGGCCAAAGATTGCGCCCGGGAATTCCAGCAGCAATTTCCACCGGCAAGTGAATGGCAGCTTCCTGGAGAAGAGGATCTGGCTGAACTTTTGGTGAATGCTTTTCGCGCAAGGGGCCTGGTGCTTGATGCTGATTGCTTTCCTTTGGCTAGGGAAACCTTTTGCGCGCAATTACGCCAACCCTTGGATCACCACAAGCAACCGGGTGGGCCCACCACGGTGGCCGGTTGGGTTGCCCAACGCAGCCAGCGGAGCAATTCAGCTGTTGGCAGTGAATTGTTATGGCATCGGGAATTAAAACGCTTGCTCAGCTTTAGCGAAGTGAGCCTGCCGGCAGCTGTTAGTGAAGGTGCGGCCTGGCGCTGGCGTAATCACCTTTTTGCTACTGCCAGCACCAGCACTGCCCAAAAGCGCTTAACTGTGATTCGCGCTTTTTATGCCCAGGCCTATCGCCAGGGGATGGTGGCGATGAATCCCTTCGCTGGCCTTGAGCCCTTACCGCTTAGCCCAAGGCCTGAACCGAATTTGGCCCCAGCTTTTTTGCAACAGCTCGATGGCAGGTTTAAGGCTGATCCGATTTATCTAATGGTGCGGATACTCGGTTTGCGCAGCCTTGAAGTGGCCGGCTTAAGGCCGATCGATTGGGGGTTGCAACAGGGGCAGCCGGTGCTTTGGATTCGCAGTTGGGGATTGCAGAATGAAGGACGACCCTGTAGGGCTGGTCAAGAGCGCTGCTTGCCACTGCCTAATTGCCTGCATGGCCTCTGGAAGCAATGCAGCGGTTCGGCTGAAACTCCCCTCTGGGCGGAGGAAGGCGCCGATGGCATAAATCGCTTCGCAAAGCGGTGGGCCGCCGCTTTGCGCCGCCAGGGGGGCTGTAGTGCCAGTGCTCTGCGCCGTTACCGCCAAAGCCAATGGCAAATCAAGGGGGCTGATGGCCATGTTTTGAATCGCCTATTGGGCACGCTTGCAGCTAGCCGCCAATGCGGATGGGATCAAGTGGAGGGCTTGGAGCCATGGCTGCAACTTGCGGCAGCAGAATTTGTTGTTGCACAGCCATAAGTAATTGCCAACAAAAGGCGCCTGCCCCTGATAATTAAATTCGGTTGGGCTTATCCCATGGTGTTAAACAAGCTTTTTGGCGGCCAGCGCAAGCCTTTCCTTGAAATATCGAAAGAGCCTGCCACGCCTGTGAATGTGGCGCCGGTGCGGCCTGTGGATGAGGTGGAAACCGAGCCGGCAATGGTGGCGGCCATTCAACTGAAGCAACCCCCAGAAACCCAAAAGCAAAAGCAAGAGCAAGAGGAGCAAAAGGAAAGCAAAGTACTCACCACGGCCCAGTTACTGGCGGCTGAACGGGCCGAGGAGCAAGCAAAAGAAGTGGTTATTAGCAACGTAACTTTTGCAGCTGAACTTTTAAATCCCGCTAGTTCATTGCCGCGGGCAAGGCGCCGTCCTGGGGCGGCCTTAGCTGATTTCAAAGCGATGGCCGGGGAGATTCGCCGTTGATTTGTAGCCGTTGAGTTGCAGCCGTTGATGTTGCATCAGCGCTAAAGCGCATATCGCTGCAGTGGAGCAGCGCAACACTGTGCTGCTCAGGGTTATGGCCTTCCAGCCGGCGTTGACGGCAATTTGTAGTTCCGCTGGGCTCCATCCCCCTTCAGGTCCGCAGGCCAGCTGCCACTGCTGGGCCGCAACTGCGGCATGGCTTTGTAGCTCCTCTTGAAGTGAACAAACCCCTGCTTCTCTTGTAACACCAATCCACCTGCAAACACCTGCTGCAGCTGGGGATGCAAGGCCATCAACGGCCAGCTTGGGCTGCTCGAGCAATGGCAACCAACACCTTTCACTTTGTTCTGTTGCTTCTTTTAAAATGGTTTTCCAGCGATCTATGCGCTGCTCACCGGGCTCCAGCAGGGAGTATTCAGCCTGCAAAGGCTGCAATTGATCTACCCCTAATTCAGTTGCCATGCGTAGCATTAAATCAAGGTCGCGCCTAAATAAACCAAACAACAAATTTATTTTTGGCGTAGCCGCTTGGATTGCAGGCAAGTGTTCTAGCAGATTTGCAGATCCAGCATTACCTAAGCTGGCAAGATAGGTGCCACCACAGCCATCACAAATAGTGAAGCCACCACCTGGCTTAAGCCTTAAAACCCTTTGCAGATAGTGCAATTCCCCTGGGTTTAAAGCAATGGAGTTGCTGGCAGTTGTTAATCGCTCTGGGGAGATAAGTAGGCGTCTTTGCTCAGCCATACAACTAACACTTAGTTTTCAAAAAAGCGATCTTCGCTTTCTTCAACGGGCCATTCATCATTGAGGCCACCCACCTGTAATTCCTCGATTTGAAGTAGGTCGCGGTCGAGGCAACGCAGGGCATTTATCAACACATCCAAACCAACGCCATCGCTGGTGCCGAGATCAAGCCAAACCCGCGCCCAGTCGTTTTGATATTCAAATTCACCCATGTTGTGCATAACAGCTAGCAGGGAGGTTTCAGCTTCGTCGTTGTCGTAGGTCATCCAACTCACATCAGCCCCCTCCTCATGCACCTGGAGATTTTCGGCATTGAAGCCGCCAAGGCGGCCAAGGAAATACCAACAGTTGAAGGTTTCCTCTAGGTATTGGCGTTCCCCCTGGCCTGGCACGTTTGGAAAACGCAGCCAAAACCAACAATTGAAGGGATCGAAATCGCGAAAAGTTACCTGCATGCAGCCAAGCTAGGCACCAGTGAATGGATAGACCAGGCATTGCTGGAACTTGAAGCGATCACTTATCACCCAGCCACCAGTGAAAAGGCGATCCTCGCTGGCTTGAATTTGCAGTTGCAGCTGGGTGAACCTGCCCTGGTGGCGGGCCGCAGTGGCAGTGGCAAGAGCAGCCTGTTGGATTTAATTGCTGGCCTTGCCAGCCCCGATGCCGGTGAGATCCGCTGGGAGGGTAGAGCTACCACTGCGCGGCAAAGGCGCTGGTTATGTGGGTTGGTTTTTCAATTTCCAGAACGTCATTTCCTTGGCCTCAGCGTTGCCCAGGAGTTGCGCATCGGCCATCGCCGGCTGCCATCCGAAAAGATTGAGGCGGTGTTAGCTCAGGTTGGTTTAGCTGGGATTTCTTTGCAGCAAGCACCAGAACAGTTAAGTGGCGGCCAGCAGCGCCGCTTGGCCCTGGCGGTTCAATTGCTAAGGGATCCACCGATCCTGCTTTTGGATGAACCCACGGCAGGTTTGGATTGGTCGGTGCGGCACAACCTGTTGGAATTACTTGTTCCTTTGAGCCGTGAACGCTTGTTGCTGGTGGTTACCCATGAACCGGAGGCATTTGAAGGTTTAAGCCAACACCAATGGCACCTGGAGCATGGGCGCTGTTTACGATTCACTGATTCGAGCCCCACCCATGCCTGACCAGTTGGTGCGTGCCACGGCAGCCGGAGGTGGCATCCGCCTGGTGGCCATCAATACAACGGTTACAGCCCGTTATGCCAGGCGTCGCCACAATCTTTCCTACCTAACAAGCGCCCTATTAGGTAGGGCGATGACCGCTGGCCTGTTGTTAGCCAGTTCGATGAAAGTTGCCCACGGCAGGGTGAACCTACGCATCCAGGGCGATGGACCCTTGAAGGGGGTGATGGTTGATGCCGGCAGGGATGGCACGGTGCGGGGCCAGGTGGGTAGACCTGAGTTGGAGTTGGATCCAATTGGTGAACCAGCTCAATTTGATTTTGGTAGGGCTGTTGGTAAGGGTTATCTGCATGTGGTGCGTGATAAGGGCCAAGGCCCCCCATATAGCAGCACAGTAGAACTTGTTAGCGGTTGTATTGGTGAGGATATTGCTTCCTATTTACTGCATTCTGAGCAAACACCATCTGCGGTTTTTGTGGGTGAAACTATCGACAACAGCGGCATTCGCAGTGCTGGTGGTGTTTTGGTGCAGATATTGCCTAAGGCGGCTGAGGAACCAGCCCTGGTGGCTCTTTTAGAGGAGCGCTGCAGTGAAATAAGCCAATTCAGTAAGCGTTTGCATGCCTGCGCCGGCAACTTACATGAATTACTAGAAGATATTTTTCCTAAACTTGATCCTGTTTTAGTGGGTGGCGGCGAAGCAATTCAACCCATAAGTTTCCATTGCCCATGTACACGTAAACGCAGCCTTGAGGCGCTTAAGTTGCTTGGTGCTGAAGAGCTGGAAGATATGATAAAAGTAGATAACGGCGCAGAGCTAACCTGTCATTTTTGCAACGAAATATATAATTTTGATCGCAAGGAATTGGAGAATTTGATTAAATGTTTATAGATTATTGGTGGTTTGCAATTTGCAACGTGGCTACCTTGCGAACAGATGAAAAGTGTGCGGTTTGGTTCGATTTGATCAACTAAATTTGCTGCACTAGATAAGGCGCTGCTGCAGCCTCCAAAGGGAATTTGCGACCTCGGTGAGCATCAGTTCAACGGAGCAAGTTGCTTCCTTAGATCTATCAGAAAAGCAACTGCAAATTTCTAGCAAATGTTGTGACCATGGGTAATGTGCTAACAACATTAAATAGAGAAAGCTCTGCGATGCAGCCGGGGTTGCTTAGAAAACCGGAGTTAAATTTATAAAATGCTCACTTTGCTAATGATTAATCAAACAAGATAGCGGTTATTGCAAGCAGGATTAAGGCTGGAATTGTTGCTACTTGGCTGCTGCCTATGGCTATGTAGCTGCTGGCAAGTGTGCCTAATAAGAGACCAACGGCAAGGGCGCCCACACCTAAACCAACGGCGGCGAGTAGCCGCGAACGTCTGCGTTGCAGTGCTCCGATCGTTAGCAGGCTGGCTATGGCTAGCAATAGCTCCGGGGTGCCCAACTGATTTGCAGTAAGTAAAAGCAAAAGCAACAGCACGCCATGGCCCGCCAGTGGCAGCCACAGCTGCTTGCCTTCTGCCAGCTTGATGCTCGGTTTTTGCCATTTGAATTGGGGGCGCGGCAGGCTTTGAAGCGCTGGGATGCGTGCCACCAGTGAGGGGCTAGCTGGCGCCGTATTGCCTATGGCTGCTTCCCTTTTTGATGCCGTAGCAGCAGCCCCAGTTAGTTGCCCCAATTGGCGTTCCTTCAGCCTCTGCATCAATACAGCGTCGTAGGCACTTTCAACCCGGGCTCGGCCCTGGGCATCGTCGCTTGTTAGAAGATTGAGGCACTGCTCTTTTGCCTGCTGCACCTGCTCAAAGCTGGCATCAGCGCTGATGCCAAGCCTGGCGTATGGATTGCTGCTTTCTGGGTCGGGGGGAAGGGTTCCCTGGGCCATGGGGTGAACCTGCAGTAATTGCAGCCTATTAGGGAATGGTAGAGCGCTTAAAAAACCGGTTGGCTTGGCTGATAACCGTGGGCCTCCAGTTGATGCTTTTGGTTTGGCATCGCATCGGCGCTTAACCAGCGCCGGCGCTTTAGCAATGGCATTTGGGGGGGCAGATGGGAACCTTCAATCCACTCGTATTGGCCATTGCCCTGGTTGGGGTTGCTTTGCAAGCGAACGTAGTCGCAACCGCCATCTTTTCTGGGTCTCACCCACCACTGGGTCACCATCGCTGGTTCCGGTACATCCTTTAATCATGGCGAGGCCCAGCAGCAGCTGTGGCTTCACAGGCTGATTGGTTCAAGGCCACTCACCACCGGTGCCACCGCCGCTAGTTCAAGGGCTGGATGGTCTTCTTGTAATTGATTCAAATTCCAATCATTTTTAAATAACAGCACAGGTCGATCCCAGCAATCGCGCACGGTTTTGCAATTAAAAATCCTGCCAACACTTTCGAGCACTGGCCAGCCACCGCTCACCCAACGGGCCACTGAAAAGCCCAATGGTTCCAAATTAGTTGGCACACCATATTCATTCTCCAAACGATGCTGAACTACCTCCAGTTGCAATTGACCAACGGCGGCCAGGATCGGATCGCGTTTGCTTTGATCGGTGTCGTAAAGAATTTGCACTGCCCCCTCCTCCCTCAATTCATTTACACCCTTGCGAAAACTTTTAAATGCCGATGGGTTTGGATTACGCAACCAGGCAAATAGCTCTGGGCTAAAACATGGAATGCCTTCATATTCCACCTTTGCTCCCATATATAAAGTGTCGCCAATGGCAAACATACCTGGATTATTTAGACCGATCACATCACCGGGATAGGCCTCATCTACCACCTCGCGATCCTGGCCAAAAAGTTTTTGGGGTCTCGAGAGCCGAATCGATCTACCGCTGCGGGCATGTTGAACGGTCATGTCTTTTTCAAATTTGCCTGAGCAAACCCTCACAAAAGCAACCCTGTCTCGATGACGAGCATCCATATTGGCTTGTAATTTAAATACAAAGCCACTGAAATCAGTGCGCAATGGATCAACGGGCCCCTCCCTGCTCTGCCTAGCTACTGGCTTTTGCGCTAATTCTAAAAACGTATCGAGGAATGGATGCACGCCAAAGTTTGTCATCGCGCTACCAAAAAACACCGGGGTTAGGGCGCCCGCATGAACCAACTCCAAATCCAATTCAGCGCCGGCTGCTTCCAACAGCTCTAATTCCTCAATCGCCTGGGCTAATAATTCAGGCTCCACTAAATTTATGAGGGCTGGATCATCAAGTTGCAGGCGACTTTCCCCCGCCTGTTTACCCCTTTCCCCCCGTTCAAATAAAATCACCTCCCTACTGCGTCTATCGATTACGCCACGAAAACGTTCGCCGCTGCCGATGGGCCAATTAACGGCCCATGGTGATAAACCAAGCTCCTTTTCAATTTCATCTAACAGTTCAAGCGGTTCGCGACCCGGTCGATCCATCTTATTGATAAAAGTAAAGATTGGGATCTGCCTAAGCCTGCAAACTTCAAATAGTTTGCGGGTTTGAGGTTCTAATCCTTTGGCTGCATCTTCAAGCATCACGGCATTATCTGCCGCCGCTAATGTTCTATACGTGTCTTCTGAAAAATCCTGGTGGCCTGGGGTATCTAGGAGGTTGATTGTGTTGCCGTCATAATCAAATTGCAACACTGTTGATGTAATTGATATACCCCGCTGTTTCTCTATTTCCATCCAATCTGAAGTAACCCGCCGCTGCTCACCCCTAGCTTTTACAGCACCGGCCTGTTGGATTGCACCGCCATAGAGCAATAGCTTTTCGGTAAGGGTGGTTTTACCAGCATCGGGGTGGGAAATGATTGCGAAGTTGCGCCGCCTTGCTACAGCGTCGCGAAAGGCCAGCTCCTCAGGGCTGAGCGCTATCGATCCAGGGCTGCTTGTCATCGCTTCAGCCTGGCAGGTCGAAGGGCCCTAAACGCTTCTATGTAGCCTTAAACCGCTGTGGATTTTGCCCATGACTCGCCCGGATCCCAGTTTTTCAAGCCAAACCGTATTCAATAACCCCGATGGATTTGCCATGGCATTCAGTGATGCCTGGCAGGCGCTTCAGAAAGAAAACCTCAGCCGTGAGCAATGCCTTGAGCAGGTGATGCAGCAGTTGGCGGATCACCCATTCCTGCTTCAGGCCCCAGCTCAAGCAAAGGAACTGGCTGCTTTTCGCGTGCGCCTTTTGGGCTACTAACCGCCAGATGCCTTGGGCCAGATCAGCTACCGGCATTCGCCCCCTACCGCTACCAGTGGCGTATTAGCTTCTCTCGTAATACCAGATCTAGTACCGGTGACCTCCACCATCCAAAGGCTTGAAGAGTTGAATCCCAACGGGCTTTCTGCCAACTCCAATCAAGACCCTTACTTCCCCGTAACGGCGCCTGCTGCAAACCCGGTTTTTTATCGCACCTACAGCCGTAAAACCCCCATGGGTAGAGAGAGCTGGCAGCAGGTGGCAGAACGCAATTTGGAGGGATTGCGCCAGTTGGGGCAGCTCGATGGCCAGGAAGTTGACCTAATTCGGCGCATGCAGCAAAAGCAAAAATCCTTGCCCTCTGGCCGTTGGCTCTGGATAGGTGGCACCGCTTGGATTGAAAAGCCTGAAAATTTCTCTGGTGCCTACAACTGCACATCAACCAATTTGGTGGATTGGCAGGCCTTTGGTTTGATGATGGACCTGGCCATGATGGGTTGCGGCACAGGCGCCATCATTGAGCCGCGCTTGATTGAGAAACTGCCCGCGGTGCGCAATAGCATCACGATCAAAAGTGTTGGTGATATCGGTCTCACCGCCCCACTAGAGCGCCAAGATCACACCAGCCACAGCATTAATGGCCAGGAAGTTCAAATCAAAGTTGGTGATACCCGTCGCGGTTGGGTTGATAGCTATCAGCTGCTCCTAGAACTTTGCAGCAATCAAAATTTCAACCCAGCGCTTCCGATCGAAGTGTGCGTTGATCTCGCCGATGTGCGGCCAGTGGGTGAAACCCTCAAGGGATTTGGCGGCATGGCAAATCCGGTGAAACTAAAAGATCTATATACGCGGGTTGCCCAAATCCTTAATCGCGCTATCGGCCGCAAGCTCACCTCTGTTGAATGTTGCCTTCTTATTGATGAGGCTGCCGTAACGATCGTTGCTGGCAATATCCGCCGCAGTGCCGGCATGCGTCAATTTGCAGCCGATGATCAGGCTGCCGCAAGTGCCAAAGACAACCTGTGGCAACAAGACGAGCAAGGTAACTGGCGCATTGATCCCGAGCGGGATTCCCTGCGCATGGCAAACCACACCAGGGTGTTCCACAACCGCCCCAGCCGTGAGGTAGTTTTTGATGCTGTGTTGAAGCAATTCAATTCAGGTGAAGGGGCGATTCAATTTGCCCCAGAGGCGATCGCCCGCTCGAACGCTGATCTCTTAACAACAGCTGAGCTGCGCACTGAATTTCAAGATATTTATTGCGATCAAGGCAGGGAGGAGGCCGGCCGCTGGTTGCAGCTCAATCACCCGGCAATCGGTGCAGCTGAATTGGAGCATCGCCTAAATCGCTATGGCTTAAATCCCTGTGGTGAAATCTTGGGCGCTGATTTTCACTGCAACTTGGCCGAGGTGCACTTAAATCAAATCGATCCTGCCGATCTGGAAGGTCAGGCTGATGCATTCAAAGCTGCAGGTTTAGCGGTAGCGGCTCTGCTCAACCACCGCTTTGAAGTGGAGCGCTATCGCCAAAGCAGGGCATGGGATCCGATTGTAGGAGTTAGTTTTACGGGCTTATTCGACTTCTTTGTGCATGCATTTGGCACCCCTTGGTTGCAATGGTGGGAGGCTGGTCGCCCCGCCAGCTCCGAGGGCCTTGTTTACAAGCAACAGGAGGCTGAATTCCTAAGCCGCTGGAAAGAAATTGTTAATCAAGCCGTGTGGGATTACTGCGATCGCCATCAATTGCGTCGCCCCAACCGTTGCACCACCGTGCAACCAGCTGGCACTAAGAGTTTGCTAACGGGTGCCTCCCCTGGCTGGCATCCCCCAAAGGCCCAGCGTTTCATCCGCCGCATCACCTTCCGCAAAAACGACCCCGTAGCCCTGGCCTGCCTCGACTACGGCTACACGATCGTGCCTTCCCAAAGCGATAAGGATGAACAGGGGCGTTTGCTTGATGATCCCTTTGATCCCCGCTGCACCGAATGGCTGGTGGAAATTCCCACCCAAGTGAGCTGGGCGAATCTGCCTGGGGCAGACCAGGTGGAGATCAACAATTTTTCAGCCATGGCCCAGTTTGATTTCTATATGCAGGTGCAACAGCACTACACGGCCCACAACACCTCTGCAACGATCGAATTCCGCGAAAACGAAATCGAGCCCCTTGCAGAAGCAATCCATCAGGCGATTCAAAAGGGGGAGGGCTATATCTCTGCGGCCCTTTTGGCCCGTTTTGATGCCAATGCCACCTTCCCGCGCTTGCCGTTTGAGCCGATTGATGAGGCCACCTACCTGGAGCTGAACGCTGAGGTGCTGGTGCGCCGCCGCAATGCAGATTTCTTTGATGCCTTGCAGCGTTACGACAGCGGCGAATTGGTGGAGGCAGGGCCTGCGGGTTGTGACTCCGACAAGTGCCTGCTTCCGCTCGCCAAGAAGGGTTAAGCCCCTAGGCGCCCCGTTCCATCAGCGTGAGGGTGTCTATGGCATTTTCCAGTTGCCTCAGCAATTCCCTGCAGCAGCCCCTCTGGTGCTCAGGGCAGGCTGAATCCGGCAGGGTTTGGATCATTTCCGCCAGTTGCCTGGTGCGAATAGCAAGGAAATCGGTGCAAAGAACAGCCATGGCAGCGCGTATACCCATTTCCACCATGGAGCCCACTCTCGCGAGTCTTATCTAAGACTTTTGTTGCGGCTCCGGGTTGAATGGCGTGCCAAACTCGTTTTTGTGAGTGATGGCCTGCTTGGATCGGGTTATTGCCCCTGGAGGGGTGGTCGAGTGGTTGATGGCTCTGGTCTTGAAAACCAGCGAAGTGAAAGCTTCCGCGGGTTCGAATCCCGCCCCCTCCGTTTATTGCTGCATCTACTGCCACCACCTGTGCCCATTTGGCTTAGGGCCTGCTCAGATGGGGCCATTTCGGCTTTGGCAATGGCCCTTTAGATTTGCTCCGTCACAGGGCCGCACTTTTACCCATTGAAAATAAAGCTGTTTCGGTTCGCTCATAGAGCCCCGCTTTTGTTTAGCTGAAGCAAGCCTTGCGGCTTAATAGGAGGGCGTGTGGTTTCATCTATGCAGGCTTCCCAATCCCCAACCTCAGGCGAACCCCAAGCCGCAAATCCCCTTCCTGAAGAGCAAATCCAACAGGAGATCGACGAGCTTGAACTGCACGATCCCGATTGGTTTGATGATGAGGCCTTTGGTGGTTCCTCCTCTGGTTTTGCTGAAGCTCCCCAGGGTTGGTGAATAGTGGCAATGACAGCTGTGCCCACTTGGTTTATTTGGGCTTTGCTATCGGCAATATTCACAGGGGCAACCGCTTTACTTGCCAAGGTTGGCTTAGAGGATGTTGATCCAGACCTCGCCACCTTGGTGCGAACCCTTGTGGTTGCCGTATTTCTGCCCCTGCTGATCCTGATTACTGGTAAGTGGAGCAATCCCTTGCTGCTTTCCCAACGCACTTGGTTATTTATTGCCCTCTCTGGGGTAACCACAGGCCTTTCATGGATTTGTTTTTTTAGGGCCCTTAAACAGGGTGAGGTTTCCCTTGTGGTGCCGGTGGATAGGCTCAGTTTGCTAGTGGTTGCAGTGCTTGGTTTTGCATTTTTAGGTGAGCGCCCATCGATATTTGGCTGGTTGGGTTTGTTATTGATCGGTGCTGGTGGAGTGCTGTTTTGTTTTGCTGAATAAATTCAGCGCCCCGCGTTAGTTCATTGAGCGATTGGGGCGAAGCTAAAAAATTCCATGCGCTGGGCCTGTAACCCGCCCCGGGGCATATCAACCACAGCAATTGGTGTGAGTTTGCCTAGGCGTTGCTCAATCTCAGCTTCCTTATTGCCTTGAACCGGTTCGGTTAAGCGAAATAAAATGCCACCTTTGCCCCTAAACCCATCCTTGGGGCGCCAAAAGGCAAAACCCCTGGCGTCGTTGTTGATGGTGGTGTAGGTGGCCTGGCTATCGGAGCCAAGGGCAAGGGCAAGTAAGCCAGGTTCGTAGTACCGCTGACCCACCAACAGCTTTGCTTCTTTTAGTTTTTGCCACAGTGCCGGCTGGGCCCGCAGGGCAGATCGCAACCGCGCCGGCGGGAACAATTCCTTAGAGGTGTCGTTTTCAGGAGCCAGCAAGGGGCTAGCAAAGCCATAGCGCACGTGGCTGGCGGCAATCAGCATTAATGCAGGCGGCAGTAGAGCCGTGAACCAGATCCAGGGCTTCAGCCAGCCCACACCTTTGCGCTGGGCCTGGGCCAGCCTCTCGGCAGCCAGGGGCAGCAGTAACCACCAGGTGGGTACAAGCCAACTCACCAACACCTGCATCCGACCTGCCAGCAGCAGAAAAAGCAGCAGCTGAGGCAGGGCTAGCCAGCGCAGTAGCCCTCGAAAATCGCTGTAGCGATCATGCCGCTGGGGCAATAGGCCAACAAATAGCAGCGCTGCAATCGTGGGGAAAAGGGCCAGCACCTGGGTGAGGAGAAACAGGGGTGGGCCGGCAAAATTGAAGCCACCACTGGCTTGGGTGCGAGCGCTATGGAAAAGGAAAGATATCCAACCATTTTGAATATTCCATATCCACAGGGGGCTTGAAACCAATAACCAGCCAGCGATAGCTAGCCCACCTTCCCAACTAAACAGGCGGCTGCGGCTGCTCCTATTGCTAAGGGCCCAGAGCAGAAGGCATAGCAACAGCGGTAATGCTTGGTATTTGCTCAAGGTGAGCAAGCCCAGTAACAAACCCAGCCAGCCCCAATTAAGCCCAACGGCAAGGGCCCACACCACGGCGCTAAGGCTTAGTAGTAAGGGGGCATCGGGTAAGAGCATCACCCCGCCCACCACCAGCAGTAGGGGCGAGAGGGCTGTTAAGGCTGCTGTCCAGGGGCCGCTGCCGGCTGCCAGGCGTTTTTGGGCGGCGAAGGCAAGCAAGCCACTGGCCAAGGTGTAGCTAATCAAGCTCGGGATCCGCAGGCCAAAGCTGTCCCACGACAGCTGCCAGCCGAGCCAGGCCCATAACCCCACCATGATCGGGTGGTCGTAATAGCTAGCGGCTAGGTGATGGCCGTAGAAAAGGTAATAGGCCTCGTCGTAACCAGGCGGCAGCAGCAGAGCGATCGCAATTCTTAGCGCTAGGCCCGCAAGCAAATATCTACCGATCAGTTTCATGCCGGTAGCTCTCCGCTTGTTGATAAACAATTAAGTAATAAACAAACGCTAAAGCCACCATTGGCTGGATCCCTTAATTCCAGCCTGCCGCCATGCAACTGGGCAACCCTGCTGGCGATTGCTAAACCCAGGCCGCAGTGGCCGCTGCCGCCCCTAGCCGCATCTAAGCGTTGAAAGGGCATTAGGGCTTGATCCCGTTGGTTTTTTGGAATGCCCTGGCCCTGATCGGTAACGCTGATAACCACCAGCGATTTCTCTGTTGTTAGCTCAACAATTAACGGTGCTTTGCCATAGGAAAGGCCATTGTCGATCAGATTCATGAGAGCTCTGCCAAGGGCCACTGGTTGCACAAGGGCTTGCATGGGAATTAAGCGCAGTTCAATGGGTTGATCGCTGTAGTGAGCGCTTAGTTCGCCAATTAATTCCTGCAGTGGCAACAAAATTTTTTGTTCCCCTTGGCCGCCGCCGGCAAAAAGCAGGAACTGACCGGTAATTCTCTCGAGGGCATCAAGGTCGGCTTGGGCTTGGCCACTGGCACCTTCCACCGCTAGGCGCAGGCGTAAACGGGTGATCGGGCTTTTTAGGTCGTGGGCGATTCCAGCCAGCATGGTGGAACGCTCCAGTTCAGTTTGTTCAAGGCGAGCCACCATTGAATTAAAGCGGCGGCTGAGCCTTTGCACCTCCCCAGCACCCTCTTGGCTTAATGGTGCTGGCCGCTCCTCTAAGCCCACCCTGGCAAGGGCCCGCTCAAGCCTTTGCAGGGGTCTTTGCACTTCCAGAAGTAGAAACAGGGCACCGGCTACAACGGTGCCGCTGAGCAATGAAAGCGAAGCCAGCAGTGGGTCGGGGGGCCACCAATGGGTGTTTGGTAAGGGCGCATAGAGCCACACCCGTTCTAGGGGGCTAAGTAACTCGATCCATACCCCTGCTGCTTTGCTGTTACTGAGGCGCACCTCAGGGCAATGGCGCAGTCTTTTGCACAATTCCAGCCTTAATTCGCGGTCGCGATTGCCTTGTTTAACTGCTTTTATTGGCAGGTTGGTGGCAAGCCGCAGGCCGCTTTGCTGGGCGATTACCGCCGGTGGAAAACGTTCAAGGCCAACTTCGCTGAGCCTGATCACACCGGCAAGGTTCCTGCCCATTTGCTGCATCTGGGCCCGCTCAAGCCGTTGACCCAGCAGCAGCTGCAATAAAATCAAGCTGGCCCCCCAGCTCAGTAAGAGAAATAGAGAAAACCTGAGCAGCAAGGCCCCGGAGGGCGATTTCATTGGTTATTTGCTGCGGGGGGTGCCATCTGGAACAAAAACGTAGCCATATCCCCACACAGTTTGGATGTAACGCGGTTTGGTGGGCTCGGCCTCAATCAATTTGCGAACCCGTGACACCTGCACATCCATGCTGCGGCTATCGGTATCGCTGCTGGGGCCGCGGGCAAGTTCAATCAATCTTTCCCGCGAAAGGGGCCGATGGGGATTTTGCACAAAGGCGGCCAGCAGGCCGAATTCACCGCTAGTTATCACAATTGCTTCCCCGCAGCGCTCCAAGCTGCGGGCAGCAAGATCGAGGCGATTTTCACCAAATTGAATGATTTCTCCATCGATGAGCGGGGTGCCGGCTGGAATGCTGCCGCGGCGACGTAAAACGGCCTCAATCCTTGCGGTGAGCTCCCTTGGCATAAATGGCTTCGCTAGGTAATCGTCGGCCCCTTGCTCAAGGCCAATGATTCGATCTACCGCCTCGCCCCTGGCTGTGAGCATCACCACAGGTAGGTCGTCGCCGTTATCCCTAAGGCGCCTCAATAGGGTTAGGCCATCATCGCCTGGCAGCATTAAATCCAAAACCACCAGATGGGGCCGTTGAAATTCCAACCTGGCTAAAAATTGTTTGCCGTCGTTGAGGGTGCGAACTTCGTATCCCTGCTCGCTGAGGTAAGTGTTCAGCAACTGCCTAAGTTCAGGATCATCGTCTACCACCCAAATGGTGTGCGCCTTGCCCATGGATCTGGTAGAAGCTTTCAGGATTTGATTTAGCACAACTAGCACCTAGAATTAATTGCATGGTTCGTTTATTACTGCTGCTATTAATATTTTGGGGCAGCTTTGCTAGCCCTGGCAGCTGCCAAAATCCAAACCAAAACCCAAACCAAAATCCAAACAAAAACGAAGTTAACGATTATCGCCGCCGGCTATGGGAGTTATTTCATCGGCTAGATCGCGATGGCGATGGCAAGTTGCAGCCGGATGATCTGCGTAAATATCCCCGCTTACGCAGCCTTGATCAAAATGGCGATGGACAGGTTTTAATTAAGGATCTCCCATCCCTTAACGATGGCCCGTTGGGGGAGCGAATCCAGAATGCTTTTAGGTTCGCAGATCGCGATGGTGATAATCAGTTGGATGCTGAAGAAGCAAAGAACTTGCCCGGGCTTTACTCTAGATTTAAAATGTTTGATAAAAACTTAAATGGTAAAATCAGCATCAAGGAATTGCTCTGGTTGCATCATTCCCTGGGGCCAGGCCGCTGAAAACCCCAGCTTTTAACTGGGTTTTCGATGCCAAAAGAGTTTGAAGAAACCCTGTTTGCTATTTTTGGTGAAATAATCTTATTCAGCTTTTTGGCTGGATATGAAATTGGCATTTCAGGATTTATAAGCCGAGCTATTCTAACGAGTCCGCCTAATAATAAAATTAAACTAGCAACCACCAATCCGATTAAAACTAATGCCCCCAGGGTTTGAATAATACCAAGGCCCAGATGCACCAGGCCAACGCTGATGTTGCCAAGGGCTGTGCTGAAAAACAACAGGGTGTCGAGGCGGCTTGGCAATTGGGAAAGGCCAAATATCAGCCCTAAGCCAGCTGCCATCCAAGCCAAGGCCATCACAAGTGCCTGCCAGCGACCTGACATTGCAGGGCGCCTTCGCCGGCGGGGCCTCAGGGCGGATTGTTTTTTTAAAGCTGGCATCTACTTACGCTATCGAGCCCAGAGGTTGGGTCAAGTAACCCGCCTGGATCATCCAGCGCACAAATTCATCGATAACAAGGGCGTTGGGGCACTGCACAAGGCTGAGGCCATCCACGGTGCAATCGCCCTGGCCCGTGTGGTGCAAGCTGATTAAAAAACCATCACCACTGAGGCCGCACACTTCTGGGTCGCTGCGCACAACCACATCAAGTTCACTGCCCAAGCGCGTTATCAGCCTCCTTAATTCACTCCAGCTCGGCGACTGGCTCATGGCTTGTTGTTTTGGTTGGTTTGCTGAGGCGAGCCAGGGCTAGTTGGCCTTGGCAGAGGCAGCAACAGGCTAAACAAACCACATAGGGCAACGGCAGCTACGGCGGCTGTGGGGGATGCCCAGCGCTGCAGTGAGGGCGGCTTAGGAAGCCGTTTTTTCTTGGCTATGGCAATTGGTTGCTCTAAGCGCAAACCCTGCCTCGGATCTAGCAGCATTTGATCGAGGCATTGGGTGAGATCTGCCAGTTCTGCATCATCTAGCTGCAAATCCAGGGGTGGCGTGTTGGGTTGGCTGCTGCGCAGTTGCAACTGATGCCCCCTTCCCCTTGGACCCAAAACCACTGCCTCAGTTTTGCTTGTTTGTTTCTGGGCGGCACCACTAAGCATCAGGTTCACGTAGGGAAGCACTGTTTCCACCAATGCTTCGAGGTGTTCACGTTTGCCTTGAAGTGAGGCCCGTTGACCAAGGTTTAATTCCCATGAGGTGAGAATTGCCAAAAGCAGCTCTGGATTGTTTTGGCCCTGGGGTGCAGCGCTCACATCGGGAAGACCCTTTAATTCCAAACGGCAACTGGATTGCTCGTAGCGCAGGGCCATACCTCCAAAGGAATTCATTTATTGCCATCCATCAAGCTGGTTTCTAACCGTTGCATGCCAGCCCCGCCTGCGCAGAAAGCAAGGGTTTGCACCACTTCCCGGCGCCGTTGCGCTCCGCTTTTTTCATCTAGCAATTGGCGCACAGCCCCTCTTTTTAAATTCATTCTTTCACCGATTAGATCGTTGTAACGCTCAGCAAATAGTGCCCATCGCTGTTGGCTGAGTTCATCGGGTTCACCACTTGATAGCAGTTGCCGCAACATCGGATAAAGCCGTTGGGAAAGGCTGCATACCAATTGAATTAGCCCCTGTTGTTCTGCGGCAGTCCATTCCCCCCTGCGGCTGGCCCGCCTTAAGGGGTTGCGGCAACGGCTTTTCCAAAGGGCAACCCTATCGGGGAAAGCCTGTTGCAGCTCCAGTTGCTCACAGCTCCAGAGCATTGCTTCGCTGCCGTGCAGGTCTAGGGCTTCGATGGCTAGCAGCAATAGATCAAGGCGCTCCATGCCCCGGCGGGGTAGGGAACGTTGCTGGGATCGGGCGAAGGAGATGGCCAATGGTTGGGGGCGATGGCTGCGATGATGGCAGTAGAGCAGGTATACCGTCACCCCCTGCCAGCAACCATGGATCTATCCCTCGACCAGCAGCTGCGAGCTTTGGTGCGGGATGTTCCAGATTTTCCGAAGCCTGGCATTTTATTTAGGGATTTAAGCCCCTTGATGCGCGATCCCCGCGCCTGGCGCCTTGTGGTGGAAGGTTTGGCTGCCAAGGTTGAAAGCCATCGCCCCGAATTGATTGTGGGCATCGAAGCCCGGGGCTTTTTAGTGGGTAATGCCCTCGCCTTTGCCATGGATCGCGGTTTTGTGCCAGTGCGTAAACCAGGCAAATTGCCAGGGCCAGTGGAAGCGATTGATTACAGCCTTGAATACGGCAGCGACCGCTTGGAAATCCAAGAGGATGCCCTAGCTGGTGCGCCGCGGGTTTTGATAATTGATGATTTATTGGCCACAGGCGGAACCGCTGCCGCCTGTGCCTCCCTGGTGGAGAAGGCTGGTGGGGTGGTTTGCGGCTATGGCTTTGTGGCAGAGCTCACTGAATTAAGTGGCCGCAATCGATTACAAAAAAACCTGCCGATTGAAGCCCTAATTAGTTACTGATCAAGTTACTAATTATTGACGTTCTTGCCAGTCGTATACCTGATCTAACTGGCCAAGGCTCAGCAGACCAAAGCGCCAGAGCGTTACCGGAAGGGGAGCCTGTTCTTGCACCGATTGACGCACCCCTAGTGCAAGGGCGTCGTCGCTCAAACCAATGTCCCTGCGGAGGTAATCCACAAGGGCAGAGGCTGGAACCGGTTGTGGCGAGGTGGTGATCACCATTGCCGAGTATTACCTGGGGAGAGAAAAAAGTTAGCTAGGCCAGCAGTGTGCCCCCGAAAGCAGCAGATGGCTATTAAGAAAGCCTTAAATAAAGTGATGATCCTAATTTGTCCAGGCTCCGCTTGCCAGCTTCAAGCTGAATTTTCTGAGTAGAGCACTGGCTTTTAACAGTTCAAGAACCCTGCTTCTAAACCAGAGCAGCAGTGGTTGTTGATTTGAAAACAGCCGCACCAATACATCGGTGGCAACCATGGTGCTGAGCAGATCTAACCAACGCCGTTGCTGATACCTAGCCAGCAGCAGAGCTAGGCCTGTGCCCCTCTGGCGCTGGCGTTTGGCCTCCTGGAGCAAGGTGCTCACATCCCGCCAGCAGAGATTTAAGCCTTGCCCGCCAACGGGATGGCAGCGATGGGCGCTTTCACCGCAAAGCAACACCTTCCCCTGCACCAGTTTTGGCGCCAAACGCCACTCCACGGCAAAGGCGCCTGGTTTGTCGAGGATGGCAATGGGTCTGATCTGGCTTGGCAGCACCTGGCTTAGTTTTTCAAGTAGGGCAGGTTCTGCTAATGCAGCCCTTTGCCTGCATTGCTGCAGTGGTGCACTCCAAACCACCTGGGCATGGCCATCGCCCAGGGGTAACACCGCCAGGGGCCCCTCTGGCCTAAACAATTCCCAGGCGGTTTCGTTGTGGCTATTGCCCTGCTGCAGTTCCACTTGAACCGTTAGGCAGCCCTGCCGGTAGGGCCAGCCATAAAAACCAATGCCAAGGGCTTTACGGCCGCTGGAGTTAGGCCCTTCCGCCAGCACCGTGAGCTGAATATCTGAATTGATGCCGCTGCTTGCTTCGCCAAGGCGCATTTGAATCGCTTGATGCTGCTGGCATTTGGCCAGCAAAAAATCCATTAGTGCAGGGTGGTTGATAATCCAACCCAACTCTTGGTTGTTTTGCCAGAAGCGCACTGTTTTTGCTGTGCTTTTGTCGCTGAGCAGCAGGGTTTTAAATGCCTGGCAGCTGGGGCTCAATTCCCCCCACAGATCCAGTTGCTCAAGCAATTTTTTACTGGAATTGGTTAGGGCATAGGCGCGGCTGCGGCTGCACAGTTCGACGCTGGTGGAGGAATCGTGCAAAATTACCTGCCAGCCAGCCTTAACCAGGGCCAGGGCTGCAAGACAGCCCGTGGGGCCAGCGCCACTCACCCAGGCCCTATCGCTATTGATGGCAGCAATTTTGGCCATAAAAAATCCCGCGGAAGAAATTCTGCCGCGGGATTTGAAACTATGGATGATCGATTGATTCGGTTATCAACCCAAACCCAGCAAGCCGTGGGTGAAGGCTTGGCCGCCAAGGGCATATTCGGTGATCAGGAGAGCAACAAAACCGAGCATTGCCATGCGGCCATTCAGTTTTTCTGCCCTTTCGTGGAAACCCCAGCCATTTTCTGGGCTTACTACTTGCATGCGGGGCTCGGCTGCAAATGCATTGAGGCGACCACCGTCTTCAGTGGTAACGGTTGCACCGCGAATCGTGGCTTTAGCTGCGTTGCTGGCGGGTGCGGTAGCGGCCATGGCTTGAAAGAAACTTGAATAACAATAGCAGAATGTTTCGGAACGTAACGAAAATCCGATCAAAATGTTTAGGCGGCTTTATTGCTGTAGCCGAGCTGATGCAGCAGCGGCCCTGCCATCGCTGTTGTTATCAGTGCCATGAGCACCATCAGGGTAAAGAGGGTGGGGCTGATAACCCCAATGCTCAGGCCCACGTTCAGGATTACAAGTTCGGTTAAGCCCCTGGTGTTCATCAGCCAGCCAAGGGCTACCGCTTCTTTTTGGGGCAGGCCCCCTTGGCGGGCAAGCGCCCAGGTGCCAAGGAATTTCCCAGCAATTGCCACCAGCAACACCGCCGCCAATGCCCAGAAAAGCTGGGGGCCATTGATGCTGCCCATTTGGGTACGCAAACCGCTGATTGCAAAAAATACCGGCAGCAAAAGGGTTAAAACAATTTCCTCAATATGCAGCTGCAGCCGCCTTATCAGTGGGCCGTAGCGGGGTATGGCTAGGCCAAACAAAAAAGCGCCAAATATGTAGTGCACTCCCGTTTGTTCAGTTACCACCGCAGAGAGAATTGCTCCGGCAAACACCAATGCCATTAGCAGGGGGCCTAAACGTCTGGCTTTTCTGTAGTGGGCCTCAAGCCGTGCCATCAATGGTCTTAAAACAAAAAGGAGCGTTACGGCCCAAAGGCTGGTGTAAACAAGGGCTGGCAGAGCACCCAAAGGGGAGCCAGAACGGCTGAAGGAAACAACGGCCGCCAGCAAAACCCAACCCAACAGGTCGTCTACCGCTGCGCAGGTGATCACCAGCTGGCCCAGGGGTTTTGTGAGTAATTGACGATCACGCAGGATTCTTGCCAACACGGGAAAGGCCGTAATCGCCATCGCTGTACCCATAAAAAGTATGCCCGCTAATTGATTTTCACCTGGTAGAAGTTCAGGTAGCCAAATTTCAAAACCCCTAGCTAAAGCGGCACCTAATAGCAAGGGGAGCAATATACCTGCAATCGATACACGGCTAGCTAGGGGGATTTTTCCGTGCAGATGGGCTGGATTTAATTCAAGGCCGATCAAAAACATGAATAAAATCAAACCCAGCTGAGAAATAAGATCCAGCTGATGCATCACTTCAGCATTGAATAATAGGTTTTGGCTTTGGGGCCAAAGCCAGCCCAGCAGGGAGGGGCCCAAGGCAATGCCCCCAATGATTTCGCCGATTACTGGGGGTTGGCCAAACCTGCCAACAAACCCACCGATTAACTTGGTAAATACAATAATTAGTGCTAAATCAATTAGCACCTTGGAGAGGGTGCTAATCAATTACTGCTTTCAGCTTGATTGGTTACCCCTTCGATGCGATCTTCAATCTCCTGATAAAGCTCTTGAAGCTGCTCAATGTTCTGCTCTGATGTTTCCCAATAGCCACGGCCATTAACTTCAAGCAATGTGCTAACAATGCGCCTATAGCTGTGGGGATTTAGATCCATTAAGCGTTTGCGCATTTCAGCGTCATTAATAAAAGTTTCATTTGCTTCTTCATAAACAAAATTGTCAACCGCTCCACTGGTTGCACTCCAGCCCAGGGTGAAGTTAAGCCGTTTTGCCACCTCCCTAACCCCTTCATAGCCAGAATCCAGCATGCCTTCATACCATTTTGGATTTAGCAGCTTCGTACGTGAATCAAGCCTGATTGTTTCTCCTAGGGAGCGCACTTGGGCATTTGCCGTTGTGGTATCTGCGATGTAACTCGCCGGTGCTTTACCGTCTTCCCTTAAGCCGGCGATTAATTTGGTGGGATCTGAATCAAAATAGTGACTCACATCGGTAAGCGATATTTCAGCAGAATCTAGATTTTGAAAAGTAACATCTGCTGTTTTCATCACCGATTCAAAAACATCTCTGTTTTGATTCATCTCGCCGGGGTTATCGGCATTGAATGCAAATGTTTTGCGGTTTAAATACATTTCCTGAAGTTCTTCCTCCTGTTCCCAGGTGCTGTTCTCCACGGCGAGATTAACGTTTGAGCTATAGCTACCGCTCGCATTAGAAAATACCCTTGTGGCAGCATCCCTAAGGCTGGTTCCTTGGGCTTCCGCCTGCTCTAGCGCATGGCGTCGCACAAAATTAAGCTCAAGTGGTTCATCAGCCTCGGCAGCTAATTTAACGCCTTGATCAATTAAAGCCATTTGGTTGATAAACAAATCTCTAAATACACCGGAGCAATTAACAACCACATCTATGCGAGGGCGACCCAGCTCCTCAAGGCTAATCAATTCGAGTTTATTCACTCTACCGAGGGAATCAGCCACTGGCTTAACTCCAATAAACCAAAGGATTTGGGCTAATGATTCACCGTAGGTTTTGATGTTATCCGTACCCCAAAGCACACAGGCAATGGTTTCGGGCCAGCTGCCCTGCTCGGATTTTTGCCGCTCAATCAAGCGATCAACCACCACCTTTGCAGCTGCGATTGCCGCTCTTGTGGGAATCGATTGCGGATCGAGGGCATGGATGTTTTTGCCGCTGGGTAACACGCCTGGATTGCGAATTGGATCACCGCCGGGCCCAGGCAGCACATATTCACCATCGAGGGCGCGCAATAAACTTTCAAGCTCCATATCTGCGCAGATTTGCTCTAGGCAAAAACGCAAATAGGCAAATAACTTGTTAAGGGCAACGCTATCAACATCTGGGAAGCCGGCCCGTTTGCAGGCTTTTTGCCAGGGGGTTGATAGTTTTACGCCAACTTTTTCTAATAGTTGCTGCAGCCAAGCAAAATTTTGGCGCAGGCTCACCCTGCCATCGCGGCCGGTAACAGCTTTCACCATCGAAGCCACCGCCAGCCTGCAGGTGGCGGTGATTTTTTGATTTAGTTCCACATCAGCTAACACACCGGCATCATTGCCTTTGTAGATGCTGCTGATGCTGCGGTTAATACTTTCTGCCAGTAAACCTGGTAACCCGCGCAGGCCATCTTCGTCCCGCTCTAGGGCGGCAATGCTCACGAGGGTGGCGATCGCTTCCGCCGCCGTTGGCGGTTTACCAATGGTGTGCAAGCCGCAGGGAAGTAGCCGGCTTTCAATTTCCATTAGCTGCCGATAAACAGCACCCACCACAGCATCTCTTTGGCTGAGGTCTAAGGATTGTGAGTCGGCTTCCGGCAGGGTTACATCCTTATCTAAATTACACAAACGAGCGGTTTCAATGATGGCATTAACAATTTGCACCCCCCTGCTACTCTTTCGCAGCTGTTGATATGAACCCACCAGTTCGCCGAGTTCCTTAAGCCCCTTGTATAAACCGGCATTTTCTGCTGGAGGTGTGAGATAACTTATTGTTGAGGCGTAACCTCTGCGTTTTGCGATCGTTGCTTCGGATGGATTGTTGGCGGCGTAATAATACAGATTGGGTAATTCACCTATTAATGAATCAGGGTAGCAATTATCACTCATGCCCATTTGTTTACCTGGCATGAATTCAAGCGAACCGTGGGTGCCAAAATGCAAAACTGCATCGGCGCCCCAAACTTTTTCTAAATAGGTGTAATAGGCAGCGAAGCCATGGTGGGGACTGGCGCTTCTGGAATAAAGCAATCGCATTGGATCACCTTCGTAGCCAAATGTTGGTTGCACACCAACAAATACATTGCCAAAATGTTTGCCATAAATTAATAGATTTTGACCGTCGGAATTCAGTTCACCTGGCGGTTTACCCCAATTTTCTTCAAGCCTTTCCGAGTAGGGGGTGAGCTCTTCATATTCAGCCACACTCATGCGATGGGCGATCGCTAGTTCAGGGGACCCCTCCATCGCCTCTGGATCTTTGAGTATCAATTCCATCAGCCCCTTTGCTGAACGGGGCACATCACCCACTTGATATCCCCTTGCCCGCATTTCTTCTAAAACCCGATGGATCGAGCCAAACACATCCAAGTAGGCTGCGGTGCCAACATTTCCCTTGTCGGGGGGGAAACTAAAAACCGTAATTGCTAATTTTTTGTCAGCCTTTGGTTTTAAACGCAAGTTTGCCCAACGTATGGCCCGGCCTGCGATCGCATCCACCCGATCCTGCAGGGTATGGGCCTTACCTGTTGCATCATCACGGCCGCTAAGCACAATCGGCTCGATGGCGCCATCTAATTCGGGTATGGCAATTTGCAGTGCCACCTGAACCGGGTGTAGGCCTAAATCACTTTCTTCCCATTCCTGGGTGGTTTGAAATACCAGTGGCAGGGCCACCATGTAAGGGCGATTTAGTTTTTTAAGGGTTTCGATAGCCTTGGGGTGATCCTGGCGGGCTGGCCCGCCAACCAGGGCAAATCCAGTTAGCGACACTGCCGCATCAACTAGGGCTTGATTTGGATTTAAGGGGTCAAAGAAGTAACTATTAACTGGCTTAGAGAAATCCAAACCGCCGCAAAATACGGGAATAACCCTGGCGCCGCGGAATTCAAGTTCCTGAATAAGAGCAACATAATGGGCATCGTCGCCGGTAACGATATGGCTGCGTTGCAACACCAAACCGATCAGGGGCCCCGAGCCAAGATTGCTGCGGCTGTTACTCCAATTAAGATATTCTTTGAGATCTTCAAACATCCCAGCTGCGAGCGGATGCCAGATACCTAAATCGGGAAATACAACCGGATCAATAACTTCTATATCTTCCCTGTTTGTATCAGCCTTTGGATACACATATTTATCGGCCAGCATTAATAGCAAATTTCGTAGATTGTCGGGGGTGCCGCCAAGCCAGTATTGAAAACTAAGCATGAAGCTGCGGGCATCCTGCGCTTTCTCTACCGGTAAATATTTTAATACTGTGGGTAATGTATTTAATAATTTAAGCATTGCATCTTGAAAGCTTGCGCCACCCGCCTCTTTGCGTTTGCGCATGAATTGGGCAATTGCACTTTTACTTTGGCCCAATTGGGCCATCGAAAAACTACCCAATTTGTTTAAGCGCATCACCTCCGGCATGGAGGGAAAAACAACCGTTGCTTTGAGGCGATCGCGATGGGGTGAAACCGCATCTACCACCTTCTGGGCCAAATCTTCAATAAATATTAATGATGCAATAAAAACATCAGCCGCCGCCACATCAGAGCAAAACTGCTGATAGTTTTCTGGATCTCTTAGTTCTTCAATTAGATATCCGCACAAATCAACTGAAAATGAACCGGGTTGCGAATTAAGTGCATTAACCGCTTGGGTTAAAGAGTTTTGATATTGGGGCTCTAACACCAGATAAACAACCCGCATCACCAGCCGTGAGGCATCCGGCTCGGGACTCACCCGGCGACTGGCGGAACGGATTTGGGTAAACATGCGGCTCTGGTTTAGATCAGTAAAGATTACGGAGCAGCAGTTGCTGCTGTGGTGTTCATCATTAATCCATGAGCGATTTTATTCCAGTGGTTGTTGCCGGCGCCCTAGGCCGGATGGGGGCTGAGCTGATCAGAACCCTTGCCCGAACCAGTGACTGCAAGCTCGTTGCCGCCATCGACACCACCCCAGGCCGGGAGGGGGAAGATGTGGGCATCGCCCTTGGTTTGGAACCGCTTGAGGTGCTCCTAAGCGCTGATTTTGAGGGCAGTTTGTGCTTAGCCAGCCAGCAGCATCCCGGTTCGGTGCTCGTGGATTTCACCCATCCCAAGGTGGTGTATCAACACACCAGGGCTGCCATTGCCTACGGGTTGGCACCGGTTATTGGCACCACAGGCCTTTCCCCAGAGCAGATAAATGATTTGGCGGATTTTGCCGCTAAAGCCTCCATGGGCGCAGCCGTGATTCCTAATTTCTCCGTTGGGATGGTGCTTTTGCAGCAAGCTGCCGCCGCAGCCGCCCGCTTCTACAACCATGCTGAATTGGTGGAGCTCCACCACAACCGAAAGGCAGATGCCCCCAGTGGCACTTGTATAAAGACGGCTGAATTGATGGAGGAGCTTGGTAAGGCTTTCAACCCCCAGGAGTTTGAGGAACACGAAAGTTTGGCCGGCAGCCGTGGAGGGCTAAGGG
>Ga0310333_100011_pt1 | contig 59000 bp, 61 predicted proteins | sample LakMicSRFTotalB7_FD_195547 | JGI IMG/M metagenome (GOLD analysis project Ga0310333, IMG submission 195547) | Enriched freshwater cyanobacterial communities from Lake Michigan, Michigan, United States - MI23.SRFL.Total.B7 (v2) (version 2) | ecosystem: Environmental > Aquatic > Freshwater > Lake... | reverse complement strand
TGATCAGGGGCCGCATCCACGCTCACGGTGAGGGCGTAGATCTCTTCCGGCGGCTCCACGTTGGGGTCCTCCAGCGGACCCGCTTCAATCGAACGCCCCAGCAGGTTGAGATCGATCGAATAGGGCGACTTCTTGCTCACCGGTGAGGGGATGCCGCAGCGCTCGCCATAGGCGATGGTTTCCTCACGGCTCATGCCCCACTCCCGCGCCGGGGTGAGCACCTTCAGATCCGGTGCCAGGGCGCCGATGGCCACATCGAAGCGCACCTGGTCGTTGCCCTTGCCGGTGCAACCGTGGGCCACCGCATCGGCACCCATCTCGCGGGCGATCTCCACCAGGCGGCGGGCGATCAGGGGGCGGGCCAGGGCGGTGGAGAGGGGATAGCGGCCCTCATACAGGGCGTTGGCACGGATGGCGGGAAAGGCGAACTCGGTGATGAACGGCTCGATCAGATCCCCCACGATCGACTGGCTGGCACCGGAGTCCAGGGCCTTCTGGCGGATCGGCTCCAGTTCATCCCCCTGGCCCAGGTCGGCCGCGAAGGTGATCACCTCCTCCACACCCCACTCCTGCTTCAGGTAGGGGATACAGACGCTGGTATCCACACCACCGGAATACGCCAACACCGCCTTCTTGGCCCTGCCCATCACTGCGTCTCCACGCGCTCAGTCGGACGATTCTCCCCTGTCGTGGTGGCGCACCATGCCGGCCGCCAGCCACAGGGCCATCAGCAGCGGCGGCAGCAGCACCAGCAGCAACGCCAACGTGGCCGGCCGCTGGGGATGGGCCAGGGCCCAGGGCTGCTCCAGCAGCGGTGTGGACCAACGGCGCCCGGCCCCCACCAGCAGGGCACTCACCCCGAGGGCCGCCAGCCAAGGGGGCATCAGCCGCTGCCATTCAGGCTTGAACTCCGACACCGGCAAGGGGCGGCACCGAAGTGCCCAGCGGGGGCTCCTCTAGGATGGCTGATTGGCCCCAGCCGCACGCCCCCCAGCGATGAGCAGCAACCTCAGCACCAGCCTTAGCCAGCTGGATGGCATCAACCCCTCGCTCACCCGCTACGGGCGCAACGAGCCGGCGCCGGTGCTGCCCCTGCGCGAGGAGCCCGATCTGCTGAGCTGGCTGGAAACCAGCGGGCGCCTGGTGGCGGATGAGGAAACTGCCAGCACCGATGTGAGCACCGTGGAAGAGGAGGAACTCTCGGCGCTGATGGGCGAAAAAGAGGATTACAACGCCGCCGACGAGCAACCCGAGGAAGACTGGGAGGACTGATCGTTCCCCCGGCCTTGATCTCCCCCACCAGGCTGATCGCCTCCCTGCCCAGCAACAGCCGCCACCTGGCGCTGTTGCTGGGCTTGCTGCTGTTGGGGCTGGCCGTCGCCGGCGATGCCCTCAGCCACGCCCCACAGCTAACCCCACCCCTGCTAGCGGCGGCCGTGGTGAGTGCGCTGCTCAGCCGCTGGGGGGTACCGCGGCTGCGGCAGCTCAAACTCGGCCAGGTGATCCGCGAGGAGGGGCCCCAGGCGCACCTCAGCAAGGCGGGCACCCCCACAATGGGCGGCCTGCTGGTGGTACCCGTGGGGGTACTCATCGGTGGCCTGGTGGATCCGTCCGACCCGCGGCTTCCGGCGGTGGCGGCCATCACCCTGGCCTACCTGGCGATCGGTGCGGTCGACGACTGGCGCAGCCTCACCAAGCACCACAACACCGGTCTCACCCCCCGCGGCAAGCTGCTGCTGCAGGCGATCTCAGCGGTGGCCTTCCTGGCCTGGGCCGCCGCCGGCCAGTTCATGGGCGGCGACATCGCCCTGCCCCTGGGCTGGGTGCTGCCCCTGGGGTTGGTGATCTGGCCCCTGGGGCTGTTCGTGTTCCTGGCAGAAAGCAACGCCACCAACCTCACCGACGGCCTCGACGGCCTAGCGGCCGGCTGCGGCGCCATCGTCTTCAGTGGCCTGGGGCTGCAGCTGATGCTGCGGGGCCATGAGGGGGATCCAGCCCTGGCGGGGTTCTGTGCGGCCATGGCGGGCTGCTGGCTGGGCTTCCTGCTGTTCAACCGCCACCCCGCCCGGGTGTTCATGGGCGACACCGGCTCCCTGGCCATGGGGGCCGCCCTGGCGGCGGTTGCCCTGCTGAGCAACAGCCTCTGGCCGCTGCTGCTGATGGGCGGTGTGTTCCTGGCGGAATCCCTCTCCGTGATCGTGCAGGTGTGGGTGTTCAAGGCCACCAAGGGGCCCAATGGGGTCGGGCGGCGGGTGCTGCGCATGGCGCCCCTGCACCACCATTTCGAACTGGGGGGTGCCAGCGAGCAGCAGGTGGTGGTGGGCTTCTGGGCCGTCAGCCTGATACTGGTGACCCTGGGGCTGGTGCTGCTGCCCTGAACCGCTCGCCATGGCCTATTTCACCTGGAAGGAAGCCGGCCTCACCGCCGATTGCGCCAGCCTTGAGGCGATGGCCTCCCGCTTCGAGGAGGCGGCGGCCCTCATGCGCCGCATGGCGGCCGAAGGGTTCGTGCTGGAGCGCCACAGCGATGGCCAGCACATCACCCATGGCGACGCCTCAGTGTTCGCCGCCTACGGCTTCATCGATGAGCAGTCGCCGGTGCGGCAGCTGAGCCTGATCAACCCGGACGCCTGAGGTAGCCCACCAGCCACACCACGATGAAGGCCAGGGCTGACAGCCCCAGGTACACCAGCGTCCAGCGCTGCAGGCTTTCAATGCTCAGACCATTGAGCAATCCATCGGCAGCATCGCCGGCGGTGGCATAGGCCAGGGGAACACGCAGCAGCACAGGGCAGCGCCGGGGCAGGATCGATGCAGTCTCCTTCAGCCGCGGCCATGGCCAGCACCCCCTTCCCCCGCAGCCTGATGCTCCTGGGCAGCGGTGAGCTGGGCAAGGAGGTGGCCATCGCCGCCCAGCGCCTGGGTTGCCGAGTGATCGCCGTCGACCGCTACGCCGATGCCCCCGCCATGCAGGTGGCGCACGTGGCGGAGGTGGTGGCCATGGCCGATCCGGAGGCCCTCAAGGCCGTGGTGCGTCGCCACCTGCCGGATGTGGTGGTGCCGGAAATCGAAGCCCTGGCGGTGGATGCCCTGGCGGAGCTGGAGGCCGAAGGCACCACCGTGATCCCCACCGCCCGGGCCACGGCGGTGACCATGAACCGCGACCGCATCCGCGACCTGGCCGCCACGGAACTGGGGCTGCGCACCGCACGCTTCGCCTATGCGGAGAGCGCTGAACAACTGGCCGCCGCCGCTGCCCCCCTGGGCTGGCCCGTGGTGGTGAAACCGGTGATGAGCTCCTCCGGCAAGGGGCAGAGCGTGGTGCATCGACCGGAGGACATCGATGCCGCCTGGGAGGCGGCCATGGCCGGGGCCCGGGGCAGCGGTGCCCGGGTGATCGTGGAGGAGTTCCTCCACTTCGAGCAGGAGATCACGCTGCTCACCGTGAAGCAGTGGAACGGGCCCACCCTGTTCTGCCCGCCCATCGGCCACCTCCAGGAGCGGGGCGATTACCAGTGCAGCTGGCAGCCGGCCCACCTCGACTGGGAGCAGCTGGCGGCCGCCCAGACCATGGCCCGCCAAGTCACCGACAACCTGGGGGGAGCGGGCATCTTCGGAGTGGAGTTCTTCGTCTGCCGCACGGCGGAGGGCGCCAGTGAGGTGGTGTTCTCGGAGCTGTCCCCCAGGCCCCATGACACCGGCCTGGTGACCCTGGCGGGCCAGAACCTGAGCGAATTCGAACTGCACCTGCGGGCCGTGCTGGGGCTGCCGATCCCGGAGATTCGCTCCGTGGCCCCGGCCGCCAGCCGCGTGATCCTGGCCCAGGAGGCCAGCGACAGCGTGACGTTCCACGGCCTGGAGCAGGCGCTGGCCAGCCCCGATGTGCAGGTGCTGCTATTCGGCAAGCCCGATGCCCGGCCCCACCGCCGCATGGGGGTGGCCCTGGCCAGCGGCGCCAGCCTCGAGGAAGCCCGCCAGCGGGCCGACCAGGCCGCCGCCGCGATCCGGGTGTCGGGCGCGGGATGAACCAGCCGCCAGAGAGGCCCAAACCCCTCTAGCGCCAAGGGGAGTGAGGCGGTACGGTGCGGCCACGACGACCGCCCATGCCCCAGGTCCAGCCCACCCCTGATCCCCGCCGGCGGCGCGGCCAGGCCCAGCTGGTGCCGGCGGAGCAGCAACGCCAGCGGCGCCCCCGCCCACCGGCACCGGTGCCGCTGCAGGATGAGCGGCAGCGACGCCGGCCAGGGCGACCCGGCAGCAAACCCCGACGCGGCATCCCGCGGCTGCACGTATTTCTCGCGGGCCTAGGCCTGGGCTATGGCCTCAACGGCCCCCTGCCGCACCTGGCCACCGCCCTGCTGGCGGGGTTGCATCACCCCACCAACCTGCTGGGCTCCCTGATCACTCCAGCGGGCATGGGGGAGCGGCGCATCGTGGTGATGGGCACCGACCACGTCAGCACCAACACCGACGTGATGTTCACGGTGCAACTGAAGGATGGCCGCACGGAGCTCACCCAGGTGCCCCGTGACACCTTCATCGACTCCAGCAAATACGGCGTAATGAAGGCCAATTCGCTGTACAGCAGCGGTGGGCCCGACATGGTGAAGCAGGAGCTGAGTCAGCTGCTGTCGGCGAAGGTGGATCGCTATCTGGTGCTCAACCTCAACGCCGTGCAGCGGTTGGCCCAGGCCATCGGCGGCGTGGAGGTGGATGTGCCCAAGCGCATGCACTACGTGGACAACAGCCAGGGCCTGTACATCGACCTCTACCCCGGCAAACAGCTGCTGCAGGGCAAGGAGCTGGAGGGCTTCCTGCGCTTCCGCCACGACGAGCTGGGGGACATCGGCCGCATGGAGCGCCAGAAACTGGTGCTGGCGCAAGTGTTCCGCAAGCTGGCGAACCCGGCCACGGCCACCCGCCTGCCGGACCTGATGCGGATCGCCGGCAGCGACATCCGCACCGACCTCTCCCCCGTGGACCTGGGCGCGTTGATGACGGCCATGGCCACCACCAAGCTCAGCACCCGTCAACTGGCGGGCACCCCCTACTGGTTCGAGGACATCAGCTACTGGATGCCCGACGGCATCCCCAACCGCAACGCCTACCCCACGTCGCAGCCCCCGATCTAGGGCTTGCCCACCAGCCTTTAGGCTCTGCCCACCAGCTTCTGGCGTAGGCCCTTGATGCGGTCGCGCAGGTTGGCCGCCTCCTCAAACTCCAGGTTCTTGGCGGCGGCTTTCATCTTCTCTTCGAGCTGCTGAATCAGCTCCGGCAGCGAATCCAGCGGCACCTCGTTGTGCTCCGCTTGTTCGGTGGCCTGCTCCAGCTGCTCATCGTTCAGGCGGCGCGACACCTCCAGGAACGCCAGGATCGAATTGCCGGCCCGCTTGCCCGCCGGGGTGGGCGTGATGCCGTGCTCCGTGTTGTAGGCCTCCTGGATCCCGCGGCGGCGCTCGGTTTCCGAAATCGCCTTGGCCATCGAATCGGTGAGGTTATCGGCGTAGAGCAACGCCACCCCCTCCACATGGCGCGCGGCCCGGCCGATCGTCTGGATCAGGGAGCGCTCAGCCCGCAGGAAGCCCTCCTTGTCGGCATCCAGGATCGCCACCAGGGACACCTCCGGCAGATCGAGGCCCTCCCGCAGCAGGTTCACCCCCACCAACACGTCGTACTCGCCGTTGCGCAGGTCCTGAATGATCTCGATCCGCTCGATCGAGTGGATTTCCGAGTGCAAATACCGCACCCGCACGCCGTTCTCCGCCAGGTAATCGGTGAGGTCCTCCGCCATCCGTTTGGTGAGTGTGGTCACCAGCACCCGCTCCTGCTTCTCAGCCCGCAACCGGATCTCGCCGAGCAGGTCGTCCACCTGACCATCCGTCGGGCGCACCTCCACCACGGGATCCAGCACACCGGTGGGGCGGATCACCTGCTCCACCACCTGGCCCGCGCTGCGGCGCAGTTCCCAATCGCCCGGGGTGGCACTCACAAAGATGGTCTGGCGGGCCTTCTCCCAGAACTCCTCCCCCTTGAGGGGCCGGTTGTCGGCGGCGCTGGGCAAACGGAAGCCATGCTCGATCAGCACCTGCTTGCGCGACTGGTCGCCGTTGTACATGGCCTGTAGCTGACTGCAGCTGACGTGGCTCTCATCCACCACCAGCAGCCAATCGTCGGGGAAGTAATCGATCAGGCATTCCGGCGGCGTGCCCGCCGGTCGGCCCGCCAGGTGCCGGGCGTAGTTCTCCACGCCGTTGCAGTAGCCCACCTGCTCGAGCATCTCCAGGTCGTAGGCGGTGCGCTGCTCCAGGCGCTGGGCCTCCAGCAGGCGACCCTGTTCATTCAGCACATCCAGCCGCTCCCGCAGCTCGCCGCGGATGGCCTTGATCGCCTCCTGCAGCCGCTCCTTGGGGGTCACGAAGTGCTTGGCCGGGTAGATGTTGATGCTCTCCAGGCTCTGCAGAATCTCACCGGTGGTGGGGTCCACGTAGCGGATCGCCTCCACCTCATCGCCGAACAGCTCGATCCGCACGAGGCGGTCTTCGTAGGCGGGTCCGATCTCCAGCACATCGCCCCGCACCCGGAAGCGACCCCGGGAGATCTCCAGGTCATTGCGGGAGTACTGGTTGTTCACCAGCTCCCGCAGGGAACCCCTCAGATTGAGGGTGTTACCCACCTCGAACCGCACCGCCGCCTTGAGGTATTCGCTGGGAATGCCCAGGCCATAGATGCAGCTGATCGAGGCCACCACGATCACATCGCGGCGCTCGAACAATGACCGGGTCGCCGAGTGGCGCAGCATGTCGATCTCTTCGTTGATCGACGCGGTCTTGGCGATGTAGGTGTCGGAGACGGGCACATACGCCTCCGGCTGGTAGTAGTCGTAGTAGGAGATGAAATATTCGACCGCGTTGTGCGGGAAGAACTCCCGCAGCTCATTGCAGAGCTGGGCCGCCAGGGTCTTGTTGTGGGCCAGCACCAGGGCCGGACGCCCCGTGCGGGCGATCACATTGGCGATGGTGAAGGTCTTGCCGGTGCCCGTGGCCCCCAGGAGGGTCTGATAACGCTCACCACCGTCGACGCCGGCGCTCAACGCCCTGATGGCCTCCGGTTGATCCCCCCGGGGCTCGTAGGGGGCCTGCAGCTGGAAGGGGCTCGCCATCGGACCATTCTCGCGGCAGGCCCCGAGGGGCTGTGGCTGGCCGACTCAGACGGCGACGCAGCTGCCGCTGCCGAGGGCTTCGCGCAGGCTGCGCACCACGGCCACCATGGCCAGCTCGTCGTTGAGCTTGTTCACCGCCGAGCCCACGCCCACACCGGCGGCGCCGGTGGCAATCGCCATCGGAACAGTCACCGCCGAGAGGCCGGAGGCGCACAGCACCGGGGCAGTGCAGGCCGCGGCGACCAGGGCGCGGCCGATGCTGTGGGCAGCGGCCAGGGTGGGGGCGGCCTTCTCGATCAGGCCAAGGCTGCCGGCGCTGAAAGGCTTGGCACTGGTGCCGCCTTCGGTCTGGATCAGGTCGGCGCCGGCGGCCACCAGGTCCACCGCCAGCTGCTCCTGCTGATCCAGGGGCAGCACGTGGGGCACGGTGACACTCAGCACCACCTCCGGCAGCAGCGCACGGGTGCGGCGGGTGAGCTCGAGCACCTCAGCGGCATCGAAGACGCGGCCCAGGGGGTAGAAGGCGTCGTAATTGCCGATTTCCACCAGGGCGGCGCCGGCGGCCACGGCGGCGGGGAACAGCTCCGGATCCACAGCGCTCACGCAGATCGGCAGACCCGACACCCGGGCCGCCAGCTGCACCAGCTCGGGGTCGCAGGCCACATCGATCAGGTCGGCACCGCCCAGGCCAGCGGCGCGGCTGATGCGCTCCACGCTGGCGGCGTCAAAGTTGGTGAGGCCGGCGATCACCTTCAGGGCGCGGCGCTCGGTCAGGGCCTGGCGCAGCGAAGCGGGCAGCTGGGCGAGACGCGACATACCGATCCAGAAATGCAGTGGGGCGATTCTCCCACGCAGCTCCAGGGCCGGGCAGGCTGAGGCCATGGCCGCCCCCTGGAGCCCCTTCCACCTGCGCCTGCACCGGCTGCTGTTGCGCCGGCCGCAGCTGCTGCCCCCGCAAGCCACGCTGCTGCTGGCGGTGTCAGGCGGCCAGGATTCGATGGCCCTGGTGGGCCTGCTGCGGGATCTGCAGCGGCTGCACCACTGGCGGCTGCTGCTCTGGCACGGCGACCATGGCTGGCGCCCGGACTCCGCCCAGCAAGCCAGGGCCCTAGCCGCCTGGGCTGACGGACAGGGATTGCCCCTGGAGCTGCAGCGCTGGTCGAACCCCCAGACCAACGAAGCCGCTGCTCGCCACTGGCGCCTCGCGCAACTGCAACGCTGGGCCACCGAGCAGGGCGCCAGTCGCGTGGTCACCGGCCACACCGCCAGCGACCGCGCCGAAACCCTGCTGCTGCAGTTAGCCCGGGGCAGCCACCGCCAGGGCATGGGCAGCCTGCGGTGGCTGCGGCCCCTGAACGCCACGGTGCAGCTGGCCCGGCCCCTCCTGGTGTTCAGCCGCGGCGAAACCGCCCAGATCCAACAGCAGCTGCAGCTGCCCCTCTGGCCCGACCCCAGCAACGACGACCCCTGCTTCAGCCGCAACCGCATCCGCGCCGAGGTACTGCCGGTGCTGGAGGCGCTGTACCCCGGGGCCAGCCGCCGGCTCAGCGGCCTCAGCAGCCGCCTGGCGGATGAGCAGGAGGCCCAACGGCAATTGGAAGAGCTGGCCCTGCAGGCCCTGCTGAGCCAACCGACCGACAGCCCTGCCGGCCTGCGCAGACGGGCCTTGATGGCCCTGCAACCGGGCAACCGTCGCCGGCTGCTGCGGGCCTGGCTGGAGCAGCAGGGCAGCACAGAGCTCTCAGCCACCCAGCTGGAGCGGCTGCTGGAGCGGCTGGAGCCCCAGCAGGGGCCAGGGGCACTCCAGCTGCCGGGGGGAGCCCGGCTGGATTGGGACCGCGAATCACTGCACCACAGCAGCGGCGGCGGTAAACAGGGGGAGCCTCCCGGCGTCGCCAGCCGGCGCACGAGCCTCCATGAGCACCAGCCTTGAGCAGGCCTACGGGGCGGTGGAGCAGGCCTACGCCGCCGCCGATTTCCAGGCGGCCTTAGAAACGGCCGAGGCCCTGCTGCCTCAGATTCCTCGGGAGCGCGACGATCAACTGCAGCAGCGACTGCAGCTGTTGATCGGCCACATCCATCTGTATGGGCTCCAGCAACCGGGGCCAGCCGCCGCGGCCTATCGGGCCGTGCTGGAGCACTGCCAGGAACCCGGCTACAGGACCCTGGCGCAGGAGGGGCTGCTGCAGGCCGCCCAGCCCACGGCCCCTGTTGCCAGCGCCCCCCTGGCCGCCGCAACAGATCAGCCGGCCACCCCGTGGCTGGAGGCGCTGCGGCCCTCCACCGACCTCAGCCCCGCCCCTCGGGCCGATGCCACGCCTGCGCCGCAGGCGGCCACCCCCCAGCAACAACAAGCCCCCGATCCCTACGACCAGGGGCTGCTGCTGGTGGAGCTGCAGGGACGGCCCAGCGAACTGGACCAGCCCTAACGGTCAGCCCGCGGCGGCGGAGCGGCGACGGCGGGTGCGGCCCTCCAGTTCGGGCTCTTCCACCTTGGCGGGAGAGGGGGCTGCGGCACCCACGGCCGCCAGTTCGCGGCGGGGCTCCGGAGCCGGGGCCGAGCGATCGGCCCGTTGCTCCGAGCGGGCCTCCACCCGCGGGCCGCGGTCCACCCGCTCGGGGCGCTCCCGGCGGTCGTCGCGCCCACCACCGCGGCCGCCGCGGGGGGCGGGGCGGGTGTCGGGCTCGGCGTCGGCACGGCCCTTGTAGGCGGGGGTACCGCCCGGAGCGGGCTGCACCAGACAGATGATCAACGGCTCCACCTGCAATTCACGGCGCAGGCGGCGCTGCAGGCCGATCTCGATCTCTCGCTGGACGCCCATCCAGTCCACATCCGGCGCCTTACCACCGCTGTTGCGTGACAACTGCTGCCAGCGGTTCTCCAGCACCCAGGTGATCTCCCGCTCGGCCCAGAGGCTGAGCTTGCGGGCATCGGCGGCGGTGACCACACCGCGCAGGTTCACCCGCGGCGGCGCCGCCATCACCCCGTCGGTGCTGATCACCGCCAGCATCGTGATCACGCCGTCCTCCGCCAGCTGCTGGCGCTCCTTGAGCACCCGGGCGTCGACGATGCCGTTGCGGGAGGCATCCAACAGCTCGATGCCGGCCTTCACCGGTTCACCCTTGCCGATCGAATCGGGGGTGAGTTCCACCACATCACCGTTGTCGATGATCAGGATGTTTTCCGCAGGCACGCCCATCGACTGGGCGGTCTTGCTGTGGCACACGAGCATGCGGTGCTCGCCGTGCACTGGCACGAAGTACTTCGGCTTGGTGAGGGCCAGCATCAGCTTCTGGTCTTCCTGGAAGCCGTGGCCAGACACGTGAATGCCTTCGCCCTTGCCGTAGACCACCTTCGCCCCCAGCATCATCAGCCGGTCGATGGTGTTCACCACGGAAATGGTGTTCCCGGGGATGGGGCTGGCGGAGAAGATGATGGTGTCCGAGGTCTTCACCTGCACCTGCGGGTGTTCCCCGCGGGAGATACGACTCAGCGCAGCCAACGGCTCCCCTTGGCTGCCGGTCATCAGCAACAGGGTTTCGCGGTCAGGCAGATCGCGAATCTGCTTGATCGGCACGAACAGATCATCCGGAGCGCGCATGTAGCCCAACTCACGGGCTTTGGCGATCACGTTGAGCATGGAGCGGCCCAACAGGCCCACCTTGCGGCCGTTCTTGAGGGCGAGCTCCAGGATCATCGCCACACGATGGATGGAACTGGCGAAGGTGGTGATGATCACCCGGCCTTCCGCCTGGGAGATGTGGCGATCCAGGCAGGGGAACACGGAACGCTCAGGCGGGCAGAAGCCCGGCACCTCGGAGTTGGTGGAATCGCTGAACAGACACAGCACCCCCTGTTCGCCGTAGTGGGCCAGGCGTCCCATGTCGAAGGTTTCGCCATCGACCGGGGTGTGGTCGAACTTGAAGTCACCGGTGAAGATCACCGTTCCCACGGGGGTGGTGATGGCCAGCGAGAAGCTATCAGCCATCGAGTGGGTGTTTCGGATGAATTCAACCGAAAAATGTTGCCCCACTTTCACCACATCGCGGGGGGCCACCGTCTGCAGGATGGTGCGATCCATCACACCGGCCTCTTCCATCTTGCCGGTGAGCATCGCCAGCGCCAGGCGCGGACCATGGATCACAGGGATGGTGAAGTTTTTGAGGTGGTGGGCAATGCCACCGATGTGATCTTCATGACCGTGGGTCACGATCATGCCGCGAATGCGCTTCTGGTTTTCCCGCAGATAGCTGGTGTCCGGCATCACCACGTTGACGCCGTGCATGCCATCACTCGGGAAGGCCAGACCGGCATCCACCAGCATGATGTCGTCGCCGTACTCGAACACGCAGGTGTTCTTGCCGATCTCGTGCAGGCCACCGAGGGGGATGACCCGCAGGCAGGGTTGTTTGGCTTGGTTCGTCATTCAGGAAAGGGGTTCCGGCGCAGCCGGAGAAACAAAGAAAACGTCGTCGGGAGCTGAAGTCAAAACGCCAAAGACAGCGTTCTGAAGGGCCTTGGCGTCACGTGGGACGCAGGGCTGCCAGCACGGAATTGAGTCGATCGCGCACGTCGTTGGAGGCGGAAAGGAGGGGAAGTCTTGGGGCACCCACGGCCCAGCCACTGAGTTCCAGGGCGGCTTTGACCGGGATGGGATTGGTGGTGCAGAACAGGGCCTTGCACAGGGGCAGCAACTGCTCATGCACCGCAAGGGCCGTGGCCAGGTCGCCGGCCAGGAAGGCCTGCACCAGGCGCTGGATCTGGTCGCCGGCCAGGTGGCTGGCCACACTCACCACGCCCACCGCTCCCACCGCCAGCATGGGCAGGGTGAGGGCGTCATCGCCGCTGTAGATCGCCAGGCGATCACCGCAGGCGGCCCGGAGGGCACTCACCTCCTCGGTGGTGCCGCTGGCGGCCTTGAAGCTCACCACATTGGGCTGGCTCATCAGCCGGGCTGTGGTCTCCGGGCTGAGGCTGCAGCCGGTGCGGCCAGGAATGTTGTAGAGCATGAGCGGCAGCTCGGGGGCCGCCGCCGCCACCGCCCGGAAATGGGCCTCGAGGCCGTCCTGGGGGGGCTTGTTGTAGTAGGGCACCACCACGAGGGCGCCATCGGCCCCCAGGGCCGCGGCCTCCTGCACCGCCTCCACCGCCTCAGCGGTGCAGTTGCTGCCGGTGCCGGCCAGCAACTGGGCGCGGCTGCCCACGGCGCCCTTCACGGCGGAGAACAGCTGGTGCTGCTCCTCCCAGCTCAGGGTGGGGGATTCACCGGTGGTGCCGCAGAGCACCAGACCATCGGAACCGTGATCCACCAGGTGCACCGCCAACCGAGCCGCCAGCTCCAGATCCACCGCACCGCTGGCGCTGAACGGCGTGACCATGGCCGTGAGCACCCGGCCGAAGGGGGCCGGTGACGGGGAGCCTGGGGTGAGGGGAACAGCGGCCATGGCTCAGGCGGCACCGGCGGAGGAACAGGCCGCAGCGGCGGCGCGGGCAGCGCTGGGGTTCAACAGCAGTTCCGCGATCTGGATGGCGTTGAGGGCAGCCCCCTTACGGATCTGATCGCCGCACAGCCACAGCTCCAGGGCATTGGGTTCACTGAGGTCCTGCCGGATGCGGCCCACGGCCACCGGATCGCGGCCGGTCACATCCGTGGGCATCGGGAAGCGATTGGACGCAAAGTCTTCGATCAGCTCCACGCCTGGGGCCTGGGCCAACAGGTCACGGGCCTCTTCCACCGGGAAGGGCTCCTCGAACTCGATGTTGATGGCCTCGGAATGGGCCCGCAGCACCGGCACCCGCACGCAGGTCGCCGACACCCGCAGATCCGGCAGCCCCATGATCTTGCGGGTCTCGTGAAGCATCTTCAACTCCTCCTCGCAGTAGGCGTTGTCCTGCAGCGGGGAGTTGTGGAGGAACAGATTGAACGCAAGGGAATAGGGCAGCACGCTGCTTTCCGGACTGCCGCCATCCAGCACGGTGCGGCTCAAGTCCCGCAGTTCCTCCATGGCGCGCGCACCGGCACCACTGGCCGATTGGTAGGTGCTCACGATCACCCGCCGCAGGGGGCGCCGGGACGCCAGGGGCGCCAACGCCAGCGTCATCAGGATCGTGGTGCAGTTGGGGTTGGCGATCACGCCGTTGTGGCGGAAGGCGTCCTGGGGATTCACCTCCGGCACCACCAGTGGCACATCGGCATCCAGGCGGAAGGCGCTGGAGTTGTCGATCACCACCGCGCCGGCCGCGGCGGCCACGGGCGCCCACTGCTTGGACACGGAACCGCCGGCGGAGGCCAGCACCACGTCCACGCCGGTGAAGGCCTCGGCACTGACGGGCTCAATCGTCAGGGTCTGACCGTTCCAGGGCAGGGTTTGCCCGGCGGAGCGCGGGGAGGCGAGCAGGGTCAGTCGGCCCACAGGAAACTGGCGCTCGGCCAGCAGGGCCAACAGTTCCTGACCCACAGCACCGGTGGCCCCGAGAACGGCCACATGCAACGGACGCTGGGGCAGGGCGCGGTTGAAATCAGGGCTGGTCAATGGACGGGGCGGATGCAACGGGAGTGAACAATCGGTGTTCTCGTCGGGGCCAGGGCTCAGGCGCCATCGGCCGGTGCGACCTGTGGGGAGCTAAGCGAGATCGCGATGGCGTCAGCCATCCGGATCGCGCCGCGGGGTCTTCAGGTCACTTGTTCTTAGGAGCCACATTACGTCGCCATGCCCGCCCTGGCGACACAGGCATGGGCGGCGAGGCCAATCCATAGGATTGGGGGCTGCCCTGCCGAATCGATGCCGAATCGGTTCGGCCCGACCGTTTCCTTCAGCCTGCCCCAGCCTCCATGAGCCCTGCCGCCAGCACCGCCAGCAAACCCGCCGCCAGCAAGGCTTCCGCCGGCAAGGCCGACCTGAAGGTGAGCACCAGCCCGCGCCCCGGCAGCCGCCTGGCCGTCGAGATCGCGGTGCCCGGCGGCCGCACCCAGACCAGCCACGATCAGGCCCTGGAAAAGCTGAGCCGCAGCATCAAGCTGCCGGGATTCCGCAAGGGCAAGGTCCCCCGGGCGGTGCTGGTGCAGCAACTCGGCCCGCTGCGCATCCGCGCCACCGCCCTCGAGGACCTGGTGGACAGCGTCTTCCGCGATGCCCTGCAGCAGGCGGAGATTGCCGCCATTGGTCAACCCAGCGTGGACGGTGGCTTTGAGGCCCTGCTGGAGCGCTTCGAGCCCGGCAAGGACCTCAGCCTGACCCTGGAGCTGGACGTGCAGCCCACCCCCAGCCTCAAGAGCACCAAGGGGTTGAAAGCCGAAGCCGAAACCGTGGCCTACGACGCCGGCCGGGTGGATGAGCTGATCGAGCAGTCCCGCCGCCAGCTGGCGGCCCTGGTGCCGGTGGAGAACCGCGCCGCCGCCGCCGGCGATGTGGCCGTCATCAACTTCAAGGGCACCTTCAGCGACACCGGTGAGGCCATCAGCGGCGGCAGCGCCGATGCCATGGAGGTGGAGCTGGAGGACGGCCGCATGATCCCCGGCTTTGTGGAGGGGATCATCGGCATGAAGCCCGGCGACAGCAAAACCGTCGCCTGCCAGTTCCCAGAGGAGTACCCCCAGGAGGATGCCGCCGGTCGCCAGGCCAGCTTTGAGATCAGCCTCACCGAACTGAAGGGCCGTGAGCTGCCGGCCCTCGACGACGCCTTCGCCCAGCAGGCCAGCGACAAGCAGACCCTGGCGGAGCTGCGTGCCGACCTGGAATCCCGGCTCAAGGAAGACGCCGAGCGCCGCAACCGCTCCAACCGCCACGACGCCCTGCTAGCGGCCCTAGTGGAGCAGCTGGAGGTGGAACTGCCGGAAACCCTGGTGCAGCAGGAGATCGTGTCGCTGCTGGAGCAGACCGCCGGCCAGCTGGCCCAGCAGGGCATGGACGTGAAGAAGCTGTTCACGCCGCAGCTGATTCAGAGCCTGCGGGACACCTCGCGTCCCGAGGCGGAAGAGCGCCTGAAGCGCAGCCTGGCGCTGCAGGCCCTGGCCAAGGCTGAACAGATCGAACTGGAGGCTGGCGAGATCGAAGCCAAGGTGAAGGAGCTGAGCCGCGGCTTCAGCGACAGCTCCCGCATCGACCCCGACCGCCTGCGCCAGGCGGTGCAGGAAGACCTGATGCGCGACAAGCTGCTGGGCTGGCTGGAGAGCCACGCCACCATCACCGAAACGGCCGCCGAAGCCGCAGACGCCAAGGCCACGGCTGGTTCTGATGCCAAGCCCAAAGCCAAGAAGAGCAGCAGCAAGAAAGCGGCCACCGCTGACGCCTGATCCCCATAGATTGGCCGGACTGAGCGCAGTCCGGCCCGCGTGATCAACGCCCGCACCCACCACCCCATCCAGAACCGCTGGCCGGTGGCCGCCCCGGGCGTGCTGCCAACGGTGGTGGAGCAGTCGGGCCGCGGCGATCGCGCCTTCGATATCTATTCGCGCCTGCTGCGCGAACGCATCATCTTTTTGGGCACCGGCATCGACGACCAGGTGGCCGATGCCCTGGTGGCCCAGCTGCTCTTCCTCGAGGCTGAAGATCCCGAGAAGGACATTCAGATCTACGTCAACTCCCCGGGCGGTTCGGTGACCGCTGGCCTGGCGATCTACGACACCATGCAGCAAGTGTCACCCGATGTGGTGACCATCTGCTACGGCCTGGCCGCCTCCATGGGCGCCTTCCTGCTCTCCGGCGGCACGAAGGGCAAGCGGCTGGCCCTGCCCAACGCGCGGATCATGATCCACCAACCCCTCGGCGGCGCCCAGGGCCAGGCGGTGGACATCGAGATCCAGGCCAAGGAAATCCTGTTCCTCAAGGACACCCTCAACGGCCTGCTGGCGGAACACACCGGTCAACCGCTGGAGAAGATCGCCGAAGACACCGACCGGGACTACTTCCTTTCGCCGGAGGAAGCGGTTCAATACGGCCTGATCGACCGCGTCGTCACCGACGGCAGCCCGGTTTGATCCTTAAGGACGGCTGACGAAGCCAGGGATCGGGTCGATCCTGGAGTTTCGGGCCCACAGCCCTACCTCCCCAGAGGTTTCCCCAACGGCTCTCCAGCCACCTCGTCGCCGCCCCGCCCGATGGCCAAGTTCGATGCCCACCTGAAGTGCTCGTTCTGCGGCAAGTCGCAGGATCAGGTGCGCAAGCTGATCGCCGGCCCGGGGGTCTACATCTGCGACGAGTGCATCGATCTCTGCAACGAGATCCTCGACGAAGAATTGGTGGAGGGTCAGGGCAGCGGCGGCACTCGCCAGGGCGCTGAAGCCAAGGGCAAAGCCCCCGCCAAGAAAGCCAGCAAGCCTGCGCCCACCCTGGCGGAAATCCCCAAGCCCCGGGAGATCAAGGCCCACCTCGATGCCCAGGTGGTGGGCCAGGAGGAGGCCAAGAAGGTGCTCTCAGTGGCCGTTTACAACCACTACAAACGCCTGGCCTGGCAGGGGGACGGCAAGGGGGAAACCAGCCAAACCGCCACCCGCCTGCACAAGAGCAACATCCTGCTGATCGGCCCCACGGGCTGCGGCAAGACCTTGCTGGCCCAGACCCTGGCGGAACTGCTCGACGTGCCCTTCGCCGTGGCCGACGCCACCACCCTCACCGAAGCGGGCTACGTGGGTGAGGACGTGGAGAACATCCTGCTGCGGCTGCTGCAGAAGGCCGATCTGGATGTGGATCAGGCCCAGCGGGGCATCATCTACATCGACGAAATCGACAAGATCGCCCGCAAGAGCGAGAACCCCTCGATCACCCGGGATGTCTCCGGTGAGGGCGTGCAGCAGGCCCTGCTGAAGCTGCTGGAGGGCACCGTCGCCAACGTGCCACCCCAAGGGGGACGCAAGCATCCCTACCAGGACTGCATTCAGATCGACACCAGCCAGATCCTGTTCATCTGCGGCGGTGCCTTCGTGGGCCTGGAAGACGTGGTGCAGCGCCGCATGGGCCGCAATGCCATCGGCTTCATTCCGGACGGGGGCCGCGGCCGCAGCCGCCACCACAAAGACCAGCAGGCGGCCCACGTGCTGCGCAACCTGGAGCCGGACGATCTCGTGAAGTACGGGCTGATCCCTGAATTCATCGGCCGTCTGCCGGTGAGCGCCGTGCTCGAACCGTTGGATACCCATGCCCTCGAGGCCATCCTCACGGAGCCGCGGGATGCCCTGGTGAAGCAGTTCCAGACCCTGCTGAGCATGGATGATGTGCGCCTGGACTTCGAGCCGGGAGCGGTGGAGGCGATCGCCGCCGAAGCCCACCGCCGCAAGACCGGCGCCCGGGCCCTGCGCGGCATCGTCGAGGAGCTGATGCTCGATCTGATGTACGACCTGCCCTCCGACAAGAGCACCAAAACCTTCACCGTGACCCGCGACCTGGTGGAGGAGCGCACCAAGGCCAAGGTGCTGTCCCTGCCCGGCAGCGAAACGCCCCAACAGGAATCCGCCTGATCCCCAGGGGCCGCCATGGCCGCCGCCGATCACCTGCAGGTGCCCCGCCAGCACGGGCTGTATCAACACCACGGCATTGATTTAGGCGACGGCACCGTGGCCCACTACCTGGAGGGCCGCCAGATCCTGCGCAGTCCGCTGGAGGAGTTCAGCCGCGGCCAAGCGATCAGCGTGGTGCCCTACGCAGCGAACGCCTGCTCCCCGGCCGGCACCACCCTGCGGCGGGCCATGGGCCGGCTGGGGGAGCAGAACTACAACCTGCTGTTCAACAACTGCGAGCACTTCGCCCACTGGTGCAAAACCGGCCGGCACCGCAGCGCCCAGGTGGAGGACTGGCTGCAGACCAGCAGCCTGGGGGCCCTAGCGGTGGGGCAATGGCTGCCGGCGGCGGTGCTCAGTGGTGCCCGGTTGCTGCTGCGGCAGGGGATGCGGCTGGATCCGGAGCTAGCTCGGCGCAGCCTGAAGCAGCTGGATGAGCTGCGGCTGAAGCTGCAGCAACGGCTCGAAGCGGAGCTGGCCAAAGCGGAGGCGCGCTGGGGGGAACCCGATGGACCATCAGCCCTGCGGCTGGCGGCCCAGAAGCTGGCCGATCAGCTGAGCGAAGTGGAGGAACTCGAGGCCAGGCTGGAGCGACTGCTGGACCCCGGCAGCGGCCCCTAACCTCCAGCCATGCCGGCCGCCTACCAACCGCTCCATCACAAGTACCGCCCCCAGCGCTTTGACCAGCTGGTGGGGCAAGAGGCGATTGCGGCCACCCTCGGGAATGCCCTGCGCTCCGGGCGGATCGCCCCGGCCTATCTGTTCAGTGGGCCGCGGGGCACCGGCAAAACCTCCAGCGCCCGCATCCTGGCCCGCTCGCTCAACTGCATCGGCAGCGACGGCCCCACCCCCGAGCCCTGCGGTGTCTGCGAGCTGTGCACCTCCATCGCCGCAGGCAACGCCCTGGATGTGATCGAGATCGACGCCGCCTCCAATACGGGCGTCGACAACATCCGCGAACTGATCGAGCGCTCCCGCTTTGCGCCGGTGCAGGCCCGCTGGAAGGTCTACGTGGTGGACGAGTGCCACATGCTCTCCACGGCGGCCTTCAACGCCCTGCTCAAAACCCTGGAGGAGCCGCCGCCGCGGGTGGTGTTCGTGCTGGCCACCACCGACCCACAGCGGGTGTTGCCCACGATCCTCAGCCGTTGCCAGCGGTTTGATTTCCGCCGCATTCCCCTGGATGCACTGGAGCAGCACCTGAGCTGGATCGCCGAACAGGAGCAGATCGGCATCACGGCGGAAGCCCTGCATGTGGTGGCCCAGCGGGCCCAGGGGGGGCTGCGCGATGCCGAAAGCCTGCTGGATCAGCTCAGCCTGTTGCCGCCGCCGGTGGAACCGATGGCCGTGTGGGACCTGCTGGGGGCCGTGCCCGAGCAGGAGCTGCTGCAGCTGGCCACCGCCCTGGCGGCCAGCGAACCACTGGGGGTGATCGAAGCGATCCGCACCCTGCTGGAACGGGGCCGGGAGCCTGGGGCCGTGCTGCAGGGCCTGGCGGGCATGCTGCGCGATCTCGTCCTGGCGGGTGTGGCCCCGGAGCGCCTGGAGCTCACCAGCGTGTCCCCCCAGGTGCGGCCTGAGCTGCCCACCCTGGCGCGGCGCATCGGCAAGGCCCGCCTGCTGCACTGGCAAGCCCAGCTCAAGGGCAGCGAGCAGCAGTTGCGGCAAAGCGTGCAGCCCCGTCTCTGGCTGGAGGTGCTGCTGCTGGGGCTGCTGAGCGAAGCCGCCGCAGCCTCCGCAACGGCTCCGATCAGTGCCCCCGCGGTGATCGCAGCAGCAACACCCCCACCCGCACCCGCTCCACCGGCCCCAACTCCCACTCCAGTCCCGGCCCCCGCTGCGGCACCCGTGGCTGCACCCATGGCCGCCGCGCCGAGCGAACCGCCCGTGGCGCCCGTGGCACCTGCCGCGGACAGCCTCAACCTCGATGAGCTCTGGCAGCAGATTCTGGCGGGCCTGGAGCTGCCCTCCACCCGGATGCTGCTCTCCCAGCAGGCCCAGCTGGTGCGCCTGGATCAGCAACGGGCCGTGGTGCAAGTGGCCGGCAACTGGATGGCCATGGTGCAGGGGCGCCAGGCCCTCCTGGAGCAGGCCATCGCCACGGCAATCGGCAGTCCGCGGCAACTGGTGCTGGAGGCCGGTGGCAATCCGCCGCCGGTGCCGCGTCCCACGCCGCCGCCAGCACCGGCGGCAGACCCCATTCCCACAGCCCAACCCGAAGCCGCGGAACCGGCTGCCGCAGCCGCAACCCCTGCACCCGCTGCACCCCCGGCACCGGCAGCCGAACAACCGCGCCCCCAGCCCAGCCAGCTGGATGACCAGGCCAAGCGCCTGGCGGAGTTCTTCAACGGCGAGGTGGTGGCCCTGGACGGCCCCATCCCCGAACTGGAGGCCAGCTGAGCACTGCGGGCTGAGGACAGCCCGAACGGAAGCTCAGAGCACCTGGGTGCTGAGGTCTGCGTCCTCCGCCGCCAGCTCGGTGGCAACGGTCTCTTGACCGGCGTGCTGGGTTTTGGCCCACACCAGGCGCTTCGGCAACAGCGCCATGCGCAGGCTGGTGTAGGGGATCACCACAAACCAGTGGCCCAGATAGGCGATCCCCAGAGCCAGGTTGAACGGATGCATCCCCGGTAGGGCCGGGCCCTCGTTGCGGCGCCGGCAGCCCACCAGGATGGCGCCGCCGGAGAGGCCAAAGGCCACGAACGACAACGGCCACATCACCGGTGCCGAACGGCTCACCCCCGCGGTGAACAAATCGGCCACCGCCATCACCGGCAGGGCGTACTGCAACAGGAAGAAGCTGACCAGATCCAGCTTCACACCGGCCCCCAACTGCGGACCGGTGAGCTGCCCCCAATAGTCGAAGAAGCGCTGCAGACCCCCCTCGGCCCAGCGCTGCCGTTGGCGCCACAGGGCCGCCAAGGAGGTAACCGCCTCCTCCTGAACCGGAGGGTTCCACAGCACGGCCACGGGTTGGCCAGTCACCAGCAGGCGGAAACTCAGATCGAGGTCGTCGGTAACGGTGGCCTCATTGAAGCCCTCACAGCCGAGGACCGCCTGGCGCTGCAGCAGCTGGCCATTGCCCCGCAGCTCCACCACCCCACCGCTGCGCAGTCGGCCCTGCTGAATGACCGTATCCAGGGCCATCTCCATGGCTTGGGCGCGGGTGAGCAGGTTCTGATCCGCATTCACCACCGCCTTGCGCAACTGCACGGCCGACCAACCGCCCTGCTCGGCGAAGCCCACCAACCGCTCCAGCAGGTCCGGCTGGAGCTGAGCGTCAGCATCCAGCACCAATAGCCAGCGGCCCTGGAGCTGGGGCAACACCGCATTCAGCGCTCCGGATTTGCCGCCGCCGGCATCGCGACTGCGGCGCAGCACCTGCAGCTGGGGAACGCTGCGCTGACAGGTTTCGAGCACCGCCGCGGTGCCGTCCTCACTGCCATCATCCACCACCCAGATGCGCAGGCGCTCCGCGGGGTAGCGCAGGGCCACGAGCCGCTCCACCAGCCGACCGATCACCGCCTGCTCATCACGGGCCGCCACCACCAGGTCCACCGCGGGCCAGCCCCCCTCGGGGGCCACAGGGGCGTCCTCAGGCGCCCCCCCTGAGGAGGCATCCGGGCCGGAGAGCAGCGGCAGAAACACCGTGCGCAGGGCGTAGGCCCCCAACAGCACTGTTAGGCCGATGGCGGGCCACAGCTGCTGGTGCAACGGCAGGGCATGGGGCCCCGCCCCAGCCGCACAGCAGCCGATCAGAAAGAGGGCGGCCTGGGGACGGCGAGCTCCTGTGGCTGTGCCGCCAACGGCCATGGCCTCTGCTGCGATCGGGCAACTTTAAAGGCCGCCGCTGGGGTCGCCCCCCAACCGGTCCACCGGCAGCAGGGTTGTGCCTGGGTAGTAGTGGCTGAGAATCCGCTCCAGGCTCCAACCGCGCCCGGCCAGATCAACGGCGCCGGCCTGGGACAGACCGGCGCCATGGCCGAAGCCGCCCCCCTCAAACCACCACTGGCTCGGGCCGGCCACCTGCAGCACAAACAGGGTGCTGGGCAATTGCCGAAGGGTGCGGCGGATGGCATCGCGCTCCAGCACCTCCTGCCCCCTGGGCCCGGCAATGGCCAGGCGCACCACCCGGCCACTGGCACCGCGCTCCAGCACCAGGGGGCGCAGGGGAACCCCCAGGGCCGCCGCCCGGCCGCCGAGGGCCTGGCGCAGGTCGTCCTGGCTGATCAGACGCCGCCAACGGAAGCGGGGATGGCCGGCCCCATAGGCCCCCTGGCTGCGGCTCAACACCTGGGATAGATCTTGAGGGCGGCTCAGCGGCACGCGCACTGGCGGCCGCCCCAGGGTCGACCAATCGAGGAAGGCCTCCAGATAGGGCAGCTCCGGCAGGGGCCAGGCTTCGTCCTCATCGGCCGCCACGCCGCCATTGCTGGCGTGATACACGGCATGGATCGGCTGGCTGCGCCAGGCGAGCACCCGGCCGGCGGTTGCCGCCACCGCCTGCCGCACCGCCGCTCCCGCCTGGCGGGGATCGGCATACACCTGGCATTGGGTGTCGGCGCAGAGGTGGTAGCCATCCACGGCGAAGCGCGCACGGTTCCGCAGGGCCCAGGTGCGGGCCAGCACCGCCTGGGCCGCCAGGGCCGCCGGGGGCGATCCGGCACCGATCTCATGGGGCACCACCCCCAGCAGGTAGCGCTCCAGGGGCACCTGCTCCACCAGGCTCCAACGGTCGCTGGCATCGGCCTGCAGCCGGAACGGACCCGCAAACACGCCCCCCTGCCAGCGCAGGCCCTGGGGGGCCTGGAGCAGCACCGGGCCCACGAGGCTGCGCCAGGCGCCAGCGGAGCGGCCCTGCAGCACCCGCCGCTGGCCCACCTGCTGCTCCACCCGACGGGCCTTAAAGCCACGCGGCGCTGAGGCGTCGGCGGGGGCCCAGACCTCCCAATCGGCGGGGTGGGCCACCTGGGCCATCACCCCCTGGCGACGCCAGGCCAGGGCCGCCTGTTCGGCCGCCTCATAACTGGCAAAGGGCCCCAGCACGCTCCGCTGAATCAACCGGGCCTGGGGCAGCGGTTCCATCCGCCAGCGCAACTGCAGGGCAGGTCCGTCCAGCCGCTGACCCCGTTGATCGCGCAGCTGCAGCGATCCCGCGGCGGCCTGCAAGGTTAGGGGGGCATCCCCCAGCCGGGCAGCCAGGGCCACCCAGAGCTGCGGCTGGGGCCCCACCGGTTCCGGTGGCGCCGGCACCGGCCAATGGGTCAGGGCTTCAGCCCCCACGCTTCGGCACCCCCCCAGCAACACACCGAACCCCAGCAACAACGGCACGGCGAGGCGGATTCGCACTCCCATGGTTCGGGCGGCGGGCAGCCTGACCCTAGGGGGAGTTGGCGGGAGGGACTTCGAGGGCGTACCCTCATCGTTTGTGCACGAGCCCGTAGACATGCCGAAGCTCAAGACCCGCAAAGCAGCCGCCAAGCGGTTCAAGGCAACCGGCAGCGGAAAGTTCATGCGTCGCCACGCATTCCGCAATCACCTGCTCGACCACAAGAGCCCCAAGCGCAAGCGTTTCCTCGGCACCATGGCTGTGGTGGATGAGCGAGACGAAGACAACGTGCGCGCGATGCTCCCCTACAGCTGAACGATCGGCTGCAGCGCTGTTTCAACAAAATCCCTGAGAACCACCCATGGCCCGCGTCAAGAGGGGCAACGTCGCCCGCAAACGCCGCAACAAGATCCTTCGCCTAGCGCGCGGCTTCCGCGGCGGTAACGGCTCGCTGTTCCGCACCGCCAACCAGCGGGTGATGAAGGCGCTGTGCAACGCCTACCGCGATCGCCGTCGCCGCAAGCGCGACTTCCGTCGCCTCTGGATTGCCCGCATCAATGCCGCAGCTCGCCTCAACGGCCTGAGCTACAGCCGTCTGATGGGTGGCCTCAAGAAGGCCGACGTGCAGCTGAACCGCAAGATGCTGGCCCAGCTGGCCGTTGCTGACCCCGCCAGCTTCACCACCGTGGTGGGTGCCGCCAAGGCCTGACCACATCCATAAACATCCGGCAGGCCGATGGATCTTTCGCTTCCGCAGGCCTATCTGATTGGTCTGCTGGTGTTGTTGGGCGGTGCCGCCGTGCTGGTGGGCCGCCAAATCCTGCGGGTGCGGCGGGACGAAACCGCCTTGGCACGGCTTGAAGCCCAGGCCAAGCAGAGCGAGCAATCCACCGCCGACCTCTACGAACTGGCCTCCGTGCAGTTGCGCAAGCGGCTGTACGGCCAGGCTGTGGACAGCCTCAAACGGGCCAGCAAATCGGCCGCGTCTGAACCGCCGGAAGCCCAGGCCCTGATTGAAAATGCCCTTGGCTTCGCCCTGGCGGCCCAGAACAATTACAACGCCGCCGTGAAGCACTACCGCGCCGCCCTCAGGGCCAAGGCGGACTATCCGGTGGCCCTGAACAACCTGGCCTACGCCCTCGAGAAACAACAAAAGCCCGACGAGGCCATGGCCACCTATCAACAGGTGCTGGAGCTGGACGTCAACAACCGCACCGCCCGCAAACGGCTCAAGCGCCTGGAGCGCATCGCCGCCTGAGCCAGCCCCCCAGCCGGGAACTCACCAGAGGCCGCGGACGGGCATCGGCTTACCGCTGGCCACCACCGGATTCATCACCAGGGTGCCGCCGGGATTGGTCTGGCGCGGTGCCACCCAACCCGCCAGGCTGAATCCCTGTAGACCGACGAAACGCCCACCGTTCTCCAATCCAGCGGGAGCCACCTCCCCCAACAACAGCAGGATCAGTTGGTCAGAGTTGGCGTTGAGATTGCCCTGCACCGGCAGTTTGGTGCCGCCCACGGTCATCTCTCCCCGCACATCCACCATCTGCCCCATGGCGGTGACGGAGCTGAGCCGCAGCTGCACGGGGAACGAACCGCCGCCGGCAAAACCCGCATAGGAGCCGCTCCATTGGCGAGGCAGCTGCTGGGCCATCACCGCCGCCCGGGCCACCGGATCAAACGTCTGTACCTGCATCGGCTGGCCCAGCGGGGATGCCCCTTCCACCATCAGGGGGGTGGCGGCCAAGAGCAGCGGGATCACAGCGTTGATGAACGGCGGTGGGGCCAGGTTAAAGGGGGCGCCCAGCGCCCGCCTGGCCCACGCAGTACGTTCGCTGCATGGCCGACCCATCCGCCGTGACCGCCCCAGCGACTGCCCCCCCGGTGAGCGATGCCCTGGTGATTGGTGGGCGGAGCTTCCGCAGCCGGCTGATGACCGGCACAGGTAAGTATCCAAGCCTGCAGGCCATGCAGGCGAGCCTGGAGAGCAGCGGCTGCGAGATCGTCACCGTGGCGGTGCGCCGCGTCCAGACCCAGGCCGCCGGCCATGAGGGACTGATGGAAGCGATCGACTGGAGCCGCATCTGGATGCTGCCCAACACCGCCGGCTGTGCGACGGCGGAGGAAGCCGTGCGCGTGGCACGCCTTGGTCGGGAGCTAGCCAAGCTGGCCGGCCAGGAGGACAACACCTTTGTGAAACTGGAGGTGATTCCCGATCCCAAACATCTGCTGCCGGATCCGATCGGCACCCTGGAGGCGGCGGAGCAGCTGGTGAAGGAGGGCTTCACCGTGTTGCCTTACATCAATGCCGACCCGCTGCTGGCCTGGCGGCTGGAGCAGGTGGGCTGCGCCACGGTGATGCCCCTGGGGTCACCGATCGGCTCCGGGCAGGGGATCCGCAATGCGGCCAACATCGCCCTGATCATCGAGAACGCCACCGTGCCTGTGGTGGTGGACGCGGGCATCGGCGTGCCCAGCGAAGCGGCCCAGGCCATGGAGATGGGGGCCGCTGCGCTGCTGATCAACAGCGCCATCGCCCTGGCGGGCGATCCCCCGGCGATGGCCAGGGCCATGGCTATGGCCTGCGAAGCGGGCCGCAGCGCCCGTCAGGCGGGCCGGCTGCCGATCCGCGCCGAGGCCAGCGCCAGCTCACCGCTGCAAGGGCGCGTCGGCTCGTAACGCTTCCGCACGGGCTCCGGGCAGACCCGGCGGAAGTGCCTACGGTCGCTCCAAACACATGCCCGTGCCATGCAGGTCACCGAAGAGGACGGCGGCAGGCTGAACGCCTTCGCCAGGGAGCCCCGCATGCAGGTGATGGAGGCCGATGAGGTGCGCACCGGCGGCAGCAAAGTGCTGCTGATCGGGGGTGCCGTGCTGGTGCTGCTGCTGGTGGCGGTGGCGGCGGGAATTAGCTGAATCCCTGTAGTAGCTTGCCCTGACGGAGCGAATGCTCGTCAGACACTCGCCAAGCAGGAGTCCAGCGGTGAAGGTTTTCGTTCTCGGTGGTGACGGCTTCTGCGGCTGGCCCTGCGCCGTGAACCTGGCCGACCAGGGCCACGATGTGCTGATTGTCGACAACCTCAGCCGCCGCAAGATCGACGTGGATCTGGCGGTGGACTCCCTGACCCCGATCGCCACCATGCCCGACCGGCTGCGGGCCTGGGAGCAGGTGGGGGGAAAGCCCATGCGCTTTGTGGCCATGGACATCGCCCACGAGTACCAGCGGCTACTGGATCTGTTGCTGGAGGAGCGCCCGGACGCGGTGGTGCATTTCGCCGAACAGCGGGCCGCCCCCTATTCGATGAAGAGCAGCGCCACCAAGCGCTACACCGTCGATAACAACGTCAACGGCACCCACAACCTGCTGGCCGCGATCGTGGAAAGCGGTCTGGACATCCATGTGGTGCACCTCGGCACCATGGGGGTCTACGGCTACGGCTCCCACCGGGGCGCCACCATCCCCGAGGGCTACCTCAAGGTGGAGGTACCCCAGCCGGATGGCTCCCGCTTTGAGGAAGAAATCCTTCACCCGGCCAGCCCCGGCAGCGTCTATCACATGACCAAGACGCTGGATCAGCTGCTCTTCCTCTACTACAACAAGAACGACCAGGTCCGCATCACCGACCTGCACCAGGGCATCGTCTGGGGGACCAACACCGAAGCCACCGACCGCGACCCGCGCCTCACCAACCGCTTCGACTACGACGGTGACTACGGCACGGTGCTCAACCGCTTCCTGATGCAGGCGGCCATCGGCTACCCGCTCACGGTGCACGGCACCGGTGGCCAGACCCGGGCCTTCATTCACATCCGCGACTCGGTGCGCTGCGTGCAGTTGGCCCTGGAAAACCCCCCCACCAAAGGGGAGCGGGTGATGATCTTCAACCAGATGACCGAAAGCCACCAGGTGGGCGAACTGGCCAGGAAAGTGGCGGCCATCACCGGTGCCGAGATCAACTACCTGCCCAACCCCCGCAACGAAGCGGTGGAAAACGACCTGATCGTCGACAACCGCTGCTTCATCGAGCTGGGTCTGAACCCCACCACCCTCGATGACGGTCTGCTGAAGGAAGTGGTGGAGATTGCCGGCCGCTACGCCGACCGCTGCGACCGCAGCCGCATTCCTTGCATCTCCGCCTGGACCCGAAACCAGGCCCAGGCCATCAACGCCGCCTGACCCCCCAGCCCATGCTGACGGAGCCCCTGGCGCCGTGAAGATCGCCCTCTTCACGGAAACCTTCCTGCCCAAGGTCGACGGCATCGTCACCCGGCTCACCAAGACGGTGCAGCACTTGGTAGCGGCCGGCGACGAGGTGCTGATCTTCTGCCCGGAGGGGGCCCCGGAGAGCTACATGGGGGCCCAGGTGGTGGGGGTGCCGGCCATGCCGCTGCCCCTCTACCCCGAACTCAAACTGGCCCTGCCACGGCCGATGGTGTCGGACGCGCTCGACAGCTTCCAGCCCGATCTGGTGCATGTGGTGAACCCGGCGGTGCTGGGGCTGGGGGGGATCTGGCTGGCAAAGACCAAGGGCTACCCCCTGGTGGCCAGCTACCACACCCACCTGCCCAAATACCTGGAGCACTACGGCCTGGGGATGCTCGAACCCGTGCTGTGGGAACTGCTCAAGGCTGCCCACAACCAGGCCCAGCTCAACCTCTGCACCTCCACGGCGATGGTGGCCGAGCTGAGCGAGAAGGGCATTCAGCACACCGCCCTCTGGCAACGCGGGGTGGACACCGACCTGTTCCGGCCGGAGTTGCGCAGCCAGGCCATGCGCGATCGGCTGCTGGGTGGGCGCAGCGACACCGGCCAGCTGCTGCTCTACATCGGCCGCCTCTCGGCTGAAAAACAAATTGAACGCATCCGGCCCGTGCTCGATGCCCTGCCCGATGCCCGCCTGGCCCTCGTGGGAGATGGCCCCTACCGCCAACAACTGGAAACCCTGTTCGCCGGCAGTGCCGCCCACTTCGTGGGCTATCTGGCGGGCGACGAGCTGGCCAGCGCCTACGCCAGCGCCGATGCCTTCCTGTTCCCAAGTAGCACCGAAACCCTGGGACTGGTGCTGCTGGAGGCCATGGCCGCCGGCTGTCCGGTGGTGGGGGCCAACCGTGGCGGCATCCCCGACATCGTCAGCGATGGGGAGAACGGCTGCCTGTACGACCCCGAGGGTCCCGACGGCGGCGCCGGCAGCCTGACGGCCGCCACCCTGCGGCTCCTGGGCGACCCCAGCCAGCGGCAACAACTGCGCCGCAACGCCCGCCAGGAAGCGGAACGCTGGGGCTGGGCCGGCGCCACCGAACAGCTGCGCAGCTACTACCGCGAGGTGCTCAGCGCGGAGCGGCAGCCCGCCCTGATGGGCTGACCCCCCGGAACCAGGTGGTCATCAGGGCCTTCACCATCGGCGCGGCCACGGTGCCGCCGTAGCCGCCGCTGTTCTCGCCGAAGGCCACGATCACCAGGGTGGGTTTGCCCGCCGGTGCATAGCCCCCGAACCAGGCGTGGTCAGGCCGCGGTGGATCCTCACCGGTGCCGGTCTTGCCCGCCACCGGCGGCAGGGTGGGGTCGTTGAGGATCGTGGCGGTGCCTTCGGTCACCACCATGCGCAGCCCCTGGCGCAGGGCCCGCAGGGTGCCGGCCTTAAGCCCGATCCAACGCCGCTCGGTGGGCCGCTCCACCACATGCGGCGTCACCAACCAGCCCCCGTTGGACACGGCGGCGTAGAGCCGCGCCATCTGCAGCGGCGTCACCAGCACCGGCCCCTGACCAATCGCTGAGCTGATGGTGTCCACAGAGGTCCACGGTTCGCCGTACACCTTCTGTTTCCAAGCCTCATCCCCCAACAGGCCGGCACCGTCCTCATCGTTGAGCTCAATGCCGGTGAGTTGGCCGTAGCCCATGCGCCGTGCCGCCTTGAACAGCTCCTTGGGCCCCACCTTCAGGCCCACCTGGTAGTAGAAGCTGTTGCTGCTCACCGCCAGCGCCATCGGAAAACCAATGGCCCCAAAGCTGCCGTGGTCGCCGTAGCACTGCCCCCGGTAGCAGAAGGAATTCATCGTCGGCAGCTTGGAGGTTTCCGTCATCCGGCCGGACTCGATGCCGGCGATGGTGGTCACCAACTTGAAGGTGCTGGCGGGGGGAAACCCCTGAAAGGAACGGTTCAGCATCGGCGCCTCCGGCCCCCCCAGGGCCGTCCATTGGGCGGCGGTGGGCCCCGTGGCGAAGATGTTGGGATCAAAATTGGGCCGGCTGGCCATGGCCCGGATGGCGCCGGTTTGGGGGTCCATGGCGACAATCGCCCCCTTGCGTACCCCCGCCAGGGCCTTCTCGGCGGTTTTCTGCAGCTCCAGGTCAATGGTGAGTCGCAGGTCCTTACCCGGCTTGGCCTGCTTGTCGCCCAACACCCGCTGCACCTGGCCAGCGGCATTCACCTCCAGCTGCTGACCGCCCCATTCCCCCCGCAGATGGCGCTCAAAGGCGTTCTCGATCCCGCTGCGACCGATGCGGTCCTGCATGCGGTAGCCCTTGGCCTCCAGCTTGTCGAATTCCTCAGCGGTGATCGGGCTGGTGTAGCCGAGCACGTGGGCGCCGAGGCTGCCGTAGGGGTAGGCGCGCAGATAGTCGACATCCACCTCCGCGCCCCGCAGGTTGCCGGCCTGCTCCCGGAAGCGCAGCACCTGCTCGGGCTTGAGGTTGTAGGCCAGCTCGATCCGATACCCCTCCTGGTTGGCGCCGTTACGGCGCCGTTCATCCAGCTCCGCCGGCGCCATGCCAATCACGGTGGCCAGGCGGTCGCGCAGGGCGGGCCATTGATCAGCCGGCACCTGGCGGGGCTGGACGTAGAGGTTGTAGGTGAGGCGGCTGGACACCAGCACCTGGCCGTTGCGATCCAGAATCCGGCCCCGCATCGGATGGCGCGGCACCAACCGGATGCGGTTCTCATCGGCACGGGCCCGGTTCTCCTGGCCCTGCACCAACTGCAGCCAACCGAGGCGCAGCACCATGGCCGAGGCGAGCAGCACCACCAGCGTCAACAGCACCGCTGGCTGCTGCTGCATGCCGCTGTGACGGTGGCCTCCGGCGGACAGCATGGTGGTTTAGGGCTCTGCCCCGAGCCGCTGCTCCAGCAGCTGCAGCCGTTCACCAATGCGGGCGAGGGCGCTCTGAAGATCCCCCTCGCCGGCGAGAGGCACCGCCACGGGTGGCTCCAGGGGCTCCAGGTCACGCACCTGCACCTTCATCACCGGATTGCCCAGGCCGGGCTGCAGGCGGTCCAGGTTGTCACGCAGCTGCCGGGCCACCGGCTCCCCCTCCTGCCGCAGTTGATCCAGGGGGTCCTCCGCCTGGGTCAAACCCTCCACCACGGCGCTCACCCCACCGCGACGGGCGCGGTCCACCACCGCCAATCCCAGGGGCAGCCACTCCTGCATCACAGCCAGCCGCAGGGAATCGAGGGGTTGGGAGGGCATCACGCCAAGCCGGCGGGCTGAAGGGCCTCCAGTCTGGCGCGCTCAGCGCACGGCCTCGATGCCGGGTTGCACGATCTGCTGCCGACAGAACTGCTGGGAACCCCACCACCAGCCGCCGCCCACCGCCAGCACCAACAGGGCAGAGAGAGGTAACAGGGCCTGACGGGTCACGGGCAGCAGCAGCCACTCACCCCAGTCGCGCAGCAGGCGCTCGCGGTCAAAGCGTCGGCGCTCGTTCACGGCCTGCTGCAGGCGGCGGCGCAGGGCCTTGCCCACCCAGCGCTCGAACGGCCGCTTCTTGGTGACGGCCATCTTGCGCTCCACCTCCAGCAACTGTCCCGGGGTGAGTTCAGGGTTGAAGGTGCTGATCAGTTCCAAGCTCTTGAGGAACATCTCCACCGCACCATCCTTGACGGTGCGGTCCTCATCACTGAGCAACTCCCAATCGAGCTCGGGATAGAACCGCAACCGGTTGGTCACGATCTGATCCTCCGGCAGCTGGCCCGGTTCCCGCAGCCAGCGGTCGGTGTTGGCATCGAAGCGACGCCAGTACAGAAACGGGTTGAGATAGACGACCTTGCCAGCCAGCTGAATGCTGTCCTGCTGGAGACGGCGCTGCAGCTGGAGGTCCTGCTGGGGGGCGGCGGTCAAGGCTCCTGGGCCGGGGCCCCGAGGGTAACGGAGCCCTGCGACCACGGCCATGGGCGGCGAACCGCCCCTATTCCCACTCGATCGTGCCCGGCGGTTTGCTGGTGATGTCCAGCACCACCCGGTTCACACCCTTCACCTCGTTCACGATGCGGTTGGAGATCGTCTCCAGCAGGTCGTAGGGCAGACGCGACCAATCGGCGGTCATGCCGTCCTCCGAGGACACACAGCGCAGCACGATCGGATAGGCGTAGGTGCGCTTATCGCCCATCACCCCCACGCTGCGCACGGGCAGCAGCACCGCAAAGGCCTGCCAGATCTCGTTGTAGAGACCAGCCTCCTTGATCTCCTCGCGCACGATCAGATCGGCATCCCGCAGGATGTCGAGCTTCTCGTCGCTCACGTCGCCAAGGATGCGGATCGCCAGGCCGGGGCCGGGGAAGGGGTGGCGCCCCACGATCTCCTGCGGCAGCCCCAGGGTGCGACCCACCTTGCGCACCTCGTCCTTGAACAGCTTGCGCAGCGGCTCCACCAACTTGAACTGCAGGTCCTTGGGCAGACCGCCGACGTTGTGGTGGCTCTTGATCTTCACCGCCACCCGTTCGCCTGTCTTGGGGTCGACGTTGGTGCCGGCGCTCTCGATCACGTCGGGATAGAGGGTGCCCTGGGCGAGGTAATCGAAGGGGCCCAGTCGTTTGCTCTCCTCTTCGAACACCCGGATGAACTCGGTGCCGATCAGCTTGCGCTTCTCTTCAGGATCGGTGATCCCCGCCAGCTTGTTGATGAAGCGCTCGCGGGCATTGATGTACTCCACACGGATGTGGAACTTGCGATCGAAGAAGTCCATCAGGAACTCCGGCTCACCTTTGCGCATGAACCCCTGGTCGATGAACATGCAGGTGAGCTGATCGCCGATCGCCTTGTGCAGCAGGAAGGCGAGGGTGGAGGAGTCGACACCGCCGGAGAGGGCCAGCAGCACGCGCTTGTCGCCCACCTGACGGCGCACATCCGCCACGGCCTCATCAATGAAGGCGGCGGTGGTCCAGTCGGGCAGGCAACCGCAGATGTGGTACACGAAGTTGCGCAGCAGGGCCATGCCGCACACCGAATGCACCACCTCCGGGTGGAACTGCACGCCATAGAGCCGCCGGCTGTGGTCCGCCACCGCAGCCTCGGGGGTGTTGTCGGTGTGGGCCAGGCGCACGAAGCCGCTGGGCAACCGCTCCACCGAGTCGCCATGGCTCATCCACATCGTCGAGCCTTCGTCGACGTTGGTGAGCAGGTCCGTGGGGTCGTCCACGTAGAGCGGTGCCTTGCCGTATTCGGCGCGGCCGGCGGCCACCACCGATCCCCCCAGCTGCTGCACCATCAGCTGCATGCCATAACAAACCCCCAGCACCGGGATGCCCAGATTCCAGAGCTCGGGGTCGCACAGGGGGGCGTGCTCCGCGTACACCGAACTGGGCCCCCCGCTGAGGATGATTCCCTTAGGGTTAATGGCCTTGAGCTCGGCCGCCGTGGTGCTGTAGCCCATCACCAGCGAGTACACCTCGGTTTCCCGCACCCGCCGGGCGATCAGCTCGGAATATTGCGAGCCGAAATCAAGAATCACGATCGCCGGGTGGCGATTGGTTTCTCCAATGGCAGGGGTACTCACGTGCGGCCCGGGCAGTGACTTCACCCTAGATCTCGGTCCTGGAGGCGCTGCAGCAACGTTTGCCCCTCCGGGCCCATGGCGCAGATCTGACGACTGCGGTCAAACAGCACCGCCCCCACCTGCAGATCGTGCTGACCATGGCGGGCCAGATAGGCCCGGCTGCGCCGCTCCACCGCGGCGGCCACCCGGTGGCGCAGGGCCCCGGCGGCATCGGCATCCCAGGCCGCCAAGCGCTGCAGAGCCTCCTCCACACTCGCGGCCGTGGCCAGCCCCTGCAGCTGCTCCGGCGGTAACCCCTGTAGGGCCCCCTGGCAGGTGAGCACCTCCAGTCGGCCATCCGCCAGATGGTGGTGGGTGTGGAAGATGCCGCCCGCCAACTTGATCAACTTGCCCTGATAGCCGAACAGCAGCAGGCGCCGCAGCCCCTGCTCCGCCGCCGCCACCAGCAGCGGGCCGATCCAGTTCCCGGCCTTGAGCAGCAGCGCCGGCGGCAGCCCCATCCGGGGGGCCAACTCCAGGCCGTTCTCCCCGATCACCAGCACCAGATCGCCGCCGCAGGCAGGATCCTGGGCCCATTGGCGCAGCTGCTCGAGGGCCCGGGCCAGCTGGTCGGGATCGGCGCTGCGTTGCACCTCCGCCTGGGTGCCGATCAGGGCCAGCCCCTCCACCACACCGAAGGCGGCGTTGCTGGTGCGTTGGGCCAGCGCCCGCCCCCCCGGCAGGGTGATGCGCAGCACCAGGGCACGCCCCTCCGGCACCCGGGGCCGCAGATTGCACTCCAGCAGCTGACGGGCATAGGCGGAAAGGCAGGCTTCGGCGGTGTGAGCGTTGACGCCCACCCCCTCACCGGGCTCCAGCTGCAGCCAAGCGGCCCCCGGCTTCAGCTCCGTCCAGCGGGCCTCCACCCAGACCGGCAAACCGCGGGTGAGATCCAAGCCGTCGCCAGGCTCACAGCGGGCCATCCCCAGGGCACGATCCCCACCGAGCCGAGCGGCGGCCTCCACCGGCACGGGCACCAGAGCGGCCGTGGGATCGTCGGGCCGCAGCTGCAGCAAGGGGCGCGGCTCAAACGGCTGATCGAGCAGGGGGCCCAGGGCCGCGACGGCGGCCGCGGTCAGCCACACCGGCAGGGTGAAGCCCGGTTCAGCCATCAACGGCGGCCTGGAAGAAGGTCATTTTTTAAGGTGGTGGATTGGCCGCCCACCGGCCCCACAGCGCACCACCAGCCTCTTCCATGCAGGACAAACTCACTCTGATGATTCCGGGCCCGACCCCGGTGCCGGAAACCGTCCTGCAGGCGATGGCCCGGCACCCGATCGGGCACCGCAGCGCCGACTTCCAGAAGATCGTGCGCCGCACCACCGAGCAACTGCAGTGGCTGCATCAAACCAAGAACGACGTGCTGGTGATCACCGGCAGCGGCACCGCCGCCATGGAGGCCGGCATCATCAACGTGCTGAGCCGCGGCGACAAGGTGCTCTGCGGTGACAACGGCAAATTCGGTGAGCGCTGGGTGAAGGTGGCCAAGGCCTATGGCCTGGATGTGCAGGTGATCAAGGCCGAGTGGGGCCAACCCCTGGATCCCGAAGCCTTCCGCGCCGCCCTGGAGGCCGACAGCGCCAAGGCCATCAAGGCCGTGATTCTCACCCACTCGGAGACCTCCACCGGGGTGATCAACGACCTGGAAAGCATCGCCCGCCATGTGAAGGCCCATGGCACGGCCCTCACCATCGCCGACTGCGTCACCAGCCTGGGGGCCTGCAGCGTGCCCATGGATGCCTGGGGCATCGACGTGATCGGCTCCGGCTCCCAGAAGGGCTACATGATGCCGCCGGGCCTGGCCTTCGTGGCCGTGAGCGAGCGGGCCTGGGCCGCCTATGAGCGCTCCGACCTGCCGAAGTTCTATCTGGATCTCGGCAAGTACCGCAAATCCGCCCACGCGGATAGCAACCCCTTCACCCCCGCCATCAACCTCTATTTCGCCCTGCAGGCGGCCCTGGAGATGATGCAGGCGGAGGGGCTGGAGGCCATCTTTGCCCGCCACGCCCGTCACCGCGCCGCCGCCCAGGCGGGCATGCAGGCCATCGGCCTGCCCCTCTACGCCGCTGCAGGCCACGGCAGCCCGGCGATCACCGCCGTGGCGCCCCAAGGGATCGACGCCGAGAGCCTGCGCAAGAAGGTGAAGGAGCGGTTCGACATCCTGCTGGCCGGCGGCCAGGACCACCTCAAAGGGCACGTGTTCCGCATTGGCCACCTGGGCTTTGTCTGCGATCGCGATGTGCTCACGGCCGTGGCCGCCATCGAAGCCACCTTGCAGGAGCTGGGCCTGCACAAGGGCACCCCGGGAGCCGGCGTTGCCGCCTGCGCCGCCGCCCTCGCCCGCTAACCTGCCATGCAGCAAGGAACTGCTCCTGCAGTTCTTTGCATTTTGCGGGTGTAATTCAGTGGTAGAATGTCAGCTTCCCAAGCTGAACGTCGCCGGTTCGAGCCCGGTCACCCGCTTGCCATTAATTATAATCATTGACCAACAGTACGTTGATTAAGCCCGAGGCTTAATCAGCTGTAGGACCTGAGGGCCAACGCTTCCGGCGCGGCGCTCACAATCCAGGGCCTGCAAGATGGCGCGACCGGCGACATCCAACTCACCTGCGGCTGCAGCAGCTTCGGCAACCGCTTCATAACCGGCGGCTTCTTTCAGCAGTTCGTCGCGACGGGCCGTTGGTGCGGGCGCCTGGCGAGTCGCTTGCATGCCAAGTTCAGAGCGTGGCCCGATCGTACCCCTCACCGCCGGCCATGGCTGGAGAGGGCGCCAGCCATCGCCAAATCAGCACAGAGGTGGATTAGGTGCCGGGCTCTTCACGATTGCCGCCCAGTTCAGCAATCTGGGTGCGGAGTTGTTCGATGCGCTGGGCGTCGCCGCGGGTCATGGCCACCGCGAGGGCAAATTCCAGCTTCTCGAGCTGATGGCCACCTTCCGCGTAGGCGCGGGTGGTCGTACAGCCAGGGCCTGAGGTCTGACAGGCCGGTGTGGCAGCGGGGCGATGGCTGGTTGGGAAGGCCATGGTTCGCTTTCTTCCCATTGTGTCATCGCTGGCAAGCCGTCAGGCGGCCAGATCCCCCGGCATGTGCTCATCCCGCCACAGGGGTTCAGCGGTCGACGGCTCCTCGCTGACCTCCATCGGTTGCTCCAGCAGGCTGCGGCAATCGGCCAGCAGAGCCGACACCTTGTCCAGGCGCAGCAGATCGTCGGGATCAGCCTCGGGCTGGCCGCCCACCTGATCGAGCTGCAGCTGCATAGCGCCAAGTCGCTGCTCCAGCTTCACCAGCCGTTGCGAGAGAGCTGCCACGGTCTGAGCCAAATCCTCCGTGGTGCGGGTGATCCGGAAGGACACCGATTCGCCGGTCATCGGGACTGGGTCAACTGCCCCCGATGACACCACAGAAATCCACGGCCAGCCAGCAGACTTTGCCGGTGATCGAGGCCACCGTCATGAGCTCCCCCCTGCACCTACTGGCCTATCTGCTGGCCGGCCTAGGGGGTGGCTTGCTGGCCCTGCGCAGTGGCATCCCAGCGGCACCCCTGGCGGGGGCCCTGCTGGGGGCAGGCTTGGTGAGCCTGAGCGGACGCCTGGACCTGGCCCAATGGCCTCTGGGCACCCGCACGACCCTAGAAATCGGCATCGGCACCGTGATCGGCACCAGCCTCACCAGCACCGCCCTCACGGAACTGCGGCAGCTGTGGAAACCGGCGCTATTGATCACCCTCACCCTGATGGCGGCCGGCCTGTTGGTGGGGCTGCTCTGCAGCCGGCTGCTGGGCATGGACCCGCTGGTGGCCCTGCTGGGGGCCGCCCCCGGGGGCATCAGCGGCATGAGCCTGGTGGGGGCCGAATTTGGGGTTGGGGCTCCGGTGGCTGCCCTGCATGCGGTACGGCTGATCACGGTGTTGCTGGTGCTGCCGATCACGGTGCGCCTGCTGGTGGGTCCTGCGACCCCCCCTGGATGACGGCGTCCACCCTCGTTACCTTGGGCGCCACGCTTCACCCTGATCCGATGGCCCGTCTCCAACCAGTCCGCCTGATGGCTCTGGCCCTGTTGGGGTGGGCCGGATGGTCCGTCAACCCCGCGGCGGCCCAGGGGGTCGACCTCAGCTCCCCCGGCGCCAAGGGGGCCCGGGTGTACTGCACCATGCGCAGCTCCGGCAACAGCCACGACGTGAGCTGGACGGCGGCCTACGCCCTGATCAAACGCCAGAGCGCTTCGCTGTTCAAAACCTCCCCGGAGCACGCCGCGGTGATGATCACGGAGGCCGTGGTGAACAACCCCGGCAGCTTCCCCGACTGCGGCAAGTACCTCGGTGACCTCTACACCAACACGGTCAATCGTCAGAAACAGGCTGCTGAGGGCTCCAGCACGGGCACCGCAACGGCCTCCAGCAGCACCGCAGCCAGCTCATCCGCCAGCAGCCCTGCCCCTGCGGCCGGTCCGCGCGATCGCTACGCCTATTAAGCGATCCCTCGCCCTGGGTCTGGCCCTGCTGGTGGGGGGGTGCGTCAGCGCCCCGCCGGAACCGGGCCAACGGGCCGCCACCCCGGGAGATTGCCTGCGCAAGGTGCAGATCGATCAGCTCGATGCCGCCTTGCAGCGCTGCAATGCCGTGGTGACAGCGCTGCCTGACGATCCGCAACCCCGCAACGACCGCTCCCTGCTCTACAGCCTGGCGGGCAACAACGCCGCCGCCTGCCGCGACAGCTTCAAGGCTGCTGAGCTGCTCGAGCGGCAGCGCAAGGTGCACCGGCAGGACCCCGACCAGGGGCCACCGCCGGATCGCGTCCTCGCCGAGGAGATCAGCCTGCGCCAGCGGAGCTGCCGGCGGCTCACCAATCGGCCAGCAGCTGCCGCACCATCGCCGGTAAGGCCTGCCGCGCCAAAACCGTAGAGCGACGCTGCAGCAGCAGCTCAATGCGCTCCGCCTTGCTGGCAATCAACCCATCCACCAGCTGATCCGCCAGTCCCAACTGCATCCAGTGGCTGTGCAGGCTGCTGCCCATGCCAATGCGGTGGCAGCGATCCTCCGCCTGCTCGGCGTCGCCAGGGGTCCAGGGGCGCTCCAACAGCACCACATGGCGGGCCCGGTGCAGGGTGAACCCCAGGCCACCGGTCCCGAAGGTGCTGATCAACAGCGGCTGCTCACCGCGCTGAAAGCCATCCACCAGCCGCTGCCGGTCGGCCACGGGCTGGCGGCCGGTGAGCAGCGCACCACCCAACTGGGCCTGCAGCAGTTCCGCCGCCGCCACAAAAGCAGTGAACAACACCACGCTCTCCCCTTCGGCCAGCAGCCGCTGCACCAGGGCCGCCGCCGCTGGCAGCTTGTAATGAGCCGCGATCTGACGCAGGGCCGTGAACACCGCCAGGGCTTCGGCATCACGCCGCACCAGGCCCGCTGCAGCCCGGCGGCGGTAATCCTCCACCGTGAGGCTGAGGCGATGCTCAAACCCCTGCCCCTCGGCCTCGCTGAGCTGCACGGGATACAGCTGACGCTGCTTGGGAGGCAGATCCAGGCAATCCTGCTTGCGGCGATGCAACAACAACGGCCTGGTGAGGCGCCGCAGTTCCTCCAGGTGCGTGGCCCCCTGGGCGAGCCACTGGCGCTGGCCGCCCCGCTCACTCCAATGGCCGTGGCAGTAGCGCTCCTCGAAGGCCCGCTGGTCCATGGCCAGGGGATGGCCAATGGCCGCCAATAGGGGAAAAAGCTGGGCTGGGCGCCCATTTTTCATCGGGGTTCCCGTCAGCAGCCAGGCGGCACGCAACCGCGGATGACGGCTCAAACGCAGAAAGGCCCGGGTGCGCTGGCTGCTGAGGTTCTGGGCGAAATGGGCCTCATCGGCGATCAGCACCGTTCCCGCTTCGGGCAGATTCTCGGGGAGCTGCGCCCAGCTGAGCAGCTCCAGCCGCAGCTGCAGCGCGGCGGCCTCTTGAAGCCAATGGGCATGCAGGCCGCTGGGGGCGATCACGACAATCCGACAGTCGGCCGCTCGCACCAGGGCCCGGGCGGCCACCAGGGCCGTGAGCGTCTTGCCGAGGCCCATGGCATCCGCCAGCAGGGCACCACGCCGCGCCAACAGCCAACGCGCCGCAGCCCGCTGATGGGCAAACAGCTGGCGCCCATCCGGAAGGGGCTGCTCGAGATCCGCCACGGCCACCAGGTGCCGGTGGGGCGGCAAGGGGGGCAAGGGCTGCCGCAGCCAGGCAAACCACTGGGGCAGGGGGGGCTCGAGGCTGAAGCGCTGCCCGAACTGGCGCTCCAACACCGCCGCCGCCGCCAACGGAAACTCCCAGCAACCGAGCCGGGAGCGCCAGTGGCCCCGCGGCCGCACCGCCCGCAGCTGCGCCTGGGTCACCGCATCAAACGGCAGCAGCAACTGAATCGTGCCGGTGTCACCCAGCCGCATCACACAGCGCTGCTGCACTGGCGGACCGCTTGGCGCAACAGCTATCAAATTAGCTGGCCTGGGGAAAGATGCAAGTTTTTCCAAACATCTGCCAAAGTGCAGTCTTCGACACATTGACATCCCAGCCACTACGGGCAAACTCGCGCCAACCGAGCCGATCGGATGCACGCCAGGGATGCAGTTTTCCTTGAAGATCTGTGCCCCAAACTTCGTGTTCGACGCTGGCGACAATCACTGCATAGCTATACGCACAAAACCTGCATTTATTGCGGCAAACCATCCGAATCCATCGACCACGTTCTGCCCCAGAGTCGCGGCGGCCTGAGCGTGACCGAAAACTGCGTACCCGCCTGCCTGGCCTGCAACGGCCAGAAGAGCGATGCCGACGCCTTTGAGTGGTACCGGCGCCAACGCTTCTACGACCCGCGCCGGGCCATGGCGATCCGCGCCTGGATGGATGGCGACCTGCGGTTGGCGATGCGGCTGCTCCAGTGGGCCAACCCCCAGTTGCAACCGCAGCGGGAACCGCAACGCCACACCCCAGCCAGTGCTCCCATCCCCCTACACGGGGGGATGCTGCAGCCTCAGGCCGCCTGAGGGCAGGCCCGCAACGCCTTACCAGACCCGACAGGCGGCCGCACCGTTGTGGCGCTGGCAGATGTCGGCCTGAGCCTGGGGCTGCTCCGGAACCAACAGCAAGGCCGCCAGCAGACCGGCCACCACCGCCGGTGCCACCAACTGGCGCACCCGCAACCGGGGCATCACCGGGGCCCCTGCGGCCAGGCTGGGGTTAAAAGCGGAGGGAGTAGAGAAACAGGAGGCCGTCACAGGACCAACGCAGCGGTGATACAGGTGTACTCATGACCGCTGGGGCTGTCAACCCCCGGGCCCGCGTGCTGGTGATCGGCGGTGGCTACAGCGGTCTGCGCTTTGGCCAGGCGGCGGCGGCCCTGGGGGCTCAAGTGTGGCTCACCCGCCGCAGCGCGCCTGGGGCTGGCGGTGACAACGGGGCTGAAGCATCACCCCCCCTGCATTGGCTCCCCTACGACAGCGCCAGCGGCCAGGTGCCGGTGCTGCCGGAGGGCCTCAGCCATGTGCTGGTCACCACGCCCCCCGGCGGCGAACCGGGGGGGGATGCGGTGTTCCAGCAACTGCTGGAGCCCCTGCGGCGGCAGCCCTTGCAGTGGCTGGGCTATCTCTCCACCACAGGGGTCTACGGCGACACCGGCGGGGTCTGGGTGAGCGAAAGCAGCCCCACCGCCCCGGGGCTAGCCCGCAGCCGGGCACGGCTGGAGAGCGAGCAACGGTGGCTGGCCAGTGGCCTACCGGTGCAGAGCTTCCGGCTGCCCGCCATCTACGGCCCGGGGCGCTGCCCCTTCACCCAGCTGCGTCAGGGCACGGCGCGACTGGTGCACAAACCGGGGCAAGTGTTCTGCCGCATCCACGTGGACGACATCGTGGGGGCACTGCTGCACTGCGCCGCACTGCCGTCCCCCCAGCGGCCTGCGGTGATCAACGTCAGCGATGACACCCCCTGCCCCTCCAGTGAGACCCTGGGCTATGCAGCCCACCTGCTGGGCTGCAAGCTGCCCCCTGTGCAACGCTTCGACGCGATCGCCGCCGCCATGAGCCCCATGGCCCTCAGCTTCTGGGCCGACAACCGGCGCGTGAGCAACCACCTGCTCTGCCAGCAGCTGGGCTATCGACTGCGCTACCCCAGCTATCGCGAGGGCTTTGCCGCCAGCCTGCAGGAGGAGCAAGCCTCAGGTCTTGCGTGATGGAATGGGACCGGAACCTGGGGCATCCGGATCGGGCACGAAAGGCACGCCCATGTCGTGCAGCATTCGGTTCCAGTGCACATCCACCCAACCACTCCGCACGCCCTTCACCAAGCCGAAGGCCATCGCCAGCAACAGCACCCAGCGCAGCATGCCCAACCCAGCCAGCCGGGATCAGGCTAAGGGGGGTCGCCTGGCGGTGGCCCTGGGGGATCCGGCCGGCATCGGCGCTGAAGTGGTGCTCAAGGCCCTGCATGGCTGGCCTCAAGAGCGGCCCCGTCCCCTGCTGGTGGGCTGCCGCCACTGGCTCGAGCAACGCTACGAAGCGTTGCGCGATCGCAGCGCGGAACCCCTGGCCGATCCCGCCCAGCTGGAACTGCTCGATCGACCGCTGGCGGAGCCGGTGGCAGCCGGCCAGGCTGGTGCCGCCAGTGGCGCCGCCAGTTTTCAGTGGCTCAACGCCGCCGCGGAGGTGGTGCAACGGGGCACGTGCAGCGCCCTGGTGACAGCCCCGATCGCCAAGCACGCCTGGCACGCCGCCGGACACCACTACCCCGGGCAGACGGAGCGGCTGGCGGAACTGGCGAGGGTGCCGGAGGCGGCCATGTTGTTCACCGCCCGCTCCCCTCAGGGGGGCTGGCGGCTGAACACCCTGCTGGCCACCACCCACATCCCACTGGCCGCCGTACCCGGCAGCCTCAGTCCAGAACGCATCGGCGCCAAGCTCGATCTGCTGCTGCAGTTCTGCCAGCGCTTCCAACCGCAGCCACGGCTGGCGGTGGCAGGCCTCAACCCCCACGCCGGCGAGGCGGGAACGTTGGGCCAGGAGGAGCAGGCCTGGTTGAACGCCTGCCTTGAAGAGTGGCAGCGGCAGCACCCCCAGGCCAGGCTGATGGGGCCCCTGCCCGCCGACAGCTGCTGGCTGGAAGCCGCCAAGGCCTGGCGGGGCGACGGCACGGCCGAAGCGGCCGATGGCTACCTAGCGCTGTATCACGACCAGGGATTGATCCCAGTGAAATTGCTGGCGTTCGATCAAGCGGTGAACACCACCCTGGGGCTGCCGTTCCTGCGCACCTCGCCGGACCACGGCACCGGGTTGGCCATTGCAGCCCTGGGCATCGCCAGGGCCGAGAGCATGCGTGCGGCCCTGGAGGCCGCCCTGGAACTGGCTTAGCCGGGCTTAACCCGCATCAGCACCTGGCCGAATTCCACCGGGGTGCCGTTCTCCACCAGGATCTCCACCACCTCGCCGCTCACCTCGGACTCCAGCTCATTCATGAGCTTCATGGCCTCGAGGATGCACACGGTTTGGCCCACGCTGATGCGCGCCCCCAGCTCCACGAAGGAGGGATCCCCCGGGGAAGGGGCCCGGTAGAAGGTGGCCACCATCGGGGCGGTGATCTCCACCAGGTCGCCGCGCACGGCGGGGGCCGCCGGCGGAGCCGCAGAGGGGGCCACGGGAGCTGGCGCTGCTGCCGGCAGGGGAGCCGACATGGCGGGCGCCGCCTGCATCACCACCTGGGGATGGCTGGCGGGCAGGTTGCGGCGCAGTTCGAGCCGGAAGTCGTCGCCTTCGAGCTTGAGCTCCTGGATGTCGCTGTCGCCGAGCAGGGCGATCAGATCGCGCAGTTGGCTGTGATCGAGTTGCATGGCGATCAGTTCTCGCGGCCGAGGTAGCTATCGGTACGCGTGTCGATCTTGATCTTTTCGCCGATCGAAAGGAAGAGGGGCACCATCACTTGTGCGCCGGTTTCCACAATGGCGGGCTTGGTGCCACCGGTGGCGGTATCACCCTTCACCCCGGGGTCGGTCTGGGTGATTTCCAGCACCACGGAGTTGGGCAGTTCCACCTCGAGGGGCTTGCCGTTCCAATACACAACGTTCACCTCCATGCCCTCCTTGAGGTACTTGCGCTGATCACCGATCTGCTTGGCGGTCAGGCGGGTTTCCTCGTAGGAGGCCATGTCCATGAAGACGTAGTCATCGCCTTCCATGTAGGTGTGCTGGAGCACCGCTTTTTCCAGCTGGGCCTGGGGAAGGGTTTCACCCGCGCGGAAGGTTTTCTCCACCACGTTGCCGCTCTGAACCGCCTTCAGCTTGGTGCGCACAAAGGCCGATCCCTTGCCGGGTTTGACGTGCAGGAACTCGACCACACGCCAGACCTGGCCGTCGATTTCAATCGTCGTGCCGGTGCGAAAGTCGTTGCTCGAGATCATCCCGGCCGAACGGTTCAGGCGGGATCATACGGCTGTGCCAGAGTCCCGGCAGAGACAAGGCTGCAGCATGGATCTCAAGGGCTGGCTCCCCCTCGGCTCCGCCCTCCGGGCACTCCCTTGGGCCTTGCGTGGTGCCCTGGGGATGGCACTCACACTGTTGCTCACCAGCCTGCCCCTCGGGGCCGCTGCCTGGGCCGCCCTGCCGCCCGGTAACGCCGTGACCGATCCGGCCGCGATCCTGCGCGATGCCCTGCCGATTCAGCAGGAAGACCTCCAAGACCTGCAGCACCGGCTGGAGAGCACCAGCGACGATCTGCGGGCCAAACGCTGGACGGCCCTGGCGAGCACGGTGCGCCGCAGCCAGACGCTGCTGAACACCCGCAGCGCGCCGATCCTGGCCAGCCTGCCCCAGGCGGATCAAGCCAGCGCTGCCCAGCTGCTGGAGGAGCTGCAGACCCAGCTCCAGACCCTGGCGGCCTCCAGTGAGGCAGCCGATCGCGATGCCTTCCTGGGCGACCGACGTGCCGCCCTCACCACCGTGGGCCAACTGGAAGCCCTGCTGGTGGGCGACTTCCCGTTCACGATCCCGGCTGAATTCGACAACCTGCCGCGCTTGCTGGGCCGCGCCACCGTGGCAATCGACACCACAAAGGGGCCGCTGACCGCCGTGGTGGATGGCTACAACGCGCCACTCACGGCCGGAGCCTTCGTGGATCTGGTACAGAAAGGCTTCTATGACGGCCTGCCCTTCACCCGCGCCGAAGACTTCTACGTACTCCAGACCGGCGACCCCAAGGGGAGCGACACCGGCTACATCGATCCCAAGACCAAGGCCGAACGGCACGTGCCGCTGGAGATCCGGGTGCCGGGTGAAGCGCAACCCTTCTACAACCAAACCTTCGAAGACCTGGGGAGGTTCAAGGCCACCCCGGTGCTGCCCTTCGCCACCCTCGGCACCCTGGGCTGGGCCCACTCCGATGAAGCCCTCGACGACGGCTCCTCCCAGTTTTTCTTCTTCCTGTACGAAGCCGAGCTGACCCCCGCCGGCCTCAACCTGGTGGATGGCCGCTACGGCGCCTTTGGCTACGTGGTGGAGGGCTTCGACGTGCTGGAGGAGCTGGGCGTGAACGACGGCATCGTGAAGGCCCAGGTGATCGAAGGGGCCGACAATCTGAAGGCCCACGCCTGATCCCGTGCTGCTGCGCGACCTGGGGGAATGGGAGCTGCTGAGGCGGCTGGCGGCCTACGCCCCCCCAGGCCAACTGGAGGATGACGCAGCGATCCTGCAGCCCGACTCCGGGACCGCAACCGCGCCCCTGGTGGTCAACACCGATGTGCTGGTGGAAGGGGTCCACTTCAGCGACACCACCATGGGGCCGGCAGATCTGGGCTGGCGGGCCGCGGCGGCCAACCTCTCCGATCTGGCGGCCACGGGTTGCGGCAGCGTGGTGGGCCTCACGGTGGGGCTGGTGGCTCCGGCCGAAACCCCCTGGGCCTGGGTTGCAGGGGTCTATGAGGGGCTGAGCCTTGCCCTGCGCACCTACGGCGGCCAGCTGTTGGGGGGCGACTGCAGCGGCGGCCTGCAGCGGATGCTGGCGATCACGGCCCTGGGGCGGATCGGCCCCGGAGCGATCCGCCGGGGCGATGGCCAAGCGGGTGATTGGCTGGTGTGCACAGGGCCCCATGGCCTCAGCCGCTTGGGGCTGGCCTTGCTCCAGCAGGCGCTGGCGGCGGAACACGCCGATGCCCTCAGCCCTGGGCTGCGGCAGCGGGCCATCGAGGCCCACCGCCGCCCCAAACCCCGCCTCGATGCGGTGACAGCCCTGGCCCGCAGCCAGCCCCCCGGCAGCCCCTGGCGGGTGGGGGGCACCGACAGCAGCGATGGCCTGGCGGCGGCGGCGGCCCACCTGGCGCGCGGCGCCGGCTGCATCGCCGAGCTCGACCACAACAACCTGCCCATCGACCCGGAGCTGGCCGCACTGCCCCAGGGGGAACGCTGGTGCCTGGCGGGCGGCGAAGACTTCGAACTGGTGCTGGCCCTGGAGCCCACCTGGGCTCAAGCCCTGATCGAAACCCTGCCGGGCTGCTGCCAACTCGGCCAGCTCCGACCCCCCACCGCCGCCGCCGCCGCGGGCTCCCTGCTGTGGCAGGGCAGCAACCAACCCCTCGAGGGCAGCACGGGATACAGCCACTTCTGAGCGCGGCGCGGCCTGGGTGACTGCCCCATCGGTCAGCCACAAAAAAGCCGCCCGTAGGGCGGCAGAGGGGTGCAAAACGCTGATCAGGGCAGCTCAGCGGCTCATGTCCAGTTCTTGGCCACAATCTCGGCCAGGTCGACCACGCGCTGGCTGTAGCCCCACTCGTTGTCGTACCAGCAGATCACCTTCACCATGTTGCCGCCCATCACCAGGGTGAGATCGGAGTCCACGATGGTGCTTTCGTCGGTGCCGGCGTGGTCGCTGGACACCAGGGGCAGATCGCAGTACTTGATGATCCCCTTCATGCCGTTCTCGGAGGCGGCCTTCAGCACGGCGTTCACCTCCTCTTTGGTGGTCTCGCGGCTGATCTCCAGCACCATGTCGACCACCGACACGTTCGGGGTGGGCACCCGCAGGGCGATCCCACTCAGCTTGCCCTTCATGGGCGGATACACCAGGGCCACCGCCTTGGCGGCGCCGGTGCTCGTGGGCACGATGTTCACGGCGGCGGCGCGGGCACGGCGCAGGTCGCGGTGGGCGGCATCGAGGATGCGCTGGTCACCCGTGTAGCTGTGGGTGGTGGTCATCGTGCCCTTGACGATGCCAAAGGCTTGGTCGAGCACCTTGACGACCGGCGCCATGCAGTTGGTGGTGCAGCTGGCGTTGCTGAGGATGTCCCAGTCCTCATGGCGGTACTGGTCGGCATTCACGCCCACCACGAAGGTGCCCACCTTGGCGCCCTTGCCGGGGGCCGTGAGAATCACCTTCTTGGCGCCGGCTTCGAAGTGCTTGCTCGCACCGACGTCGTCGTTGAACACACCGGTGGACTCGATCACCAGATCGACGCCCCACTCCTTCCAGGGGAGGTTGGCCGGGTTGCGGTCGTAGAAGGTTTTGATCGTCTTGCCGTTGATGACGATCGTGTCCTCAGTGGTGGTCACCTCTGCATTGCGCAGGGGGCCGAGCATCGAGTCGTACTTGAGCAGGTGGGCGTTGGTGTTCGTGTCACCGGAGCCGTTGATGCCCACCACCTCAATGCCGGTGTTGGCACCACGGCTCAGCCAGCAGCGCATGAAGTTGCGACCGATGCGGCCGAATCCGTTAATCGCAACCTTCAAGGTCATGGCAGAACGCAGCCGAGGCCGCTCGCAAGGGGGATTTGGCCGCCGATCATACCGAGATCGCTGTCTGTCCCCAGATGGGGACAACGGGCCCGGCGAGACAAGCAGGGGTTCTCGGCTTAGCGTCGCCGCAGGCTTGGAGACGCCCTTGGGTCAGCAGCTGGATCGCCACCAACCCGTGCACTTCATCGGCGTCGGTGGGATCGGCATGTCGGCCATCGCCGGGATCCTGGCGGACCGCGGCTATGCGGTGAGCGGCTCCGACCCCCGCGACAACGCGGTGCTGCAGGACCTGCGCAGCCGCGGCGTGCGCGTCTTCCGCGAACAGAGCGCCGCCACCATCAACGCCATCCGCAGCGGCACCTCCACCCCGCCACTGGTGGTGGTGAGCTCAGCGGTGCCGGCCGACAACCCCGAGCTGGAGGAGGCGCGCCGCTCCGGCCTGCAGGTGCTGCATCGCTCCGATGTACTGGCGGCCCTGATCGCCGACCAGCGCAGCGTGGCCGTGGCCGGCAGCCACGGCAAAACCACCACCAGCACGTTGATCGCCAGCCTGCTGCACGCCACCAACCACGACCCCACCGCCGTCATCGGTGGGGTCGTGCCCGCCTTCGGCAGCAACGGCCGCAATGGCCAGGGGGCCCTGCTGGTCGCTGAGGCGGACGAATCCGACGGCACCCTGGTGAAATTCCAGGCCTGGCTTGGGGTGATCACCAACCTGGAGCTGGACCACACCGACCACTACCCCGACCTGGCGGCACTGATCGCCACCCTGCAACGCTTCGGCCGCGGCTGCCAGCAGCTCCTCGCCAACCGCGACTGCCCGATCCTGCGGGGGCAATTTGAGGCCAGCCATTGGTGGTCGATCCGCGAGCCTGAGGGGGTGGCCTTTGCCGCCATCCCCGAGCAGCTGGGCGGAGACGGCACCGTGGCCACCTTCTACGAAAACGGCATTGCCATGGGGCGTTTCACGCTGCCGCTGCCCGGGCTGCACAACCTCAGCAATGCGGTGGCCGCCATGGCCGCCTGCCGGCTGCACGGGGTGTCGTTTGCGGAATTGCGCCGGGCTGTGGAGGGGCTGCAGGCCCCCGGCCGCCGCTTCGACTACCGCGGCACCTGGCATGGCCGCCAGGTGGTGGATGACTACGCCCACCACCCCAGCGAAGTGGACGCCACCCTGGCCACCGCCCGGCTGATGGTGAGCAGCGGCCGCACCACCCTGCCGGAAACACCCCAGCGCCTACTGGCCATCTTTCAACCCCACCGCTACAGCCGCACGGCGGAATTTCTCGAGCCCTTCGCCCAGGCCCTCTGCCAGGCCGATGCGGTGATCTTGGCTCCCCTCTACGCCGCGGGGGAAGCTCCGCTCCCGGGAATCTCCAGCGAAGCCCTGGCGGCGGAGATCCAACGGCTCAGGCCCGAACTAGCGATCACGGTGAGCACCAGCCTCGATGGGCTCACCGATGCAGTGGTGGAGCACAGCCAACCCGGCGACCTGGTGCTGGCCATGGGTGCCGGCGATGTGAACGGTTTGTGGAGCCGCCTGCAGCAACGCCAGGAGCGCTCCGCCGCCCTACCGCTGGCGGCCTGAAGGCGGTGACCCCCACCGCTCCATTGGGTCTGCGCCGGGCCGTGGGGCTGGCGGACTACACCACCTGGCGGGTGGGAGGCGAAGCCCAGTGGTTTGCCGAACCGGAGAACCGCGAGCAGCTGCAGGCCCTGCTGGCCTGGGCCCACCAGGAGCGGCTCCCCTGGGGGGTGATCGGCGCTGGGTCCAACCTGTTGATCAGCGACCAGGGGCTCCCCGGGCTGACCCTCTGCAACCGGCGCCTGCAGGGGCTGGTCCTGGAGGCCAGCAGCGGCCTGATCGAAGCCGAGGCTGGCGAGCCGATTCCGACCCTGGCGCGGCGGGCCGCCCGCGCCGGGTTGTCGGGCCTGGAATGGTCGGTAGGCATCCCCGGCACCGTGGGCGGCGCCGCGGTGATGAACGCCGGAGCCCAGGGGGGGTGCACCGCCGAGGTGTTGCGCAGCGTCACCGTGGTTGACCCGCAGCGGCCGGAGGCACCGTTTGAGCTGACGGCGGACCAGCTGGACTTTGCCTACCGCCACAGCCGCCTGCAGCTGGAACCCCTGGTGGTGCTGGCGGCCCGCTTCCAACTCCAACCCGGCCAGGACCCGGCCGCGGTGAGCCAGCGCACCAGTGCCAACCTGCACAGCCGCACCAGCACCCAGCCCTATCAGCAGCCCAGCTGCGGCAGCGTCTTCCGCAATCCCGAACCCCAGAAGGCCGGTCAGCTGATCGAGGCGCTGGGCCTGAAGGGGTTGCAGGTGGGGGGGGCGGAGGTGTCACCGATCCACGCCAATTTCATCGTCAACACCGGTGGCGCCACCGCGGCCGACATCGATCAGCTGATCGCCGAGGTGCAGCAACGGGTGAGGGCTGCCCATGGCATCGCCTTGCACCCCGAGGTGAAACGGCTGGGGCCGTTCGAGGGCATCGCCCTGGCGGCCTGAAGCACCACGTAGCCTGCGCCCAATCCAGTACCCCCGCCATGGCCGGATTCGGACTGCCCAACTTCGGCCAGCTCACCGAGGCCTTCAAAAAAGCTCAACAGATCCAGCAGGACGCCGCCAAGCTGCAGGAGGAGCTCGATGCCATGGAGCTCGAGGGCCAAAGCAGCTGCGGCCGCGCCAGCGTCTGGCTGTCCGGCAACCAGCAACCGCTGCGGGTGCGCCTGGCACCGGAGCTGCTGGCGGAGGGTGCCCCCAGCACCGAAGCCGCCACGCTGGAGGCCCTCAAGGCCGCCTATGAGGTGTCCACCGGCACCATGAAGCAACGCATGGAGGAGCTCACCGGTGGGCTCAACCTCAATCTGCCCGGCCTAGGTTGATCGGGCCGTTGTCCTCCGCGGCCGGATCGTCCTGGCGCCGCCGCCGCCGGGAGGGCTGGCGCAGGCGCTGATCCAACAGCTGGGGATCATCCCGCCGGCCCCTCTGGCTGTCGCGCTCAGCCTGGGCCAGGGCGGCATCCAGGCAGGTGAGGTAAAGCCCCTGGCGATCCCAGCCGCCGCCCACGGCGCAACCGGGATCACCACGGTGCAAGCAATTGCTGAACCGGCAGCTCTGACTGGCCAACCGTTGCCGAATCTCGGGGAAGAGGGGACCCAGGGCCCCAGGATCGGCCGGGACGTCGGGCCGGTTGAACCCGGGGGTGTCCGCCAGCAGCGCCCCCTCCGCCAGGGAATACAGCTCCACATGGCGCGTGGTGTGGCGGCCGCGCTGCAACCGGCCAGACACAGAGCTCACCCGCAGGCTGAGCTCCGGCAGCAGGGCATTGATCAGGCTGCTCTTGCCCACCCCCGAGGGGCCGCAGAGCACGGCGATCCCCGGTTGGCTCAACCGTTGCCGCAAGGCCTCCATGCCTAAACCTTGCTGGGCGGACACCAACAGGGGGCCGTAGCCCCACCCCTGCAGCCGCTCGCACCAGGCCTGGGCTTCGGCGGGGGGGAGCAGATCGGCCTTGGTGAGCACCAGCTCCACCGCCACGCCGGTGCGCTCCGCCGTGAGCAGGAAACGGGTGAGCTGCAGCGGGTCCAGCTGCGGCTGATCCAGCGCCACCGCCACCACCACCCGGGTGCAATTGGCCACCGCCGGCCGCTCCAACAGGCTGTGGCGCGGCTCCAGGGCGGCGATGGCCCCGCGGCCCTGGGGCCAATCGATGCCATCCACCAGCACGCGATCGCCCACGCAAATCTGCTGGCCGGTTTTGCCCAGGCGGGTGCGCCGCACGCACAGCAGCTGCTCCAGGCCGTTGGGGCCGGGCTGATCCAGCTGCACCCGGCAGTAGTTGGCCTCCAGGGCCATCACCCGGGCCCAGGCCGCCTCAGCCACCGCGGCGAATCAACAGGCGCACGGCGGACCCATCGCCCGTGGCCGCCATCGGTTCCAGCTCCACCCGGTGGCCCGCCTCCCGTAACCCGGCGGCCACCAGCCGCTCCGGTTCACCCGCGTCGAGCTCCACCTGCAGCCATTGGCCGGGCTCGAGTGTCTCGAGGGCCAGCTTGCTGCGGATGAAATTGAGCGGGCAGGGGGTGCCGCGCAGATCCAGGCAGTAGCTGGGCTGGGCAGCCGGCCCGCTCACCCGAACAACCCGCCGAACAGGCCGCTCTTGTGGGGATGCTTCTGGCCTTTGGCGCTGTGGTGGCCGGCCAACTGCTGCAGCAGCTCGCGCTCGTCGGCGCTGGTCTTGGTGGGCAGCTGCACCTTGAGGCTGATCAGGTGATTGCCCCGGGCCACGGGATTGCCCAGCTTGGGCACCCCCTTGCCGGTGAGGGTCAGCACCGCACCGGGCTGGGTGCCGGCGGGAATCTCCAATTCGGTCGGGCCATCCACCGTGTCCACCTCGATGGTGTCGCCGAGGATCGCCTGGAGGTAGTTCACCGCCACCTCCGATTGGATGTTGATGCCATCGCGCCGCAGGCTCGGATGCGACTGCACCGTGAGGAACACGTAGAGATCGCCGGCGGGACCGCCCCGCTGGCCGGCGTTGCCCTCGTTGGCCACCCGCAGCCGGGTGCCGGAATCCACGCCGGCGGGGATGTTGATCCGCAACTTCTTGCGCACCTGCTGCAGGCCCTGGCCGCCGCAGGCATTGCAGGGGTCGGCGATCACCTGGCCGGTGCCTTCACAGGTGGGGCAGGGGGCCACCTGGGTGAAGCTGCCGAAGGGGGTGCGGGTGGCGCGGCGCACCTGGCCGGCGCCGCCGCAGGTGCCGCAGGTGGTGGGGCCGCTACTGCCCTTGGCCCCGGAGCCGTTGCAGGTGCTGCAGGTTTCCAGGTGCCGGATCTGGATTTCCTTCTCCTGGCCGAACACAGCCTCGCTGAAGCTGATGGTGAGGTCGAAGCGCAGGTCATCGCCCTGACGCGGGCCACGGCGACGGGCACCGCCGGCCCCCGGCCCCCCCATGCCGCCGCCGCCGAAACCGCTGAAGAAGGTCTCAAACAGATCGGCGAAACCGCCCATGTCGCCCATGTCGGGCATGCCGGCAGCACCGCCCAGACCGGCCTCTCCGAACTGGTCGTAGCGGGCGCGGGTCTGGGGATCGCTCAGCACCTCATAGGCACGGCCGATCTCCTTGAACTTGTCCTCGGCGCCGGGGTCCTTGTTGATGTCCGGGTGGTACTGGCGCGCCAAGCGTCGGTAGGCCCGCTTCAGAGTGTCAGGGTCGGCGTCGCGGCCGACCCCCAGCAGGTCGTAGTAGTCGGCCATCGATCAGGCCCCGTGCTCGCTGGGCTGGGACTCAGCGGCACCACCTCCCCCCTGCGGACCGGGGCCCATCGACACCTTGACCAGGGCATGGCGCAGCACGCGGCCGTTGAGGTGATAGCCCCGCTGCAATTCCGCGATCACCACGTCCTCGACGTGCTCCTCGCTGGGCTCGCGCAGTACCGCTTCATGCAGGGTGGGATCGAAGGGCTCCCCCTCCACCCGCATGGGGGACACCCCCAGCTGCTTGAACACATCCACCAGCTGCTTGTAGAGGCCCTGGTAGCTGCGGTGAATGGTCTGGGCCTCCTCCGCTTGGGGTTCGAGCTGCTGGCGGGCCCGCTCGAAGTTGTCCACCACCGGCAGGATTTCGCTGAGGGTGGTGCAGGCGATCTGCACACGCAGATCCTCCTGGTCGCGGCTCTGGCGCTTGCGGAAGTTGTCGAAGTCGGCGGCGATGCGCATGTACTGGCTGCGCAGGCTCTCGTGCTCCGCCTGCAGGGCCTGCAGTTGAGCCTCCAGCTGGACCACCCGCTGCTCGGGATCCGCGCTGGGGGGCTCAGGGGACGCCCCTTCCGCCGGGGCCTCAGCGGCGTCGCTGGCCAGGGTTGCCTCAGCCTGAGCAGGAGCCTGGGCAGCGGCCCCATCAAGGCCTTCAGCGGAATCCTGGGGGAACGGGGTCGCGTCGCCGCTCATGCTGACCGAACCAGACATCGTGTCTAGACATGTTGATGGGAAGGGGCTCCCCCCCACAAGCGGCGGAAGCCCGCACCTCCCAGGCCCATCCCCAGGCGGCCGCCGTCGACGATCTTCAGCCCCCGCCAACCGCCCCCGGCACCACCGCCTGCCCCGCCGCGCACGACAACGCCCACGCCTCCGCAGCCGGAAGACTCGGCTGATCTGGAACTGGAGCTGAATCCCAGCGGGGATCCCAACGGGTCACCGGTGGTGAGCCTGGTGGATCGCCTGCTGGTGGAAGCCCTCAGCCGCGGCGCCAGCGACATCCACGTGGAGCCCCAGGAGGAGATGCTGCTGGTGCGGCTGCGCCAGGACGGGGTGTTGGAGGAGCTGGAGAGCCTGCCGAAAAGCCTCACCCCAGCGGTGACGTCTCGCCTGAAGATCATGGCGGAGCTGGACATCGCCGAACGGCGCCTGCCCCAGGACGGCCGCATCCGCCGCAGCTGGCGCGGCAAGGTGTTTGACCTGCGCGTGAGCACCCTGCCCACCCGCTACGGCGAAAAGGTATGCATGCGCCTGCTGGACAGCGGCGCCACCCACCTGGGGTTGGAGCGTCTGATCAGCGATCCTGCCGCCCTGGCCAGCGTGCGGGCCATGGGCAGCAAACCCTTCGGCATGGTGCTGGTCACCGGGCCCACCGGCTCCGGCAAGAGCACCACCCTCTATGCCCTGCTGGCGGAACGCAACGATCCGGGCATCAACATCTCCACGGTGGAGGACCCGATTGAGTACTCCCTCCCCGGCATCTCCCAGACCCAGGTGAACCGGGAGAAGGGCTACGACTTCGCCCTGGCCCTGCGGGCCTTCATGCGCCAGGACCCGGATGTACTGCTGGTGGGGGAGACCCGCGACCAGGAAACCGCCAAAACCGCCATCGAAGCGGCCCTCACCGGACACCTGGTGCTGACCACCCTGCACTGCAATGACGCCCCCAGCGCCATTGCCCGGCTGACGGAGATGGGGGTGGAGCCGTTCATGGTGGGCGCCTCGCTGCTGGGGATCGTGTCCCAACGGTTGGTGCGGCGGGTCTGCCCCGACTGCCGCCAGGCCTATCACCCCAGCGAACACGAGCTCGGACGGTTCGGGCTGTTCAGCACCCAGGAGCAGAGCATCACCCTGTTCAAGGCGAACCGCCACGGCGATCACCCAGGGCCCGCCTGCCCGACCTGCCAGGGCCTGGGCTACCAGGGCCGGGTGGGGGTCTACGAGGTGCTGCGCCTCAACGAGACTCTGGCCAGCGCCATTGCCCAACGGGCCAGCACCGACCGAATCCGCAAGCTGGCCATCGACAGCGGCATGAAAACCCTGCTGGGCTACGGCCTGGAGCTGGTACGCCAGGGGCTCACCACCCTGGAGGAGATTGAGCGCATGATCCTCACCGACGCCAGCCTGGAGTCGGAGCGGCGCGTGAAGGCGCTGCACACGATCACCTGCCGGGGGTGCGGCGGTGGCATGCACGACGACTGGCTCGAGTGCCCCTACTGCCTGACGCCCCGGGGGATCCACTGACCATGCAGACCCCCATCAGCGACCTGAGCATCAACGACCTGACCATTGACCAGCTGTTGGAGGAGCTGGTGCAGCAGGGGGGCAGCGACCTGCACCTGGCGGCGGGGCAGGCCCCCTACGGCCGCTTCAACGGGGCCCTGCGGCCGATGCGGGCGGAGCGCCTCAGTGACGAGGTCTGCACCCGGCTGATCCTCTCGCTGCTGAACAACAGCCAGCGCAAGCAGCTGGAGCAGACCTGGGAGCTCGACTGCGCCTACGCCCTGCCGAACGTGTCACGGTTCCGCGTGAATGTGTACCGGCAGCGCAGCAGCACCGCCGCCTGCCTGCGGGCCCTGGGCAGTGCGATCCCCAGCCTGGAGAGCCTGGGACTGCCACCGATCGTGGAGGAGATCAGCCGGCGGCCCCGCGGGCTGGTGCTGGTGACGGGCCCGACCGGCTCCGGCAAGACCACCACCCTGGCGGCGTTGCTGGACCACATCAACCACACCCGATCCGAGCACATCCTCACCATCGAGGACCCGATCGAATTCAGCTTCCGCAATGCCAAGAGTCTGATTCACCAGCGCCAGCTCGGCGAAGACACCCACAGCTTTGCCAATGCCCTGCGGGCAGCCCTCAGGGAGGACCCGGACGTGATCCTGGTGGGGGAACTGCGGGATCTGGAGACCATCCAACTGGCGATCACCGCCGCCGAAACCGGACACCTGGTGATGGCCACCCTGCACACCAGCTCCGCAGCCCAAACCGTGGATCGCATGGTGGATGTGTTCCCTGCGGAACAGCAAACCCAGATCCGGGTGCAACTCAGCAGCTCCCTGGTGGCGGTGTTCTCCCAGACCCTCTGCCGCCGCGTGAACCCGGGGGCGGGGGCCCTTGGGCGGGTGATGGCCCAGGAGATCCTGATCAACACCCCCGCCGTGGCCAACCTGATCCGGGAGGGCAAAACGGCCCAGCTTTATTCCCAGCTGCAAACCAGCGGGCAGCAGGGCATGCAAACCCTGGAGCGGGCCCTGGCGGATCTGGTGCAGGCGGGCACCATCGACCGCGAGGAAGCCATGGCCAAAGCGGGCAAACCGGAGGAACTCGGCCGGCTGCTGGGCGACGCCCCCTGATCCCCACCACGGCAGCCATGGCCCTGTTCAGCGCCAGTTACACCACGCGCTCCGGCCAGCGGCGGCAGCTGCAGATCGCGGCCAGCGACGCCGCCAGCGCCCGCCGCCAGCTGCGGCAACGGGGCATCGTGCCCACCAGCCTGGAGCCAGTGCAGAAGCCGGTGCAGACCCTGGCGACCACAGGGCTCGATCTGGCACGGCTGCTGGAGGCCCGCCCCGGCGTGCGCGAGAAGGCGCTGTTCGCCAACAAGTTGGCGGCGCTGGTGGATGCGGGGGTGCCGATCGTGCGCAGTCTCGATCTGATGGCACGGCAGCAGCGCCAGCCCCTGTTCAAACGGGCCTTGGAGAGCGTGGGCGCCGATGTGAATCAGGGGGGCAGCCTGGGGGCCGCCCTGCGGCGCTGGCCCCAGGTGTTCGACCCGCTCACCGTGGCGATGGTGGAGGCGGGCGAAGCCGGCGGGGTGCTGGATGAGAGCCTGCGGCGGCTCGCCAAGCTGCTGGAGGGCAACGCCAAGCTCCAGAACCAGATCAAGGGGGCCATGGGCTACCCCGTGGCGGTGCTGGCGATCGCGGTGCTGGTGTTCCTGGGGATGACGATCTTCCTGATCCCCACGTTCGCCGGCATCTTCGAGGACCTCGGAGCGGAGCTGCCCCTGTTCACCCAGCTGATGGTGGATCTGAGCGCCCTGCTGCGCTCGTCCTTCGCCCTGCTGTTGCTAGCGGCCCTGGCGGTGGGGGTGTGGCTCTATCGCCGGCACGTGGCCACCGCCAGCGGACGCCGCCAGGTGGATGGCCTGCTGCTGCGGTTACCGCTGTTCGGCGACCTGATCCAGAAAACCGCCACCGCCCAGTTCTGCCGCACCTTCAGTTCCCTCACCCGGGCCGGCGTGCCGATCCTGTTGTCGCTGGAGATCGTGCAGGACACCGCCGGCAATGCCGTGATCGCCGATGCCATCGTCAGCTCCCGGCGAGAGGTGCTGGAGGGGATTCCCCTCAGTGCGGCCCTGGCCAGCAAACGGGTGTTTCCCGAGCTGGCGGTGAGCATGCTGGCCATCGGGGAGGAAACCGGCCAGATGGACGCCATGCTCTCCAAGGTGGCCGACTTCTACGAAGACGAGGTGGAGGCCGCCGTCAAGGCCCTGACGGCAATGCTCGAGCCGGCGATGATCGTGATCGTGGGCGGCATCGTGGGATCGATCCTGCTGGCGATGTACCTGCCGATGTTCTCGATCTTTGATCAGATCAAGTAGGCGCCGCCGCCAGTGCTGCGGCAGCGGCAATGGCCTGGCCCGCCAGCCAACCGGAGCTCCAACAGTGCTGGAAGTTGAAGCCACCGGTGATGCCATCCACATCCAGCAGCTCCCCCACCAGATGCAGCCCCGGCACCCGGCGGCTTTCCATCGTGGCCAGGTTCACCTCCCCCAGGGGCACCCCACCGGCGGTGACGAACTCCTCGCCAAAGGGGCCGCGACCAGCCACGGCGTAGCGGCTGCGGCGCAGGGCCTCGATTAACCCCAGCTGCTGACGCTTGGCCAGATCCGCCCAGCGGCGCTCCGGCTCCACCCCCTGCTGCTCCAACAGGTGCTGCCACAGGCGGCGGCTGAGCTCCGGCCAGGGCCGGGCGTTGCTCACCTGCCGGCGCACTTGGTCGCGGCGACAGTCGGCCAACAGCTGCTCCAGCTGCGGCTGGGAGCGACCACCCGTCCAATCCAGCTGCAGCACGGCGCGGTAACCGCTGGCCTGCAGGGCGCGGGCCGCAAAGGCGGTGAGCCGCAGGGTGGCCGGCCCACTGAACCCCCAGTGGGTGATCAGCAAGGGCCCCCGCTGGCGGAAGCGCGCCAGCTCACCCCCGGGCCCGGTGATCTCCAGCTCCAACTCCACCGGATCCATCACCACCCCCGCCAGGGCCGCCAGGGGATTGGGCCGCAGGGCGAGGGTGAACAGCGACGGCACCGGCGGCACCAGTCCATGGCCCAGGCCCTCCGCCAGGCGCCGGCCGCTGGGGTGGCTGCCGGTGGCCAGCACCAGGCGATCACAGCGCAGGGGCTCACCGCCCCGCAGCTGCAGGGCGAAACCGCCCTCGGGGCCAAGGCTCGCGGTCTGCAGGGCCGTGTGGGTGCGCAGCTCCACCCCAGCCCGCTGTGCCGCTCCCCGCAGGCAGGCAATCACCGAGCTGGAGCGGTTGCTGCGGGGGAACAGCCGTCCATCGGCCTCCTCCACCAGCTCCAGGCCATGGGCGTCAAACCAGGCCACCGCATCCCCGGCGGCAAAGCGGCTGAAGGGCCCACGCAGGGCCTTGCCGCCGCGGGGGTAGGACCCCACCAGGTCGCGCGGGTCCCAGCAGGCGTGGGTGACATTGCAGCGGCCGCCGCCGCTGATCAGCACCTTGCCCAGGGGCTCCGGCGTGCTCTCCAGCACCAGCACCCGCCGCAGCCCCACCTCGGCCGCGGCGATGGCCGCCATGAAACCGGCGGGGCCGCCCCCCGCCACCACCAACGACCAGTGCTCCAGCTCAGATGCCATGGAGAAGCCAGATTGGGGCCATGCCCGATTCGCTGCTGAACGGGGCCTACCGCTTCAGTGTGGCCCCGATGATGGACTACACCGATCGGCACTTCCGGGTGCTGATGCGGCAGGTGACGCGGCGCAGCCTGCTCTACACCGAAATGGTGGTGGCCCAGGCGCTGCACCACAGCGAGCGGCTGGAACGGCTGATCGGCTTCGATCCCTGTGAACACCCCCTGGCCCTGCAGGTGGGGGGCGATGACCCCCAGCTGCTGGCGGAGGCGGCCCGCCTGGCGGCGGAGCGGGGCTACGACGAGATCAACCTCAATGTGGGCTGCCCCAGCGAAAAGGTGCAGAAGGGTCGCTTCGGGGCCTGCCTGATGGCGGAGCCAGCCCATGTGGCGCGCTGTGTGGAGGCGATGGCCGCTGCGACCCCGCTGCCGGTGACGGTGAAACACCGCATCGGCATCGATGAGCGCGATTCCTATGGCGAACTGCTGGCCTTCGTGGATGCCCTGGCGGCGGCGGGCTGCGCCCGCTTCAGCGTGCATGCCCGCAAGGCCTGGCTGGAGGGCCTCGACCCCAAACAAAACCGCACCATTCCGCCACTGCGCTACGAGCTGGTGCACCAGCTCAAACAGGACCGCCCCCAACTCAGGATCGAACTCAACGGTGGGCTGCAGGATCTGCAGACCTGCCAGCAGCAGCTGCAGCAGGTGGATGGGGTGATGGTGGGCCGTGCCGCCTACGACCACCCGCTGCGCTGGGCCGCCGTGGACCGGGAGCTGTTCGACGACCCCAGCCAGCCCCAGGCGACCGCTTCAACGGTGGTGCGGGGGGTGATCCCCTACGCAGAACGCTGGTGCAGCAGCGGTGGACGGCTCTGGGCCATCGCCCGCCACCTGGTGCAGGTGGTGGAAGGGGTCAGCGGGGCACGCCACTGGCGACGCGACCTGGGCCAGGCCGCGGGGGAACGCAGCGCCGGACCGGAGGTGCTGGAGCAGGCCGCCCAGCAGTTGGAAGCGCGAGGGCTCTAGGCCTCCTCACCCCCGCCACTGCTGCGGCGGCGGCGGGTGCGGCCGTCGCCAAAGGAATCCCCACCACCGCCGTAGCTGCGGTCCTCCCAACCGCGGGCACCGGAACCACGGTCGCCGCCCCGATCGCCATAGGCGCTGCCGCCGCCAGCGGAGCCTCCATAGCCCCCTCCGCCCCCGTAACCACCACCGCCACGGCGGGGGCCGCCGCCGCCATAGCCACCACCCCCTCCACCGCCGCCAGCGTTGCTGCGGGGCTCGGCCTGGTTGATGCGCAGCGGCCGGCCCATCAGTTCGGCCCCCTGCAGGCCATCGATGG